>ERZ795047.1318-NODE-1318-length-26761-cov-4.993372_pt1 | contig 26761 bp, 22 predicted proteins | sample MGYA00375131_ERZ795047 | MGnify/ENA primary metagenome ERZ795047 (study PRJEB30176, sample SAMN05720228) | activated sludge metagenome | isolation source: Anaerobic digester | place: Japan | collected 2015-05-20 ...
CCACGTCGTATGGCGCCCCCGTGGCCGCCTTCGCCCGGACCACCTCGGCGATCGCCCGGGCCACGTCCGCCGGCCCGAAGGCAGCCGGGTCGGCCTCGATGTGGACCGCGGCCGTGACCCCGACCGACAGCGCGTCGCGGAGCTGGTCGACCGACTCGGCGCCACCGAGGGTGAGCACCGTCGCGGACCCACCGGTCGCATCGGCGATCTGGGTCGCGAGCTCGACCGCGCACTCCTCGTGCGGGCTCATCGTCGACCCGGTCATCGTCGCGTCGATGCCGAGACCGTCGGCGGTGATGACCGGTTCGGTCGTCGCCTGCGGCACCCGCTTGACGCACACGAGCACCTCAGCCATCAGGCAAGCCCCCGGATCCGCAGGTTCTCCGGGTCGAACAGCGGCGTCGCGTCGTTGGCGGCCACGGTGACCGGGTAGAGCTCCTCCATGTACGACACCGCGAGCTGGTTGCCGACGACCGCCTGGTCCGGCGGGAGGAAGGCCATGAGCACGTGCTTGCCGAGGGAGGGCGCCGAGCCGGCCGTCGTCACGTACGGGTGATGCCCGTGCCCGTCGGTGAGCTGGCCACCGTCGCGGGTGACGATGGGCTCGCCGCCGAGCATGTAGCGCTTCACCCCGGAGGCCGAGGTGTGGTCGTCCACGGTCAACGAGCACAAGACCGTCTGCGGAGCCTCGGCGGCCTGGGCGACGATGGCCTCCTTGCCGATGAAGTCCTGGTCCTTGATCTTCGGCCGCTGCATCCCGCACTCGGCGAGGGTGCGCTCGGTGTCGAGCTCGTAGCCATAGGCCCGGTAGCCCTTCTCGATGCGCCCGGTCGTGCCGTAGACCCCGATCCCGGCCGGGATGAGCCCGTGCGGGCCGCCGGCCTCGAGGAGCCGGTCCCACAGCGCAGCGCCCGCCTCCATCGGCGTGTAGAGCTCCCAGCCGTACTCACCGACATACGAGATCCGCGAAGCGAGGACCGAGAGGTTGCCGACCTCGATCTCGCGGCAGGTCCCGAACGGGAAACCGGCGTGCGAGACATCGGCCGAGGTCACCGAGGCGAGGATCTCCCTCGCCTTGGGTCCCCAGATCCCGATCGTCGTGTATGCCGACGTGACGTCGACGACCGTGGCTCCCTCGGGCATCCGGTCAGCGAACCACTTCTTGTCCGCCATGCCGTGCGCGCCACCGGTGACCACCCGGAAGTGGTCGTGGGCCAGCCGCATGACGGTGAGGTCGGAGCGGAAGCCACCACGGCTGTCGAGGACCGGGGTGTAGACGACCCGGCCGACCTTGACATCGGCCTGGGCGACGACGATCTGCTGCACCGCAGCCAGCGCGGCCGGGCCGACGACGTCTAAGATCGCGAAGGCCGACAGGTCGACCAGCGCCGCGGTCTCGCGCATCTGGAGGTGCTCGGCGTTGATGATCGGGCTCCACCACCGGGAGTCCCACTCGTTCTCGCGCGGCATGCAGGCGTCGCCGAACTTCTCGACCAGGCCGGCGTTGGACTCGTACCAGTGCGGCCGCTCCCACCCGGCGGTCTCGAAGAAGACTGCCCCGAGCGCCTGCTGCGACTGGTGCATCGGCGCCAGGCGCACGCCACGACCCGAGGACCACTGCTCGGCCGGGTGGACGATGCCATAGGTCTTGTTGAAGGCCTCGGACGTGCGCGCCTTGACGTGCGCGCGGGTGCGCTGGTGCGGGTAGAAGCGAGCGATATCGGAGTGGCCGAGGTCGATCTCCGGGTTGCCGTGGGTCATCCACTCGGCGACCGCGCGGGCGGTGCCGGGGCCCTCCTTGATCCAGACCGCGGCGGCCGACCAGAGGCCCTTGACCTCGGGGGTCTCGCCGAGGATCGGGTACCCGTCAGGAGTAAGCGAGAGCAGCCCGTTGATCGCATAACGGATCTGGGCCGACTCGTCGCCGAGCAGCTCGGGCATCAGCTCGAGAGCCTGCTCGAGCTGCGGGTCGAAGTCCTCGGAGGTGAACGGGAGCTCGGTCGGCGAGAGCGCCGACTGCTCGATCGAGGGGATCGTCTCGGGGTCGTGGAGGATCGCACGGTGGGCGTACGAGCCGACCTCCATGTCCGAGCCGTGCTGGCGCTCGTAGCAGAAGGTGTCCATGTCCCGGACGATCGGGAAGGAGATCTCGCCGGGGCGGGAGGCGAGCACCTCGCACGGGCCGACCGAGATCATCTGGTGCACGGCGGGGGTCAGCGGGATCTTCGCCCCGGCCATCGCGGCGACCTTGGGGCTCCACACACCACAGCACACGACCACGACGTCCGCCGCGATCGTCCCTGCGTTGGTCTCGACCGCGGTGATGCGGCCGTCGACGACCGTCATACCGGTGACTTCGACGTTGGGGACGACGGTGAGGGCACCCATCTCCAGCGCACGCTCGCGCATGATGGTGCCGGCGCGCAGCGAGTCGACGACGCCGACGGTGGGGAACCACGCGGCACCGACGATGACCGAGGGGTCGAGGAAGGGCACCTTCTCGACGACCTGCTCGGGGGTGACGATCTCGGCGGGGATGCCCCACGCCTTGGCCGAGGACATCCGGCGGCGCAGCTCCTCCATCCGCTCCTCGGTACGGGCGACCTCGAAGCCACCGGACTCGGTGAAGACGCCCATCTCCTGGTACTGCTTCATCGAGTCGAGGGTGATGTCGGCGAACTCGCGGGAGTGGTCCACCGGGAAGATGAAGTTCGACGCGTGGCCGGTCGACCCGCCCGGGTTGGGCAGCGGACCCTTGTCGAGCTGGACGATGTCGGTCCAGCCGAGCCGCGCGAGGTGATAGCTCAGCGAGTTGCCGACGATGCCGGCGCCGATGACGACGACCTTGGCGGACTCGGGCAGGGTGGCCATGCGTGCTTCCTTCCGGTGACTGTCTTGGTGCGTATCATGCAACGCAGCGCGTCATAAGCAACACTTGGGATCATCATCACGGTCGACGGCGCGCCGCGTCAACACGTCGACGACCGCCCTGACGTGGCGGGAGACCGGCGCCGGGGCGCGCGGAGTCCCACCACGTCAGGGGCGTCTCGCCAGGGCCTACTTGAGCCAGGCCGCGACCTTGTCGGGGTTCGCGTCGACCCACTTCTTCGCGGCGTCGTCCGGGGTCATGTTGTCCCGTGACATGTATGTCGACACGAGGTTCTGGTCGTCGTTGGTCCACTGGAACTTCTTGACCAGGCCGACCGCCGGCGAGCCGGAGGCGGCGAACTTGGCCGAGATGAGCTTGTTGAGCTTGTACGGCGGGTAGTCACAGGCGATGGTCTTCGGGTCCGCGTCGCACCCGTCGGTGTAGGCCGGCAGCTTGACCCGCGCCAGCTTCATCTCGGAAAAGAACCACTGCGGCTCGTAGAAGTAGGCGAGCAACGGGGTCTTGTTCTTCTCGGCCGAGCGGAAGGACTCGATCAGCGCCGCCTCAGACCCACCGACGACCACCTTGAAGTTGAGCTTGAGGTTGGTCACCAGCGCCTCGTCGTTGGTCACATAGGACGGGTCACCGTCGAGCAGCTGGCCCTTGTCGCCGGACTCGCTGGTCTTGAACAGGTCGGCGTACTTGTTGAGGTTTGCCGAGTCAAGGATGTCCGGGTACTTCTCCGCCATCCACGGCGGCACATACCAGCCGATGATCCCGTCGTTGCCGGTCGGGCCGGCATCCTCGACGGTCTTGCCATCGGTGATGTACTTCTTGATCAGGTCGTTGTGGCCCCAGTTCTCGACGACGGTGTCGATCGTCCCGCTCGCCATACCCTGCCAGCTCACCTCCTCCTTGAGGTCGGAGTAGGTGACATTGCAGCCCAGCTTGGTCTTGGCGACGTACCCGATGACGTGGGCATTGGAGACATAGCCCGTCCACGGGTTGACCGCGATCCGCAGGTCGCCGCAGGCGGCCGCGGTTCCGGAGCCCCCGGTTGGGGCGGTCGCGTTCTGGATGGTGCCGCCCCCGCACGCGCTGAGCCCGAGGGCCAAGGCGGCGGCGACGCAGGCCAGCGTGAGCCGGCGGGTTCCTCGTGCCATGCGTGGTGTCCTTCCGTTCGCTTCGTGGTCGGTCACGAAGACATCTGTGGGTATGCCGGTCAGCTCTCGTAGCGGGCGGCGGCGTGTCGGGCGATGCGGTCGAGCATGACGCCCAGGGCGGTGATGGCCAAGCCGGCGGCCAGGCCCTTGCCGAAGAGCTCGCGCTGGGAGAAGCCGGCGACGACGATATAGCCGAGGCTGCCGCCACCGACCATGCCGCCGATGACGACCATCGACAGGACGTAGAGCAGGCCCTGGTTCGTCGCGAGGACGAGTGCCTCGCGGGCCATCGGCAGCTGCACCTTGGAGATCATCTGCCATGGGGTCACCCCGCTGGAGCGGGCCGCCTCGACGGTGGTCGGGCTCACCCCGCGGATGCCGTCAGCCACCAGCTTGGTCGCGATGGAGACGGCGTAGACGAGCGCGGCGACGATGGCGGTGAACCGGCCGGGCCCGAACAGGGCCAACGCCGGGACGAGGTAGACGAAGGCGGGGATGGTCTGGAAGGCGTCGAGGAAGGGCCGGATGATGACGTCGACCCGACGGCTGCGGCCCATGCCGACCCCAAGGACGACGGCGATGATCATGACGAGGAGGGTGGCGACGAGGGTCATCGTCAGGGTGACCATCGCGTCATTCCACAGGCCAGTGCCGAGGATGACCGCCTCACAGACGGCGGTGACCAGCGTCGGTCGCCAGCCACCGAGGAAGTACGCGATGGCGAGCAACACCAGCGCCATGAGCCACCACGGCGAGGTGGCGATGAGCGCCTGCAGCGGGTTGAGGAACCACACCGTGACGACTTCCTTGAAGCCGTTGGTGAAGGTGTCGACCGCGTCGACGAACGACCGGACCACGGTGTTGACGACGCTGGCGAGCTTCGGCCCGCTGAGGAACGAGAGCACCGGGACATTCTCGAAGGAGCCGAACTGCGCCAGGCTCAGGTAGGTCCGGGAGAGGACGACGGCGATGAGAACCGGCACGACGAGCAGCCCGATAGCGAACCGGCGCCCCGCGTTGCTCAGGTGCTTGCGCGGGGGCGACTCGTAACCCTCCTCGCTGGCCCAGCGCGGCAGGCGCTCGAGCCAGACAATGTTCTTCACGACGCCGGGGCCGCCGACCGAGGCGACATCGGTGTGCCCGCCGCGTCGCTCGGCACGCTCGCTCGCGGCCGTCGTCGTCCGGTCGAGCATGATCGCCATGAGGACGATCGCCAGGCCGCCGACGAAGGCCGCGCCGATGTTGAGGGTCTGCAGCGCCGAGACGACCGGCTTGCCGAGCCCGGGTCCGTTGACGAGGGCGGCGATGGTCGCCATCGACAGGGCGGCCATCGTGCACTGGTTGACCCCGACGATGATCGTCCGTCGTGCCATCGGCAGCTGCACCTGCCGGAGCAGCTGCCGCGAGGTCAGGCCGAGGCTGCGAGAGGCCTCGATGGTGTTGGCCGAGACGGACTTGATGCCGTGCTCGGTGATCCGCACCAGCGGGGGGATGGCGTAGACAAGGGTGACGGCGACGGCGCACGCCGGGCCGATGCCGAAGAAGAGCGCCATCGGGGTGAGGTAGGCGAACGACGGCATGGTCTGCATGAGGTCGAGCACGGGGGTGACGACCGCCGACACCCGCTGGTTGCGCGCCATGAGGATGCCGAGCGGCAGGCCGATGATGACGCAGATGAAGACCGCGACGAAGGTGATGATGAGCAGGTCGATGCTGAACTGCCAGAGGCCGAAGACGCCGAAGAGGAAGGTGCAGACCAGGACGAGAATCGTCGAGCGGATCCCCGCGAGGGCGTAGGTGACCCATCCGATGAGGGCCATGACCCCCAGCCACCCGATCTCGGGCACCGGGCGCGGGAAGACGGCGGTGCTCAGCAGGCCCTGCAGGGCGGTGATGATCCCGTTGAGGGCCGCACTGATCCCGCCGATGACGTACTTCATGAACCAGTTGGACTGGCCCGACCCTTCGATGGAGTCGCGGAAGTCGTTGAGCCAGGTGTGCAGCCCGGTCGTCTGGGCGAAGGGCAGCTCGAGGGTGTCCCGGTTCTTGACGACCAGCCACAGGGCGACCCACACGACGACGAGCCCCAGCAGCTTCCGGCCGGTGTAGCGCTTCTTCGTCGGGTCGACATACGGCTGCTCCTCCTTGACCCCGGCGCGTGGTGGAGCGATGGCGGTGCTCATGACGCGTCCTCGGCGACGACGACGCGGAGGATGTCCTCGTCGTCGACGATGCCGACGACCCGGTCACCCTCGGCGACCCGGACCGGGCCGTGCGTGGCGAGGACGGCTCGGGCGGCGTCGCGGACGATGGTGCTCGCCTGGAGGACCGGGCTGCCCGCAGCCTCCGTCCCGGTGGCCTCGCGCATGACCCAGCGCAGCGTGAGCACGTGCGACTTGGGGACCTCGGAGACGAAGTCGCGGACGTACTCGTCGGCAGGGGCGCCGACGACCTCGTCCGGGCGGCCGATCTGGATCACCGCGCCGTCGCGCATGATGAGGATGCGGTCGCCGAGCTTGAGCGCCTCCTGCAGGTCGTGGGTGATGAAGACCATCGTCTTGCCCACTTCGTGGTGCAGCCGGATGACCTCGTTCTGCATGTCCCGCCGGATGAGCGGGTCCAGCGCCGAGAAGGGCTCGTCGAACATCAGCACGGCCGGGTCGGCGGCCAGCGCCCGGGCCAGCCCGACCCGCTGCTGCATGCCCCCGGAAAGCTGCTCGGGGAAGTTGCGCTCGTAGCCGCTGAGCCCGACGAGATCGACCATCTCCTGGGCTCGGTTGCGCCGGGAGTCCTTGCCCTCGCCGCGGACCTCGAGGCCGAAGGCGATATTGTCGATCACCTTGCGGTGCGGCAGCAGACCGAAGTGCTGGAAGACCATCGACACCTTGTTGCGGCGGATCTCCCGCAGGGCGGGGTCGGAGAGCTTGGTGATGTCCTGACCGTCGAGGATGACCTCGCCGGAGGTCGGCTCGATCAGCCGGGTGATGAGCCGGACCAGGGTCGACTTCCCGGACCCGGACAGGCCCATGACGACGAAGACCTCCCCCGGCGCGACATCGAAGGAGACATCGCGGACGCCGATGACGTGGCCGCTCTTGGCCTGCAGCTCCTTGCGGGACAGCTGAAGGTCCGGCGTGCCGATGAGCTTCTCGGCGTTCGGGCCGAAGATCTTCCACAGCGACTTCACCTGAAGGGCGGGCTCGGTCATGGTGACGGCTCCGTTCGTGGGGCGGGTCGAGGATCTGCAGGTGGCGGGTAGAGCGGCGAACCCGCGCGGTGGCTGAACCACGGCGCGTCCAACGGGGGTAGCGCAGTGTTCCCAGCGATGAGGTCCGCGGACTTCTCCGCGAGCATCATCACCGGGGCGTAGATATTGCCGTTCGTCACATAGGGCATCGACGAGGCGTCGACGACCCGCAGGCCCTCGACCCCATGGACCCGCATCGTCAGCGGGTCGAGCACGGACTCGCCGTCGACCCCCATCCGCGCGGTGCATGACGGGTGCAGGGCCGTCTCGGCGTCGTGCCGCACCCAGTCGAGGATCTCCTCGTCGGTCTCCACCCCTGGCCCGGGCGAGATCTCCCCAGCGTTGAAGGGCTCGAAAGCCGGCTGGGTGAGGATGTCGCGGGCAACGCGGATCGCCTCGACCCACTCGCGCCGGTCCTGGTCGGTGGAGAGGTAGTTGAAGGTCATCGACGGCTTGTCGTGCGGGTTCGCCGAACGGATCCGCAGCGTCCCGCGAGCGTCGGAGTACATCGGCCCGATGTGGACCTGGTAGCCGTGCCCCTTGACCGGGCTCGTCCCGTCATACCGGATGGCGATGGGGAGGAAGTGGAACATGAGGTTCGGGTAGTCGACGTCCTCGTTCGAGCGGACGAAGCCACCACCCTCGAAGTGGTTCGTCGCGCCGAGGCCGCGACGGAAGAACAGCCAGTCGGCGGCGAGCTTGGGGCGGGCGCTCCACTTCAGCCCGGGGGCGATCGAGACCGGCAGGCGGCTCGCGTACTGGATGTAGACCTCGAGGTGGTCCTGGAGGTGCTCCCCGACGCCGGGGACGTCCGCGACGACGTCGATGCCGAGCCCGCTCAGGTGCTCGGCGTTGCCGACCCCGGAGAGCTGGAGCAGCGCCGGGCTGTTGATCGCGCCGCCGCAGAGGACGACCTCGCCGGCCCGCACGGTATGCCGCCGGCCGAGCTGCTCGTACTCGACGCCGACCGCTCGGGCGCCCTCGAAGAGGATCCGCGTGGTCATCGCGAGGGTGCGCACGTGCAGGTTGGGCCGGTCCATGACCGGGTGGAGGTATGCGCGGGCCGCCGAGAGCCGACGCCCGTTGCTGATCGTCCGGTCGAACCGGGCGAAGCCCTCCTGGCGGTAGCCGTTGACGTCATCGGTCAACGGGTAGCCGGCCTGCTGGGCGGCCTCGAAGAAGGCCCCGAAGAGCGGGTTCGTCGCCGGGCCACGCTCGAGGACCAGCGGGCCGGAGCCGCCGCGCCAGCGGTCCGCACCGGCGAGACAGTTCTCCATCCGCTTGAAGTACGGCAGGCAGTGCGCATAGTCCCAGGACGCCATCCCGGGGTCGGCGGCCCAGCGCTGGTAGTCCATCGGGTTGCCCCGCTGGAAGATCATCCCGTTGATCGAGCTGGACCCGCCGAGGACCTTCCCGCGGGCGTGGTAGATCCGACGGTTGTTCATGAACGGCTCGGGCTCGGACTCGTACTTCCAGTCGTAGAGCGGGTTGCCGATCGAGAAGGGCAGGGCCGCCGGCATGTGGATGAGCGGGTCGATGATGAGGTCGGCCCGGCCCGCCTCGAGGACGAGGACCGAGGTGCCCGGGTCGGCGGAGAGCCGGTTGGCGAGGACGCAGCCGGCCGAGCCGCCGCCGACGATGACGAGGTCGACCCGATCCGGGGCCGGCAGCAGGGTGCGCCCGACGAGCTTCTGCGGGAGAGCCTTCACGAGAACCACCCCGAGGGGGCCGGGGCGAGGTTGTGCCACACGTGCTTGGTCTCCTGGTACTCCTCGAGCCCGAGGTGGCCGAGCTCGCGGCCGATCCCGGACTGCTTGTATCCGCCCCATTCCGCCTGCGGCACGTAGGGGTGGTAGTCGTTGACCCACACCGTGCCGAGGCGCAGTCGCGCCGCGACCCGCTCGCCGCGCCCGGCGGTCTGCGTCCACACGGCTCCGGCCAGCCCGTAGATCGTGTCGTTCGCCAGCGCCACCGCCGCGTCCTCGGCCTGCGCCGGGGTCGCGCCGGAGAAGGTCTCGACGGTCAGCACCGGCCCGAAGGACTCGTCCTGGACCACGGACATGCCGCTGTGGCACTGGTCCAGCACCGTGGGCAGGTAGTAGAAGCCCTTCTCGTATGCCGAACCGGACGGTCGGGCTCCCCCGCACCGCAGCCGGGCGCCCTCGGCCAGGCCCGCGGCGACATACGCCTCGACCTTGGCGAGGTGACCGGCCGAGGTGAGCGGGCCACTCTGGGCGGACTCGTCGAAGGGGCCCCCGAGCCGGATCTGGCTCGCCCGGCGGACGATCTCGTCGACGAAGTCCGCGGCGACCGACTCCTCGACGATGAGGCGCGCACCTGCGGAGCAGACCTGGCCGGAGTGGAGGAAGACGGCGGTGAGGGCGTGGTCGACGGCGATGGCGAGATCGGCGTCGGCGAAGACGATATTGGGGTTCTTCCCGCCGAGCTCGAGCGCGACCCGCTTGACCGTCGGAGCGGCTGCGGCCATGAGGTGTCGACCGACGGCGAGGCTGCCGGTGAACGAGACGAGGTCGACGCGGGGGTCCGCGGACAGCGGCCCGCCGCAGCCGGCGCCGGTGCCGAGGACGAGGTTGGCCACGCCCGCGGGCAGTCCGGCCTCCTCGAGCAGGCGGACCAGGTGGATGGTCGAGTGCGGGGTGATCTCGGAGGGTTTGAGGACGAAGGTGTTGCCGGCGGCGAGGCAGGGCGCGACCTTCCACGAGGCCTGCAGCAGCGGGTAGTTCCACGGGGTGATGAGTGAGCAGACCCCGATCGGCTCCTTGACCACGGTGGCGGCGATGCCCGGCCGGCCGGTGTCGACGACCCGCCCCAGGTCCGAGCCGGCGACGGCGGCGTAGTGGCGGAAGACCGAGACGACATCGGCGACGTCATACTCGCTCTCGACATACCGCTTGCCGGTGTCGAGGGACTCGGCCCGGGCGATCTCGGCGGCGTCGCGTTCGAGCAGGTCGGCGACCCGGGCGAGCAGGGCGCCGCGGTCGCGGGCCGGGGTCGCGGGCCACGAGCCGGTGTCGAAGGCGGCGCGGGCAGCGGCGATCGCCGCACGGGTGTCGGCATCGCTCGCCTCGGTGACGGTGCCGACGTGGGCGCCGTCGGCGGGGCAGATGATCTCGCGGCGACCGTCAGCTGCGCCGGTCGTCCAGGTGCCCGCGATGAAGAGATCGCCCACTCCACCTCCGCTCTGAGGGTCAGTGTTGCTTATCTTGCAACGGTCGACACACTGCGCAACAGCATGGCTGTGACGCCGGTCACGGTCAAGCGCTGATCTCAGGGTGCCGCACCTCGCCTGTGCTCGGCCATCCCTGAGGCGAGGCTAGACCGGGCGCCACCCGAGCTGGTTCGAGACGTCGTCGGCGGCTGCCCGGACCAGTGGCGCGAGCTCGGCCTGACGGGCCGCACCGAACCGGAAGGTCGGCCCGGAGACACTGACCGAGGCGATGATCTCGCCGTGCGCGTTGCGGACCGGGGCAGCCACGGCGGTCAGGCCGAGGTCGAGCTCGTCGGCGGCGACGGCGTAGCCCTTCGCGCGGACCTCCGCGAGCTCAGCGTCCAGCCGGCCGCGGTCGGTGATCGTCGCCGGGGTGTAGGACCGCAGCTCACCCAGGGTGCGCGTCAGCTCGGGCTCGGCGAGCTCGCTGACGAGCACCTTGCCGTTGGACGTCGCGTGCAGTGGGATGTGCTGCCCGACCCAGTTGTATGACGACAGCGTCGACGGGCCGCTGATCTGGTCGAGGTAGAGCGCGGCATCCCCGGAGCGGACGACGATATTGACCGTCTCGTTCGTCGCCGCGGCGAGGCGCCGCGCAACGGGGCGGGCCTCCTGGACCAGGTCGAGCCGGGCGTTGGTCGCTCCGGCGAGCCGCAGGACGCCCGCGCCGAGACGGTACTTACCGCGGTCCTCGACCTGCTCGACCAGGCCCCGTTGCTCCAGGGTCGCCACCAGGCGGCTCGCCGTGCTCTTGTGCACCCCGAGCTCGGCGGCCAGCCAGGTCACCCCGACTGTGCCGTGGTGGGCCAGCAGCTCGAGAATGGTGATCGCCCGCTCGACCGACTGGACGCCGGTGCGATCTTCGCCTGTGTTGCGCATGGCGCGACGATACGTGAGGGTGGCGGTTCGGGGTAGATGCCGCGCCCGGAGCGGGCTATCGTGCCTGCCGTCGACGCCTGTTGCGTCATACGATCGAGGTTGCGTCATACGCGACGCCTTGCCCGGAAGGAAGCCCACGTGACCGCTCGGGACTACGTCCTCATTCTCTCCTGCCCGGACCAGCGCGGCATCGTCGCGACGGTGACCCAGCTGCTCTTCGAGCGCGGGGCGAATATCGAGGAGAGCCAGCAGTTCGACGACGTGCGCACCGACCAGTTCTTCATGCGGATCCGGTTCTCCGTGCCGGAGGGCGGACCCGAGCTGGAGCGGTGGCGGGACTGGTTCGGCCCGGTCGCGACCGACTTCGCCATGGAGTGGGCGATCTGGGACGCGGCGACGAGGTACCGGACCCTGATCATGGTGAGCAAGTTCGGGCACTGCCTCAACGACCTGCTCTTCCGGTGGCGCTCAGGGCAGCTGAACATGGACATCGTCGGGATCGTCTCCAACCACCCCGACATGGAGCCGCTGGCCCGGTCCTATGGCGTCCCCTACCACCACATCCCGATCACCGCCGAGACCAAGCCCGAGGCCGAGGCCGCGCTGATGTCGATCGTCGAGGGCGAGGGGGTCCACCTCATCGTCCTGGCCCGGTATATGCAGGTGCTCTCCGACGCCCTCGCCCGGCGGATGTCGGGGCGGATCATCAATATCCACCACTCCTTCCTTCCCTCGTTCAAGGGGGCCAAGCCCTACCACCAGGCCTTCGCCCGGGGGGTCAAGCTCGTCGGCGCGACCGCGCACTATGTGACCGCCGACCTCGACGAGGGCCCGATCATCGAGCAGGACGTCACCCGGGTCGACCACCGGATGACCGCCGACGACCTGGTCCTGGCCGGCGAGGAGGTCGAGTCCCGGGTGCTCGCCCGCGCGGTGAAGTGGCACTGCGACTCACGCGTCCTGCTCAACGTCGACCGGACCGTCGTCTTCAGCTGACCGGCGCTCGGGTCTCGGCAGGCGTTGGCGTCGGCGTTGGCGCTGGCGCTGGCGCTGGCGGGCCGATATCGAGGTGCCGTTGTCGGGGGCCCGTGGCAGGCTCGCCGTCATGACCACCGACGGCTCCGCTGCTAAGGCGATCCTCCGCGAGTACCTCCAGGCCCAGCGCCAGGTGCTCCTCGACAAGCTCGACGGCCTGAGCGAGCAGCAGGCGCGCACTCCGGTGACCGGCACCGGCACCAATGTCGCGGGCGTCATCAAGCACACCGTCAGTGTCGAGTCGGCCTACCTCGGGATGTGCCTCGGCCGCCCGTTCCCGGTCGAGCTGCCCTGGCTGGGCGATGACGCGCCCGACAACGACGACATGTGGTTGACGCCGACGCAGAGCATCGGCTGGCTCGTCGACCTCTGCCGCCAGGTGTGGGCGCACGCCGACGAATCGATCGAGGCCCTCGACCTCGACACCCCCGGTTCCGTGCCGTGGTGGCCCGGGCGTGCGGTCACCCTCCAGCGCCTCCTCGTCCACGTCATTGCCGAGTATGCGCGGCACGCCGGTCACCTCGACATCGCCCGCGAGCAGCTCGATGGTGCGGTCGGCTACCGGGCCGCGTCGCCGAACCTGCCGAGCGCCGACGACGCGCAGTGGTGGGCCGACTATGTCGCGAAGCTGCGGGCCATCGCTGCCGAGGCCTCGACCGAGCCCGTCTACCTCGCCGACCTGCCGGGTCTGAGCTAGCGGTCCCCTGTGGGCCGCCATGGTTGTTCGGCTCTGCCCCTCATAGAGGTATGGCGAGTTGGAACAACCGTGGCGCCCGCGGGCGGCGGCGACCACGGGCGGCCGCGGCGCCGGATCGGCCTGCGGTGCTCAGTCGCCGAGCTCCCGGCGGCGCCGGACGACATACTCCTCGAGCTCTGCGCGCACCGCGTCGTCGATGGGCGGGGCGACATACTCGGCCAGCCGCTTGGCCGCGATCTCACCCGCGCGGGTGTTCGCGTCGCGGGCACCATTGCGCAGCCACCGCTCGTAGTTCTCCGAGGAGGACAGGAAGGGGCGGTAGAAGCAGGTCCGGAAGCGCTCCATCGTGTGCATCGACCCGAGGAAGTGGCCGCCATGGCCGACCTCCTGGTGGGCGTCGAAGCCGAGCGAGCCCTCGTCGATCTCCAACGGCTTGAACTGGTGCTGGAGCATCGCCGTGATCTGCTCGTCGACGATGAACTTCTCGTATGACGCAACGAGGCCTCCGTCGAGCCAGCCCGCCGTGTGCATGACCCAGTTCGTCCCCGCGAGGAAGGTGGGCATCAGGGTCATGAGCGACTCGTAACCGGCCTGGGCGTCGGCGACCTGGGAGGACGACAGCCCGCCACCGGAGCGGAAGGGCAGGCCGAAATGCCGGGCGATCTGGCCGGTGCAGAGCAGCCCGATCCCGGACTCGGGGGTGCCGAAGGTCGGTGAGCCGCTCTGCATGTCGATATTCGACAGGAAGGACCCGAAGACCACCGGCGTGCCGGGGCGGACCAGCTGGGCCAAGGCGATGCCGGAGAGGGCCTCGACGATCTGCTGGACCAGGGCCGCCGGGATGGTCACCGGCGACATCGCGCCCATGAGGATGAACGGGGTGAGGACCACCGGCTGCCCGGCCTCGGCATACTCGAAAAGGGCGTCGAGCATCCGGTCGTCCCAGCGCAGCGGCGAGTTGCAGTTGATCAGCGAGATGCACGCGGGCGTGCGCTCGATCGACTCGCGGCCGCCGAAGAGGATCGACGACATCGCGATGGTGTCCCGGGCGTTGCCACCCGAGACGACATTGCCCATGTAGATCTTGTCGGTCAGCGTCATCAGGGCGAGGTTCATGTCGAGATGCCGACTGTCCAGCGGGGTGTCATTGGGCTCGCAGACCACCCCACCGGCCGAGTCGAGCACCGGAGAGGTCTGGGCGAGCCGGAGGAAGTTCTTGTAGTCGTCGAAGGAGGCGTCGCGGCGGACCTCACCCTGACGGACGAAGGGCGGGCCGTAGACGGCGCCGAAGACCATGGCGTCGCCGCCGATGTGGACGGTGTTCGCGGGGTTGCGGGCCTGGATGTCGAACTCCCGCGGCGCCTTGGCGACCTGGGCGAGGACGAACTCGGGGTCGAGGAAGACGGTGTTCTCCTCGACCTTCTGGCCAGCGGCGCGGAAGAGCTCGAGCGCGCGGTCGCTCATGAACTCGACGCCGATCTCGGTCATCAGGCGCCGCCAGGCCGCGTCGATCTGGGCCATCGCATCGGCGGACAGGATCTCGTACCGCGGCATGACATTGCGGAACACGGCAACTCCAGTGCTGGACAGGACCGGCGAGCCGGTCGTCCTGGGCGGGACCGGCACCACCTGGTCGGTGGCTCGATGACGACGGCGGGTCGTGGCGCCTCGCACCTTGACCACGACCCCAACGTGATCTTAGCCTCATTCTATGGAACTGCGGTTCCATAATATGAAACCTTGCCGGGCCGCCGAAAAGGCACCGGCCCACGACATGAAGGGCCCACGATGCAGGCGAGCACCGGCACGCAGGCGGTCGACCGCGCTGCCGCCCTGGTCCGCCTCGTCGTCCAGTCCCCCGCGCCGGTGCCCGCCGTCGACCTCGCCGCCAGCGCGGGCCTACCCAAGTCGACGACGAGCCGGCTGCTCAGCGCCATGGAGCGCAACCACCTGCTCGCCCGGACCGCCGACGGAGCCTGGGTCGCCGGCCCGCTCTTCGCCAGCTATGCCTCCGGGCCCAATGTCGACTCCGACCTCATCCGGCTGGCCCATCCCACCCTGCTGTCGATCAGCGAGCTCACCGGCGAGGCGGTCCACCTCGCGGTGGCCCGCGGGGACCAGGTCGAGCAGGTCGACCAGGTCGACGCGACATACCTGCTGGGCAGCCGCAACTGGGTGGGCGTCCCCGTCCCGCCGCACGTCTCGGCGCTGGGCAAGGCGCTCTACGCCGGCGGTGCGCTGCCGCTGCCGACCGGCTCCCTCGAGACCCCGACGAGCGTCTCGATCGGCACCGCCGAGGAGCTGCGTCGGCACCTCGCGTCGGTCCGCACGGCGGGCTACGCCGTGACCGTCGACGAGCTGGAGGTCGGCCTCACCGGTGTTGCCGCCCCAGTGACCAGGGGCACCGTGGTCGTCGCGGCGGTCGGCATCTCCGGACCGACCTCACGGCTGCAGCCCACGCTCGAGGCCACCGGCCGGATCATCACCCAACACGCCCGGTCCCTCTCGGCCCGGCTCAGTCGCACCATCAAGGAAGGCGCCGCATGACACCCGAGGAGATCCTTCAGGGGCTCTACGACCTCACCCTCGTGGGCAATGGCCCCGAGGTGCTCTCGTTGACCAACCAGGCGCTGGCCCTGCAGATGGAGCCGTCGACGCTGCTCTTCGACGCCCTCATCCCGGCGCTGGAGGAGGTCGGCGCCCGCTTCGAGCGCGGTGACTTCTTCGTCCCCGAGATGCTCATCGCCGGGCGGGCCATGGCCGGCTCGATGGAGGTGCTGCGCCCGCTGCTCGCCGACACCGGCGTGGAGACGATCGGGAAGTTCGTCATGGGCACCGTCCAGGGCGACGTCCACGACATCGGCAAGAACCTCGTCAACATCATGCTCGAGGGTGCCGGCTTCGAGGTCATCGACCTCGGCGTCCAGGTCAAGCCGGAGAAGTTCGTCGCGGCGATCGAGCAGCACCAGCCCGACATCGTCGGCTTCTCGGCCTTCCTCACCACGACGATGCCGATGTTCAAGGCCAACCTCAATGCGCTGGAGAAGGCCGGCCTGCGCGACTCGGTCATCGTCATGGTCGGCGGCGCGCCGGTCACCCAGGAGTATGCCGACGTCGTCGGCGCCGACGGCTACGCCGCCGACGCCTCCCAGACGGTCAAGCGGGCCAAGGCCCTGCTCGAGGCCCGCCGCGCCAAGGTCATGGCATGAACCGGTATGACGGCCCGGTCCGCGAGACCGTCCTGCGCTCGGCCACCAAAGAGGTCGTCATGGCCTCGGACCGCCCGTTCTGCATCATCGGTGAGCGGATCAACCCCACCGGGCGCAAGCTCTTCCAGGAGCAGCTGCGCGCCGGTGACCTCTCGCTCATCGAGAAGGACGTCCACGCCCAGGTCGCCGGCGGGGCCGATGTCCTCGACGTCAACATGGGCGTCCCGCTCACCGACGAGGCCGAGCTGCTGGTCAAGGCGATCCGGCTGGTCCAGACCCTGACCGACCTGCCGATCTGCATCGACTCCTCGGTCGTCGAGGCGCTCGAGGCCGGTCTTGCGGCATACCAGGGTCGGGCTCTGGTCAACTCGGTCACCGCGGAGGATGAGCGACTCGAGGCGATCCTCCCGCTGGTCAAGAAGTACGACGCCGCCGTCATCGCGCTGCCCAATGACGCCGACGAGATCCCCATGGAGGCGGACAAGCGGATCGAGCTGACCGAGAAGATCGTCCGGATTGCGACGCAGGAGTACGGCATCGCCATCGAGGACATCGTCATCGACCCGCTCGCCATGCCGATCGGTGCCGACGGCACCGTGGGCCGGACCGCCTTGGAGACCATCGCCCGGGTGCACGAGCGGTGGGGGCTCAACATGACCTGCGGCGCCTCGAATGTCTCCTTCGGTATGCCGGGCCGGCACGCGATCAACTCCTCGTGGCTGCCGCTGGCCATGGGCGCCGGGATGACCAGCGCGATCATGGACGCCCGGACCCCGCAGATCGTCGAGGCGGTCCGTGCCGCTGACCTGCTGCTCGGCAACGACGCGTGGGGCTCGGCGTGGATCGCCGCGTTCCGGGCCAAGCAGGCCGCCGTCGGCCCGTCGTGACGCCCCCGAAGAGCCCGCCCCAGCACCCCCACCCCGAGCCGCCCGAGAACCTCGCCGGGCTCGGCCGCGAGGGGCTCCTCGAGCTGCCCGCCCCGGTCACCGAACGCCAGGTCGCCCACGACGGCACCGGCCGGGTGCTCCTCTCGTTCAGCCCGTCCGGTCGCGACGTCCGCGTGCCCCCAGGGGTCACTGTCTTCGACGCGGCGAGCTGGAATGGCATCGCCATCGACTCGACCTGCGGCGGGCACGGGACATGCAAGAAGTGCCACATCCAGGTCCTCGGCGGGTCGGTGCCGGTGTCCCGCCTGGACACCCGGGCGTTCACCCCCGACCAGCTCCGGGCCGGTTGGCGGTTGGCCTGCCTAGCCCAGGCGACCAACGACCTGTCCGTCGAGGTCCCGCCGCTGGTCACCCGCCCGAAGGCTGCGACGGTGGGGGTGGGCCGGCAGGTCATCCTCCGTCCCGCCGTCCAGAAGCGGTATGTCGAGCTCGCCGAGCCGAGCCTGGCCGACCAGCGCACCGACCTCGTCCGGCTGCTCGATGCCGTCGACGACCTCGAGCTGACCGCCGACCTCAACGCGCTGCGGCGGCTGCCCGGCGTCCTGCGTGCCGCCGACTTCAAGGTCACCGCCGTGGTCGTCGACGACGCCCTCGTCGATGTCGAGGCCGGCGACACGACCGAGCGGATGTTCGGCCTGGCCGTCGACCTTGGGACGACGACGGTCGTCGCGACCCTGCTCGACCTCACCACCGGCACCCCGGTCAGCGTCCACTCCATGCTCAACAAGCAGCAGCCCTTCGGCGCCGATGTCATCACCCGGATCAGCGCGACGATGATGGACCCCACCGCGCTCGACCGGCTCCGCCAAGCGGCCACCGACACCCTGACCGAGCTCGTCGCCGACGTCTGCCGGGACGGCTCGGTCGCACCCGAAGAGGTCTACGAGGTCGCCATTGCCGGCAATGCGACGATGGTCGCCCTGCTGCTGGGCGTCGACCCCGAGCCGATCGGGGTCGCCCCGTTCATCCAGGCGAGCGCGACCTGGCCGACGGTGCGGGCCACCGAGATCGGGCTGAGCCTGCACCCCGGTGCGCGCGTCGTCCTCATCCCCGCGCTCGGTGCGTATGTCGGCGGCGACATCGTCGCCGGGATGCTCGCCGCCGGGATGGACCGCGACAAGCGGACCCGGCTGTTCATCGACGTCGGGACGAACTGCGAGATCGTCCTGTCCGACGGGGAGACCATCGTCGCCACCGCCGCGCCGGCCGGGCCGGCCTTCGAGGGCGGCTCGATCCGGTGCGGCATGCGCGCCGCCGATGGTGCGATCGAGGTCGTCCGGCTCGGTGAGGATGTCACCCTCCAGGTCATCGGCGACGTCGCCCCGCTCGGGTTGTGCGGCTCGGGGCTGGTCGACGCCGTCGCCGAGCTGGTCAAGGTTGGCCTGCTCGATGCGTCCGGGCGCTTCGTGACCGACGAGGTCGCCGCGACGCTCGCGCCAACCCTCGCCCCCCGCCTCACCTCGATCGGGCAGGAGCGCGTCTTCGTCCTGCACTCCCCCACCCCAGAGGCGCCGCCGCAGGACTGCGTCTACCTCTCCCAGCGCGACGTCCGAGAGCTGCAGTTCGCCAAGGGCGCCATCGCCACCGGCTGGGCGCTGCTGCTCGAGGAGCTCGGCGTCGCACCCCGCGACGTCCAGCAGGTCCTCCTCGCCGGCTCGTTCGGCTCCTATCTCTCGGCCGCCTCAGCGGTGCGGATCGGGCTGGTCCCCAAGCTGCCAGTGCTGCGGATCGTCTCGGCCGGCAATGTCGCCGGCGAGGGCGCGAAGATGGCCTTGCTCAGCTCGCGCGAGCGGGCCGGCGCGACCGCCCTGCTCGAGGAGGTGCGCTATGTCGAGCTCTCCGACCGGTCCGACTTCAACGACCGGTTCATCGACCACCTCTCCTTCCCCGGGTAGCCGCCGGGTCGGCCTCGTCGCCTGTGGCGCGATCGCGGCACACTGCTCGGCCGTGGCCGCCGAGTCGGGCTGGACCCTCGACGTCCACCCGCTGCCGCCGCTGCTGCACAACCATCCCGACCGGATCGCCGCGGCCGTCGAGGACCTCGTCACGCGGCTGCGGCCGGCATACGACGTCGTCGTCGTGGGGTACGCGGACTGCGGGACCTACGGCGCCCTCGACGAGGTCTGCCAGCGGCTGTCCGTCGCGCGCCTGCCCGGGCTGCACTGCTACGACCTGTATGCCGGTGCGGATGTCGTCCGCGACCTCATGGCGGCCGAGCCGGGCACCTACCTGTTCACCGACTTCCTCGTGAAGTCGTTCGACCGAACGGTTATTCGTGAGCTGGGCCTCGACCGGTATCCCGAGCTGCGCGAAGCGTATTTCGGGAACTATCGATCTGTCGTATGGCTGACCCAAAATGAGGATCCCGAGCTGCGCGCAGCCGCCGACGCCGCCGCCGAGGCCCTGGGGCTGCCGCTGACGGTGCGGCATACCGGGCTGGCCGGGCTCACCGCGGCGCTGCGCGACCTGGTCCATGCCTGACCGACCGAGCGACGCGCCGGCGCTCGGGCGTCAGTGTGCCAGCGCCGCCGCCATCGCCCGGATGTGCTCGGGCGAGGAGCCGCAGCAGGCCCCGATCACGTCGACCCCGAGAGCGCGCAGCTCCCGAGCGTGCTCGGCCATGTGGTCGGGGTCGACCTCGTAGCGGAACTCCCCCTCGTGCAGCTGCGGGAGCCCGGCGTTGGACTGGGCGACGATGAGGGTGGCGCCCTCCCGGGCCCCGTTGAGCTCGGCGGCGATGGCCACCATCTCCTCCGGGCCGCGCCCGCAGTTCGCTCCCACGGCGTCGACGCCGGCCTCGGTCAGCGCGGTGACGGCGGCCGCCGGGGTCACGCCCATCATCGTCCGCAGGTTGGTGTCGAAGCTCATCGTCGCGATGACCGGAAGGTCGGGGGCGACCTCGTGCGCCGCCGCGACCGCCGCCCGGGTCTCGGTCAGATCGGACATCGTCTCGATGAGGACGAGGTCGATCCCGCCGGCGACGAGCCCGCGGAGCTGCTCGGCGAAGTGCTCCTGCGCCTCGGCGGCGGTCAAGGTGCCAAGCGGCTCGAGCAGCTCACCGGTCGGCCCGATGTCGCCGGCGACGAGGGCGCCGTGACGGTCGGCGACTGACCGGGCCAGCCGCGCGCCCGCACGGTTGACCTCGACGACCCGGTCCCCGAGCTCGTTGAGGGCCAGCCGGGGCTCGGTCGCGCCGAAGGTGTTTGTCGTGAGGATGCTCGCCCCCGCAGCGGCATACTCCTCATGGAGCGCCTCGATGGCCGCCGGGCTCTCCAGGTTCCACAGCTCGGCCGGCATCCCCGGGGGCAGGCCGCGCTGCTGGAGCAGCCAGCCGTACCCCCCGTCGACGATGGCCGGGCGGCCGGCGAGCAGGGCAGTGAGGCGGTTGGTCGGCACCGGGACATGGTAGTCGTCGCCGGGTCGGCGCCGAGTGGTCGCCGGTTCGGCGCCGGCCGCAGCGTACGGTGTGCCGATGGCCTCAGACGCGACCGCCTCCCCCGGCCCCGACCGGCCCGGACCGCAGCACCAGGGCGGGCCCGGACGCCTCGTCCTGGTCCGGCATGGGCAGACGCTGTGGGCGGCGACGGGACGGCATACCGGGCGCACCGACGTGCCGCTCACCGCCGCCGGCGAGGCGTCCGCGCGCGCCCTGCCCATCCTTCTCGAAGGGTTCACCCTCGGCGAGGTGCGGACCTCGCCGCTGGCCCGGGCCCGGGAGACCGCCCGCCTCGCGGGCTTGACGGCGGTCGTCGACGACCGGCTGGCCGAGTGGGACTACGGCGGCTACGAGGGTCTGACGGCGGCGCAGATCCGCCATCGGACCGGTACGGCGTGGTCGGTCTTCCGCGACGGCGTCGTCCCTGGTGCCACTCCGGGCGAGACCCTCGCCCAGGTCGCCGACCGGGCGCGCCGAGTCCTCGACTCGGTCCGCCCCGCACTGGCCCGCACCGATGTCGCGCTGGTCGCCCACGGCCACCTGCTGCGGGTGCTCGCCGCGGTCTACCTCGGGCTGGACCCGCAGGCCGGCGAGCTGCTGCTCCTGGACCCTGCCTCGGTCAGCGTGCTCGAGGAGGACCGCGACCAGCCCGCGATCAGGCGCTGGAACGAGGTCGTCCCCCGGGGACTCACGAGCTGAGCAGCTCCTGCCGCCAGGCCTCGGTTTGGGCCACCTGGTTGAAGGTGAACAGGTGCAGCCCGCCGATCCGGGCCTGCGGGTCCTCCGCCGAGTGCCCGACGACGGAGAGGAATCGCTCGGGGGTGTAGCCCGGGGCGAGCAGGCGGCTCATCGTCCGCTTCTGCTTGGTGAGGAAGCGCAGCGACTCCCCGACCCCGATCCGGGTGCCCATGGCGACGAGCTTGGCCGTCTCGACCGGGCCGGGCAGGCCGACGAGCACGGGCAGCGCGACACCCCGCCGTCGCAGCCGCCCCACCCAGGCCGTGACCAGCTTGGGGTCGAAGGTCATGTTCGAGACGATATGGGTCGCATAGGTCCGCTTGTCCCACATCGACTGGATCGTCACGTCGTCGTGGATGGCCGGGTGCGACTCCGGGTAGCCGGTGATGCCCACGTGGACGAACGGGTGCGGTATGACGGCCAGGTCCTTGAGCAGGTCCACGGAGCTGTGGTAGTCCCCGACCGGGTCGGCATCACCCCCCGGGACGAACACCTTGGTCACCCCCGCGGCGCCGAGCCGCGCGATGATCTCGGTCAGCTCGGAGCGCCCCGAGATCATCCGGGCGGCCAGGTGCGGGACGACGTCGTAGCCCTGGGCGGCGAAGCGCTCCGCCTGGCTGAGCGTGACGTCGAGCGGCTTGGCCGGAGATGCCGTGACGGTGAGGGTGACCGACCGGGGGACGGACTCGAGGACCGCGTCCTCGACCTTCGCCGTGGGCAGCACCTCGTACCGGGCCGTCTCCAGGAGACGTCGCGCCCCGTCGCTCAGTTTGTTGCGAATGATGCATCTCGATTCGTCATACGCACCGCAGGATGGGCGATTCTACGAGTCACCGACCGGAGCGGGCAAGGGGCCGCGGGTCGGCCCTTAGAGCTGCGTCGCGTCGGTGACCTCGCCGACGAGGACCTCGATGACGTCCTCGAGGAAAACGACCCCGAGCACCGTGCCCGTCACGTCGACGACTCGGGCCAGGTGGGCTCCGGTGCGCTGCATCGTCGCCAGGACGTCCTCGACCGGGTCGACCGGCCGCACCGTCGCCAGCCGACGGAAGCGCTTGATCGGGACGGCCTCGGTGTACCGCTCGTCATCGGCATACAGGACGTCCTTGAGGTGGAGGTAGGCCGCCACCTGGCCCTCCTCGTCGCGCACCGGGAAGCGCGAGAAGCCGTGCCGCGCGACGAGGCGGCCGATCTGCTCGGGGGTCGTCTCGTCGTCGATGGTGACCAGGTCGGTCGCCGGCACCGCGACGTCCTGAGCGGTCTTGTCGCTGAACTCCAAGGACATCCGGACCAGGCCGCCGTCGTGGTCGTCGATGAGCCCCTCACGACGGCTCTCGGCGACGATGTGCGCCACCTCCTCGGCGGTGAAGGCGGAGGTGATCTCGTCCTTCGGCTCGACCCCCATCGCCGAGACGATGCGCTTCGACAGCGCGCTCATCAGCGCGACGACATGCCGCAACGCCCGGGAGACGAGTGCGAGTACGGGGACCAGAAGCAGCGCGGAGCGCTCGGGCCCGGCGATGGCGAGGTTCTTGGGGATCATCTCCCCGATGACGACATGGCAGTAGACGACGACGAGCAGAGCCAGGGCCAGGGCCAGGCCGTCGGCCCACAGGGCGGGCAGACCCAGCGCGGCCAGGGGCGGCGCGATGAGGTGGTGCAGGGCCGCCTCGGCGAGGGCGCCCAGCCCGACCGAGCACACGGTGATGCCCAGCTGTGCGGTAGCAAGCAGGGTGCCGAGCTGCTCCATCGCGTCGAGGGTGAGCCGGGCCCGCCGGCTACCGGCGGCAGCCAGTGGCTCCAGGGCGGAACGGCGAGCAGCCATCGCGGCAAACTCCGCCCCGACGAAGAAGGCGTTGAGCAGGAGCAGGCCGACCGAGACCAGCAGGGCCATCCCGTTACTCATCCGGTCCCCCGGCGATCCCCAGGGCTGGGGGCGACGACCCTGGTGCGGACGGCTCCTCGGTGGGGATGAACCGCAGCCGCTCGACCCGACGGCCGTCCATCGCGGTGACCTTGATGCTCCACCCGGGGACGAGCACGGTGTCCTCGACGACGGGGATGCGGCCGAGGACCGCCATGACGTAGCCGCCCACCGTCTCGTAGTCGGCGCCATCCGGCACGGCGGCGCCGAGTGTGCCGCGGACCTCGTCGGGTCGCCAGAGGCCCGGGACGGTCCAGGCTCCGCCGCCGAGAGCCTGGCCCTCGGGCTCGCGTTTGTCGTGCTCGTCGCTCACCGAGCCGACGAGCTCCTCGACGACGTCCTCGAGGGAGACCAGGCCGGCGGTGCCGCCGTGCTCGTCGACGACGACGGCGAGCTGAAGTCCGGACTCGCGCAACCGGTGGAGCAGCTGACGCAGCCGGAGCGTCTCGGGGACCAGCAGGACCGGGTCCATGATCGCCGAGACGGGCACCCTGGCACGTCGAGCGAGGGGGACGGCGACCGCACGCTTGACGTGGACGACGCCGTCGACGTCGTCCCAGTCCTCGTCGAGGACCGGGAAGCGGGACAGCCCGGTGCGTTTGGAGGCCTCGATGACATCGGCGGCCGTGGCGGTGCGCTGGACCGCGACGCCGCGCGGCCTGGGGGTCATGACGTCCGAGGCGGTCTTGTCGCCGAAGTCGAGCGACCGGGTGAGCCGGACCGCGGTCCCCTCGTCGAGCGTGCCGGCTTGCGCGGAGCGCCGGACCAGGCTGGCCAGCTCCTGCGGGGTGCGCGCGCCGGAGAGCTCCTCCTGAGGCTCGATCCCCATCCCCCTCAGGGCGGCATTGGCCGAGCCATTGAGCACGGTGATGAGCGGCCCCGCGACGACGCTGAAGCCGCGCACCGGCCCGGCGACCACGCCGGCGGTCTCCAGGGGCGCGGAGATCCCCAGGAACTGCGGGACAAGCTCGCCGACCACCATGGAGAAGACCGTGACGAGGACGAGGGCTACCGCACTGCTCACCGACGACAGAACCGCTTCGGACCAGCCGAACCGGCTCAGCCCCGCCGCGATGAGAGCACCCAGCGAGGGCTGGGCGAGGTACCCGACGATGAGGGTGGTGACCGTAATACCGACCTGCGCCGCGGAGAGCTGGGTGGACAGCGCCCGCAGCGAGACGAGCACCGAGCCCGCCCGCGGGTGGCCGGCGTCATACGCTCCCTGGACCGTGGGCCGGTCCAAGGCGACAAGGGAGAACTCGGCCGCAACGAAGACCGCGGTCCCGAACGTCAGCCCGGTCGCGAGGATCAGCAGCAGCCATTCGGTCATCGCCGCTCATCCTACGGTCGCTCCCGCGCAATGGTCCGATGGGACGAGCCTCGCCCCGCCCGGGATCGGCTCTGGCAGGCGGGTGCCCCGCGAGGATGTTTGGATAGCGGTATGACGACACCCGCATCGCGACCGGCCCAGGGGCAGATCGTGCAGACCGTCGCGCTCACCAAGCGGTTCGGCAGCTTCGCCGCCGTCGACGGGCTGGACCTCACCGTCGCCCCCGGCCGGATCACCGGCTTCCTCGGGCCCAATGGCGCCGGCAAGACCACGACCCTGCGAATGATCCTCGGGCTGGTCGCCCCCACCTCCGGTTCGGCCACCATCGGCGGCCGTCGGTATGCCGACCTCCCACACCCGGCGCAGACAGTCGGGGCGGCGCTGGAGGCGACGAACTTCCACCCCGGTCGCTCCGGCCGGGACCACCTGCGCGTCCTCGCCGCCGCCTCCCAGGTGCCGACCAGCCGGGTCGACGAGATGCTCGACCTCGTCGGGATCCCCGCGGCGGCTCGGAAGCGAGCCGGCCAGTACTCGATGGGGATGCGCCAACGGCTCGGGCTCGCCGCCGCCCTCCTGGGCAATCCGTCGGTCCTCATCCTCGACGAGCCGTCCAACGGGCTCGACCCCGAGGGCATTCGCTGGCTGCGCGAGCTGCTCCGCTATCTCGCCAGCCAGGGGATGACCGTCCTGGTCTCCAGCCATCTGCTCGCTGAGGTGGACCAGATGGTCGACGATGTCGCCATCATCGCCAACGGCCGCCTCGTCACCAGCGGCCCGATCGAGACGCTGCGGGGGGTCCGCAGCTCCCGGGTCCGGACCTCCGACCCGACCCGGCTCGCTGAGGCACTCCGGGCGGCGGGGATCGCTGTGGAGCTCGGCGACGATGGCATGCTCGCCGCCCAGACCGACGATCTGGTCCGAGTCGGTGATCTGGCGCTCGCCGCCGGACTGCCCATCCACGAGCTCTCGGTCCACCGGGCGGCCTTGGAGGACCTCTACTTCTCGCTCACCTCGACCCCGGAGTCCGCGGACCGCAACCGGGTCACCGCCAACCCGAAGGAGGCCCGCCGTGCTCGCACCCGTGCGCGCTGAGCTGCTGAAGTTCTTCACCACCCGGCTGTGGTGGGGCATGGCCATCGCCGTCTTCCTCGCTGGCGCTGCCTTCGCCGTGCTCTTCGGCTTTCTGTTGACCTCCAGCACCGCCAGCACCGGCGGCCCAGGCGGTACGCCGCTGACCGGGGACGCGACCCAGGTGGCCAACACCGTCTACACCGCGGGCCTCGGCGTCGGCTACCTTCTCATGCTCACCATCGGAGTCCTGCAGATCGGCTCCGAGTACCGCCACAAGACGATCACCGGCACCTTCCTGGCCACTCCAAAGCGGCTCACCGCGATGGGCGCCAAGGTCCTGGCCCTGCTCGTGCTCGGAGTCATGTATGGCCTCATCTCCCTGATCGGCTCCGTCGGCGCGGGCGCCGTTGTGCTCAGCGCACGGGGCCACGAGGCATTCCCGTCCACGACTGTGCTCCGGACCATGGCCCTGTCCCTGCTCGTCCTCGGCCTGTGGGCCCTCATTGGCCTCGGAGCAGGCATCCTCATTCCCAACCAGGTCGCTGCGCTACTCGTCGGGATCGGCGTCGCCTGGATCGTCGAGCCGCTCCTCGGCTTCGCGCTCACCTTCTGGTCATGGGGAAAGGAGCACATCGCGCCCTACCTGCCCTCTTCGGCCACGAGCTCGGTGATCGGCGGGGTCGGCCAGGAAGGTGAGGCACCGACGCTGGTCTGGTGGGCGGGCGCTCTCGTGCTGACCGCGTATGCCGTGGTGCTGGCGGGCTCGGGCATGCTGCGGACGATGCGCGCCGACGTGAGCTGACCTCGGCGCCGGGCGCCAGCGCGGACTGCGGCCCGAGCCGCCCGGGAGCGACGATAGGCTGAGCGGGTCCCTCCCGCAGACGCCCGTCGAGGCCGACGGTGACGAAAGAGGCGAGCCGTGCATGACCCGACCGCGACCACCGACTCCCTGGCGGCGTTCGGCCCCAACGAGTGGTTCGTCGACGA
>ERZ795047.1325-NODE-1325-length-26683-cov-4.256985_pt1 | contig 26683 bp, 23 predicted proteins | sample MGYA00375131_ERZ795047 | MGnify/ENA primary metagenome ERZ795047 (study PRJEB30176, sample SAMN05720228) | activated sludge metagenome | isolation source: Anaerobic digester | place: Japan | collected 2015-05-20 ...
AGACGACGAATTAATAAAAATGATTTTGAAAGAGCACCAAGTTGAAGCAATCGAAAAAGTTGTAAATCGGGCAGCTGAAAAGGATAAAAACACAGGATTGATTTGGCATACACAAGGTTCAGGTAAAACATTAACAATGATTACTGCGGCAAGTAAATTAATTAAAGATCCAAGATTTGAAAAACCAACTGTAATTTTACTTATAGATCGAAACGAACTTGAAGACCAACTAATGAAAAATCTCGAAAGTTTAGGAATTACAGATATTTATCAAGCGCAATCAAAGAAAGAGTTACGAGATTTATTAAAATCTGACACAAGGGGTCTTATTGTTTCAATGGTTCACAAATTTGAAGACGCTCCTGAGAAGCTGAATACAAGAAGCAACATATTTGTATTGGTAGACGAAGCCCACAGAACCACGTCAGGAGATTTAGGAACATATCTACAAGCCGCAGTACCAAATGCAACATTCTTTGGATTCACAGGAACACCTATTGATAAGATTCATTATGGTCAAGGAACATTTAAGGTATTTGGTAAAGACGACGAACAAGGTTATTTAGATAAATATTCAATTGCTGAATCTATCAAGGACGGTACAACTGTACCACTTAACTATGCCTTATCTCCAAATGAATTTCTTGTGCCAAAAAGAATACTTGAAGAGGAGTTTTTAAGCTTAGCGGAAACAGAAGGCATTAATGATATTGAACAATTAAATAAAGTGTTGGAAAGAGCTGTTAATACAAAGAGCTTTCTAAAATCACGTGAAAGAATCGCCAAAGTTACAAAATATATCGCAGAGCACTATAAAAACAATGTTGAACCTCTTGGTTATAAAGCCTTTTTAGTAGGTGTAGACCGAGAATCTTGTGCACTATACAAGGAAGAATTAGATAAAATATTGCCTGAAAATTACTCTAAGGTTGTTTACACTTCGGCTCACAATGACGACCAATTCCTGAAAAAATATTATATGAGCGAAGACGAAGAAAAAAAGATTAGAAAAGAGTTTCCTAAAGCCGACACATTACCCAAAATATTGATTGTAACCGAGAAGCTTTTGACAGGATTCGACGCACCATGCTTATATGCAATGTACTTAGATAAGCCAATGCGAGATCATACTCTGCTTCAAGCCATTGCCCGTGTGAACAGACCTTATGAAGATAAACAGGGCATTAAAAAGCCTTATGGATTCGTTTTAGATTTCGTTGGAATATTTGGAAACCTTGAAAAAGCACTCTCTTTTGATTCTGATACAGTTAAATCTGTAATTACCGATATCGATAAACTAAAAGATAAGTTTAAAGAGTTAATCGAAACAGTCGGTAATGTTTATTTAGCAACTTTTGGAAACAAGCGTGTATTAAATGATAAAGATATTGAAAAAATTATCGAATCATTTAGAGACGAAGAAAAGCGTAAAAGTTTCTTGGATTTTTATAAAGAGCTCGAAACTTTATATGAAATCCTTTCACCTGATATCTTTCTAAGACCCTATATTGATTCGTTTCAATCATTATCAGAAATAGCATTCGTAATCAAAAATGCCTATACCCAAAGAGTCTTTATTGAAAAAGACTTTTTAAACAAAACAGAGTCTCTTGTAAGAGATAGGGTTACGTCTGAAATATTTGGAAAGATAACCAAAACATACAAAATCAATGAAGAAACACTTACCAAGATTAAAAAAGAAAATGACTCTGAAGACGTTAAAGTAATTAATCTTATTAAATCTATTAAAAAACACTCTATTGATAAAGAGGACAAAGAAAAGTACCTAATATCAATATCAGAGCGTGCTGACGGTATTAGAGAGGCATTCGAGAAGCAACAGCTAACGACACAAAAAACTTTGTTAGCATTGGAAGAGCTTGTGGAAGAAGTAAATAAATCAGAACAAATGAAGAAAGACAAAGGATTCGACGATCAAACATTTTTCATTTATTCATTACTCAAAGAGATATTTGAGGAATATGACCTTGTAGATTTCGAGGTTACTGCAAGAGAAATAAACGAACTATTTGTTAAATATCCTTACCACGCCTCTAACTCTAAACAAAAAAGAGAATTAGGAGCTGACATTTATGCACTTCTTCTAAAAACAGAAGAAAACAAAGTTAAAGAAACAAATGACATATTCCCGAAAGTAAATAAGTTTGTCGAACGCCTATTCGATTTATTAAATGACTAAGTGGAAAGGCAAAGCCGAGTTTAAACTTACTGTTCGTGAGGTTGCCAAAGAATTAAAGGTTAAAGTTGGAACGATTTATATACGAAACATGTCGAACAAGTGGGCTTCAATAACAAGTGACGGAAAACGTTTGTACTTTAATTCTGATTTATTAGATCTGAAAAAGGAATTAGGTAGGTTTGTTATTGTTCACGAACTTATCCATTTAAAGGTGCCTAATCACGGAAAATTGTTTAAATCTTTAATGTCTACATATGTTAAGGATTATGAGAAGTTGGAGGCAGAATTGAAACATGAATAAAGTAAAGAATATTGGGCGTGATATTGGCAAGGCCATGTCTTCACCTTTCACAAGCGCTTTAGCACAAACAAATTGGCTTACTGCAGCAATTTCAACATATTTTTCAGGCTTATATCAGCAAGAGCAAATGGAAGCTCTTACCAGACTTGCCCATTTACTTAACGAGAAAGTAAGAAATATCGAAGAATCTAAAATTGACAAAGAATTTTTTGAATCTGACATAGGCAAACGCACGATAGGTAAAATATTCAAAAGCGTGGTAAGAGATAACAGAATAGACAAAATAAGAGCAATGTCGTGTCTAACAACAAACCTGTATACAAAAAATAAATTAACATTTGACGAGCGAGAATTGTTTGTAGACATACTTGATACCTTAAATTACTTGCAGTTATCGATCCTGCAGAAGGCAGTAATTGAAATGAGAACAAGAACAGCTAAACATAGAGGTTTTGGTTGGGAGGAATATGAAAAAGAGTTTCAGGATAAAGGTATATCCAAGTCTTTACTGCTGCAATCAATTAGAGTACTCGAAAGCAACGGGTTGATCAATGAAAACAATGCAACAATTGTTGAGAAAGATAAAACACATTTTATAACAGAATTCGGTGAAGTTTTTTACGATTTTATATCAATGGAAAAGTTAAGTGAAAGCTACTATTTATAACATGATTAATCATTTTACAGTCACCGAAGAACAAAGGATTGATTTGTACAAACTAATTGTTGCTCAATCTGATATTGGCGAGGCTCTTATTACTACTAAATATTTTATTGAAACAGTTAAAGATATGTCTGACCCAAAATTTCTTTCACTACAAGACACAATAGTTATATTGTATTCAAGACCATTCAAAAGAAGTAAACCGTATGGAAAATTACCTGATAAATGGGGTAACTTTAATGTAAAGGAATATCAGAATTTACACGAAATGCTTTTAAACCATAGAGATAAGGTAGTAGCTCACAGTGACTATGAAAAAAAGAAAGTTCAAATAATACCAAAAGGGTGCACAACTATTAAGGGAATGGAACCTTCAAGTGATATAAACTTTACGGTGTCTTCTATAAAACTTCCAATAAAGTTATTTCCAAAAATAGAGCAACTTTGTTTTGATTTAGGAAGCAGACTCGAATTTGAAGCAAGAAATAAACTTAACGAGTTATACGGTAGTTTTGAGCTTCCCAAAAGCCCTTTTGATCTTATATGAAGTCAATTGCACATAATATTCCCAAGTCAGAACTGAAACATATAGAAAATATTGAGGTGTTGTTGGATTTTGCAAATCAAACAATGTCGAGAGTACCCCTAAGATACAGGGAGGAACGATTAAAAAAGATATATGTTTATTTAGCTTTTGGTGACATTTTTACAAAATGCTCGGCATTAACAACCTTACTAAGGGAATCCAAAACAATAGCTTGCAATGTAGTATTAAGAAGCCTCGTGGAACTTTTCATAAATATTGAATACGTATTAGCGGACAGATCAAATGTTAATTTAATTCAGTTTTATATTGAAGACAATAATGAACGTATACGATTAGCAAATAAGACCATAGACTTTCTGATTAGAAATCCCGATCATGTATTTTTTGGAGGACAAGAAGATACTCCTAAGCATTGGGAAGACTATATTTTGAAAATACAAAAAGAATCAAATAAGCTTAAGGTTTTGGCCAAGAAAAAAAGTAGTTTAAAGTTACCAAACCTAAAAGAACGTGCTATGTTTGTCGACAAAGTCAGAAAAACTAAAATAGAATGGTGGTATATACACCTTTATTGGCTTTTCTCTTTAGATACTCATGGAAGCACGCGAGGATTGGAAAAACACCTTATTAACAAAGATAATGAATTGTATTTTGAGTTAGAGGGGGATATAAAAGATATAGAAAAAGTAGCTGTAACTACGTATATGATTTTGTATTGTGTTACTGAGAGGTTTTTTACTAAATTCGGTTTACCTAAAGAAGATTTGGTAATATTTAAGAAGCAATTTAAAGATTATGCTAAAAGGCCTGTGGAGCATGTGGGAACGAAATAGTTCGCAACTTCGTTCACTATAGTCCACCAAAACTTTATGAATATTAATATCTGCGGACTAACCGCGAGTGGAAAAACCTACCAATCAAAACTACTGGCAGAGAATTTAGGCTATAAGCACCTATGTTCATCAGATTTACTACTTAAGTTCTTGGAACAAGAGGGGGGCCTTATTGAGGACAAAAGAAACCACTTTTGGATAAACAGTGAGAATGTAACTCTAATTGAGAAATACAGAAGTGGAAAATGTATAGATAAAGAAATAGATAAATATGTAACTCAACTCTGTAGTTCTTCCGATAATGTTGTTATTGAATCTAGAACACTTTCATGGATGTATCATGGGTCAAATCTATTAAGAATATATCTGAATCCTTCCCTACAGAAAAGAGCAGAGATCGCCTATAATTCTAGAGAGAGAAAAGAATTTACATTAGAAGAAATTAAAGAAGAAATTAATAAAAAAGATCAGAGAGACATCCAGAGGTTTAAGGAGCTCTATGATATTGATATTACAGATTTAAGGGATTTTGACCTTGTTATAGACAATGGGTATTTGAGCCCTAAAGAAACCCAAAGGCTACTCTTGGACTTTGTAAGAAACTCAATATAAATCTTTCCCTTTAACACTGAAAGAAACTAAACATGCTATAATCCCTTCGTTATGCAAACTAAAATAGAAAAGCTACCAAAAGCCACAATAAAAATAGAAGTAACCGTTCCTGCCGAGAAAGTGCAAGAAGAACGCAAAAAGACTTTAAACGATCTGGCAAAAACTACAGAAATAAAGGGCTTTAGAAAAGGAAACGCTCCAGTAGATCTGGTGGAAAAATCCTTAAATCCCACAGAAATCAATACTAAGGTGATACAAAGTCTAGTGGAAAAATACTATGTAGAAGCCCTAAAGGAAAACAAAATCTCACCAATATCTAACCCAAAGATAGAAATAACGGCATTTGGTGAACATCAAGACTTTGTCTTTGTTGCCACAGTTGCAGTAAGACCAGATGTAAAGTTAGGCGATTATAGAAAATCCATAAAAACAAAAGCAGACCAAAAAAAACAGGACGCGAAAAAACAAAAAGAAACTGCTCTAAAAGAAGGAAAATCATTGGAGAATATTCATGATCACCTACACACACATGAAATAATTGACGAAATAGCAAATTCAGCAGAATTGGAAATACCAGAAATTCTTATAGAAGAAGAAGTTGATAGATACATGGCAAGACTTGTTGACCAAATGCAATCCTTAGACATGAAAATGGAGCAATATCTAAGGGCACAGAACAAAACTGCAGAACAAGTCAGAGGTGAATTTACAGAAATGGCAGAAAGGAACCTGCGGGCAGAATTTGCTCTGGCAGAAGCAATTAAGGCAGAAAAAATAGAGGTTACGGATGCAGAAATTGAAGAGACTGCAAAAGCTTCGGGAGACCCACAGGCGTTGGAAAATATCAAGGATCCTTCAACCAAATATTACGTAAAAAGTATTCTAGAGAAAAATAAGTTATTGACTAGTATAATGGAAGAACTAGGTGATTTGGTGGCAGATCATTCGGAGGAGAACGAGAATAAAGAAAAAAAGGAAAGTTTAGAGAAAAAACCAACCAAAGAAAGTAAAAAAGATAAGAAGGAGGAAAATAAATGAAAAATACATTAGTACCAATAGTTGTAGAAAAAGAACCAAATGGGAATGAAAGATCTTATGATATTTATTCCAGATTATTAAAAGATTTTATTATTTTTGTCACAGGGGAAATAGAAATGGGCATGGCAAATACTTTTATTGCCCAAATGCTTTATTTGGAAAGCGAAGATCCAGAAAGGCAAATAAGTGTTTATATAAACTCTCCGGGAGGGGAAGTTTATGCAGGCCGCGCCATGTACGACACTTTGAGACATGTAAAAAATCCTGTAAGTACAATAAATGTTGGATTAGCAGCTTCCGCAGGGGCAATGCTTCTTTCAGGGGGAGACAAGGGAAAGAGATATTCTTTACCAGGAGCATATACAATGATTCACCAGGTTTTAGGTGGCGCGCAAGGGCAAACAACGGATGTGGAGATTACAGCAAACCACATGGTGGTGCTAAAAAAACAGTATGCTCAAATTTTGGCAGATCGCACAGGAAGGGACTTTGAAGATGTTATGAAAGATATTGAGCGCGACAAATGGATGGACGCAGAGGAAGCAAAGGAATACGGCATAATTGATGAGATTTTAAATCCAAAGGATATGCGGGAGCTTGGAAAAAAGAAATAAAGTATCAAGCAGTAAAGTATTCTAAAAACTGGGGCTTTTAGCTCAGCTGGTTAGAGCGCAGCATTGACATTGCTGAGGTCACAGGTTCAAGTCCTGTAGAGCCCACCATGCTTCGTAATTGCCACACGAAGACGGGCCTCATCCCTTCGCTCCTGCGGAATGTTTTCTTATTGGCAATTACTCCGCTTGTTGATCTAGCGAAAAATTCTTTGACACCCCACAATCCTAACCTGATACAATAAACTTATGTCAAATAAATACAAAGCCATAATCTTTGACTTTGACGGCACAATTGCCGACACCTTTGGCGTTTTCTATAACATCCTCAGGGAACTAGGGCCCCAAATTGGAATAGGGGAATTAACTCCAGAAGACATTTTGGAATACCGCCAAAGAGGCGCAAAGGAACTTATTAAGCAGTTTAAAATCAAGGCGTGGCGAGTGCCATTTCTAATCAAAAAGGGTCAAAAAATCTTTGGCAAACACATTAATTCCACAAAACCGTTTGAGGAAGTACCAGAAGTATTAAGGCTTTTGTTTGAATCCAAAATAAAACTTGGAATAATAACCACCAACACAGAAAAAACAGTTAAAAAATTTCTAAAAAAATGGGATTTAGAGGTTTTTGACTTTGTAATTTCCACTCCCAGTTTATTTGGAAAAGGAGGAGCGTTAAAAAAAGTTCTTAAAAAATACAAACTAAAAAAAGAGGAAGTAATTTATATAGGGGATGAGGTAAGAGATATAGAAAATGCAAAAAGTGTTGGGGTCTCCACGGGATGTGTGGTTTGGGGGTACAACGCTAAGGAGCTACTAATAAAGCTTTCGCCTGATTTTGTTTTTGAAAACCCAAGAGATATTGTGAAATTGAGGTATTTTGAGGATTCTTAAATATAAATAATATAAAATGGCAATCTTGGGCTAGAAGAGACAAGACACACTAGGGATAAATAACAGTACCACAATACTTAAGATGATGAGTTGTTTGTAACTTTGTAAGTTTCATGGCAAAAATTTGTGATGACACTGTTGACCTCAACAAATTTTTCCTCTGCAACATTGTGAGTGGCATCATGTATTACATTAAGTACAGAACCTCTAATCAATCTGTTCAATTTCTGGCCAACCCTTAAAGGTAAAACTTGGTCATTAGAACCCCATATTATTAATGTAGGGATATTGATGTTCCGCGCATACCAAGAAAGGTCAAGACTCACTACAGCGTTTTTTATTAGAGACTTATATGGATTAGCTTCCTTATTTATCCCAAAAATCCTATAAAAAAAGTTTAAGACTTTGGAGGAATAACCAGAGAACAATCTCTCTATTAAATCCCTACCAAGACTAAAGAATTTTATACGGCTCTCTACAAAGATAGAGCGACCTTCAACTCCGGCAGCCGCTACCAATATGAGTTTATTCAACAAACTAGGGTAAGTGAAAGCAAATAAGATGGCTACACGCCCTCCAAAGCTTTTCCCAACTAAAGTACATTTTTCAACAAAAAGTGCATTTAAAAAATCCCGAACAAATAGAGTGTACTCAGGAACTCCCCAGCAAGAACTAGGGGTATCACTTATACCAAAACCAGGAAAATCTACTGAAATACACCTATAAAGCCTTGATAAACTAGTAATATTTTTTTCCCAAGAAGAACTTGTACCGCCCCAACCATGCAAAAATACAAGTGTATCCTTTGGGGAACTACACTGACATAAATCCTGATAATGGACTTTTATATCTTTAACTATTATTTCGTTTTTCATTTCATAACTACACAACTTCTTCCAAATAAAGTTGAGGGTCAAAGCTATTGTCTCTTGAAGCAAGAGCCTTATGATAAACAGTATACCCACTGGAATCAGCAAATTTAGCAAAAAAATTGCTCTGAGTAAGAAAATTTCCAGAAACTGGTAGCCTTTGTCTATTCAAAGGGGTATCCAAAATATAGGTTTTGTTGGACTCAAAGATAGGTTTTAGTAGCGATACAAAACCAAGAGGGTCCTCATCCGCAAAATCCAAACTTTCCACAAAAAGATTGGGCACAGAGCCATCCATAGTTTCAAACCAACTCCACAAGCGACTACCTCCAGAAGTCTCCCTATGAAAATAGACGGGTTTACCTTTTACACTGCACAACACTATTCTTCTTTCCGCAGGAGAAAAGGTTTCGTAAGCCTTGAACAACAATTCCAAGGGCAATCCAACTTCTTGAGCAAAAATCTTTCCCACAGTGTAAATCTCCGCCGTTCTTAAAGTAGGGGGCAAAATGGGATTATTAACACCTTCTGGGGGTTCAACACTAAAGGTACGCCATCCGTGAGGCACCTCCAGCCCCAGATTGGATAATACACGCTCATTTATATATCCAACGCCGTTTGAGGGTCTTATGCGAATTTTGGAATCGTATATTTCCTTTTTATTCCTAAACATACCAGGATTTATATGAGTGTCATATATATTGGTCAAGAAGGAAATATTAGGAGGGAGTAATCTAGAGAGCTCCACCACGTGTTCCTGCATATATGCACTATATTCCATAACAACATAGGACGTGTCCAAATCAACTCTATTTATGTAATGACACATAACAGAAAGCGGTGTAAAACGTTTTGAGTAGAAACGCTCAACTCTTTCACCAGCGGTTTTTAAGATATGTTCAATAAAAGCAACCGAAGTGGTTTTACCAACAGAACCAGTCACTCCAACTATATAAGGATTTGTTCTTTGACGAGAGATTTCATAGATGCTAGATGCTAATTGATCCAAAGACCTTACCTGAAGATACTCTCCATCCTTTAAATCCAACTCGAAATCCACAACCAAAGGCCAATTCTTTTCCTTGTGGACTGCTAAGGCTACCTTTCTTCTGTCAAAAGGATAATTCCAACCTCCCTCACCCTGGGAATGCGTAGCAAAATATAGATTATTTTGTAAGGGTACCGGACGTTGCGGTATACCAACAAGATCTATCCAATCAAAATGATCACGATTTCCCAATCTATTAACCCTTATATTTTCCCCGGCCATATTAACAATTTCCTCTTTTGAAAACCTCATACAGCAGCTATTGTACTTAAATTTAAGAAATGTCAAATTAGAATATCTCAAAATAAGGTATATAAAGTCTTATAATCCGGTACTCTTCCGTTTTTTGGCCATACTAAAGTCTGTGGTTTCTGTGATAAAGAAATCCTGTCTATTGACACTATTCCAACCAAAATAATTTTCTCGCCAACACATTTATTGAAAAAACTAGAACCAAGAAATGTTTGAAATTAAAAAATAAAAAAAAATAATTTAAATAAACAGCCCAAGATCTATCCACAATTACGCAGAAACAACCCCATAAAAAGATACTACTTGACAAACATAAAAAATCCTCCTAAAGTTAATTTATAAAGTGCCCAATTAAGTTTGGGCGTTTTTAATGTGTAGCATGAAAATTTGTAACAAAAAAGACAACGGAAGAGATTCCAAATAAAGGCTAGCTAAATGCTAGCTTTTTTTGTCTAAATTTTTACAAATTCTAGGTCAACACGGTTTATAAGAAATCCGTTGACGAATAAGATGCTACTTGGGTTGAAACCTCGTAAATGATTTTTTGAAAGGGGGTGTATAAATATGAAAAAGATGAGAAATATATTGGGAAGTGTTGCTGTTATAGCTGCTGTTGCTACGCTAGGATATGTGGGAACTTCTGCATATTTTAGCGATACCGAAGAGAGTAAAGATAATGTCCTTACTACAGGAACAATTGATATTGCTGTAGATGGAACAAATCCTTGGTCATCCACTAAGAAATATGTTCTTGATGACATGAAACCTGGATATGTGGATTACCTTAACTTTACCCTTAGTAATGTTGGGGACAATCCAGCAAATATCTGGAAGGATGTTACAGTAACAAGCCACGTCAATGAACCAGTTTCAGAACCTGAATGTGGGGCTGAAAACGGAACGTGGACACCAGATTCAGAAAATCCTTACCTAGGAACCTGCGCAGACAATGGGGTAATCGCAAACCTGGAAGATGTTGTTGACTATGACTTAAAAGTAAAAATCAGAAACACAGAAGGTACAGTGGTTTGGGAACAAATCATATACAACGAAGACATAACTTTAGCAGAGGCATATAAAGGTGGCGGAAATGGTCTTTATCTAGGTATGTTACCAGCTGGATGGACAATGGATGTTGAACAAAGCTACAGAATGAAAGAAGTGGCGGGGAATGAATATCAAGGCGATTCAATTAGCTTTGATATAACCCTATACGCTGAGCAATTAATCAACACTGTAAGATTGGAGAACAAAAACAAATCTATGGATTGGAAATTAGTCCTCAGTGATGATTATTACGCAGATTTAGTGTACGGAGTCAAAGAAAAGGAATTTACTTACACATTAAGGGGTAAGGCTCCTTTGTCAGGGACAAGCTACACTTTGCTATTCTACCCTGAAACTTGGACTGTACCCGGCCATACAGCTAATACCGCAAATATAGTATTAGGTACAACGACATCTGGTACTGACGGTACAGTGAATATGGCAGGATCTGTAGATTTAGGATACGATCTAAATCAAATGAAGGTTTGGTTAGTCCCATCAAGTTATGTGGACGAAGGGGGCGTGATAACAACATGGGAGATGCAGAATTTCCTATTTGAGACAGGTCTAATAGACTATTACGATACGGGTCTTTAGGATTTCTAGTTAGTCTTTGGGGGGTCAAAGTAGGCGCCTACTTTGACTTCCAATAAGGTTAATCAGAAAAACAAAATGAAAAAAGCACTAGAAACAATTAAAAACACAATATCTAAAGTCAAGATAAAACCTAAAAAAATCTTGGGTCTTCTATATTGGTTTATATTTCTCCTTGTCCTATTTGTAGTTGCGGGAACAGCAACATCGGTTTATAACGCACCCGCTGGGTTTAGAATGTTTGTTGTTACAAGCGGGTCTATGGAACCTGCCCTAAAAACAGGATCGGTTGTTTTAACCATGCAAAAGGAGGAATACTTTAAGGGCGATGTGATTTCCTTTCTAAAAAACCCTTCGGATGATAAACGCAAAGTAGACTCGCCCATAACACACAGAATTATAGAAAAAACTAAAGAAAATGATAAAACTATATTTACTACTAAGGGAGACGCTAATAAAACTCCAGACTTGGAGACAGTAAATCCAGATCAAATCTTGGGTAAAGTTATTTTATCTATTCCAATAATTGGAAAACTTTTGGTCTTTGCTCAAACCCAAATGGGATTTACATTCCTAATAGTAATTCCAGTAGTTTTGATAATTTTTATTGAGATACAAAAAATAATAAAAGAACTTTCCAATAAAAATAATAAAACCTTAAAAGAAGAAGATGATAAAGTGGAAAACATAACAAAAGTAAAGACAGAAAAGGCTAAAAAATAAAAAAATCAGGAAGAGATAAAAAGGAGCAACAAAGTGAATAGGAGCAATTTAAGATACTTAAGTATAGGTGCAATAGTTCTGGCGGTTGCATTAGTGCCTTTAAGAAAAACTTTAGCGCAAGAATTACCAAAAGGATACTTTTCTGACAAAGAAGATTCCACTAACAATACACTTACTACTACAACTTTGGATCTTGAACTAACATCCACCAAAAGTAACTTTGATCCAGCGAATAACCTTTATTTAGGAGAATCTTCCAATAGGGATATAACAATAAAAAATGTGGGTTACTCTGCATTTGTATATAGCCTTGAAATCGTAAACATCCCTGATAGGCAAAAAGAATTCTGTAAAAAATTAGAACTTAAAATAGAGAAAGGGAACAGTAGTGAGATCTACAAAGGAAAGTTAGAAGAAACAACTATTAATACAAACGGAACTAATGAAGATATGATTTTGAAAAATACAGAAGATGCGCATAATTACAGTTTAAAGGTTACTGTTCCAGAAAAAGCTGAGGAGATCCTGTCTGATGGTGTTTGCTCATTTGATATTAGGGTAGTGGGCTGGTTGGGCTCTCTCCCTTATAAAACAGCTTTTTGGGATAAAGAGTCTCTTTCCAATACAGTAGCCACAAAAGAATGGCTTATTAAAATGGGATATGAAACAGCAGAAACTCTTAAGGATGAAAATGATGGAAACCCAAATTTAGGTTTTTGCAATGTAGTTACAGGAGATAAATCACAAAATGGGGGAAAATCGGCATTGCAAATTTTGAAATGGTCAAAAATTCAAGGGGCAAATGAATATAGAATAACCGGATACAAACAAAATGAGGGAGATTCATGGTCCCAATATGGAGCATCTTACAACCCAGGAGATTATCCTAAAAGACTTTCTTGTGGTGAAAATATTTGCGTATATACAACCTGGGCTTCAAACAAAGGAAAGTATGCATATTTTATTGAAGCTTTAGATTCCAACAAAAAAATAATAGGAAAAACTATTCCGGAAACACAAGGATTTGATTGCACTTATACTGTGGACTGGCCAAATACAGGTTCAGTAATAATAAATGAAATAATGTGGGCAGGCTCTTCCACAATTCAACAAGATTTTTGGGTAGAGCTTTTAAATACCACAAATAAAGATATAGATTTAACTGGCTGGATATTGGAGGGAATAGGGGAGTCAGACTATTCCATTAAACTTAGCGGAACAATACCTGCAAATGGATACTATTTAGTAGCCCATTACAAAACAGATTACACAGCTGAAAATAATGCGGCAATAAAAGACAGCATAACAGCAGATTTAGTAGACAATAACCTTTTATTACGCCCCCATGGGGAACAATTAACATTAAAGGCTTATACAGGAGATACAATAGATCAAACACCGCAGGCTTCTGGAGAAGATGCTTGGACGGCAGGGTTACAGGACAACCATAATAAGAGTTATCAGTCCATGCAAAGAAAGGAAACTCCAGGGGATGGAACAGATAAAAATAATTGGATAACCTGTGCTTTTAACGGGTGTAAGAGCTCCAATTACTGGGACAATGATTTAACAAATAATTATGGAACACCAAAGTCAGCAAATATTTATGAAAACTAAGATGCTTAAATACAAGATAAGTTATAAACTCCCCATTATAACTGGGGCGATACTGGCAACACTTTTTACCGCAAGTACCGCTTTTGCCACAGATATAACCGTAACCTGCTACCAAAGTGGAAAGTGTGACATGACACCTTCAGCAGGGGCTGCTCTATTTGATAAAAACCAAGAAGACAATACAAACATGCTTCCGGGAGACACCATAAACAGAACCATGCTCTTAATAAACGAATCAAAAGACAATTGTGCCATGTACCTTAAGAAGATTTATAATGTTCACTTTGGGAACAAAACCCCAAACGATTTTGCCTCCAAAATGTTTACAGCAATGCAAACCTCTAATGGCACAATTTTTGGCAGTGTTTCTCAAGGCTACCCAACAAACAACAAAACCCTACAGGATCTTTTTGCTGTAGAAAATCTTGGCTTAACCAAAATTCCTTCTGGTTCCCAAGAAAAAATAAACTGGGTAGTAAGATTTGATCCGCTAACAGGAAACCCTTATCAAAAAGCAGAAGTTTGGTTTGATTTTGATATGGTCTTTGAATGCCACCCAATAACAACAAGTTCATTCACAATCTCCAAGTACAATTCCGCATGGCCAACAAAACTTTCGTTAGGAAATGTAGTTACATATAAAATTATTGTAGAAACAACCAATTCCCCCATCCAAAATGTAAATGTTATAGACGCGCCTGCAAAAAACATAGTCCCAATAGCAGGTTCATGGACAGCCCAATCCTCCAAACGAGGTGACCTTAAAGCAAACGGACAAGCCCTTCCGCCAGTTTACTCTTCACCTGCAGTATGGGCTATTGGAGACATGGATGCAAACGAAACAGTAACCCTTACTTATCAGGCAACAGTGGGTAACTCCACAACAAACGGCATTTATAAGGATTTAGCCTGGGCATACGGATACGAGTCTAAAGAAAAGGTTTTGGCAACATCCACTGATTCTGGATTTGCAGTAAACGGAGGAATAGTCACAGATACTTTTGTAGGGACACAAGTTCTTGTTGATTCTCCCGAGAACCCTACCACTAAAAAAGTTTCTATAAAAACCAAAGAAATAGAAGGAGAGGTTTTAGGAGCAACAACTCAAGTTCTTCCCGCTACGGGAGCAAATACCATTTTTACAGCAATTATTGGTGTAGCTACAAGTGCAGGAATCTTAATTAACTTGGCCCAAATTAAAAAGCAAAAAGCAAAGGCAAAAGTTCTTGTTTCTTCCCTTTTAATAGCAGTGCTTTTTGGAGCAACAAGGTCACCTGTTTTTGCCCAAACATCCCCCGAGGCCCTGTTCCTAAGAATCTCTGAGCCAAAAACTCCTGATAACAGGTCATTTGTAGTAGATTATGTAGCATTAGACATACAAAATAACCCAATAAAAATAACTTGCCTTAAAAAATCACCACAAGATACATTTTTTACTCCTTTTTTGGAAGTTACAACAAAAGCAGGAGGGGATTCTGGGGTTTGCGCCATTGATGGAAATATTCTATCCACTGAAGGGATTTACACAGTAAAAGTTACAGCAGAAGTTAACGGCACAGCAAAATCGGAAGAGGTAGCAGTCTTATACAAAAAAACTGGGCCACAAAGACCAAAATATATAGAAAAAGAAAAGGTAAACAACTGCGAATACGAGGTAACAGTTAAAACATCTGACGACAGCAAAAACGCTTATATTGAAATTTATCGTTCTGCAAAAAAGGACTTTACTGTGGGAGCATCTACAAGAGTTAAAACAATGGATGTGACTGCCAACAAAACTTATGAATTTACTCATAAATTATATGGTGGCGACTGCGGAAGTTCTTATTACGCTGTAAGAGCCTTTGATAGCGCAGGAAACCCTTCGGATGTACGATCTGAGGTGGTTGAAGAAATTATTGAGGTTGATAGCAATTCTGAAACAAGCGACACAGATAGCGAAGCATCCGAGATCTTGTTAGGCACAGGAGATGGAGTTTTTGGTGAGGGAGTGGGGGAGTCTGAGGCAAGTATAGTAACCGAAGGTGATCAAACAACGGAATCGGAAAATACAGATGATAATGCAGAGAAAAAGGAAGAGGAATCGCAACTTCCAGAAGTCTTAGGCGCCAAAGAACAAAGAGGTTCCTCCTGGATAATTCCGGTCTTATTGGTAATACTCGTAGGATTTTTTGTGGTTAAATCAAATCGTGGAAAATCAAAATCCAAATAAAGAAAAGTTAATAAACAAGATTAAAGGTGCAAGACTGGTAAATATAGTTTTGGGTGTTGCCGTAGCACTTTTGATTATGCAATATTTTGGGGTCATAAAAGCGGAAGTTACTTATTTATTTAAGGAAAAATCACAAGAGAAGAAAGTTATTTTAGTGGATAAAAACTCATCCAAAGAGGAGGGGACTAAAGCCGAAAAAAATGCTAATAAGGCAAAAAAACAAGAATCAACAAAACAACAAATAATAGCCAACAATAACGATTTTGCATTGGTAATACCCAAAATAGGCGTAAACATGCGGATTTTGCCTAATATTGACCCCTTTGACGCCAAAACTTACCAAAAAGCCTTATCTCAAGGGGTGGCGCATGCCGTTGGAACCAGCACACCGTCACAAGGAAAAAATACTGTGCTTTTTGCGCACTCCACCGACAATTTTTACAACGCCAATAGATATAACGCTGTCTTTTATCTACTATCAAAGCTTTTGGTAGGGGATAGTATTTTTATTGTAGAAGACGGGAGAATTTACGAATATGCTGTGGTATCAAATAGTGTGGTTGAAGCGGAAGAAATGAGCTACATGGAGCAGAACATGGAAAATGTGGTCACTTTGATAACTTGTTGGCCTCCAGGCACTACTCTAAAAAGGAGGGTTGTGATTGGAAAAATGATAATTAATTAAATTGTACAAAAAGCAAGAATCACAAATGGACATGATATAAACATTGTGCCACAATTACACCAGTGAAAATAACATCCACCCAAATCATCACCCAAATAAAAACATGGATACTGCCCATTATCATATTCCTACTTTCCCTTTTCCTAGCTCAAGAAATGATGATATATTTTAAGGACTTTAATTTTTCTACCATAAGCCTACTCTCACTGCCAAAAATTGCTGGGATAATGCTGTGTCTTAGTTTTGTTATTGCGCTTTCCATGCCCGCATGGGAAGGCGGAAAATTCCTCCTAATTGTGCCACTTCCGATGAGCCTAGGCATCTACCTAAATTTACTTGTATTAGAGCCATTAAATGCCCTGATTGTTTGCGGATTAATCTTTCTAATCTTGGCAATACACATAGATAAATCAATAAAATTGGAAAGGCTTTTAATAAAAAATATACCACATATTAGTTTAAGACCTGCAATTAAGGGTTATTTGTTTGCAATATCTTTGAGTGCATTCTTTATTGTTCTGCTAAATCCTCAAGGTCATGACATAACCATTGGAAGAGTTGTCTCAAGCACAGTCATGGCACCTATACAGGGGTTCTTGGGGGAAGGAATTGACACCATAAATACTGTTGAACAAAGGGCATTGGAGCAAAAAATGGAAAAAGAAGTAACTGAAGGGGTTAAAAGAGCCATTGAACCCTACAGACATTTATTTAATATAGTTAGGGCAATAGTCGTCTTTGTTGGTATGCAAGGATTAAATGCTTTAATTTATTTAATCTATTCCAATCTAATAACGCCATTTTTCTGGATAATAAGAAAAATAGGATTTTTTCATTCAGATCTAGAAGTCGTTCAAAAGGAGCATCTACACTTTTAGGGTACATTTTTGTTTGGGAATTGTGTGGGCTTTAAAGAAGACTTGTTGTATTGGACTTTTGCATATCTTCAATTTTAACCGAATTTTCTATTGCGTATGAGCCAATTTTTGTTCTTATAAGCTCTGTTACTACAGCACCTACACCTAAATCTCTGCCAACATCATTTGCTAAACTCCTAATATATGTTCCCTTTGAACAAGATACTTTTACCTTTATACGGGGAAGTAAGTGTGATTTTCCCATTATGAGAATTTCTTTCTTGGGAATTATATCTAATATATCTATGCCGTATATCTCAACTTCTTTTTTTGGAAGCAAAGGAAAGATAGCAACATTCTTTCCTCGTGCATATTTATATAATGGTTTTCCTTTAATTTTTACGGCAGAATAAGCAGGAACTTCCTGGCTTATATTTCCCAAATAATTTGAGAAAGCTTTTTTGACATGTTGCTTCTCTAACAAAATGGAAATAGCGTTGTCTGAAAACCTTTGAAATTCCTCCTTTAGGAACAAAGGGCCTTCCATATCATAAGTTTTTGAAACAATACCAAGCGCCATTTCAAAAATATACTCCTTGGGCATTTGCAAAAACTCACTCTGCCTTTTGGTATCTTTTTCAGTAAGGACAATCAAAACTCCTGTGGCAAGCGGATCCAAAGTCCCTGCATGACCTACTTTTTTAATATTGAGAAGGGATTTTACCTTGCGAACTACATCAAAGCTTGTCCAATTTAAGGGTTTGTTGATGTTGAGTACCATAATGGCAGTTTATCACAATACATTAGACAAATATCCGTAAAAATTGTAACCCATTGTAAGCGGCCGTGTTATAATCAACCAATGAACCCTAAAGAAGAAGCGCTAAGACACACAGCAGAACATGTCCTTCACACGGCCATGCAAAAGCTATACCCAACCCTAAAAAAGGTTATGGGACCCCCAATAGAAACAGGATTTTACTTTGATTTTGACTTAGAAGATCAAAACATTACTCCCGATGATTTTCCAACCATAGAGGCAGAGATGCAAAAAATCATTGATGCCAAGTTGCCTATTGTTAGAAAGGAAATATCATTGGAAGAGGCAAAAAAACTATTTAAAGATAATCCGTATAAGCTGGACACTATTGAAAGACTTGAATCTAAAAACGAGAGCGAGTCTTTACCAGCAGAAGCTCCCACACCAGCAGTAGTTTTAACAGAGAATGAGCCTTCGAAGCCACCTGTAGGGAACAACCTAAACTCACACAAACCTCCAATACTTACAATATACGAAATTGGTTCTCCTAATGACAAATACCATGATATAGACCTTTGTAAAGGGCCTCACCTAGAGAACACCGGACAAATCAAAGCCTTTAAACTTATGGAAGTTGCGGGAGCTTATTATTTGGGAGACGAAAAAAACAAGATGCTTCAAAGAATATATGGGGTGGCTTTTGATACAAGCGAGGAATTGGAAAAATACATACATTTAGTGGAAGAAGCAAAAAAGAGAGATCATCGCAAACTAGGGCAACAACTAGACCTGTTTTGCTTTTCCGAGCTTGTGGGGCCTGGTCTACCACTTTTTACTCCCAAAGGAACAATAATAAAAGAGGAGTTGCAAAAACATGTAGAAAAGGTTTGTAGAGAGTATGGATTTGAAAAAGTTATCACGCCCCATTTAGCCAAAGTAGACCTATATGAGATTTCAGGTCACGCAAAGAAGTTCTCGGATGAGCTTTTTCATGTAAAGTCGGTAAAAGGACATGAATTTGTCATGAAACCTGTACAATGCCCCCACCAAACTCAAATATTTGCATCAAAGTTGCGTTCCTACAAAGATCTTCCAATAAGATATATGGAATCAGAAAAGCAATATAGAGCAGAAAAACCTGGAGAAGTAGGGGGATTAAACAGAGTTTACGCAATAACTGTAGAAGATGGACATTCCTTTTGTACTGTTGATCAAGTAAAGGACGAGGTAAAAGGGATGATTAACATTATTAAGGAATTTTATACCGCATTAGGGCTTTGGGAAAATTCATGGGTCTCACTTTCGGTTAGAGATTATGACCACCCTGAAAAATATATTGGGGAAGCTTGCGACTGGGATGATTGTGAAAACATGTTACAAGAAGTTTCGGATGAGATGGGCTTAAACGCCAAAAGATGCGAGGGGGAAGCGGCATTATATGGTCCAAAAATAGATGTTATGTTTAGAGACTCACTAGGAAAAGAAGTTCAGATCCCAACAGTTCAAGTAGATTTTGCAACTCCAAAGAAATTTGGGCTTTATTACATAAACGAAAAAGGTGAAAAAGTGCCTCCTGTTATGGTACATAGGGCTATTTTAGGCTCTTATGAAAGAATGTTAGCACTAATAATAGAGCATTTTGCAGGAGCTTTCCCTGTTTGGCTAAGTCCCGTACAGGTTGTAATTATTCCAATTTCTGAGAAAAATGTTGGCTATGCAAAAACAATACTTGCAAAACTAAAGGAAAAGGAAATTCGTGCCAAAATGGACTCTTCGGATAAGACTATGCAACAAAAAATAAGGGATTCACAAATGCAAAAAATACCTTATATGTTAATAATAGGGGACAAAGAGCAGGAAAAAGAGCAAGTTAGTGTGCGATTAAGAACAGAGGAAAATAAAGGCAATATGCCTTTGGAAGAATTTACTGATATAATAAGCAAGAAGTATTTGACCAAATCACTGGATTTATGGTAATTTATACTTCGTTTTGGAGGTAAGGAATATATCTAAGTACTATCAATTAAACGAAAAGATCAATGCGGACAAACTCCGTGTAATATCCAAGGAACATGGGAATTTGGGGGTTTTAAGCAAAGCAGAGGCACTTAGAAGGGCGCAAGAGGAGGAAAAAGACTTGATTTTGGTATCGGAAGATGCCAACCCTCCCGTAGCAAAGATTTTGGACTTCAAAAAGTTTTTGTACGAGCAGAATAAAAAGGCGCAACAAGCAAAAGCAGGGTCCAAAAAAAGCGAATTAAAGGAATTTAAGTTTGGTCCTACAATTGACGATGGTGACCTAAAAATAAGAATTGAGAGAAGCAGAGGATTTATAAAGGAAGGGCACCGCGTTAAAATAACGGTACAAATGAAGGGAAGGGAGAACGCATATCCCAAATTGGCAGAGGAAAAGATTGAAACTATAATTAAGGGATTAGAAGATGTAGCCAAACCCGAAGGAAGTATTGAGAGGAAGGGGACACAAATTTCGGTTGTTTTTATAAAGATCTAAAATAGGAAAATTTGGAAATATAGAAATTTGGAATAAGCGACCTGCTTGCTAGTAAAAATAAGGCTAAACAAGATAAGAATAGTATAAAGGAAAAATAGCATGCCTAAATTAAAAACAAGAAAAACACTTGCAAAAAGAGTAAAAATAACAAAAACAGGGAAAGTGATGGTAGGTGCGTTGAGGAACGGTCATTTAAAAAGAAAATTTAATGCCAACCGAAAGGGCCGAAAAAAGGGGTTAAGGACCTTTGGGCAACCCACAATCAAGGCTAATTTTAAAAGATTGCTTGGCAAGAAAGGAAAGAAAATAAATGTCTAGAGTTAAAGGAGGTCCAAGAGCAAGAAAAGTACATAAAAAGGTAATATTAGCCTCAAAAGGCTATAGAATGTCCAGAAGTAAGCTCTTTAGCAGAGCTCAGCAGGCAGTAATAAGAGCTGGGGAGCACGCTTTTCACGGAAGAAAGAAAAAGAAGCGAGATTTTAGAAGACTTTGGATTCAAAGGATAAATGCGGGGCTAACTGGGTTTGACATAAACTATAGTCGTTTTATAAAAGCTTTATCTGACAAAAAGATTGAACTCAACCGAAAAACCTTATCACAAATGGCTGTGATGGATCCTGAGGGATTTGGTAAGGTGGTGGATACTTCCACTAAAAAATAGTTTTAATTAAATTTCTTCAAGATTTTTTCCCTTATTGGAGCAACATCCTCCGAAGTAATTTGTTTTTCCCTATCCAAAAATTCCAAAGATAATGTTAGCCTATCCTCAAAAATATCCTTAAACTTAACCAGAAAGATACGGGGGTCAAGCTTTTTTATCGTGGCTATAATATCTTCGTATATTGCTTTCTCGTCCACTTTTATAGTTACATCCTCTTTTATGGAGTTAAATTTTACCAACGGCGTATAGACTTTATTTTTTGTTGCTACTGCAACCAAATTCTTTAAAGGAATTTCGCAAGAAAAAATTGTTTCTTGACCTTCCTTGTGGGTTTTTATCTCAAAATGAAAAGACTTTATACCCATTTCTAGCAATAATGCTTCTATATCGCCTTTAAATTCTAGAAAATCCACACCCCTTGTAACTAGACACAACATAAAAGGCTGTTCGGGCAACTGACCCTCCTTGCGATTTTCTTCGGTTAAACTATAAATTCTAGCAATTTCAAAGATTCGCAACTCATCCGAATAGTTTTTGTTAGATCTAACAACTTCCAAAAGCTGAGGAACCAAGGATTTTCTGAAGTAAGCAAAATCTTCATTTAATGGATTTTTTAAAGGCAATGCGTCTGCACCAGCCAAATCCTTTGATGTTATTGAGGCAGTACAACATTCAAAAAATCCTCTAAACTTAAAGAAATCTTTAATAACATTTTCCCAATAAAAAATGGGATTAGATGGTTTGAGTGGAATTTCCCCAGAAGGCAGCCTATTTGGCAAAGAATAGTAACCCAAAATCCTTATGACTTCCTCAGCAAGGTCTTCTAAAATTTCCACATCGTTGTTTCTCCACGAAGGAACCACAACTTTATTTTTTTCTACAGGGTCAATGCTTTCTTTAGATTTAGATTGGGATTCTGCTTCAAACTCAAAACCCAAACCAGTTAGAATGGATTGAATCTCTCTCACACTAATGGGAACTCCAGCAATAGAGGAAATTTTGTCGTAATCTATGGACACACTCTTTTGAATATAATTCGCATTCTGAATATCAATAAGTTCAGATACCAAAGAAACTTCGGCTGTTTGTTCTAGCATTTCTACGGCTTTCCAAAGCGAAGGTATGACACCCAAATAATCAATTCCTTTTTCAAATCTTAAAGCAGCTTCGGTTCTATGACCCAAAGCCATAGAGGCTTTTCTTATCTTAACGGGATCATAAACTTGCACAAAAAGCAAAACCCTCTTTGTATTCTCATCTACCTCTGAGTTTTTAGCACCCATTATTCCACATAAATCAACTAAACGCCCCTCACCGTCTTCAATAACTATAACACCTGAAGGCAAAATTCTTTCCGCATCATCAAGCGTAGTAATTTTCTCGCCTTCTACAGACCCTCTTACCACCATTTTTGCACCCAATATTTTGTCGTAATCAAAAGCGTGCATAGGCTGACCCCAATCTATCATCATATAATTTGTTATATCAACAACATTATTTATAGGGCGAATTCCCACTTTTTCTAGGCGATCTCGTAAATATCTTGGCGAATCCTGTATCTTTACATCGTCCAAAATCACAGCACTAAATCTGGGGACAAGTTCGGGGTTGGTAATTTCTACGTTTAATGGTAAGAGCTTATTCGTCAAAGGACTTCTTTGTTTTGATTCCTTAAGCGTCCATCCAATGGGATGCCCTTTTGCAGGCAGAATTGCTTTTAATTCGCGCGCCATACCCAAAACGGATAAAGCGTCTCCTCGATTTGGAGTTATCTCTACTTCATATACAACATCTCCATCTTCTTGGGGCAAAATTTTTTCCACAGAAAAGGCGTGTAACGAAAGAAGATCCCCAATCTCTTGAGGACTTAATTCCGTTTGTACATAATCTTTTAACCATGAGTGAGGAATTAGTATATTCATTTTCTATATTTTTTATGTCTCCAAATAAATTATTTTATAACTAGAATTGCTCCAGAAACCTTAAATCATTACTTAGCAGAAGACGAATATCATCTATTTTTGTACCCGATTTCATCATATAAGTTCTCTCCACACCCCACCCAAAAGCAAATCCAGTATATTCTTGAGGGTCAATCTTTCCCGCGATTAATACATTTGGATGTACCATTCCTGCTCCACCAAGTTCTAGCCACCCTCCTTTGCAAAACTTACAACCTGCCCCCTTGCAAAGACCACAGTTTATGTCAACCTCAAAGCTGGGTTCAGTGAATCTAAAGTCATAGGGTCTTAATCTTGTCGTTCTGTCTGGTCCAAAAAAGTTCTTGGCAAAATAATCTAACACGCCTTTTAAATGGGTAATATTTATACCCTTATCAATGACCAACCCTTCAAACTGATAAAAAGTAGGGTTATGAGTTAAATCAGATTGACGGCGCCCACATCTTGAGATGTTTAACATTCTTATAGGTAACTGCCCCTCAAGCATTTCTCTCACCTGTCCGCTGGATGTGTGAGGAGTTATAACCATTTTTCCCAATGTAGCATGTTCTGGGGCATCCACAAAAAATGTTTCCCACTCATCTCGTGCGGGATGTGTGGAGGGCATATTCAGAGCTTCAAAGGCGTAGTAATCCCAGTCTATTTCGGGATAGCGTACTTGTGTAAACCCCAAAGGCTTAAAAATCTCCACAATTTCACGAATAGCTTGCGTGGTTATATGTAAATGCCCAATTTTAGGTTTTTTGCCCGGCAGTGTCTTGTAAAACTTTTCTAAAGGGCTTTCCTCTTTTTGGGACAATTCTGTTATACAATCCTGAATTTTCTTTTCCAAAGCGGATTTTATTTGGTTAAATTTTTGACCAAAATCCTTTTTTTCTTCGGGGGAGAGAGAAGAGATCTGTGAAGCAATACTTTTTAGGATGCCACTTTTTCCAAAGTATTTAAGCCACAACTCATCAGCAGCTTTTGAAGTAGACAGTGACTTTAATTCATTTTCTACTTGCTTTTTAAGCTTTTCTAAATCGGAATTGATGGAAACCTCCATAGTGTAGATAATAGTCAATAGAGGCTTTTCTGTCAATTTTGCTGTTTCGAAGAATTTAGTGAGCCACCACCTCAAACCTCACCTTATCTTCAGCCTTATTTCCCTTAGAATCTTCTGCCACTACTCGCAACTCCATCTCTTTGCCTATATCCGAAAATGGGAAGTTAAAATTGTACCCATAAGGATCCGAAGAATCCTCAGCAAATTTTTCTCCATTTAAATACATGATGACTTTTTTCACATCATTTGGAGCAGAAACTTCTACTTTTAACCTAAAAACAACAGGAATTTTATCACCGTCTCTAATGTTTGTGATCTCAACCACTGGATCAGCATCTTTATCCAATTTTCCATTGGAATCATATTTTAAAGCAGACTCCATTTGAGGAGGATAATATCTTAAATCCGCACCAAAATTTTCATAAACCCATTGGTCTACGCTGTACTGCCATTCTGGGAGTTCGGCGATAATTTTTACATAAGTATTAACTTTTGTTCTTCCTGCCTCTTTACAAGACTTATTAGCAATTCTTCCATCGTCTCTGCAAATTTCAATTCTTTGAAACCAGTTACTTTTGGATGTTGGTTGCGTTCCTTTAACAAACCACTCTTCGCGGGAAGGAAACCCTTCCATTGGGAGCATTCCTGTTAACTCGTCTATTTTGATCTTTTCAACATTCTTAGGTGGAGAAAACTTTTCGGGAGTTTCTGAGCCAAGCGTGGAAAGAAAATGGAGCATAAATTCCCTCCATAAAGGCGTGGCACCAGAAATACCAGAAGCAACTGCAGAATTCATCTTTTCGTTGTTATTGTTACCAACCCAAACGCCAACAACTATAGAAGGGGTATAACCAATAGCATAGTTATCTCTTTTATCATCGGTTGTGCCTGTTTTAACAGCAACCTGATGCCCCGGGATATTCAAAGGGCTGTTTACGCCAAATACGGAAGATCTTGCCCCATCATCAGAGAGAATATCGGAGATTAGGAACGCAACCTCTTGGGAAAGAGCCCTTTTTCCTTTGTCTTGGTGTTTATAAAGCAAATTGCCAAACGAATCACGCACCTCAAGAATGGGGGAGGCTTTTCTGTAAATGCCTTCGGAAGCAAAGACACCAAAAGCATTAGTCATTTCCAAAAGTTTTGTTTCTCCAGCCCCCAACGCTAATGCCAACCCAAACCTATTACGATCGGAGAGAGTAGTTATGCCCATTCTCTCTGCAGTATCTATCATATTATCTATACCAACAATTTGAAGCGCCTTAACTGCGGGGATGTTTAGCGAATTTCCAAGAGATTTCCTTAAAGACACGGGACCTCTAAAGATACCATCATAATTAACAGGAATATAGGGATTAGTTGGAGAAGAACCTGCAAATTTAGAAGGAACATCCAAAAAAGGGAATGCGGCAGTGTAACCTTGAGAAAGCATTGTAGCGTATGTAATTGGCTTGATGCTAGATCCAGGCTGCCTGTTGGAGATTGCCACATTTAGCTGAGGGTCAAACTTACACCCCGTAGCCCCCGCAACTCCAGAAACACAACCGGCAGGCTCTGATTGTAGGAAAAACCCCTTTGATCCAACCATAGCCAATACCTGACCCGTTTTGGGATCCATAGCTACTAAAGCACCATTGTATAAATTATGACTGGTTTTTATGCTTTCTATTTGTTCGTAAACTATTTGTTGAGCTTTTTGCTGTAAATCCAAATCCAAAGAGGTTGTTACTTGCAAACCTCCTTGCTCAACAACATCCTCTCCAAATAGGTCAATTAAATAATTTTTTGCCCAAAATACAAAATGGGGAGCCTCTAAAGAAACAGCCGCCTGTTGAAAAGTAAGATTTTCCGCCAAAGCTGCCTCATAATCCTCTTTACTAATAAATCGACGTTTTTTGTCGGGGCCAACCCAACCTCTTTCGTGCATGAGGTATAAAACATAATTCTTTCTTTCTATACCTGCCTGTGGGTCTGAACCAAACTGAGAGTACCTGGAAGGGCTTTGAGGAAGTCCCGCCAAATAAGCGGCTTCCGCCAAAGTAAGATCCTTTGGCTCCTTGTTGAAATACGCTTTTGCGGCAGTAAAAATTCCATAATTTTGACCTCCATAAGGGGTTTCGTTTAAATACATCTGAATTAT
>ERZ795047.1328-NODE-1328-length-26668-cov-4.728854_pt1 | contig 26668 bp, 19 predicted proteins | sample MGYA00375131_ERZ795047 | MGnify/ENA primary metagenome ERZ795047 (study PRJEB30176, sample SAMN05720228) | activated sludge metagenome | isolation source: Anaerobic digester | place: Japan | collected 2015-05-20 ...
TCGAGACGGTCGACTCGCTGGTCGCCGCCGGCTGACCCATCCCCGCGGCCGGTGTCGGCGACTGGCTAGGGAGAAGTGGTCCGCTCGACGTTTATAGGCCCGGGCGGAGGGCGAACGCTCCCCCCACACCCGAGTCTCTCTCGGTCGCGCCCTGCTAGTGGCTGCTGCCCTTGGCACGCCGGCGGTCGTCGCGACGGCGCTGTGCCACCACGCCGCTGCGGGCGCTGGAGGAGAAGACCGTGGAGATGCCGACCATGAAGCCGGCGTCATACCAGTTGCCGTTGTTGTGGACCTCGTAGACCGATACCGAGTCGGTGAAGAGGGACACGAGGAAGCTGATCGGCGAGATCAGCCCGTGCCACACCCCCTGCCAGAAGCCAGCCAGGCCGGCAGCGTCCACGCCCGCCGCGACCCCGGGTCCGGCAGCGCAGCCCGCAGCCCCGAGAAGCATCACACCGACAAGCAGCGCCCAGGCCAGCGTGGTTGTCGTGCGTCTGCGAGGTGCCCGACGCGGGGTGTCCGCGCCGCATCTGCGCTCTCGACGCGACGGCATTCCGTCCTGACTCATCAGCATCCCGACCGCCCTCTCTCTCACGCTATGAGGTCTCCTTGATCGCAACAGACCGGGCCGACGCCTACGTCATCGGGGGCACCCCGCGGTGGGCCGCCACGAAGGCGGCGATCGAGCCGTAGTGCTCCCGGATCACCGCAGCCTCGGCCTTGCGGTCGTGCGAGGTGAGGAAGTGTCGGCCGTCCGCGGTGGGCTCGCCGCACCCGCAGAAGCAGGTTCCCGTCGGCTCGACCTCCGGATGCGGCGGGACGACGGTGAGCTCGACCGCGTCGAACGGGAGCGCCTCCTGCAGCCCTGGATCGGGGCGGCGGACCCGGTCGAGCTCCACGAGTGCGGCGCGCAACCGGGCGGTCACGTCGCGAGCGCCCTCGGCGACGCTGAGGTCCTGAGCCACCCTCACGCGGTGCCCGGCGGCCCACTCGCTGTGGGCCGAGATCGCCTGCACGGTGGCCACCGGCAGCTCGACCGCCGAGCGGACGGCATACGAGGCGGGGTCGAGCTGGACGAAGACGCACGCGTCGAACTCCCAGCTGCGGAAGGGGGCGTACGACTCGCTGGGCCGGAAGCGGGGTTGGACGACGCGGCAGGCAACCTCGATCCGGCGGCCGTCACCGGCCCAGACGTCCCAGCCGACGCCGCTGGGTGCCGCGAGCCGGCCGTTGTAGGCCCGCGCGACGAGCAGCTCGGCGAGATCACCGGCGGGGGTGTTGCGGGTGCGGACGACGCCGCGCTCGTAGAGCTCGCCGAGGATGTCGGCGAACTGGGCCAGCAGGGCGGTCACCGCTGCGGTGCGCAGCGATGCCGAGCGGTCGTCGACCACGTCAGCAGCGTACCCAGGCACCCACCCGGCCCAGGGCGCGCCGCGCGCTGCGTTGTTGCGGGGAGAGCGGGGCGACATACCCTGGGCTGGTGTGTGACACCGCCGTGACGCTGACCGATGGGGGCGTGCTGTTCGCCAAGAACAGTGACCGCGACCCCAACGAGGCCCAGGTCCTCCAGTGGCATCCGGCGGCGGTCCACGTGCCCGGCGCGAGCGTCACCGTCACCCATCGGGCCATCCCGCAGAGCCCCTCGACCTTCGCCACCGTGCTGTCCCGGCCGTGGTGGATGTGGGGTGCCGAGATGGGCGCGAACGAGCACGGCCTGGTCATCGGCAACGAGGCCGTCTTCACCCGCAAGGCGATCGGCAAGGCCCGCCGCGGCGACGAGCCCGGCCTGATCGGGATGGACCTGCTCCGCCTGGCCCTGGAGCGCGCGGCCACGAGGCGCGACGCGGTCCAGGTCATCGTCGGGCTGCTCGAGCGCTACGGCCAGGACGGCCCCTGCAGCCACGAGAAGCCCTCGTTCACCTACGACAACAGCTACCTCATCGCCGACCCGACCGGCGCGACCGTCCTGGAGACCGCGGGCCGGACCTATGCGGTCGAGGAGGTGGCCGGGCGGGGGCGGTCGATCTCCAACGCGCTGACGATCGCCGACTTCGCCGAGGCCCACCGCGACCCGCTGCGCACCGCGGTCGCCCGCGCCGACACCCGTCAGGCCCAGACGGCGGCGGCGGCCCGCGCCGCCCGGACACCCGCCGACCTTATGGCGATGCTCCGCTCGAACGGCGGCAGCGACCCGAGCGCCGGGCCGACCTGGTCGCGTGTCTCCGGCGCGATGGGCGCGCCGAACATGCATGCCGGGGGCGCTGTCGCCTCCAGTCAGACGGTGTCCTCCTGGGTGTCCGACCTGCGCGGCGGCAGCCCCCTGCACTGGGTCACCGCGACCGCCGAGCCGGCGTTCTCGCTGTTCAAGCCGGTCCGTCAGGGCGAGCCGGTTGACCTCGGCCACCTGCCGTCCAATGTCGACGACCCGGAGACGCTGTGGTGGCGTCATGAGCGGGTCCACCGGAGCGCGCTGCGGGACTGGTCGGCGGCATACGCCGTCGTTGCTCCCGAGCGCGACGAGGTGGAGGCGAGGTGGCTCGCCGACCCGCCGCCGACCGCGGCCGCCTTCGCCGAAGCCGCCGAGATCGAGGCGCGCTGGCACGCGGCCCTCCTCGCCGAGCTGGGGGAGCGGGACACTCGCCCGCGCTGGCTGCGTGCGGCCTGGCGACGGTATGACGACCAGGCCCGGGCGGGCGCGCGGCACCACCGCGTTCACGCATGGAGCACCGCCGAGCCTGGTCGGCAGGACGCCGACTTGACCGGCTCGTGAGCTGAGGTTCACCACCTCGTCATTCGTCGGTCGGGTCGTCGTCACATGCGAAGTGCCTCATGTTGACTCGGGTGTGAAAGAACAAAGGTCGCGACGACCTGGCAGAACGGACACCGCCAGGCTCATACCGACGTAGGACGTGACGGGCGGGCGCTGCACGAAGGTCCGGAACGAGCTCTCGTCGCCTGGCGCTGCCGGGTCGTCGCCCATATCTCGCTCGCGCGCGGTCTAGGGTTGGGGCGTGGTCGCCCCGCTCTCCCTCGTCCTCTATGTCGGCTGCGGCATGCTCGCCGCGATCGCCCTCGCCTACCTCGTCCGCGACGCCCTGATCGACGACCGCGTGCTCCTCGTCGCCGCTCTCCTCGAGCTGGCGCTGCTCGTCCAGGTCGTCACCGGGATCGCCCAGGGTGCTGGGCGGTCGGGCAACTGGGAGAAGGGCGTCTTCTTCGCCTACCTGCTCAGCGTCCCGCTCGTCGTTCCGGGCGCGGTCTTGCTCGCCATCAAGGAGAAGTCGCGCTTCGGTATGGCGGTCGTCCTCGCCGCCGCTGCCGTCGTCGCGGTCTTCGTCGCGCGGCTCGTCCAGATCTGGGGTCCGTATGCCTGACCGCGAGCTCGGCGCGGGCCCGGGTCGCCTGCTGACCGGCGGGTATGCCGTCTTCGCCCTCGCGGCCACCGGCCGGGCGACCTACCAGGTCATTGCGGGCTTCTCGAAGGCCCCGTTGGCCTACACACTCTCCGCCCTGGCGGCGCTGATCTACGTCCTCGCGACCGTAGCTCTGGTCAAGGGCGGGGACCGGTGGCGCAAGATCGCCACGGTGGCGATCTCGGTTGAGCTCGTCGGGGTGCTCGTCGTCGGCCTGGTGTCCTACCTCGTACCGAGCCTGTTCCCGGACAAGACCGTGTGGTCACATTTCGGTTCTGGCTACGGGTATGTTCCGCTGGTCCTGCCGGTCGTCGGCCTGTGGTGGCTGCGCCGGGTCAGTCGGTGACCGGCTCGAGGACGAACAGCGGGATGGTCCGCTCGGTCCGGGCCTGGTAGTCGGCATACGGGGGGTATGCCGCAACCGCCCTGACCCACCACTGGTCCCGTTCCTCGCCGCTGAGCTCGCGGGCCCGCATCGGGGTCGTCCGGGTGCCGTCCATGAGGTCGATGACCGGGTTGGCGACGAGGTTGGCGTACCACGTGGGGTGTTCCGGTGCCCCGCCCTTCGACGCCACGGCGGCATACCGACCGTCGTGCTCGACCCGCATGAGCGGGACTTTGCGCACCTTGCCGGACCGGGCGCCGAGCATCGTCAGCAGGACCACCGGTCGGTCCATGATGTGCACCGAACGGGTGTCACCGGTGGCTTCGATGGCCTCGACCTGGTCGCGCACCCAGGCGGTCGGGCTCGGGGCATAGTCTCCGCTGATCGACATGGGCCTAGTCTCACACGCGCTCCGTCGGCGGGTGCCCGACGGGTGAGTCGCGCGAACATCTGGACGGGTCAGTCGCGGAACATCCAGGCGGGCAGCGGCGACTCGCGCAGCCGGGTCATCGCGTCCGCCAGAGGGGTGGCCTTGGCTTCCTGCTCGGAACGCCACCGCTCATGGCGGGCGTCCCAGTCGCTGGGGTCGAGCTCGCGCAGCAGCCGTTCGACACCGGCGACGACGGGTGTGCGGGCCAGCCAGATGGCCTTGTTGACGTCGGCGAGGAGCAGGGTGGAGAGCCGCTGGCGGCTCTGGTCGAGGCTCACCAGGCTGCGCGCGGTGGACGCCGAGACGCCTGCGGCCTCGAGGTTCGCCTCGGCGACGACAAGGTCACGGTAGGCGCGAACGCCGTCGGCGGCGTCGATGAGCACCATAGCGAAGGCCGAGCGCAGCTGCTGGGCCTCCGCTGTCTGGGGGTCGCGGGCCGAGGGGTGAGCGCGGCGCGCAGACCCGAGGCGGGAGAGCTCTGGCAGGTCGTCGGCCATCGCGGCGAACAGCCCACGGGTGGCGACGGCGACATGCTCGAGGGTGGTCAGGCCGTGCCGCAGCGGGACGCTGGTGTCCGCGCGGGAGATGGCCCAGGGGTTGAGCCGCCGCGACCGGACCAGGTCGTCGATGGCGTCGTCCGCCTCGACGGCCGCGACGGTCACCGCGCGGACCTGCTCGGACCACCGCCGGATGTCCGCGGGCGGCACCGGGCCGGCGAGCTGCTCTGCGGCCGAGTCGAGGACGTCGGCGAGCTGGCTGCCGACCCGCCGGACGGCCGCGACCGCCTCGCGACCACGCGGCCGGGGCGGCATGACGACATTGACGAGGACCCCGACGGCCGCGCCGACGAGGGTCTCGAGGATCCGGCTCTCGGCGACCTGCTCGGACCCGCTCACCGCGAGGATGAGCATCGCCGAGACGGCGACCTCGAGCTCGCCCTCCTGGAGGCTGAGGACCTTCCCCACGAGCAGCGAGGATGCGACGACCGCGGCGAGTGACCACGCGCTGAACCCGACGACGATCGAGAACCCCACCGCGATAAGCACACCCGTGACAACGGCGGCGACCCGCCGGGCGCCCACCGCGAGGGTGGCGGTCAGGGTGGCCTGGACGACGAGCAGGGCGGTGAGAGCGCCGGTGACCGGCCGGGCGGCGTGGAGCAGGTTCTGGCACGCGACATAGGCGACCCCGGAGGCGCCCGCGACGCGGAGGATGCCGCTGAGCATCGGCTGGAGCCGGCCCTCCGCGTGGGCCTCGGCAATGGCACTGCGGCGGCGGTAGAGCCAGGTGTACCGGTCCGCCCAGAAGGTGCGGACGATCCGGCGCGCCGCCTGGCGAGCGGTGGGTCGCGCCTCCGGCACGTCGGCGGCTCGGGGGGACTCGGCGGCGTCAGCGGTCCCGGACTCGTCAGCGGTCAGCGGCAACCGGACCGGCGCGACGCCTTCGACGTCGCCGTGCGAAAGAGGGTCGGCCGCGTCCGAGAAGGAGCGGGTGGCCTGCAACATGAGTACGTCCAACACTACGCGCTGTATCTGGGAGAAGTCTGGGAGAAGGCTGGGACCGAGAATTGCTATCGCTCGCCCCGCAGCTTGTGGGACGTACGCTGCGAAGCGAGCGATCAGCTGTATGACGACCGCATGACTGAGCCATGTCATGTCCCGTGATGTGACGTGAGTCCCATCAGGAGACACTGAGGCCTCAACGCGAGTCAGCCAAGCAGCTCGACGATGGCCGCCTCGAAGGCCTCGTGGTGCCGGTCGACATCGGCCGTGGTCGTCGTGGGGCACATGAGCGCCATGTTGTGGAAGGGCGTCAGGAGGATCCCGCGGTTGGCCAGGTAGAGGTGGAGGAAGTCCTCGAGCTCACCGTCGGCGGCCCCGGCGGCGTCGGTGCCATTGCGCGGGTAGGGCGACGCGAAGCGGTACTCGGCGCGCGCGCCGAGCTGGTTGATCGACCACGGCAGGGCGTGTGCGTCGAAGAGCTTCTGGACCCCGGTGGTGAAGGTCGTCGCCGTGTCGATCATCGTCGTGAAGGCGTCGTCGGTGAGGACCTCGCCGAGGGTCGCCCTCATCGCCGCGACCGACAGCGGGTTGCCGGCGAGGGTGCCACCGACCCCACCCATGTCGACCAGGTCGAGGTCGGTCCTGGCGAGGATCCGCTCGGCGAGGGCGTGCGAGAGCCCGTACGCCCCGGTCGGGATGCCGCCACCGATGGCCTTGCCGATGACGACGAGGTCGGGCGAGAGCCGCTCCCGCAGCGTCATACCACCGGGCCCGGCGGAGAAGGTGTGCGTCTCGTCGTTGATGAGCAGGACGTCATACCGGCTGGTCAGCTCACGGACCGCGTCGAGGTACCCCGGGTCGGGGAGCACGATGCCGATATTCGTCAGGGCGGGCTCCATGAGGACGGCCGCGACATCGCCCTTGGCCAGCTGGGCTTCCAGGCCGGCGACGTCGTTGAACTCGGCGACCCGGCTGGTCACCGTGACGTCGACGGGGGAGCCGACATTGCCCGGGCGGCTCATGCCCTCGCCATGGTGGACACCCTCGCCGTAGTGCCCGGTGACGATGAGCGACTCGTCGACGCTGCCGTGGTAGCAGTAGCTGTTGAAGAGGATCTTCGGGCGCCCGGTGATCGCCCGGACGAGCCGGATCGCCCACCGGTTCGCGTCGGTCGCGGTGAGCGAGAAGCTCCACAGGTCCATCCCGAACCGGCGGCTCAGCTCCTCGGCCACCCACTCGGCGTCCTCGGTCGGCAGCATCGTCGTCAGGCCGCCGAGCTGCTCGATCCGGCGGCGCACGGCCGCGACGACCGGCTCGGGGGAGTGCCCGGCCATGGCGCCGGTGTCGCCGAGCGCGAAGTCGACATACTCGTTGCCGTCGATATCCCACACCCGGTTCCCGCGGGCGCGGTCCAGGTAGAGCGGGAAGCCGCCGGCCTTCTTGTTCATCCAGGTCATTGGGACGCGGCCGAAGAGGTGGTTGGCCCGCGCGTAGGCGGCGTGCGAGCGCGGGTGGGCCTGAGCGAAGGCCGCCTGTTCGCGGGTGGTCAGCTCGGCGAGGCGGGTGCGGTCGATCATGGGGACTCCTGGGTATGGCGCCCACGCCTCAGCGGCCGCGGACGACGATGTCTGCAGCCATGGTAGGTGCTCCGGCTCGGGCCGACTGCTGTCCCTCGGCGCTCATCCGGGCGTCCGCAGCGTGAGACGGCCGTCCCCAGCGCCGAGACGGACCCGGTAGCCTCGCCGCTAGGTCAAGAGCATCAGCGTCAAGCCCCGGCTCGCTGGTCGGCAACCCTCCACCGCGGTGGGGTGCCCCGGGTGAGGACCTGGCTCGTCCACGTCAGACGCGTGACGGGCAAGCGCGGAGCTCATCCCTGGCTCCGCTTTCCGGCACCCCGGTGTCGCTGCGAGGCGGCGCCGTCATACCTGAGGACGAACTGACATGAGCGAGAACTGGGCCTTCGAGACCCGCCAGATCCACGCCGGCCAGGCGGCCGACCCGGCCACCGGCGCCCGCGCCTTGCCGATCTACCAGACGACGTCATATGTCTTCAAGGACACCAACCACGCGGCAAACCTGTTCGCGCTCAAGGAGTTCGGCAATATCTACACCCGTCTCATGAACCCGACGACCGACGTCGTCGAGCAGCGGATCGCCTCGCTCGAGGGCGGGGTCGGGGCGCTGCTCGTCTCCTCCGGCCAGGCGGCCGAGACGCTGGCGATCCTCAATATCGCCGAGGCCGGCTCGCACGTCGTCGCGTCCCCGTCGCTCTATGGCGGGACCTTCAACCTGCTGAAGTTCACCCTGCCCAAGTACGGCATCGACGTGAGCTTCGTGGAGAACCCCAACGACCTCGCCTCGTGGGAGGCGGCGGTCCGGCCCAACACCAAGCTCTTCTTCGCCGAGACGATCGCCAACCCCAAGGTCGAGGTCCTCGACATCGAGGGCGTCGCCGGGGTCGCCCATGCGGCCGGGGTGCCGCTGGTCGTCGACAACACCATCGCCACGCCATACCTCATCCAGCCGCTGAAGTGGGGCGCCGACATCGTCGTCCACTCCGCGACGAAGTACCTCGGCGGCCACGGGACCTCGATCGCGGGGGTCATCGTCGACGGCGGGACCTTCGACTTCGGGGCGGACCCGGAGAGGTACCCGAACTACAACACGCCGGAGGAGAGCTACCACGGGCTCGTCTTCGCCCGGGACCTCGGGGTGGGCGGGGCGCTCGGGGCCAACCTGGCGTTCATCCTCAAGGCTCGGGTGCAGCTGCTGCGCGACCTCGGTCCGGCGGCTTCGCCGTTCAACGCCTTCCTCATCTCGCAGGGCATCGAGACCTTGTCGCTGCGGATCGACCGGCACCTGGAGAACACCCGCGGGGTCGCCGACTTCCTCGCCGGGCACCCCCAGGTGGAGTCGGTGCGGTGGGCCTCGCTGCCGTCGAGCGACCAGTACGAGAAGGCGCAGAAGTACTGCCCGAAGGGCTCCGGCGCGGTGCTGGCCTTCGAGATCGCCGGGGGTGTCGAGGCGGGCAAGGCGTTCGTCGAGGCGCTGACCCTGCACTCGCACGTGGCGAACATCGGTGACGTCCGTTCGCTGGTCATCCACCCGGCGTCGACGACGCACTCGCAGGGTGGGGACGCCGACCGGCTCTCCGCCGGCGTGACTCCTGGCCTGGTCCGGTTGGCCGTCGGTATCGAGCACATCGACGACATCCTCGCCGACCTCACCCAGGGCTTCACGGCCGCCGCCGCGGTCTCTTGACCCCGTGCGCAACCTGCAAAGACACACCTTTAGAAGGCTTCTAAAGGTGTGTCTTTGCGGGGTGGGGAAACTCGTGTGACGGGTGGGGTGATCCTGGGGGAGGATCATCTCTTGTGAGCCATACCGAGCCGACGAGCGCCGTGCCGCGGATCAGGGACCTGCATCCCTATGTCCACCGGCTGCTCGTCGGCAACGCCTTCGCCGCCCTCGGCGGTGGGCTGACGATGCCCTTCCTCTACGTCTACCTCGCCCACGTCCGCGGCATCGCGACCACGACGGTCGGGCTGCTCTTCGCCTGGATGGGCCTGCTCGGCTTCGTCCTCTCCCCGGTCGGTGGTTCGCTCATCGACCGCTTCGGCCCACGCCCGGTCATGCTCGCCGGCCTCACCGGCGAGGCCATCGCGGTGGCGGCCATCGGCCGCATCGACTCGGTCGGGTCGGCCTTCGTCGTCGCCTCGATGATGACGGTCGGCTCGCTCGGGCTATACCCCGCCGCCACCGCCATGTACGCCCGGCTCGTCCCCGAGTCGGCCCGCCAACGGGTGTATGGCGTCCAGTTCATGACCCTCAACGCCGGTCTCGGCGTGGGCGGTCTCATCGGCTCGACGATGGTCGACCTCGCCCACCCGGCAAGCTTCGAGCGGCTCTACCTGCTCAACGCCTCGTCATACCTCGTCTACCTGGTCATCGTCGCGTCGCTGCCCCGCGGGACCGGCTCGCTCCCGAGCGACTCTGACTCGCCCGTGGCCGCCGATGGCGGCCCGAGCCAGGCCGGCGGCGGCGCTCCGCAGCCACCGGCCCCCGGCTGGTCCGCGGTCCTGCGCGACCGCACTGCGCTTCGGCTCACCGGGGTCTCCATCCTCGCGATCACCTTCGGGTACGCCCAGATGGAGGCTGGTTTCACCGCGTATGCCGTCGACGTGGCCGGGATCCCGACCAACGCCCTGGGGTGGGCGTTCGGCGCCAACACCGGGATCATCGTCCTCGGCCAGCTCGTCACGCTGCGGCTTATCGAGGGGCGCAGCCGCACCCGGCTGCTCGCCGTCGCCGGCCTGACCTGGTCCCTGTCGTGGCTGGTCGTGGCGCTCGCCGCGCCAGCGCACGGTGGCTGGGCCGTGGTGTGCGCCGTCCTGGGGCTGGGGATCTTCGGACTGGCCGAGACGATCTGGGCCCCGATCGCCCCGGCGATCTACAACGCCCTCGCGGTCGAGGAGCTGCGCGGTCGGTACAACGCGCTCCAGTCGATGGTGTGGACGGTCGGGTCGATCATCGGGCCGGCCGTCGCCGGGATGCTCATCGGGCACGGCCTGGCCGCCTGGTGGGTGGCGATGACGGTCGGCGGCACCCTCGTCGCTGCGCTCGGGTTCCTCCGGCTCCGTCGGTATCTCACCGACGAGCAGGACGGCCTCACGCCTGCCGATGGGCCGGACGCCGTCTCGCCATCAGCGCCAACGGCGCCCTCAGCCCCCTCTGCGCCCTCGTCTCCGTCGGCACCGGCGGGGGCCGCGGGCTGAGCGTAGCCGGTCAACCCGGCGACGTCAGTGCAGCAGGATCTTGTCCAGCCGCCGCGAGACGACCCACAGGCCGAGTGCACCGACCGCCACGAGGTAGACCACCGAGACCGCTGAGGCCCAGGTGACCAGCCCGGTCGTCAGCTCACGGCAGAGCACCACGCCTCGATACAGCGGGGTCGCCTCGATGACCCAACGCACCCCGGACGGCAAGGTCTCGATCGGGAAGAAGGTCGCCGAGAAGAGGAACATCGGCATGGTCGTCAGCGTGATGAACTCGAAGTCCTGCCAGGACCGCATCCACGTCGTCGACGCCATCCCGATGCCCGCCATCGCCAGCCCGATGAGCAACGCGGCCGGCAGGGCGAGCAGCGTCCACCACGACGACGTCAGCCCCATCGCCACCATGACGAGGACGAACGCCGCGGAGTAGATGCCGCTGCGGATCAGGCACCAGGTCAGCTCGCCGATCGCCACGTCACCGACCCGCATCGGTGTCGCGAGCACCGACTCATAGAGCTTCTCGTGGCGCAGCCGGAAGTAGAAGTTGAAGGTCGAGTCGAAGACGGCACCGTTCATCGCCGAGGACGCGAGCATCCCGGGGGCGACGAAGGCGGCATACGGGACCTCGTGTCCTTGGTAGCTGAAGGTAGGGATGAGCGAGCCGACCCCGACCCCGATGGAGAACAGGTAGAAGACCGGCTCGAGGAAGCCGGAGCCGAAGCCGAGCCACTCCTTGCGGTAGAAGATGATGTGCCGGTGGACCAGCCGGGTCGCCGGGACGCGGTCGAGCAGGCTCATCACGACACCAGCCGTCGGGTCAGCGCCCGCTCGGAGAGCACCCACCCGAGCACGGTCATCGCCACGAGGTACGCCGCGTGCCACCCGGCCGCGGCGAGGTCGACCCGTCCGGCACAGAGCATCCGGGTCAGCTCGACCCCGTGGTAGAGCGGGGTCGCCTGGGCCAGGGTCTGGAGCACCGGGGAGAGCGCGCTGACCGGGAAGAAGGCGCCGGAGAAGAGGAAGAGCGGCACGAGGGCGAGCCGGTACAGCGTGGACAGCCCGGCGTCCCCGCGCAGGTTCGCCGTGTAGGCGAAGACCACCGACGCCACCGCCAGGCCGATGAGGAGTTGGACGACCAGCGCGACGAATGCCCCCAGCAGCGAGCCGTAGACGCCGAAGAAGCCGAGCACCGTCATGAAGACCGCCAACGAGGTCACCACCCGGAAGCCGATGAACCCCAGGTGCGCGGCGAGGATGTCGCGCGGCCGCAGCGGGCTCGCGGCCATCGCCGTGTAGACCTTGTCCCAGGTCAGCATGCCCATGACCGGCCACGCGGCCTCGCCGAAGGCGATCATCATCGACTGGGTCGCGGCCAGTCCCGGTGCGATGAAGACGAGGTATGACGCGGCTCCGCCGAGGCGGTCCCCGCCGCCGACATACTGCCCGAGGAGCAGGCCCATGGCGACGACATACAGGAGGGGCTGGACGACCGAGGAGACGATGCCGCCGCGCCAGGTGCGGCGGTAGACCGTGGTCCAGTAGGGCACCTGCCGCGCGACCATCTGCACCGTGGTCATCAGTCCACCAGGCTGCGGCCGGTGAGGGCGAGGAAGACGTCCTCGAGCGAGGAGCGGCGAACCAGCGCCGACAACGGGTCCAGGCCGCGGTGGTGGGCGGCCTCGAGGGCCGCCTCGCCGTCGTCGGTGTAGAGCAGGATCCGGTCGGGGAGCACCTCGACCCGCGCCGCGAGGTCGGCGACGGTCGCCGCGTGGGTCTCGTTCTCGCCGTACGGGAATCGCAGCTCGGCCACCTCGGGGGTCGAGTGGGTGGCGATGAGCTCGCGCGGAGAGCCCTCGGCGACGATGACCCCGCCGTCCATGACGACGAGGCGGTCGCAGAGCTGCTCGGCCTCGTCCATGTAGTGCGTGGTCAGGACCAGGGTGACGCCCTGGTGCTTGAGCCGGAAGAGCTGGTCCCAGAGCAGGTGCCGGGCCTGCGGGTCGAGCCCGGTCGTCGGCTCGTCGAGCAGCAGCAGGTCGGGGGAGTTGACCAGCGCCCGAGCGATCGAGAGGCGGCGCCGCATCCCGCCGGAGAGCTGGTCGACTTTCGCCGCCGACTTCTCGGTCAGCTGCACGAAGTCGAGCAGCTCGTCCGCGCGAGCCCCCACGGCGGCGCGGGACATCCCGAAGTACCGCCCGTAGACGGTGAGGTTCTCGCGCACCGTCAGCTCGCTGTCGAGGGTGTTCTCCTGCGGGCAGACCCCGAGCCGGGCCCGGATCGCTGAGCCGTCGACGGCCGGGTCCATGCCGAGGACCCGCAGCGTGCCCCCGCTCGGCGGCGAGACCGCCGCGATCATCCGCATCGTCGAGGACTTCCCTGCCCCGTTCGGCCCGAGGAAGCCGAAGGCCTCGCCCGCAGCCACCGCGACGTCGATGCCCCGGACCGCCTCGACGGCGGCATACGCCTTGCGCAGCCCGACGGCCTGGACCATGGGCGAGGAGGCGGCGGCGCGGGGGGAGGTCACGGTCAGACACGCTACGACAGCGCGCCGACAACCGCCGCTGGGTTTCCTCTTGCGGCCCGACCGAGTTCGCTCCCTCGACGGCACGACGCGCGCCAAAGACCCGCCGGCTCACCATCGAGAGATGGCAAATGCACGGTATGACGGGGGTGCGGGCCCGCCATACCAGCCGTTTGCCATCTCTCGCTGAGGGACACGACCGGGTGTCGGTGGCCCGGCATACGCTGCGGTCATGCGGCGAGTCGGTCCTGACCTGGTGTTCTCTCCCACGGACGTGACCAAGCACCTGGCCTGCCCACATGTCACCACCTTGGACCTGCTCGCCCTGGCCGGCAGCGGCCCGGCGCCGACCGCCCCGGACGACTCCCTCATGCTCGTCTTCGGCCACGGCGTGGACCATGAGCGGCGCTACCTCGAGCACCTTCGGGGTCAGGGCGGCCGGGTCGTCGAGATCCCCTCCGACGGGTCGGCGCGGGAGGCGACCGAGGCGGCGCTGCGGTCGGGGGCGGATGTCGTCTACCAGGGCGCGCTCGGGCAGGGTCGGTGGGCGGGGTATGCCGACTTCCTTCTCCGCGTCGAGGAGCCGTCCGCGCTGGGCCCCTGGCGGTATGACGTTGCAGACACCAAGCTGGCCCGCCGCCTCAAGGTGCCGGCCCTGATCCAGCTGGCCACCTATGCGGAGGCGCTCGAGCAGATCCAGGCCGTCCCGGCGCGGCGGCTCCTCGTCGTCGCAGGGGACGGGGCCGAGCATCCGTGGCGTCTGGTCGACGCGGCGGCATACTCCGCGCGCGCCCGGCGCCGGCTCGAGGGGGCCGCCGACGCAACCTGGGCCGAGATCGGCGAGGGCGGGGCCGGGACGACCGTGCCGGTCCCGGTGCCCTACTGCCTGCAGTGCCGCTGGTCCACGCACTGCACCGCGCAATGGGAGGCTGCCGACGACCTCAGCCTCGTCGCGGGGATGCGCCCGGCCTACCGCGAGGCGCTCCAGGAGGCGGGGCTCGGCACCGTCGAGGCGCTGGCTGCGCACCCGCGGGACGACCCGCCGGTCACGCTGACCCGGCGGGCGTGGACCCGGCTGCACGAGCAGGCCGGCCTCCAGGTCGCCGAACGGCGCACCGGGCGGGCCGAGTACACCCTGCTCGACCCCGAGCCGGGCCGCGGGCTGCTCGCCCTGCCCGCCCCGAGCCCGGGCGATGTCTACCTCGACTTCGAGGGCGACCCCTTCGCGGAGGAGGGCCGCGGGCTGGAGTACCTCGCCGGGCTGCTCGACCGGGCCGGGGAGTTCACCGCGTGGTGGGCGCACGACCCCGCGGCGGAACGGCGCCTCGTCCACGACCTGCTCACCGACCTGCACCACCGGTGGCTCGCCGACCCGGGGCTGCACGTCTACCACTACGCCGCCTACGAGGTGACCCGGCTCAAGGAGCTCACCGGCCGCCACGCCGTCGCCGAGGACCTCCTCGACGCGATGCTGCGCGCCGAGGTCTTCGTCGACCTCTACCAGGTCGTCCGCCAGGCGCTGCGCATCTCCAAGCCCTCCTACTCCATCAAGAAGCTCGAGGACTTCTACTGGGGCCAGGTCCGCGGCGCCACGCAGGACGGCGAGGTCACCGACGCCCTCGACTCGGTCGTCCAGTACGAACGCTGGCTGATCGAGCGCGACGACGCGACCCTCGAGCGGATCCGCGCCTACAACGAGGTCGACGTCCGCTCCACCCTGGCCCTGCACGAGTGGCTGGAGCAGCGCCGCGACGAGCTCGCCGAGTCCACCGGGCCGCTGCCCCGGCCGGGGGAGGGGGTCGAGCCGCGCGACCCGTGGGAGGTCTCCGACCGCGCCGCGGCCCAGGTCGCGCTCGCCGAGTCGCTGCGCGAGGCCGGTATGCCGCTGTGGGCGGGCCTGGTCGGATGGCATCGGCGCGAGGACCGTCCGGCGTGGTGGGACTATTTCCGGGCTGACGATATGGATACCACCGAGCTGGTCGCCGACCCGGTCATGGTCGGCGGGCTGTCGGCGCCGGTCGAGGTCGGGCGGGAGAAGCAGTCGACCCTGTGGCGGTACACCTTCGAGCCCCAGGAGTGCCGTCTCGAGCATGACAAGGCGGCGCATGCGGCGCTGCCCGGCCATGCCCGCATGGGGACCGTCGTGGCTCTCGACCCGGGCTTCGACAGTGGCCAGGGCTATGTCGTCGTCAAGCGGGCGACCCGGCTGGCTCCGGTCCTCGCCCCCGGGATGCACCCGCCCGGTCCGCTCGACGCAGCCGCCCTCCAGGACTCGGTCGGCCGGGCGGCGGCCGCGGCGCTGGAGGCGGGCCCGTCGAGCGCCGAGCCGGCCGGAGTCGCCGACGCGCTGGTCCGGCGGGTCCCGCCGCGCGCGGTGGCGCCGCAGGGGCAGGAGACGCCCCGGCAGACGGCCCTGCGCGTCGGTCGGGCACTGCGCGGCGAGGTGCTCGCCGTCCAGGGGCCGCCCGGGTCTGGCAAGACCTGGCTCGGAGCCGAGCTGATCCGCGCCCTGCTCGACGACGGGCTCCGGGTCGGCGTCACCGCGCTCTCGCACGCCGTCATCGCCAACCTTCTCGCCGAGGTCCGGCGTCCGGCGCTGCGCAAGGGCTCCCTGCCGGCGGGAGTGGTCGAGCGGGAGGGGGCGGACGGGTGCATCGAGGTCGTCGGCGACAACGCCGTCGTCGAGGAGGCCCTGGCGTCAGGGTCCGCGCGTCTCGTCGGTGGCACGGCCTGGCTGTGGTCCCGGCCCGAGATGGCCGGCAGCGTCGACGTGCTCGTCATCGACGAGGCCGGGCAGTTCTCCCTGGCCAATGCCGTGGCCGTGAGCAATGCGGTGGCGCCATACCTCGGGTCGGGCGCGAACGGGAGTTCCCGCGGACTGGTCCTCCTCGGCGACCCGCAGCAGCTGACCCAGCCCACCAAGGCGGTCCACCCCGACGGCAGCGGCGTCTCGGCGTTGGAGCATGTCCTCGACGGGGCCGAGACGATGCCCCCCGAGCGGGGCGTCTTCCTCGACCGCACCTGGCGGCTCCACCCGCGGATCGCCGGCTTCGTCTCAACCCTCGCGTATGACGACCGGCTCCTCGCCGCCCCGGGGCGGGAGCGGCAGCAGGTCGACGCCCCCGGCGCCCTGACCGGGTCCGGGCTGCGCTGGGTGCCGGTCCGGCATACCGGCTGCTCGACCGAGTCCCCGGACGAGGCCGAGGTGGTCACTGCTCTCGTCGCGGACCTGCTCGCCGGGTCGTGGACCGACCACGAGGACGACTCGGCGCCGCTCACCGAGGCCGACATCCTCGTCGTCGCACCCTTCAACGCCCAGGTCGGGCTGCTCCGCCGGGTGCTGCCCGACGGTGTGCGGGCGGGGACGGTCGACAAGTTCCAGGGCCAGCAGGCGCCGGTGGTCCTCTACTCGCTCACGGCCAGCTCGGCGGCCGAGGCGCCGCGGGGGGTGGGCTTCCTCTACGACCTCAACCGGCTCAATGTTGCGGTCTCCCGGGCCAAGGCGCTGACCGTCATCGTCGGCTCACCGGCGCTGCTCGAGGCCTCCGTGTCGAGCCCTGAGCAGCTGCGCATGGTCAACGCCTTGTGCCGCTTCGCCGACGAGGCCCAGCTGGTCGACCTCCACGCGGGCGCGGCTCAGAGCTCGTAGCGGCGGAAGAGCATCGCGTGCTCGACCCCGAGCACGGCACCCCCCTGGGCGGTCATGCCGGGGATGAACTCGCTAGGCACCGGGTGCCAGGGCAGGGCCGCGAGGTACTCGGCGTGCGCCTCCAGCGAGGCGATGCCGCGCCGCAGCGGCTCCCCGGTGACATCCACGCCATGGGTCGGGTCGGGGTGCCCGCCGACGAGGAGGGCGCCGACCTTCCACGGCGCCAGGCCGTCGTCCATCAGGTCCCGGAAGACCCAGGGGTTGTCGGCGTCCCGGATGGCGTCGAGGCAGGACAGCCCGGCGGCGCGGTGGTCGGCCTGGTTGAGCCCCCAGGGGGCCTCCTCCGCCCAGTTCATCGTCAGGACGAGCTGGGGTCGGCGGCGGCGGATCTCGGCCGCGATCGAGCGGCGCAGCTCCAGCCCCGGCTCGAGGACCCCGTCGGGGTGGTCGAGGACGGTCAGCCCGCTGACCCCGACGACAGCGCAGGCGGCCTGCTGCTCGCGGGCCCGCATCGGACCGGTGACTGCGGGGTCGACCGTCGAGATGCCGGCCTCGCCGTGGGTGAGCAGGAGGTAGCGCACCTCGACGCCTGCCGCTGTCCACGCGGCGACGGCGGCGGACGCGCCATACTCCATGTCGTCGGGATGGGCGACGACGCAGAGCACGCGCTCCACCCCGTCCATCGGCAGGTGCGGGAGCTGGGGGGACGTCATCGGCCCAGCGTAGGTGACCCGCCTGGCGGGCGCCGCGCCCGGCATACCGGGCGCCGCGCCCGGCATACCGGGCGCCGCGCCCGGCATACCGCGTTCTGCGGCATACACTGCTCCTCGCCACCATGGTCACCTCGCCTGCCCCCGCCTCCCTCGTCACTCCCGACGACGAGGTCTTCTGGTCGCTGCGCAAGACCGCCCCACCGCGCAGCGAGCGGTACCGGCTCGGCCGACAGCTGCGCCGCATCGTGCCCCGGACCAGCCTGGGTCAGTGGACCGAGTCGCTCGGCCGGCCGGACCCGGTCGAGCTGATCAAGGCCTCGCACGTGGGACGGCTGGACGAGCTCATCCCGACCCGGGTCGCGCGGATGGTCGCCTCGCCCTATGGCTTCCTCCGCGGCACGGCCGTCGTCATGGCCAGCGACCTCGCCGCCCTGCCGCGGACCGGCATCACCCCGGTGATCTGCGGGGACGCCCACCTGGGCAACTTCGGCTTCTACGCCTCGCCGGAGGGCGAGCTCGTCATCGACCTCAACGACTTCGACGAGGCCCACCCCGGCGGCTGGGAGTGGGACCTGCGCCGGCTCACCGCGAGTATCTGGGTTGCCGGACGGCACAACGGGGCGACCGAGGAGCAGTGTGAGGCGGCGACCTTGGCCTGCGTCGCGGCCTACCGGACCGCAATGGCGCAGCTCGCCCGGCTGCCGCTCCTGGCTCGGTCGTACAACCGGTTCGACGTCGAGACGGTGCGCCGCTCGACCTCCGAGCGGTCCCTGAGCCGGGAGATCCAGCGGGCGGCGCGGCGGGCGCGCACGAGGACCAGCGACCGAGCCCTGCCCCGGTACACCGCCCAGCAGGAGGGTCGACGCCGGATCGTCGAGGAGCCGCCGCTCATCACCCACCTCAGCGCGGCGGAGGAGGAGAGCATCGCCGCCGGGCTGGACGACTACCTCGCCACCTTGGCCCCGCACTGGCGCCGGGTCCTCGGCGGCTACGCCATCGACGACATGGTCCACAAGGTCGTCGGGGTGGGCAGCGTGGGCCTGCGCGCGTACGTCGTCCTCCTCGAGGGGAGCAGCCCCAAGGATGTCGTCTTCCTTCAGCTCAAGCAGGCCCGCCGGTCGGTCTTCGGCCCGTACGTCCACGGCGACCTCGCCTGGCACGAGCACCAGGGCCGCCGGGTCGTGGAGTACCAGCAGGCCCTGCAGACGGTGAGCGACCCGCTGCTCGGCTGGACCACCGTCGATGACCGGCAGTACTACGTCCGCCAGTTCCGCAACATGAAGGGCACCGTCCCCATCGACGCCCTCGACGCCGCCGCGCTCAGCGCGTACGGCGCCCTCGTCGGGCAGCTGCTCGCCAAGGGCCATGCGCGCACCAGCGGCGCCTCGCTCATCGCCGGCTATGCGGGCAGCTCGGACCGGCTGGACGTCGCCCTCGCACGCTTCGCCAAGGCGTATGCCGACCAGACCGAGCGCGACCACGCCCGTCTCGTCGCCGCGGTCACCCGGGGCGAGCTGCCCTGCGCCGAGCCGCCGCCGGGGAACGGGTCGGCCTTCCGGCCCGGCGGCTGAGCCCCTCGCTCGTATCCTGGACCGGTGTCCGAGCCACCGCCGCCCAGCGCTCGCCGCCGGCGGCCCCGGCGGCAGCCGACCCGGCAACCCCGGCCGGAGCGTCCGGCGATCCCGGTCACGTACCCCGAGCAGCTGCCGGTCGTCGCCCGGCGCGCCGATATCGCGGCCGCGATCCGGAAGCACCAGGTCGTCGTCGTCGCGGGGGAGACCGGCTCGGGCAAGACCACCCAGATCCCGAAGATCCTCCTCGAGCTCGGCCGCGGGCGCCGCGGCCTCATCGGGCACACCCAGCCGCGCCGGATCGCCGCCCGCGCGGTGGCCGAGCGGCTCGCCGAGGAGCTCGGGGTCGAGCTCGGCGTCGAGGTCGGCTACCAGGTCCGCTTCACCGACCACACCAGCCCCGCGACCAGCGTCAAGGTCATGACCGACGGGGTGCTCCTCAACGAGCTGACCCGGGACCGGGACCTGCGGCGTTACGACACCATCGTCATCGACGAGGCGCACGAGCGCAGCCTCACCATCGACTTCCTCCTCGGCTACCTCAAGCAGCTCCTCCCGCGCCGCCCCGACCTCAAGGTGGTCATCACCTCGGCGACGATCGACCCGCACCGCTTCGCCGCGCACTTCCCCGAGGCCGACGGGCGGCCGGCTCCCGTGCTCGAGGTCTCCGGGCGTACCTATCCCGTCGAGATCCGTTATCGGCCACTGGTACGAGAAATGCCCGACGGCACCCGCGAGGAGGTCGACCAGATCCAGGGGGTCTGCGAGGCGGTCGAGGAGCTGTGGACCGAGGCCGGCGGAGGGGGCGGCACAGGAGCCACCGGGAGCCACGACATCCTTGTCTTCCTCTCCGGCGAGCGCGAGATCCGCGACACCGCCGACGCCCTCGAGGGGATGCGCCTGCCGCAGACCGAGGTCGTCCCGCTCTTCGCCCGCCTCTCCGCCGCGGAGCAGCACCGCGTCTTCGCCGCCCACCCCGGCCGGCGCATCGTCCTGGCGACCAATGTTGCCGAGACCTCGCTGACCGTCCCCGGCATCCGGTATGTCGTCGACGCCGGCACCGCGCGGATCTCCCGGTACTCCCAGCGGCTCAAGGTGCAGCGCCTCCCCATCGAGCCGATCAGCCGGGCCAGCGCCAGCCAGCGTTCCGGCCGGTGTGGCCGGCTCGCCGACGGCATCGCCATCCGGCTGTATGCCGAGGAGGACTTCCTCACCCGGGACGAGTTCACCGAGCCCGAGATCCTGCGCACCTCGCTGGCCGCCGTCATCCTCCAGATGACCGCGCTCCGACTCGGCGAGGTCGCCGACTTCCCCTTCGTCGACCCGCCCGACCCGCGCCAGGTCGCCGACGGCGTCCGGCTGCTCGAGGAGCTCCGCGCCATCGAGGAGCCCCGCACAACCGACCCGCACATCGGCATACCGGGGCAAGAAGGTGAGCCACCGAGGAAGGCGCGCCGCGGCGCACCCCGCCAGAGCCGGCGGCTCACCGGCTTCGGCACGGCCATGGCGAGCCTGCCGGTCGACCCAAGGATGGGCCGGATGCTCATCGAGGCCGACACCAGGGGAGTGCTCCGCGAGGTGCTCGTCATCGTCGCGGCGATGAGCATCCAGGACCCTCGCGAGCGCCCCTTGGACAAGCAGGAGCTCGCCAACGCCGCGCACAAGCGGTTCCGCAAGGAGCGTTCCGACCTCATCGGGCTGCTCACGCTATGGACCTACGTCCGCGAGCAGCAGCAGGCGCTGTCCTCCAGCGCCTTCCGGCGGATGTGCAAGGCCGAGTACCTCCACTACCTGCGCATCCGGGAGTGGCAGGACCTCGTCACCCAGCTGCGCGCCGCGTGCCGCCGCGCCGGGATGGACCCGGCCCGCGGCGGCCACCACGGCGAGCCGGATGTCGACGCGGTCCACCAGAGCATCCTCTCCGGCCTGCTCAGCCACATCGGGCTCTGGGACGAGACCCGCCGCGACTATCTCGGCGCCCGCGGCGCGCGCTTCGCCATCGCCCCCGGCTCCGCGCTCTTCCGCACGAAGGCCGACTACGTCATGGCCGGCGAGCTGGTCGAGACCTCCCGGCTGTGGGGCCGCCAGGCGGCCGCGATCGACCCGCGGTGGGCTGAGGAGCTCGGCGCCCATCTCGTCGCGCGGAGCTACTCCGAGCCGCGCTGGTCCTCCCGGCAGGCCAGCGCGGTCGCCACCGAGCGGGTCACCCTCTTCGGCGTGCCGCTCGTCGTCGCCCGTACCGTCACCTATGGCCGGATCGCGCCCGAGGAGTCCCGCGCCCTGTTCATCCAGCACGCCCTCGTCGAGGGCGACTGGACCACCCGGCACCGGTTCTTCCATGACAACGCCGCCCTCGTGGCCCGGCTCGGCGAGCTCGAGGCCAAGACGCGCCGGCGCGACCTCGTCGTCGACGACCAGACCCTGGCCCGGTTCTACGACGAGCGGATCCCCGCCGAGGTCGTCTCCGGGCGGCACTTCGACACCTGGTGGAAGCGCGCCGGCCGCGCCACCCCCGAGCTGCTGACCTTCACCGAGGAGCTGCTGCTCTCCGCCGCCGGGCAGGGCGTCACCGGCGAGGAGTTCCCCTCTCAGTGGCACCAGGCCGGGCTCGACCTGCCGGTGACCTACCGCTTCGAGCCCGGCGCCGCCCGGGACGGGGTCAGCGTCCACGTCCGCGCCGACCTGCTCAACCAGGTCGACTCGACCGGCTTCGACTGGCAGGTCCCCGGGCTGCGTGAGGAGCTCGTCGCCGCCTTGATCCGCACCCTGCCGAAGGTGACCCGCCGGCTCCTCGTCCCGGCCGCCGACCATGCGCGGGTGGTCGTCCCGCAGGTCCATCGGTATGCCGCCGAGCACCGCGCGGACGGGACCGCCCCGTCGGCCCGGCTCGTCGACGTGCTCGCCGGCTTCCTTCAGGGCCGCGCCGGGGCGGCCGTCCGCGCCGATGACCTCGACCCCGGCGCGGTGCCCGCCCACCTGCGGGTGAGCTTCGTCGTCGAGGACGAGCGCGGCACGGTCGTGGGGGAGGGGAAGGATCTCGATGCGCTGCGGGACGCCGCCGCCCCGCAGCTGCGTCGGCGCCTGGCCCACGCCGGGGCCGACCTCGAACGGCCCGGCCTGACCACCTGGGACGTCGGGACGGTCCCGGTGGAGTTCGAGCGGCCCGGTCCCGGAGGCGTCACGGTCCGGGGCTACCCGGCGCTCGTCGACGAGGGCGCCACCGCGGCGCTGCGGGTCCTGCCGACCCTTGCGGAGGCCCAGGCCGAGCACCGCCGAGGGGTGCGTCGGCTCCTGCTGCTCAGCTCCACCCCGCCGTGGAAGCGAGTCCTCGCCGGGCTGAGCAACGCCGAGAAGCTCGCGCTGGGGCACAACCCGCACGGCTCGGTCCCGGCGCTGCTCGACGACGTCCTCGCCGCAGCCGTCGACGCCATCGCGCAGGAGCAGGTCCCGCACACCCCACGCAGCGCCGAGGAGTTCACTACCGCCCTGCTCGCCGTCCGCAACCATGCGGCAACGAGGGCGCTGGCCGTCATCCGCGCCGTCGAGCCGATCCTCGCCGCCCACCGCGAGATCGCCTCGACCCTCGACGCGACGACGAGCCCCGCAGCGGCATACCTCGTCGCGGACATCCGCGCCCAGCTGCGCGAGCTGATCCGGCCAGGCTTCGTCGCCGACGCCGGCGAGGCACGCCTGCCGGACCTGCGGCGCTATCTGGCCGCGGTGCGGCACCGGCTCGACCGGGCCGGTGGGTCCCTGGCCCGCGACGCCGAGCTCACCGCCGCGGTCCAGGCCGTCGAGGATGCCTATGCCGACCTGCTCACCGGCCTTCGCCCCACTGAACGCTCACGCGCCGACGTCGTGGCAATCGCCTGGATGATCGAGGAGCTGCGGGTCTCGCTCTTCGCCCAGAGCCTGGGGACGGCATACCCGATCTCGGTGCAGCGGATCACCCGCGCCCTGGCGGCGGCCCGCTGACCGGACATTCGGTCGGCACAGCCGGCCGAACGCTGGAATCATCGGGGGCACAGCACCGTTGACCTGACCGTCCCACCCAGCGCTTCCCGAGGAACCCCGATGGCCCCCGACCGACCGCTCTTCCGCCTCCACGACGGCGCCGCGACCGACCCGGCGTCGGTGCTGCTCGTGCAGCTGAACGGCTTCGTCGACGCCGGGCACTGCGGGCGCCTCATCGTCGAGCACATCCTGGCCACCCATCGCAACGAGGTGGTCGGCGAGTTCGAGGTCGACCAGCTCCTCGACTACCGGGGCCGGCGCCCGGTCATGGTCTTCGACAAGGACCGCTGGACCTCGTATGACGCCCCCGAGCTGGTCCTGCACCGGGTGTACTCCCTCGACGGCACGCCCTTCCTCGTGCTCACCGGTCCGGAGCCGGACTTCCAGTGGGAGCGCGTGGTCGGTGAGATCGCCCAGGTGGTGCAACGCTTCAACGTCGACCTGACGGTGAGTGTCCACGGCATTCCCATGGCGGTGCCGCACACCCGACCGCTGGGGCTCACGGCGCACGGAACGACCACGACGATGCTCCCGCCGGCCGAGCAGGCCTTCAGCGATATCCAGGTGCCCGCGAGCTTCAGCGCCCTCATGGAGTACCGCTTCGGCCAGGCCGGCCGGGATGTCCTCGGGGCGGCCATCCATGTGCCGCACTACCTCGCCCAGGCCGAGTACGCCCAGGGCGCCCTCGTCGGCATCAACCAGCTGACCGCCTTCACCGGGCTCGACCTCGACACCGCCGCGCTGGCGTCAGCGGCTCGGGAGAACCTCGCCCAGATCGGTTCCGAGCTGGCCGGCAACGACGAGGCGACGGCCCTCGTCGCGGCCCTGGAACGGCAGTACGACGCCTTCCAGCGCGGCCGCGAGCTGCCCGGGCTGCTCGCCACCGACGTCGGCCCGGTGCCGAGCGCGGACGAGATCGGCGCCGAGCTCGAGGCCTACCTCAAGGACGTCACCGCCGACCCGCCGGCGACCGACGAGCAGGGCTGACGGCCCAGGGCGAGGACCCCGCGCGACGGCGCTCCTTCCCGACGACGCTACTTCGCCTCGGACCACCGGTGGACGATGGCGATCTCGGCGACGAAGCGGACCGCGTCCGTGCCCGCCCAGCGCCGCGCCGAGGAGTCGAGGGAGCTGACCACCGCGGCGGCGACCTCCTCGGCCCGGGGCTCGGGCGCGTGGATGAGCAGCTCGTCGTGCAGGCAGAGGACCACCTGTGCCTCCGAGGGCGCGACCGCGTGCCGCACCGTCGCCGCCCAGGCCTTGAACAGCTCGGCGGCCGACCCCTGGACGACGGCATTGCGCGCATAGCGGCCGCGCGCGGCGTCCTTGCTCCGGCGGGCGGCGGCCGACAACGCACTGCTGCCCGGGCCGGGCTCGGTCTGCTCCGCCGCCGCGCCAGGGGCGCCAACCTCCGGGTCGTCGAGGCGGATGAGCCGGCCGCCATACGTGCGGAGCACCCCTCGACCCACGCCGGTGGCGTACGCGCGGTCGAGGAAGGTCGTGGCGACGGGGAAGGCGCGCTCCATGCCGGCCAGCGCCTCACCGGCGGCGCCGCTGCGCTGCCCGTACATCGCCGCGAGCATGGCAACCTTGGCAACGGCCCGCTCGACGCCGAGTCGCTGCGCCACCGGCTGGTAGAGGTCGTCGGCCGCGGTGGCCGCCGCGAGGGCCCGGTCGCCGGAGACGACGGCGAGCACGCGCGGCTCGATCTGGCCCAAGTCGGCCCGGACGAGGACGTGGCCGTCGTGGGCCGCGACGCCCGGGCGCAGCAGCGCCGGGAGGCTGTGCAGCCCGTTCTGCGCGGTCATCCGGCCCGCCGCCCCGTCGCAGGCCGACCACGTGCCCCGGAGCCGGTCGTCGGTCCCGACATGCTCGTCGACCCATCGATAGCCGAAGGTCGTCGCGATCCGCTCGTCGGCCCGCCAGCGCAGCAGGGCGTCGACGAGGGGATGGCTCGCCCGGTACGGCTCCAGCTCCCACTTGCGGGTCGTCTCGACGGTGACCCCGGCGGCCCCGAGGAGGGCCTTGACCTGGGCCGGGTTGCGCAGGTCGGTCGGGGCCGCACGTGGCGGCGCGGCGGCCAGGACGACGGCGTCGCGGGCTGCCTTGAGCCGTCGCTCGTCGTCGGCGTCGGTCGGGCGCGGGCCGGCCGCCGTGGCGATGAGCCGTTCCAGCTCGGCCCGGTCGACCGGCAGTCCGTCGCGTTCCAGCTCTAGGCACAGGACCGCTGCGGCGGACTCCGCAGCGACCGTATAACGCCCCCGCGCTCCGAGCCGCGGGAGCAGCCGGTGCTGGCCGTCGGCGGCCCGCCGGGCGAGCTTCGCCAGGATGAGCGCGCGCTCGGGGGTGCTGACCCACGCTGGGTCGAGGGCCTCCGAGCGTAGGAAACCGGCGGCGTCCAGGGGGTCCGCCGAGCCCTCGTCGGTCACCGAGAAGAGGTCCGGACCGCCTGGACCGAGCAGGCTCGGCCGCGGGGCCTGCCGGGGGTCCAAGCCGGTCGCGAGCGCCCAGACCACCCCGGGATCGGCGCGCCAGCCCCCCTCGAGGAGCCGGTGGCACTCGGCGAGATCCCAGCACCGGCTCGGGCCCTCCCGGGCCATGACCAGGGGCCGCAGGGCGGCCGCCGCCGACCAGACCACCCAGCGCGGGTGATGGCGGCGCTCGAGGTCGGCCAGGAGCGGCATACCGACCTCGGTGGACCCCGACCAGGCACCCTCGGGGACGATCCGTGCGGACCCGACCACGGCGAGCACGGACGGGGCGAACGGGTCCGACCCGACGACGAGCGCGACGAGCTCGTCCTCGGCGGGGTCCATGGCGCCATCCTCGCAGCGACCGCCCGAGCCGGCGGACCGGGGCGGGATGAACGGCGCGCCCGCCGACGTTCACACCACCGATGACCGGCGTGATCCAATGGCCCGGTCGGCAGAAGTGGCGCGGCCACGGACAGGAGCAGCAGTGGGGATCTTCGGCGGACGCTCGGCGAAGCCGGTGCCAGGAACGGCGCTGGACCGGGCGCAGGCGCAGACCTCGGCCCGCAGTGGTGCGGTCGAGACGGGTCCCGTCGAGGGGCTCAACGCCAAGGTGTCGACCTTCGTCGAGCGGCTGCTCGCCATCGGCATCGACGGGCGGGGGGTGTTCGACTCGGCCCAGCAGGTCGCCGACGCCGCGCTGGCCTCGGCCGGCAGCCGGGAGGGCGCGATCTCCGCGGTGACCCGCAGCCATGTGGCCCTCGCCGGCGCGGGCGGCTTCCTCACCGGGCTCGGCGGCTTCGTCACCTTGCCGGTCGCGCTCCCGATCAACGTCCTCGAGTTCTACATCCTCGCGACCCGTTCGGTGGCCGCGGTCGCGGCGCTGCGCGGCTACGACCTGTCCCGGCCCGAGGTCCGCACCGCGGTGCTGCTCACCCTGGCCGGGGCCGACAACGAGGACATCCTCAAGAAGGCCGGGGTCGTCAGCTCCGGGCGGTTGGCCCAGCTCGCCGGGCAGCGACTGCCCGCCTCGGTGCTCATGGTCATCAACAAGGGCGTCGGCTTCCGGCTCATCACCCGGGCCGGGCAAGGTGCCTTGGCCCGGTTCGGTCGGGCGGTGCCGGTCATCGGTGGCGGCATCGGCGCGGGCCTGGACGCCTTCCTGCTCACCCGGATCATCGGGGTGGCCAAGACCGAGTTCCCGCTCCAGGTCACGCCGGCCTC
>ERZ795047.1329-NODE-1329-length-26645-cov-5.415457_pt1 | contig 26645 bp, 23 predicted proteins | sample MGYA00375131_ERZ795047 | MGnify/ENA primary metagenome ERZ795047 (study PRJEB30176, sample SAMN05720228) | activated sludge metagenome | isolation source: Anaerobic digester | place: Japan | collected 2015-05-20 ...
TTTTCCAAATCATGGGCCCAAAAAGCATCAACCATGCCTGCCATATCAGCCGGTGCGACGTTGGAAATAACCGAAATGACGCCTGCGCCGCCAATGGAGAGCAGGGGCAAGGTGAAAATATCGTCTCCGGACAAAACCGTAAACTCCGGTCCGCAGAGATTGATGATATCGCTCATTTGCTTGATGGATCCGGATGCTTCCTTCACTCCCACAATATTCTTGATTTTGGAAAGCTTCGCCACGGTTTCGGGCAGCAGATTGACACCGGTGCGGCTCTGTATATTATAAAGAATAATTGGAATCGGAACAGCATCGGCGATGGTTTTGAAATGTTGATAAAGTCCCTCCTGAGTGGGACGGTTATAATATGGACAAACCATCAAGACGCCATCGGCGCCCGCTTCATAAGCGTGTCTTGTCAATCTGAGCGCTTCCAAGGTGTTGTTTGAACCCGTACCGGCAATCACCGGCACTCTTTTTTTGACAGCATCGATGGTGATTTCAATTACCCGGTCGTGCTCTTCATGTGAAAGCGTCGCCGATTCCCCCGTTGTGCCGCAAGGAACAATCGCATCTGTGCCGTTGGCAATTTGAAATTCGATAAGTTCCCGAAAAGCTTCTTCATCAATTTCGTTATTTTTAAACGGCGTTACAATCGCGACCATCGCGCCCCTGAACATAAAAAGGCCTCCTCTTTACGGATTTCATCAGTTTAAAATGAATTTATTCTAATTCTTTGCGGATGCCTTTCCGGCATCGTCAACCGTCTTGTGCATTGCCGTTTCATCGGATTGTCTCACCGGATTCGCCTTGATCCCGCATCCGGAAATAACTGTTAAAAGAACCATGAGCATGACCAGACTAATTTTTACTCCATGTTCTTTCAAGCGCCGCAATCCTTTCCATAACAACTTTTGTCGCGGTTCCGCCGACGTGCTTTCTGGCGTTCACCGCATTTTCCAATTTAATGACGTTTTGAATTTCGTGGTCAATTTTCTTACAAAATTTTTGATACTCCTTCAACGTCAAACTTTCCAGCTCTTTTTTCTGTTCAAGGCAGTAGGCGACTATTTTACCGACGATTTCATGCGCTTTACGAAAGGGAATGCCTTTTTGAACGAGATACTCCGCAACATCTGTTGCTGCGACAAAACCGTTTTGCGCGGCGCGGCACATTCTTGCGGAATTAAATTGAGTATTTGCAATCATCTCCGTAAATATCGACAGGCAATTTTTCACGGTATCAACGGTATCAAACAGCGGTTCCTTATCCTCCTGCAAATCTCGATTGTAAGCCATCGGCAGTCCCTTTTGCAGCGTTAGCATCGCCGTGAGATTCCCATAGATCCTCGCTGTTTTTCCTCGAATTAATTCCGCGATATCCGGATTTTTCTTCTGCGGCATGATGCTGCTTCCCGTCGTGTAAGCGTCCGATATTTCCACAAAACCAAATTCCTCCGTTGACCATATAATCAAATCTTCGCAGAAACGGCTCAAATGCATCATCACCGTTGAGGCCGCAAAAATAAATTCGGTAACGAAATCCCTGTCTGCAACGGCATCGATGCTGTTGGCGCTGATCGCATCAAAATCCAGAAGTTCCGCGGTTACTTTCCTATCAATCGGCAAACTTGTGCCCGCCAGCGCTGCGCTGCCGAGCGGCAAGACATCAACCCTTTTTAAGCAATCCTGCATTCTTTGAATGTCTCTGGTAAACATTTCTACAAATGCCAAGAGGTAGTGCGACAGTAATACCGGTTGGGCTTTTTGCAAGTGGGTATAGCCGGGCATAATGGTATTTATCTGCTGTTTGGCGAGCCTCACCAACACTTTCTGGAGAGAAGTGATCAGGACAACGATTTTTTGAATCTCTCCCCGCAAGAAAAGACGCGTGTCAAGAACAACTTGGTCGTTGCGGCTTCGTGCCGTATGGAGTTTGCCGCCCACCTCGCCCACGCGCCTGATCAGTTCTTTTTCTATTGCCATGTGAATATCTTCATCGGAAATACTGAATTTGAATTTCCCCTTTTCCATGTCTTTCAAAATGCTTTTAAGCGCCCCAATGATTTTTGACGCTTCTTTTTTAGATATAATGCTTTGTTGGGCCAGCATAGCGGCATGGGCGATGGATCCCTGAATATCGTAGGGATAAAGCCTTTTGTCAAAGCCAATGGACGCGGTGAACTTCTCCACGCTTGCCGCTGTGGTTTTTTTAAAGCGTCCGCCCCACGGTTTTTTCGTCATGACCATCGGTTGCTCCGTCCCGAGTCGCGTTATTTTTTGAGAAGATTCTGAATAATCAGACGCAAGGCGTTGAGCTTGATAAAACCTTTAGCGTCTTTTTGATTGTATACCACATCTTTTTCAAAAGTGGCAAATGATTCACTGTACAACGATTGAGGAGACTTGCGTCCGACGACGGTGCAATTTCCTTTATACAATTTCATTCTTGCCGTTCCAGTAACATTCTCCTGGGTGGCGTCTATATAAGTCTGCAACGCTTTCATTTCCGGCGAATACCAGAATCCATTGTAAACCAGTTGGGCATATTTCGGTATCAAAGAGTCCCTCTGAAACATGACTTCCCGGTCCATGGTAATAGACTCTACAGCGCGATGTGCGGCCCACAAAACGGTTCCTCCGGGCGTTTCATAGACACCGCGTGATTTCATTCCAACGAATCTGTTTTCCACCATATCCACTCTTCCAATGCCATTGGCTCCGGCAATGGTGTTGACGTAATCCATCAGATTCGCTGGCGACATTTTTTTGCCGTTGACGGCCACAGGATTGCCTTTTTTAAAATCAATTTCCAAGTAAGTCGGCTTATCCGGCGCCTCCTCCGGTGATTTGGTTAAAACAAATATGTCTTCCGGTGGCTCCGCCCACGGATCCTCCAGAATTCCGCCTTCATGGGATATGTGCAAAAGATTGCGGTCCGAACTGTAGGGCTTCGCCTTGGTCAACGGAAGGGGAATGTTGTGCTTCTCGGCATAATCAATCATGGATTCCCGGGAATCAAATTTCCAGTGATCATCCTTCCATGCGGCGATGATTTTCATATCCGGATTCAAGGCGTAATAGGTCAGCTCAAAACGCACCTGATCATTCCCCTTGCCCGTGGCGCCATGAGCGACGGCATCCGCGCCCTCTTTCTTGGCGATCTCGATTTGCCGTTTGGCGATAAGAGGCCTGGCCAGCGATGTTCCCAGCAGATAAGTTCCTTCATAAATGGCATTGGCTCTTAAGGCCGGAAATACGAAATCTCTCGCGAATTCCTCCCTTAAATCTTCAATATATATTTTGCTGGCGCCGGTTTTGATCGCTTTTTCCTTCAGACCGGTCAACTCTTCCTTTTGACCGACGTCTGCCGCAAAACAAATCACCTTACATTGATACGTTTCAATCAACCAGCGAACGATGACAGAGGTGTCAAGGCCTCCCGAATACGCCAATACGACTTTTTTGATTCTTTCCGTCAATTTTATTCCTCCTTAAGCAGTATTTCCAAAATCGCTTTCTGCACATGAAGACGGTTTTCCGCCTGGTCCAGAACCACGGACTGCGGCCCGTCAATCACATCGGCCGTTATTTCCTCTCCCCGATGCGCCGGCAGGCAATGCATGACGATGGCGTCCTTTTTCGCCCTCTTCAAAACATTTTGATTAATTTGGTAAGGCTTGAAAATTTTTTTTCTATCTCTCTGCTCTTTCTCCTGACCCATGCTTACCCAGACATCGGTATAGAGCACATCCGCGTCCTCCGCGGCTTCCAAGGGGTCCCGACAGAGCATGATCCCCTTCTTTGCCTCTTTTTTACCCGTCTTCAGAATTTTCGGGTCAGGATCATAACCTTCGGGACATGCCAGCGCCATAAAAATGGGTAATTTTGCCGCCGCTTCAATCCAGGTATTCGCGACGTTATTTCCATCCCCGATATAGGCCACTTTCAAGTTCTCGTATGAACCCTTTTTCTCTTTGATGGTGAAGAGATCACTCAAAATCTGACAGGGATGTAGAAGATCCGTCAAGCCGTTGATGACCGGTATCGTCGCATACCGGGCCAACGTCTCGACGCTTTCCTGTGAATAAGTCCTGATCATGATTCCATTTAAATAACGCGACATCATGCGCGCCGAATCCTGAATGGCTTCGCCTCTGCCGATTTGGGTGTCCCGCGAGGTCAAAAACAGTGCGATGCCTCCCAGCTGATACATGCCGACTTCAAACGATATTCTCGTACGAGTGGAGGACTTGTCGAAAATCATCCCGAGGGTCTTGCCTTTGAGAGAGTGATGAGATCTGCCCTCTTTTAAGTCTTTTTTCAATTTCTTCGCCTTTTTCCAGATCAGGTCAAAATCCGCCGATGCCAGATCATAGATGTTCAGAAGATCTTTTTTCATGATTCCTCCAGGACCTCATCTAGAATATTGAGGGTATCGTCAACATCGTTTGTCGTAATAATCAAAGGAGGTACAAAACGCAACACATTTCCTCCCGTAGAATTGATCAACAGCCCTTTTTGCAAACAGGCGCCGACGATCGGCGCCGCGTCCACCTTGAGCTGGGCGGCCAGCATTAATCCTTTTCCCCGTACGGCCGTTATCATCTCGTGTTTGCTCTGCAGTGCTTTGAGTTTTTCCAGAAAATAAGAGCCCACCCGGCAACAATTCTCCAAAATGTTGTCCTGCAAAATGGTCTTGATCACTGCATGCGCCGCGGCTGTCGCCAGGGGATTGCCGCCGAATGTGGATGCGTGATTGCCGGGAACAAAAGCTTTCGCAATCTTATCCGTGGCCAGCATCGCCCCGATGGGAAAACCGTTGGCAAGTCCTTTGGCCAAAGTTATGATATCCGGCTTCACCCCGGAGTATTCATAAGCAAACAATTTCCCCGTTCTTCCAATGCCTGTCTGAACTTCATCCACAATCAAAAGAATTCCGTGTTGGTCGCAAATTTTTCTCACGCCCTCCAGGTATTTTTCATCGGGGATATTGACCCCGCCTTCACCCTGAATCGGCTCCAGCATGACGCCGCATGTTTTCGGCGAGATGGCCGCCTCCAAAGCGTCCAGATCATTGAAGGGAACATAAGAAAAACCGTCCAACAGCGGCGTGAAACCGAACTGGAATTTTTCCTGGCCCGTCGCAGTAATCGTGGCCATGGTCCGACCGTGAAAAGAGTCTTTCATGGTAATCAGCTCAAATTTATCAGGCCCCATGTTCTCGTGGGCATATTTTCTCGCCAATTTGATGGCCGCTTCATTGGCTTCGGCGCCGCTGTTGCAGAAAAATACTTTATCCGCAAAAGAATGATCAACGAGCAGTTTGGCCAGCTGGGCCTGAGGTTCGGTATAGTAGAGATTGGAAACATGCGTTAATTTTTCCAACTGTTCCCTTATCGCTTCGACGACTCTTTGATGAGTGTGGCCGAGATTGCAAACCGCAATCCCTGCAACAAAGTCAAGATACTCTTTCCCGTTTATGTCCAATACCTTGGCGCCTTTTCCTTCAACCAGTACAACAGGAAATCGCCTATAGGTGTTCATAATGTTTTCATTGGCCAGAGCGATGACATCTTTTTCATTCATTTTCCTTTATCCTTTGTCTATCTCGCCAATTACGGAACAATTTCCGTACCAATTCCCCGGTCGGTAAACATTTCCAGCAGAATCGCGTGTTTTAGGCGACCATCAATCACATGGGTTTTTTGCACACCCGCTTTGAGTGCCTTGAGGCAGCATTTTATCTTGGGAAACATGCCTCCCTCTATCACTCCTTCTTCTATGAGCCGAGTGGCATCGCTGTTTGTCATGGCATTGATCAACTTTTTATTTTTATCCAATACGCCGGGCACGTCCGTCAAGAGCAAAAGTTTTTCCGCCTGCAGCGCCGCTGCAATTTCTCCGGCCACAATATCGGCGTTGATATTGTATGTTTCACCGTTTTCCCCTATCCCCGTCGGCGCGATAATGGGTATAAAATTATCGTGCGCTACGGCTTCAATCAACTGCGTATTAATCTTTTTGACCTTCCCTACCAATCCGATATCAATGATTTCCGGCGGAGTAAATTTTGCTTTTTCTTCATTTAAATAATATTTTTCCGCCAAGATCAGGTTCCCATCCTTCCCGCTCAAGCCAACGGCGTTACCGCCATGCCGGTTGATCAGGGCCACGATTTCCTTGTTCACCATCCCGACGAGAACCATTTCCACAATATTCATGGTCTCCTCGTCCGTCACCCGCATCCCCTGGATGAATTTCGATTCCTTACCCACTCTTTTTAAAAGCTCACCGATCTGGGGTCCTCCCCCATGCACGACAACCGGATTGATGCCAATGTATTTCATCAGAACAATATCCTGAGCAAACTTGTCCTTCAATTCGCTATCCACCATGGCATGTCCGCCATATTTAATAACGATGGTTTTATTGTAAAATCGCTTGATATAAGGCAACGTCTCCAAAAGGATGTCCGCTCTCTCCATAGCGATGGAATTGGAAATGTCTTTCATGGCTTTCTCCGTTTTATAAAATGTATCTACTTAAGTCCTGATCCTCAACGATATCGCTCAATTTTTCATCCACATACTGCGCATCAATGATGATATCTTTCTGATCCATATCGGGGGCATCAAAGGAAATATCCTCCAATAATTTTTCCATGATCGTATAGAGCCTTCTGGCTCCGATATTCTCCGTCCTTTCATTCACCAGCGTCGCCACTTCCGCTATGGATGCGATTGCTTCCTCAGTAAAAGACAACTTCAATCCTTCGGTGGCCATCATTTCCGTATACTGTTTGACCAAGGCATTGTTGGGTTCCGTCAGGATTCTGATAAATTCTTCTTTTCCCAGCGAATCAAGCTCCACCCGGATGGGAAAACGCCCTTGCAATTCCGGAATCAGGTCGGATGGCTTGGCCACATTGAAAGCTCCCGCCGCAATAAATAATATATGATCGGTTTTGACCATTCCGTACCGCGTGTTGACATTGGAGCCTTCCACGATGGGCAACAAATCCCGCTGCACTCCTTCCCTTGAAACATCCGGCCCGTGGGCATTGTCAGTACCCACGATCTTGTCAATCTCATCGAGAAAAATGATTCCCGACTGTTCAACCCTCTCCAGAGCGATTTTTGTCACCTTATCCATGTCGATCAATTTTTGCGCTTCTTCCTCTTCGAGAACACTCAACGCTTCCGGCACCTTGACCTTTTTAATTTTTTTCTTTTGAGGAAAAACGTTTCCCAGAACGTCTTTGATATTCAATCCCATGTCCTCCATCCCCGCTGCTGAAAATATTTCAATCATGGGACCCGTTCTGGCCTCCGTTACTTCGATGTCAACCATCCGCTCGTCAAGCTTCCCCTCCCTGAGAAGACGCCTTAATTTTTCTCGTGTGCTGTCGTTTTGTTTCTCCTGCCATTCGGCATCCTGAACATCTTTCAATTCATCCGCGGAATCGCGAAGCATATCGGTCACCGTTCTCTCTTTGGGTCTTGGCGGAAGCAGCAAATCAAGCAGTTTTTCTTCTGCCAGTTGGACGGCTCGGGTCCTGACATTATCTTGCTCTTCAGCTTTGACCATATTCATCGCCAGTTCGACCAGATCGCGAACCATCGATTCCACATCACGGCCTACATAACCCACCTCCGTGAACTTGGACGCCTCCACCTTTAAAAAAGGGGAGTTGTCAAGCTTGGCCAGCCTTCTCGCTATCTCGGTTTTTCCCACGCCTGTCGGGCCGATCATGATAATATTTTTAGGTAGAATTTCATCAGCCAAATCCGGGGAGACATTTTGCCGGCGCCAGCGGTTGCGCAAAGCAATCGCCACGGCCCTTTTGGCTTCCATTTGACCGATAATGTGCTGATTCAATTTTTCAACAATTTCCCGAGGCTTTAACCCTTGATTGTTCATGATTTGCTTTTTTCCTTCTTCGGCACCTTTGTTTCACTTTTTTCTTTTGTCGCATCAATCTCTTCAATAATAATGTGATCATTCGTATAAATACATATCTCCGACGCTATCTTCATCGCTTCCCGTACAATTTCCGAAGCGGACAAGTTGGAATGACGCATCAGAGCCCTTGCCGCCGTCAACGCAAAAGGCCCGCCCGAACCGATGGCCATAATGTCGTCATCCGATTCAATCACATCGCCATTGCCGGAAATAATCAACGAATAGTCCTTGCTTACGGCGACCATCAATGCCTCCAGATGTCTTAAAACGCGGTCCGTGCGCCAGTCTTTGGTCAATTCCACGGCAGCTCTCAGCAGATTGCCGCTGTATTGCTCAAGTTTCTGATCGAACCTGTCAAATAACGTAAAGGCGTCTGCGGTGGCGCCGGCAAATCCCACAATGACCTCGCCGTTGTAAAGTCGGCGGACCTTCCTCGCGCCGTGCTTCAATACAATGGTATCCAGCGTCACTTGACCGTCACCGGCCACAGCCACTTTTCCGTTACGCTTGACCGCCAAAATCGTTGTTCCTTTTATATTCATGGCTAATCTGTGCCCCCCATGTTGTCATGAATCAGAAATTTTATTTCTTTGTCCGCGGATGGGCTTTATCATAAACTTCCATCATCCGATGAACGTTTACCGCCGTATATTTCTGAGTTGTTGAAAGACTCTCGTGTCCCAGCAATTCCTGAATCGCGCGCAAATCGGCTCCCGCATTCAAAAGGTGCGTGGCAAAGCTATGGCGAAGGGCGTGAGGGCTGACGCGTCTCCCCGCACCGCTTCTGACGCTCAAATCGTTGACGATTCTGGCAATGCTTCTCGCGGTTATTCTCCGGCCCCTGGAATTCAAAAACAAAGGTTTTTTGAAAAATTCAAGCGGCTGGCTATTTCGTTCACCTGCGGTTTTCTCCAGATATTCCTGCACGGCCCGGATGGCCGGTCCACCGACCGGCACGATTCTTTCCTTCTTGCCTTTTCCCCTGACCTTGATAAGCTTCTGATTGAAATCAATATCCATGACGTTCAATCCCGCCAGCTCGCTTAACCGCAAGCCGCATGAATAAAATACTTCTAGCATGGCACGGTTGCGCAGACCCAAAACAGAATCGCCTTGAGAACATCCAAGCAATTCGAACATTTCGTCCACGGAAAGAAAATTAGGCATATGCTTTTCGGTTTTCAGCGTTTGAATCATCTCTGCAGGACTTTGCCTGATTTTCCCCGTTTTCAACAAATAACGGTAAAAAGCCTTTAAAGAAGAAATTTTTCTGTTGACCGACACCTTCTTGATCTTTCTCAGATACAAATAACTTAAAAATCCTCTAATCTGTTCAATGTCCGCCGAAACGATTTCATCTTCCCTTTTTATAATCTTATTTTCCGTCAGATATTGCAAAAACTCCCTCACATCGGCAAGGTAAGCCGTCTTGGTGTGTTCGGAAACATTTTTTTCCACTTCCAGGTAATTTTGAAAATTTTTAATAATCTCATCCATCGCAGGATTTACATTTTATACTTGCCGAAATCCTCGGCAGAAAGATTTTCCAGAAACTCTCTGATTTTTTCTTCTTTTAATTTATCCAAGTCATTCAGTTTGACACCAAAATCAACATTGCGCGACCGCTCGATAACTTTCTCATCGACATATATCGGCGCGTTCGCTCTCAAGGCAATGGCTATGGCATCACTGGGCCGCGCATCCAGTGTATAGGTTACGCCTTCTTTGACAAGATAAATATTGGCATAAAAAGTGTTGTTTCTGATATCAATAATTTCAATCCTGTCCACATACACTTCGAAGGTCTTGAGGAGTTCATTAAATAAATCGTGCGTCATGGGTCGGGGAAAAACAATTTTTTCCAACTCCGTGGCAATCGCGCTCGCTTCAAATAGTCCAATCCAAATGGGCATTGCTCGATTATCCTGCAAATCTTTTAAAATGACGATCGGCGTATTGGTGATCGGATCAATGGTCAATCCTGAAATTTTCATTTCAATCAAGATTCATAACCTCCTTGCTGTTCAATCAATTCACCCCTTAAGGAATGAAGATACGCTTTGGTTATTTTAACATCAACCATTTTCCCCCAAAGCCCTTGGTCACCCCTGAAATTTACAATTTTCCAAGAACTGGTTCTTCCCGAAACGTCCCGATCCGAATTCTTGCTGAAAGCCTCCACCAAAATTTTTTGGGTACTTCCCACCAAACTAGCATTTTTCTCATACGTGTGCCTGTTTTGCAATTCCTGTAGCGCCTGAAGCCGTCTTAATTTTTCCCGCTCATCTACTTTATTTTTCAAAAGGTTTGCCGCCGTGCCCTCCCGATCAGAGTATTTGAAGGAGAATGTCAAATCAAATCTGATTTTTTCCATCATGTCAATTGTTTCTTGATAATCTTTTTGCGTCTCACCCGGAAAACCGACAATGATATCGGAAGAAATACTAATGTTGGGAGAGACCCTTCTTAACTGTTCGACTTTTTCTCGGTATTCCTTGATGGTATATCCCCTGTTCATCAGCGCCAATATGCGGTCGGACCCCGACTGAACGGGAAGATGTATGTGCTGACACAATTTTTCCTCATCGCCGAAACACTGAATCAGGGAGGGGGAAAGATCCCGCGGGTGAGAAGTCGTAAATCGGATTCTTTCAATGCCGGGAATCTTTGAAATTTTTTTTATCAATCCCGGGAAATCAATGCCATCCTTTAATGTTTTGCCGTAGGAATTGACATTCTGGCCCAGAAGCGTGATTTCCCTGATGCCATCATCGGCAAGTTTTTTTACCTCCTCAATGATATCTTGCGGCGGTCTGCTCATTTCCGGCCCTCTGAGATAAGGAACCACACAATAAGCGCAAAAGTTATCACATCCCTGCATAATGGAGACAAAAGCCGTTATTGTTCCCTTTTTCGGCTTTGCGTAAATTCCTAATGAATGTAAATCATTGTAAAATTCAATTTTTGTAATTTTATCTCTTTTCTTTTCAATGGAAGAAACAATGTCCGGCAGAAGATGAATGTTGTGTGTTCCAACGACAAAATCCAAAAAATCGAATTTATGATGAAATTTTTCACCCAACTGTTGAGCAAGACAACCGCACAACCCTACAATCATTTTTTTGTTTTTCGATTTGATTTTACCGATCCGACCCAGTTCACTAAAAACTTTCTGTGCCGCTTTTTCCCTTATTGAACAAGTATTTAAAATGACCAAATCAGATGTTTCCATACCATCCGCAGTTTTATAACCCGCTTCTGATAACAAGGTTTGAATCTGTTCAGAGTCATGAACATTCATTTGGCATCCGAACGTTTGAATGAATAATTTTTTATCTTTCATATTTTTCCTTTAAAATCGCGCATATCCTTATTATCTGGTCAGATAATAGTCAACATTTTTTTGACATTTTATCATAATTTCAAATTAAAAAAGCATTGTTTTCCGGCTAAAAAATTTAATGAATAAAACTTTACATTTATGTTGTTCTGTTATAGGCTATATGTGGATAAGTATAATCAGGGTTGGTGTATAAAAAAAATAGCAAAAATAATAATTTACATTTTGAAAATTTTATGATTAAATATCTAAGGATGTAAGTGTGAATAAAATTTTAATTTACACTGCAATGATAACTTGTTGGTCATAAAAAAAACAAAAGGAGAATGAAAAATGAAAAAAATTTTAAGCGTGGCCGTTTTAGTTCTGTTTTTTATGATTCCCGCAACGTCATTTGCCAAAATCTCCGCAATTGCCGACAGTGATTTGGAAGGCATCTATGGTCAGTCAGGACCTATTGAAATTACCTTCAATGATATCACTGTAAAAGACAGGATTTTGCGTACGACCTCCACCGATGGATTGGATTTTTGGAATCCGGAATACGATCCAGCTCACGGCAATTTCGGCCACGCAGACTATATGCTGGAAGCGCATTCAACTCCAAATAATTCCGATTATGAAAACAATATGCAGGGCGAAGGCCATATCTGGACTCAATATCCGGGCAAAGGGTACTTTGGCATGGCTTCAGTCAGATTCATAGGAGGCAAAGTTTATCGCTCCGGTTCCATAATATTAGAAGTGATTCCCGAAAATGATGCGGACATCAACGGAGATACTGTCCTTTCCCGTTGCAAGCTTGATGTCCAACTAATTAATCAAAGAATAGATGCGAATATCGCCGTTGAGTCTGTTCTCAAATTAAGCCCCAACCAGGATCTTTCCGGCGGAGGGGTTTTGGGACGTACGTATACATCCGGTGTCTCTATGACGAATAATGGACACTTGGTCGTCTATGCCCATAACAACAACAAACTCTTTTAGGATTCGGATTTTTGACAGAATTACTTTATGGTGTTGATTACTCTTTAGCCAAGTATTAGGAGGCAGGCAGAAAACACTTTTCACCCCAATGGACTTAATTACGGTTTGAGCATTTTTCTCAAACAGTTGCTTAGGATTCCATATTCTTCCTTACTGAGAGTTTCTCCACGGCGTTGATTTTCAATTCCGGTAAGTTTCAACGCTTCCTGAATGGATGATTCTGAAACTCCATCTAATAATTTTGATTTTTTCAAGTTGTTCACCAGCATCTTTCTTCTTTGAGCAAAAGAAACCTTAACCAATCGAAAGAAAAAATCTTCATCAATTAGTTCCATGAACGGCTTCTTCAAAAAGATGCCCTTGATAACCGAAGATTCCACTTTCGGTTTCGGATAGAAACACGAGGGCGGAACATCCATCACCCGCTGAACATCGGCAAACATCTGCAAAAGAACGGAGGGTACACCGTAGTCCTTGCCGCCGGGACTGGCCACAAGCCGCTCGGCCACTTCTTTTTGCAGCATCAGCACGAAAGAACCGACAAACTGTTTGAACGACAGCAATCTGAAAATTAAAGCTGAGGATATCTGATAAGGAACGTTTCCCATCACCTTGATTTTACAATCACGCTCTACCGGGACAGCATCAAAGTTAAATTTTAAAATATCTCCGGGATAAATCTCAATATTCTTATATTTACCCAATCTTTCCCGGAGCACATCGATCAGCTTTTTATCCACTTCCACGGCAATGACTTTGCCGGCTTTTTGAGCGATGATTTCCGTAAGCACCCCTGTCCCCGCACCTATTTCAACCACGACGTCGCGTGAGTTTATCTCGGCAATCGCCTCGATGGATTCCATGACTTCTCTGTCCACTAAAAAACATTGCCCCAGCTTTTTTCGGGGTCTGATCCGATAATCAAAAATGATATCTTGGGGTTTGCGCATCTTGAATAAGAATACCTTTAAGCCAAAGGCCAACGCGACACGGCATTGAGATCCAGAGAATCATGTTTTCCCTTCCCCAGCATGATTTCGCCGATCGCGGCAATCATGGCCGCGTTGTCCGTGCACAAGATCGTCGGAGGAATAAACAATTCTATGTTGTTGAGAGCGGTTTCCTGGGAAAATCTCTCCCTCAGCCTGCTGTTGGCCGCCACTCCGCCGCATACCACAATCCGGCGGATGCCGTTTTCCCGCGCCGCCCGTATGGTTTTATCCACCAGCACATCAACCACGGCTTCCTGATAACTCGCTACGACATCGGGAATTTGTTTTTCATTAAAATCGCTGCCCTGTTTTTTGAGCATATTCAGAAGCGATGTTTTCAATCCGCTGAAACTGAAATCCATTGAATCCTTCATCGCACGAGGAAAATGAACCGCCTCGGGGTTGCCGCTTTTGGCCAATTGATCAATGACGACACCGCCAGGATAACCCAAATTCAACAGTTTGGCCGCCTTGTCAAACGCCTCGCCCGCCGCGTCATCCCTGGTCTGTCCAAGCAGAACAAACTCATGGTAATCGTCTGCCCGGTAAATGCTGGTGTGACCTCCGGAAACCACCAGCGCGATGAAAGGCGGCTTGGGCTTCCTTTCCGCCAAAAACGACGCCGCAATATGCCCTTCCAGATGATTGACGCCCACCAGCGGAATTTGCAGCGCACAGGCCAGAGATTTTGCAACAGACAAACCGACCAGAAGCGAACCGATCAGCCCGGGGCCCCGCGTCACCGCGACACCTTCCAGATCCTCCAACGCAATTTGCGCTTCAGCCAGCGCCTGCTTCAATACATAATAAATGGCTTCCATGTGCTTGCGAGAAGCAATTTCCGGCACGACACCGCCGTAGGGCGCATGCACCGCCACCTGGGACGCAATAATATTGGATAGAATTTTTCCGTTTCGGACGACCGCCGCCGCCGTTTCGTCGCAGGATGATTCAATCCCCAAAACCAGCATAAACAATCCTTGAGTTTTCCTTTGCTAAAAAACCAAAATGACTATATAAAACCACAGCGGATTTGTAAACAGGCTTTTGCGAATTTAAAATTTCACAGGAAACCGATGGAACGCAAAACGGACTTTTTAATCATTGGAAGCGGAATTGCCGGCCTCAGTCTGGCGATCAAACTATCAACACTGGGCAGTGTCTCCATCGTCACGAAAAAAGAAAAAAATGAGTCGAACACCAATTACGCCCAGGGAGGCATCGCTGCGGTAACCGACGAAACGGACAGTTTCGAAGAACACATCCAGGACACGCTCAACTGCGGCGCCGGTCTTTGCAATCGAGAAGTGGTTGAATTTATCGTCCGGGAGGCGCCGCCGCGCATCCGGGAACTCGTCGAATGGGGAGTCAACTTTACAAAGTCCGAAACAGACTCAAGCCAATACGATCTCGGTCGCGAGGGCGGCCACAACAGAAGAAGGGTGCTGCACGCAAAAGATTTTACCGGTCAGGAAATTGAAAGGGCGCTTAACGAAAAAGTCGCGCAAATCGGCAACGTTGAAATGTATGAAAATCACATCGCCATCGATTTAATCATGAAAGACGGCCGATGCCTGGGAGCGTATGTTCTTGACATCAATGAAGGTGAAGTTTCCACCTACCGGGCGAAATACACCGTTTTATGCACGGGCGGCGCGGGTAAAGTTTATCTCATCACCACCAATCCCGATATCGCAACGGGAGACGGCCTGGCGATGGCCTATCGGGCCGGCGCCAAAATCGCCAACATGGAATTCATCCAGTTTCATCCCACCTGTCTTTATCATCCGGAAGCCAAGGCGTTTCTCATCAGCGAGGCGGTCAGAGGCGAAGGGGGCATTCTCCGGCTTAAAAACGGACAGACGTTCATGGAAAAATACCATCCGATGAAAAGCCTCGCCCCGCGTGACATCGTGGCCAAAGCGATTGACGCTGAAATCAAAAAATCCGGCGATGAATTCGTGCTGCTGGACGTCACGCACCTCCAGCGTGATTTTATCATAAACCGTTTTCCCAACATCCATCAAAAATGCCTGGACTACGGCATTGACATTACGACGGAACCGATCCCCGTCGTGCCGGCCGCCCATTATATTTGCGGCGGCGTTGCCGTGGACCACTTCGGTCGGACATCCCTTCCCGGCCTTTACGCCTGCGGCGAAGTATCCTGCACCGGCTTGCACGGCGCCAACCGGCTGGCCAGCAATTCCCTGTTGGAGGCCGTGGTGTATGCCCACCGGGTCTACCTCGACATTTCCCGGGATCATCAGGCCGCACCATCCATGGATACGCCGATTGCCCTCTGGGATTCCAGCGGAACGACGGAAAGCGACGACAGCGTCGTGGTCACGAACAACTGGGATGAAATCAGAAGATGCATGTGGAATTACGTCGGGATCGTCCGCTCCAACAAAAGACTCGAAAGAGCCCTCCGAAGAATCAAGCTGATCCAGAAAGAAATCCAGGAATATTACTGGAACTTCAAGGTCACCAAAGACCTGATTGAACTGCGCAACATCACCACCGTGGCTCATCTCATTGTTCGCTGCGCTTTCATGAGAAAGGAAAGCCGCGGCCTGCATTTCAACGCGGATTATCCAATGACCCGCGATGAATTCAAGAACGATACGATCATTTCAAAAGATTCGCTTCAGGAATGATTTTGCTTGAAAACACGGTCAAAAATAAAATTCAAGTTTTTCAGAAAATTATTCACATTGAAAATGTTTGTCAGATCCTTTTTCGTCAAATACTTAGACACAAAAGCATCTTTTTCCAGCAGTGCTTTGAACTCCAGCCCTTCCTGCCATGACCGCATCGCGTTTTTCTGGACAACCGCATAGGCGTCTTCACGGGTGACGCCCTTTTCAATGAGCGCCAGCAGGACCATTTGAGAAAATATTACCCCATGGGTCATGTTCAGGTTTTCCATCATTCTTTCCGGATAAACAACCAGCTTATCCATCAGATTCGCAAACCGGTTCAGCATAAAATCCAGCACGATCGTGGCATCCGGCCCAATCACCCTTTCGACGGACGAGTGACTGATATCCCTTTCATGCCACAGGGCGACATCTTCGAGCGCGGCCACGGCGTAGGAACGAACCAAGCGCGCCAAACCCGAAAGATTTTCGGAGAGCACGGGATTGCGTTTATGCGGCATCGCCGAAGATCCTTTTTGGCCGGGCGAAAAATATTCCTCCGCCTCGCGGACCTCTGTTCTCTGCAACAGCCTGATTTCCTGAGCGAATTTATCAATGGAAGAGGCAATGACGGCCAGGGTCGCGAAAAATTCAGCGTGACGGTCGCGTTGCACAATCTGAGACGACACGGGGGCCGGCTTGAGGCCGAGTTTCGCGCAGACATATTCCTCCACGAAAGGATCAATGAAAGAAAATGTTCCAACCGCGCCGGATATCTTTCCGCAGCTGACCGTTTCTTTGGCCTGGACCAGCCGTCGGCGGTTGCGCTGCATTTCCTGATACCAGATGGATAGCTTTAATCCGAAGGTAATGGGCTCCGCGTGAATGCCATGAGAGCGGCCGATCATCAGTGTGTTCTTGTGTTCGTGGGCTCGTCGTTTCAACACCTCCGTCAGCCGATCAATATCGTCGAGCAGGATCTCCGCCGCCTCTTTGAGCTGCACCGCGAAAGCCGTGTCCAGAACATCGGAAGATGTCATGCCCATATGGATGAAACGGCCGTCCTCTCCGACCTTTTCCGTAAGCGACGTTAAAAACGCAATGACGTCATGCTTGGTGGTTTTTTCAATCTCGTCTATCCGCGCCACATCAATGGAAACTTTTTGTTTGATATTTTTCAAAGCGGCTTTCGGAATCTTCCCCTGTTTGGCCAGCGCTTCGCATGCAAAAATTTCAACATCGAGCCACTTGCGGTATTTATTTTCCGGGCTCCAAATTTCGGACATGACGTCTCGGGAATATCTCGGAATCACTTTCTCCTCCTTAAAACACAAAAATGTTATTCAAAGATGCCTTTTGCCGTATAATTGCCTTAAATCGGGTCTGCAACACAATTAAAGATTGACAATCTATACACAAAAATCTATTAAAATAAAAGAATTTTGAAGGATGCAAACATGAATGACAAAGCCCCCTATAGTTTTACGGAAGAAGTTTTCAACAGTATCACGCACGGCGTCGGCATCCTCGTCAGCATTGCCGCACTGGTTGTCATGCTGTTTTTCTCGTGCCGCTACGGAAGCACCCTCCACATTGTCAGCGCCGCTGTTTTCGGAACAACGCTCGTGCTTTTATACACCGCCTCCACGCTTTATCACAGCTTTCAAAAGCCCCGCTTAAAACGCATTTTTAAAATCATGGATCACTCCTGCATTTACGCCTTGATCGCGGGAACCTACACTCCCTTTGTTCTGGTGACACTGCGCGGCGCTCTGGGATGGACCATTTTCGGCATTGTCTGGTCATTGACCGTCCTGGGCATTTTATTTAAGGTTTTCTTCATCAACCGCTTTAAAATCATCTCCACCCTGGCTTATGTCCTGATGGGATGGATTATCGTCGTGGCCATTAAGCCCCTGGTTCACGCCCTGCCCGTCAGCGCCATTGTATGGATTGCTTCCGGCGGCATCGTCTACACATTGGGCACCATTTTTTATAGCTGGAAAAAAATACCCTATAACCACGCCATCTGGCATTTCTTTGTCCTGGCCGGAAGCGCTTGTCATATCTGCGCCGTCATGTTTTATGTCATTCCCCTGAGCGCCTGATCCTTCATGCCGCCGTTTGAAAACATTCTTGAATTCTCTTTCTTTAAATGTTAGAAAGCCCGTGTGCGAATAAGCATCAACGAAAAGGAGACCGTAATGAAAAGAATCTGGATATGTATATTGCCGTTTGTATTGATATTTCTAGCCGCAGGCGCATCCTTGGCCAAAGATAAATATACAGTCACCATCCTGCCTTTTTCGCTCCACAGCGCGGAAAACATCGATTACATTAAAGAAGGCATTGAAACCATGCTGTCATCGCGAATTGCTTCATCCGATAAAATCACGGTTATCAGCAGAGACGTGGTTGCGGAGGAGCTTAAAAAATCGAAAATCAAAGAAATATCCGTCAGCGATATCCATAACCTGGGCTCAAAATTAAAATCGGATTTTGTCGTCTGGGGAAGCATAACCAAAATCGGCAATGCCATCAGCATCGACGCGAAACTCACCGATATTGCCAAAGAAAAACCAGAAATTCAGCTTTCTTCGCAATCGCAGACGCTGGATGATGTCATCCCCAAAATAAACGATTTTTCGGAACGCATTGTTCATCACATCCTGGGCACGACACCGCAGCCGACGCCTCCTGCCGTTTCCGCCGCTCCGTCCGGCCCCGCATCACCGCAGGTTCCTGCTTCCATGTCCCGTGAATCGCAGATTATCGCCGGCATGAAATCCGGCGGGAAAAGAGGAGGGACGCTGACGTCGGTCATCAATTCCGAATACATTAATGCCGCGGAACCCTTCAACCGCAAAGGTTTCTGGATGAGCCAGAAAATACCGACGGAATTCAAGGGGATGGCCATCGGCGATGTCAACGGCGACGGGTTAAATGAAGTCGTCCTCATCGACAAAAACACGGTGCACATCTATCAAAAAACAGACAAGGAACTGAAATTAATCGATAAAATTAAAGGAAAGTCATACCTCAATTACCTGGCGGTTGATGTCGCCGACATCAACAAAAACGGCATTCCGGAAATCTTCATCACCTCTCTGAACAACCAATTGGTGAACTCCTTTGTCCTTGAATTCAAAAACGGCAAATTTGAAACCATCGCCTCCGACATCCGTTATTTTCTTCGCGTCATCGACACGACCCCGGAGATGCCGCTCCTGCTCGCTCAGGGATACGGAATCAACAAGCCCTTCGATTCTGAAATTTTCGAGATGATATGGAAAAACGGCAAGTATGTGACCGATCAAAAAATGAAGATTCCCTACGGCTTGTCCATTTACGGCCTGACCATCGATGATTTGGGTGTCGGCGGAAAGGAAAAAATATTCGCTTTGGATGAATACGATTATCTCTACATTATCGAGAAAACCACCATCCCATTGAGCCGATTGACATCCATCGGATTCACCAGGGATGAACTCATCTGGCGCAGCGATGACGTCTACGGCGGCAGCAACAACTACTTTGAAAACCTCAATAATCAAAATCCGGACAACACCGACAGCGATAAAAACGCGTTCGTGAATCTGCGCATCCTGACTTTCGACACCAACCAGGACGGCAAGAAAGAAATCATCATTGTAAAGAATCTCTCCACCGTCGGCCGCATTTTCAAAAAGCTGAAACTTTTTACCTCCAGCGAAATATACGATCTCGAATGGGACGGCATGGGCATGGCCGAAAACTGGCGGACCAAGAAAATCAACGGGTATGTGGCCGATTACGCCATCAAGGACATTGACAATGACGGCAAACCGGAAATTTGCCTGGCGTTGGTTCTTTCCGTCGGCGCATCGTTGAAGGATAAAAGCGTTGTCGCCGTCTATGAGTTGGAGCCTGCGCAATAATTTGTTGACAAAAGTTTTTCTCTTCGGTATACGCAGCGGCGAAGTTTCTTGACCCGTCAAAAGGCGGTGTAGCTCAGCTGGTCAGAGCATACGGCTCATATCCGTAGTGTCCCTGGTTCGAATCCAGGCACCGCCACCAATCATGCCTTCCAAGATGTCACGGGATATTTCTGGACACTTTTCCCTTTTTCAATGCTCTTCAAAATAAAAAAGGCCTCATTTTTCATGAGGCCTTTGGTTTAAATGACAATCAACCGGGATTTATTTTTTGGTCACGGTTTTGATGACCGCCTGGACCCGGCGGTTTTTCTGGCGACCTTCTTCCGTGTCATTGCTGGCGATGGGCTTGGTCAAACCATAACCCACGGCAGACAGGCGGGACGCGCTGATGCCGAATTTGTCAATCAAATACTGGCGCACGCTTTTGGCTCGGGCTTCAGAGAGCTTCTGATTGTACTCCGCCGTGTAAACATTGTCGGTGTGGCCTTCAATCACGGCTGTCGTGTTTGGATATTTTTTCATAAAATCGGCGACTTTTTTTATCTCATCGTAGTAGATATCCTTGACCACAGCCTTATCCGTATCGAAAAGCACATTGAGTTCAATGGTCACCGTGCATTCGCCGCCGGCGCAATCGGCAATGCTGGGATCCACAACCAAATCAGGCAACCCGCCCGGTCTGGCTTCGGCATTCAATACAGTCATAAAAACGGCCAACATCATAGCAACAAAAAACATTCCTAATTTCTTCATAAGATCTCCTTTCTATAAGTATTGAAAAAATATTTTGTAAAGATACGACAACAACTTTGGAACTTTTAGAAAATAATTACCAGAGTTTATTCCAAATGTCAAAAGATATTCTTTATTTCCGGCGCATTTTAGCATGACCTCGTATTGTGCAAAAAAAAAGGCCGCGTTTTTGCGCGGCCTTTAAAGACCAACTTAAACCTAGAGCTTTACTTTACAATTCTCACCGCTTCAATGACGGCCTCCACGCGGCGGTTTTTCTGGCGTCCTTCCGGCGTATCATTGGTATCTATCGGATATTCTTCGCCATAACCTATCGTGGAAATTCTTGAACCGTCAATGCCGTATTTATCAATCAAAAACTGCCGCACGCTTTTGGCGCGGGCTTCGGACAATTTCTTGTTATATTCATTCGAAGCGGTGCTGTCCGTGTGACCTTCAATCGTCACGGTCGTATTCGGATAGGTTTTCATGAAATCAGCCAGTTTCTCCACGTCCGGATAATACTGATCCTTCACCACCGCTTTGTCCGTGTCGAACAATACATTCAGAATCATTGAGACTTTTTCTTCTCTGGGCGCAGGAGCAGGAGCCGGAGCGGGAGCGGGTTCGGGAGCGGGAGCCGGCGCTGCTACTGGCTGTTCACAACACTGCGGGAACAACTTGCAGTCGCAATCCTTGATGGAATTATCAACCGCCACATCGGGCAAACCGCCCGGTCTTGCCTCCACATTCAACGCATTGACAAAAGACAATATCATGGCCAAAACAACTAAAACTGATAATTTTTTCATAGCAATCTCCTTTCTGGATTTTTTTGAGGTTTGATTTTTAATTTTTAAAATACTTTATTATTGGGCTTGCTGATTTCTTATAATAAAAATAAAACGGCATGTCAATGTATTCCTCTATATTTTTGTAATGTCAATGAAATTATCTTTGGGCGCATTTCCAGCTTGATTATATGAAAGATTTTTGATTTGTTAAAAAATATTCATACATTGCCGGGCCGCCCATGAAGTCGGAACATATGACGTCAAACAATTTTTTCAAGCCTTCGGTTTTTCTCCGCAATCCGCATTTTCAATCAATCATGGCCAGTTCACGTCTGCGCCTCCCTTGGAGAAATCTGATGGCAAAAAATGCCCGCGAAATGATAATTAACATATCCTCCGGCTCGAAATTGCTGTCATTTTTCTCTTCTCATCCCGAATCCAAGGGGCTGATTATTTTTCTGCACGGCTGGGAGGGTTCTTCCTCATCGGCTTACGTGCTGGCCTCAGGCGATTACTTCTACCGGCTCGGGTTTTCCGTCTGCCGCCTGAATTTACGGGATCACGGGGACTCGCATCATCTCAACGAAGGCCTCTTTCACGGCGCTCTCCTTGAGGAAACCTTTGAAGCCATCGAGCGGCTCGCCGATTTTTCCAACGGCCGCCCCGTCTATCTGATCGGTTTTTCGCTGGGCGGCAATTACGCCCTGCGCGTGGCCATCAAGAACCGCGAAAAAGAAATACCCAATTTGAAACACATCTTTGCCATCAGTCCGCCTCTCGACCCCTATAAAACAACCCTGGCCATTGACAACGGCTACGGGTTTTACCGCCGATATTTTCTGAAAAAATGGAAGCGGTCCCTGCTCAAAAAGCAGAAGTTTTTCCCCCATAAATACGATTTTACGGACATGCTGAAGGCTCAAACCTGCATCGAACTCACCGCAAAAATGATGACGTACTTCCCGGAGCTCAAAACCTACCGCGACTATTTCCGTTTATACACCCTGAAAAATGAAGCTTTCCAAAATCTGGATATGCCGGTATTGATATTCATTGCGGAAGATGATCCGGTGATCCCGTATGAAGATTACCGGCTCCTGCAGGAAAACGGCTGCCTCAAAATATCGAGGCAGAAATTCGGCGGTCATTGCGGTTTCATCGATTTATTTCCGGCCAGATGCTGGTATAATCAAATCATCGCGGACACCATCGCCCGCTTGCCGGGTTAAATGAATTATGAACGCGACACTCTTTCGGCAAAAAAAAATCTTCCCCCGCCATGTCACGGAAAAATTGTCAAACCTGCGCCTGGACTACAAGGAAAAGAACGCCCAGATTGACCAATCCCGACGCGAAGGCTCCAAGCATCTCAAGGCCGCGGTGGTCCTGCTGCTCAACTTCAAAAAAACAAACGGACATGCCGAATACGTTTTTCAGCTGATCAAGCGCTCGCGGAAAGTCGCCCAGGGCGGGGACATCAGCTGTCCTGGAGGGATGCTTCAGCCCAGACAGGACTTCCTGTTGAGCGCGCTTCTGGCCAAAGGACTTCTTCCCCTCATCGGCGGCAAGCTCATAGGAAAAACCTGGCGGGAAGACGGCGACACACCGGCGCTGATCCGTCTTTTTCTGACAACCGCCCTGCGCGAGGCCTGGGAAGAAATCGGCCTGAATCCGCTGAACACAAAATTTCTGGGCGCCCTTCCCTCCTACTCCCTGACGATGTTCGCCCGCACCATCTTTCCCCTGGTGTGCCTGACCCGCCGGCCCTTCACCTACCGGCTGAGTTCCGAAGTGGAAAAAATCCTGGAAATCCCCGTCAGCTTTTTTTTCAACCCTGAAAATTACGCCATGCTGGACATCAAAACATCACTGGGACCGGATATGGAACCCTTTCAGTATCAGACGCCGTGCCTGGTCGTCCCGAACACCGACGGCGATGAGGACATTTTGTGGGGCGCCACCTTCAACATCATCCATCATTTCCTGCGCGTCGTCTCCGACGACACGCTTCCCGAATTCAACGCCGCCCGAACAAAAAACAAGATTCTGACCCTCACCTATCTCTCCCCCAAAGGATAACGCGATGTCCGCTTTGATCATCGGCCCCTTCCAAATCGACACGCTGATTTTTGACTTCGACGGCACGCTTGCCAAGCTCAACATAGACTTTGACCAGATGCGCGCCCTCATCCGTTCCCTGATGGCGTCTCACGGCATTGACGAAAATCTGTTGCGGGCCCATTATGTCCTGGAACTTATTGAAGACGCCGCCGGACTGCTCCGGAAGCGCTCACCGCACCAGGCCGAAATCTTCTTCAGAGAGGCCACCGCGCTCATTGAAACCATCGAAACCGCCGCCGCCCAAGACGGCTCTCTTTTTCCCTGCACCCGCGATCTGCTGACCGGCCTTCAGTCACGCGGCGTGAAATATGGAATCATCACAAGAAATTGCGTCAGGGCGGTCAGAATGATTTTCCCCGACATTCAGAATTACTGCTCCGTCCTGGTGTGCCGGGATGACGTCGGCAAGGTCAAGCCTCATCCCGAACAGATCAATCTCGCGCTTTCTCGATTGGGTTCCCGGCCCCAAAACACTCTGATGATCGGGGACCATCCCATTGACATCATCGCCGGACACAACGCGGGCACGGCCGCCTGCGGCGTTTTATCCGGACGCTGCACGCGGGAAGATTTCGCCGAAGCGAAAGCGGACATCATTCTGGCCGACGCGTCGGGCATTCTTGATTTGTTGCGGTAAGCAAAATCCGGCATTATCCGTCATTGACAAAGACGATTTTTTAAATATAAGAAAGATTGACAGCGCATCCATGAGTTGTCATTGTGGTTCCCAAATTTTTAACAAGGAGTTGTAAAATTGATTAACCGTCACGTTTTCCGCGAATACGATGTGAGAGGCGTTGTCGACAAAGACCTCAATGAAGAATTCGTTTTCAACCTAGGCCGCGCGATCGGCACCTATGCCCGGCAGAAAAAAATCAAAAATATGACCGTCGGACGCGACTGCCGGCTGAGTTCCGACGCCTACCACAATTTTCTGATCAAGGGACTCAATTCCGCGGGCATCACCACCCTGGACATCGGTCTTTGCGCCACGCCGATGCTTTATTTCTCCATCCGCCACCTGCGCGTGGGCGGCGGCGTCATGATTACCGGCAGCCACAACCCGCCGGAGTTCAACGGGTTCAAAATCTGCATCGGCCACAGTACCATCTACGGCGACCAGATTCAGGAGCTGCGGAAAATCATGGAAAGCGGCAAATACGCCAAAGGCCTTTCCATCGCCAAACAGAAGGATATCGCCGGGGATTATGAAAATTACCTTTTTGAACGCATTAAAATCAAAAGAAAGCTAAAAATCGTCGTGGACGGGGGCAACGGCGTGGGCGGCCATTTCGCGCTGCCGCTTTTCGAACGATTCGGCTGCGACGTGATTCCCCTTTACTGCGAACCGGACGGAAAATTTCCCAATCATTTTCCCGATCCCACCGTGGAAGACAATCTGACCGAACTCATCAGGCAGGTCCGCAGGCACAAGGCCGATTTGGGCATTGCCTTTGACGGCGACGCCGACCGGCTGGGCGTCATCAGTGACCGCGGCGAAATCATCTGGGGCGACAAGCTCCTGCTTTTGTTCGCCCGCCACATTCTCAAGGACAATCCCGGCGCCACCATCATCGGCGAAGTCAAATGCTCACAGGTGCTTTTTGACGACATCAAAAAACATTCCGGCAAAGCCATCATGTGGAAGGCGGGACACTCCCTCATCAAAGCCAAAATGAAGGAAACCAAGGCGCTGTTGGGCGGCGAAATGAGCGGCCATTTCTTTTTCGCCGACCGTTACTTCGGCTATGACGACGCCATCTACGCGGCGCTGAGGTTGCTGGAAATCCTTTCCCAGACCGGCAGGAAAATCAGCGAATTATTCGCCGATGTTCCCAAAACCTACGTAACGCCTGAAATCCGCGTCAACTGCCCGGACAGCCGGAAAGTCAAAATCGTCAAACAAATCAAAAAACATTTTGAAAACACCCCCGGCGTCGTTGACGTGGACGGCATCCGCATCCCCTTTTCCGACGGATGGGCGCTGGTGCGCTCCTCCAACACCCAGCCGGTCATCGTTTTGCGCTTTGAAGCCTCATCGCCGAAGAGACTGCAGGAAATGAGGGATACCGTAGAACCGCTGCTTTCCATCAAATAAAAACCGCGCGCGAATCGCAAAAAAAAGGCTCCGCGACCCGAAGGGGTCGCGGAGCCACATCATTTTCGAATCCCGGAAACTATTTCTTCACGACGGCTTCAAACAATGCCACCGCCCGGCGGTTTATCTTCCGGCCTTCTTTCTTCGCGTTGTTCGCTATCGGCTTTTCGGCGCCGAAGCCCAGCGTTCGGATGCGCGACCCGTCAATGCCAAAATTCTTCATCAGGTACTGACGCACACTCTCCGCCCTTTCCTGGGAAAGCTTCATGCTTTGTTTGGGACGCTCCACGCTGTCGGTATGACCGACAATCGTGGCGGTCGCTTCCGGATACTGTTTCATAAAATCGGCCGCCTTCTTCAATTCCGCGTAATAGGACTTTTTGATGACCGCCTTGCCGCTGTCAAACTCAATTTTCAGAAAAACCGACTCTTTCGAATAAACGCAGCCGTCCGCGGCGACCTTCACGCCGAACGGCGTTCGGGGGCATTTGTCCAGATAATCCACCACGCCGTCACGGTCGGTGTCGGGGGAACAGCCTCTTTTATCCACCGCAAGCCCTGCGGGCGTATCGGGGCAGCTGTCCAGATAATCCACCACGCCATCCTTGTCGGAATCCGGCGGACAGCCTTTTTTATCAACCACCACGCTGGCGGGCGTGTTCAGACATTCATCCAAATTATCGGAAACCCCGTCGCGGTCTGCGTCACCGACAGCCACGGCAGGCTCGGCCTGTTTTTCAGCCTGCGCCACAAGTACCGGCGCCTCGGATGCGGCCGCCTGCCGCTGTTCCTGCGCTTGAGTCTTGGCGGCTTTTTCCTCGTCCAGCTTGTTGAGCCATTGCTCCGCGTAACGGTCGTCCCCGCCGAAAGAAAACATCAGGCCCACCGTGGCCAGCAAGTCATTGTGCACCTTGTGGGGATTGTCGCCGTATTTGCCTCTTTCGCCCAGCGGCAGCACATGGCGGGCATCCGCCCGAAAAGCGATATGATCCGTAATGAAATACTTGAAACCCGCGCCGTAATCCACGGCCACCTTACTTGGCACAAGCCCCGAATC
>ERZ795047.1337-NODE-1337-length-26530-cov-7.346402_pt1 | contig 26530 bp, 29 predicted proteins | sample MGYA00375131_ERZ795047 | MGnify/ENA primary metagenome ERZ795047 (study PRJEB30176, sample SAMN05720228) | activated sludge metagenome | isolation source: Anaerobic digester | place: Japan | collected 2015-05-20 ...
CGCCGAGTTCGGGATGTTCCTCGACTACGTCGCCCGTCATGACGACGGTGTATGCTGGAAACGGTCCGAACAAGGGTGGGAGGTCGGTCCGCCGAAGACGCGGCGGTCGGTGCGCACCATCAACCTGCCCGCGCCTGCGGTCGACGTGGCGCGGACCGGCACCCCGCTGGACGTGTTGGGCGAGAGGCGCGAGCGATGAGCCGCCGCGAAGCGCTCGCGGCACTGGCGCGACGCTACCCAGAGGAGTATCGGCGGATCTATGCCGCGCTCAAGGATGGTCGTCCGGTCGATGAGGTGACGGTCACCGAATGGGCAGAGCAGTGGCTCACGATGCGTGAGCGCATTGTGCGGCCCGGCAGCCTCGCCGCCGACAAGGCCACCGTCACGAAATGGATCATCCCGACCGTCGGGGCCCGGCCGCTGGCGGGTTTGCAGCGCAGCGACATTCGTGCGGTGCATGCCGCGGCGGAGACTGCTGGACTTGCGGCGTCGTCGGTCTCACGCATCCACGCGGTCACGATGAAGATGCTCGGCGATGCCGTCGATGAGGGGCACGACGTGCCGGAGCGGACCCGTCGGACACCGAGCCCCGCGGTGGGGGTGTCGGGTCGGCAGGCTCTCACTGTCGATGCCGCCAGAGCTGTACTACGTGTCGCGATGGAGCGCCCGGATTCGTCGCGGTGGGTTGCCGCGATCCTGCAAGGCATGCGACCTGCGGAGGCCCGGGGGTTGCGTTGGTCGGCGGTCGACCTGGACCGGGGGACGATGACTATCGAGTGGCAGCTCAAGCCGCTCCCGTATCGGCACCCGCGCAGGCCCGATAGTGGGTTCCGGGTACCGCGTGGATTCGAGTCGATCCACCTGACCGGATCACAGCATCTGGTGCGGCCGAAAACGGCGTCGGGTGTGCGCGTGGTGCCGCTCGTGCCGTGGCTGCGCACAGAGCTGGCGGCCTGGAGCGCGATTGCCCCCGACTCGCCCCATGGCCTCGTGTGGACTCAAGCCGACGGTCAGCCGCTGTGGGATACCACCGACCGGGACCGGTGGAATGCGATCGTAGAGGCGGCTGATGTGTGGGTGACCCAGGCCGACGGAACCCGACGCCGGCCGCTGCTGTACGAGGCCCGGCATACCGCAGCCACTCTGCTCATGCAGTCGGGTGTCGACGAGACAACGCTCACCGCGATTGTGGGGCACTCGAAGATCGCGTCCACAGCCGCGTATCTGCACGCGGATGAGTCGCGGAAGCTCGCGGCGCTCACGCTTGTGGCCGAGCAGCTGGGGGTGGCGCTATGACCGGAGTACCCGCGTTGCAGGAGATCGACGCCGAGACCCAGATTTTCACGCCGCCGTATGTGGCGAAATACCTCGCGCAGAATTCGATCGGCCGAATTTGGTTGCATTCTCGGCCTCATTCGGGACTGCGTGATCGGCTGGGGTGGTTGGTGGACTCACCGAGCCCGGACGGTCTGGTGACCGTGGATAGTCCCGAGGAAATCCGGGTGTTGGACCCCGCCTGTGGTACCGGCAACCTCCTTGTCGCGGCGTTCGATGTGCTCTATCAGATCTATGTGGACGCGGGATACAAGCCCGCCGAAATACCGGCGCTCATCTTGGAGCACAACATTTTCGGGGTGGACATTGACAGTGCGGCCACTGACGCGGCCCGAGCGATCTTGGTCGCGAAGGCGCATCAAAAGAATTCGCACTTCTTTCGATGCGGGGTCCGGCCGAACGTGCGAGCCGTCGGTGAGGATGACCACCCCGACGGCGGTCTGTTCGGGATGCTGATCAGGGAGCTCGACCAGAGCAAGTATCACGTGATCCTGGCGAATCCGCCGTACATGGGCAGCAAGCATTTCACCCCGAAGATGCGGGAGTTCGCGAAGACGAACTATCCCGACAGTGCTCGCGACTTGTGTATGATGTTCATTGAGCGAGGCCACGAAATGCTTTGCGATGGAGGACTTATCGCAATGGTCACCATGGATACGTGGATGGTCTTGTCCTCATTCGAGGACATGCGGCGGCGATTGCTCGACTGCGCCACGATTATCACGATGGCGCATTTGGGTCGCGGGGTGTTCGGGGCGGGCGCGGTCATCAGCGCGACCGCGTTTGTTCAAGCGGCGGTGAAAGCGGACGGATATAAGGGTGTCTATTTTCGGCTGGTCGATAGTCGGGAGAAGGAACGAGATCTGCATCTGAGTGTCCTCAGCACTCGTGGCGGGGCGCTCAGCTGACCGTTGTGACAAAACCAAAGGAAAAGGCCCCCGGCTCTCGACGGTGAAGTCGAGAGCCGGGGGCCAGAATTCGGACGTGGATCTACAGGTATTCGCGCAGCTCCTCGGGCACTTCGGGATGGGGGTGGCCGGGTGCGATGTCCGACAGCGCGGCGGCCAACCGTCGGATGTAGCCGATGGCCGCCCAGAAGCGGCGCTTCTGATCGGTCAGCTGCGCCTCCAGGTCGGCAACCGTGCGGGCCAGGGTGTCCAGGCGCGCGGTCGTCTGGGTCCGGTACTCCTCGGCGTCGGCGGCCAAGCGCTGGTACTGCTCGTCGAGGCGCTTGATTTCGCGCTGCTGCAGCTCGTAGGAGCGGGCGGCGGGCTCGCGGGACTGCCACCAGCGCGCCGCCGCTCCGGCGAATCCGGGGATGCGGGCAGCCATGCGGGAGAAGAGCAGGGACAGTGTGGTGGGTCCGCCGATGAGGAAGATCAGCAGCCACAGCAGCGGCGGGATACCGAGCGGCGGGCTAGCCGGGTCCATGCACGCTCCCGTCGTCCTCGACTTGGGACCAGTAGCCGATCGCCGCACACCAGGACGTGAACGCGACCACCAGGTACAGCCAGGGCCAGCGCCAGCCGCCGTCGGTGAGGTTGAGGCTCTGGGCGGCGATGCCGACGCCGAGTACGGCCATGAGTGCGCCGCTGATGTGCAGCCCGCCGATGGTGACGTGTCGCCACCGCCCGACGAACCCGATGATGGTGAGCAGCCCGGAGGTGATGAGCAGCCAGCCCCACAAGGGCAGCGGCATGGTCTGCTCGATCTCACTGAGCCACCACTCCGGCTCACCGGTGAGGTAGTCCCCGCCCACCGCGATCGGGGTGAGCGGGAGCGTCAGCATCGTCGCCGACCGCCATACCGGCGGTAGCAGTGGTTGCCAGCGCCCCCGCTTGATCCCCAGCATCAGTCGTGGCTCAGTAGCCGTAGCGGTCGGTGGCGACCTCGCCGACGAAGGTCTCACCGCCGGGCTGCGGTGCGCGCGCGGCCGCCAGGCCACCGCCGAGGATGGCGGAGAGGAGCTGCAGCCCGATGGCCCACTGGGCGTCGGTGCCGAATGCGACCGCGACACCGATGGGCTGTGCGGCCAGCGCGAGTGCGTAGACGGCGGCGCTGACCTTGCCGGGCCAGTCGGCGACCTCGCGGTGTGCCAGCGCCACCAGCAGGTCGAAGACGGCGACGACCGCGGCAGGGATCAGCGGTGCCAGCGAGCCGCTGATCACGGTGACCAGCGATAGCACGCCGACGGCGGCGACGGCCAGGGTGTGGATGTAGGCGCGGCGCGCCGGATCGAGGAGGGATCGCATGATGATGCTTCTTTCTCTTAGGGCGTCCAGAGGGTGACGCCGCTCGGATGCCAGCGCGCCGAGAGGTTCTCGAATCGCTGGTCTCGGCCGCCATCGCTGACGGGAGTCTCGGGGCCCAGTGGCCAGCCCCACGCCGTATCGAATCCGGCGCGGGCGAAGCGCTCGAGGATCGCACCGTGGACGGGGATCGCCTCGCCGCCGTAGCGGCGGTAGATCATGCCCCGCTCGAACATCTGCGAATCGCCCAAGCCGATGACGGTGCGGTGGCGCTCGATGGGGAAGCCGAGTGGCCCGGCCGATGAGCCGAGCTGGTCGTAGCCCTCGCGCAGGTGGGTGGGGACGGCGATGGCCCGATCCCCGGGTGCCTTGTTGGCGCGGACCCCGACCTTGAAATACACACGCGCGTTCTCGAAGTCGGAGTAGACGCCGGTGCCGTCAGCGGTTTTCAGCTCACCGGAGAGGCGTTTCCCGATCCACCCGCCCGCGCGTTTCGCTTCACTGTCGATCTCATTGACTGCGGGCGTGGTGGCCAGCTTGCCGTCCAGGTACCAGAAGTCGGAGAACAGGCGGTCGTCCCAGGAGCGGGCGCCGTCGTAGAGGAACACCCCGGCGCCCTGGGACTCCCAGTCGACGCCGCGCTGGGACTCGACGACCGGCCCGCCAGGTCGGTCCCACGTCATCAACGTGCACGCAGTGTGGCTGTAGACGCCGCCACCGCCGTGCTGGAAGCCGACCAACATCACCGGTTTGAACGGCAGCCGCGCCAATGCGGCGCGGGCGTTGGCCAAGCCTTGGCCGAGGCGCTTGAGGCCGAGTTGGTAGACGATGGCGTAGTCCAGGCGCGCCGACTCCGTCGACCCGTAGCGATTGCCACTCCAATCGGTGCGCCCCATGTACCAAGCCGCCGTCTGGAAGACCAGCCCCGAGCAGTCAGTCGAGACGCGCGGGTTGGTGGTGAAGGCGCCACCGTAGGCATAACGAAGGCCTTTGCGGGCCGACGCGCGGGAGTGGACCTCCTGCGCCCGTGCGACGGTAATGGTGGTGGTCATGATCTAGGCGGCGAGGGTGCCGAGGGTCAGCTGTTTGGTGGCGATGCGGATGATGTCGCCCGATCCGCCGCCCTTGGACGCCGTCGCGACCGAGGACCACAGGAAATTGCCCGAGCTGGCGGCGTCCCAGAACGAGACGTGCGAGATGGTCTCGGTCCCGGTCAGCGTCAACTCGGGGGTGTTGTTCATCGCGATGGCCCCGGCTGCTGCTGCGGCGAAGGTGACCGCCGCCCGGTTGGTCTGGCTCGACGCGTTCGAGGTGCCCGCCGCGCCGGGGTCACCGGTGTGGAATTTCGCGTGCACGCCGGCGGGCATGGTGAAGCTGGCGCGGCCGGTGGCGTGGTCGAGGAGTTTGTTGGCGAGGTAGCTGGAGATCCCGACGGTCATGAGGGTGTCCTTTCAACGGGGGATGGCCCTCGCGGCGGGGATGCCGGAGGGCTGATTTCGGTGGGGGTGTTTGCTGCTACTGGATGGCGCGGGCCCAAGCGGCGCCGGCCGCACCGACACCGCCGCGTGTGCGGACACCGAAGATGCCGCCGTTGCCCCCGCGTCCACCGCCGCCGGGCGCGTTACCGGGGACGGCGTTGCCGCTGGCGGTGGTGTTCGCGCCGCCGGTGTACGTGACGCCGTCGAGGGTGTGATTCCCGGGGCCGAGGCCGGTTTGGTTGTTGGGGTTGTTGCCGGTACCACCGGCAGCGGTCAGGGTGCCCGCCGAGGCAGACGTGATGGTCGTCGCGGCGCCCGGGTTGGATGCGGCGTGGTCGGAGTTCGCGGGTTGGGCACCACCATCGCCAACGGTGATCGACAGCGTCATCTCCGAATAGGGAATGTCGACGCCGCGCTCCAGGACGACCGACGCCCACACGCCGCCCTTGCCGCCCTGTCCGGCGGCGTTGATCCCACCGTGACCGGTCTGACCGGACGCACCGCCGCCCACGCCGACGAGTTGGATGTAGCGGTAGTTGCGCGGGATGTTGTAGGTGTGGCTCCCGGCAGTTGTGTAGGATTGGGTGGCCGGGGACAGCGTCGGCCACCCGACCGTGCAGCTCGACCCGAATGCGAGCGCCGTCGGCGACAGGTTGAGCATCAGGCGCGCCAGCAACGTGCACGACGACCCGAACGCCCACGCCTGCGACAGCGACAACCCCAACAAAGCGACCAGCGTCGTTGACGGAGTCCACGTGATCGCCGTCGACGCGAGCGGCATCGCATACACCGCCGCCAGCCCCGTCGACGAACCCCAGTCGAGCCCGGTCGGGTCCAAGCCCAGTCCGCGCACCGCCGCCAGCGTGGTCGCCGAATCCCACCCCAACTCGGTCGCAAACTGCCCCAGTCCGATGCCGATCAGCTCGGTGAGCGTCTCCCAGTCGATGACAGTCGGATCAAGATCGAGGTACTCAACCAGCTCCTCGATCTCGATGAGGCTCATCGACGATGCCCACGTGATCTCGGTGGGCTCCAAATGCAGGTACTGCACCGACTGCAAGGTGGTCTCGGTGACCACATCGACACCAGTCTGCTCCAGGTGCATGTGCAGGGTGGCCTGCAACTCGGTCACCGAATCCCACTCGACACCCAGCGCGAGCGCGAGTGCGCGCCGTACCTCCAGGGTGCATGAGGATGACCACACCAAAGCTGTGGCCAGTATCAGCGACTGCGGATAGCGCGGCATCGTGCCCGGCGGCATCACCGACGACCCGACACCCGGCCAACGCGCCGCCGTGGCCGGTGCCGGCCATTTCGCCGGACTGGACGGGTCGGGCGGAAAACCCACCGCTACTGCTGCCGCACAATCGGGCCGCGCCGCCAGCAATGCTCCAGCGTCGGAGAATCGGGCAGCGACACAATCAACCTATATCGGAAACCATTCTCAATCGCCTCGTTGTCGCCGGAGTCCTCCGACTCGACGCGGCACACGAATTTCCGTGCCTCACGCGTGAGTGTCGTCCAGGTCTCGATGATCGGGGAGTCGGTTTCCTGGTCCTCGGTGATCTCGATGCGCGCCGTGGCCCCGTCAGGAATGTCAGGATCGGTGTCGTTGAGGTCGAAGTTGTGCACCAGGTCGGCGCCGCGCGTCAAGATCAGCGGCTCAACGACCGGCTCGTTACCAATGGCCATCAGGTGCTCCTACGTCGTCGGGGTGATCGTCAGGTCGGTGTTGGTCGGATGCACCGTCCCGGTCACACCCTGAATCCACATCGACACTTCATCGCCGTCGTCGAGGTGCACGTTGTAGACGACACAGGTGCGGTCCTGGTTGGCGCCGGTCGGACTGTAGACGGCGGTACCGATCGGGGTGCCGTTCACGCGCAGTTGCATCGTCGGATCGTTCGAGCTGGTCACCGATACGCGGCAGCGACCGGTGATCGTGAACTCGTCATCGCCGGAGCCGACGACGGCCGCGATGAGCATGTGATCGGTGATCGTGGCCGGGGCGCCGCCATCGGAGGTCCACGATGTGATCTGCGTGTACCCGCCCTCGGGTGCGGTCTCGGCACGCAACTGCAGCAGGCCACGACCAGCACCACCTTTGCCGCCTTTGGTGGTGCCGCCGAAGTTGGTGCCACCGCCACCACCGCCACCGGCACCGGGCGCAACACCGTCCTGACCTGAGTTGTTGCCGTTGCCGTAGTTGACGTTCGACGAACCGCCCTCGCCGCCGTTCGCGCCGGGAAGGGACTGGCCGACGAACGTGCCACCAGAGGTGGAGTTCTTGCCTTTGCGCTGCGCGATGACAGCGGTTTTCCCGCCGCCGGTACCACCAGCAGAGGTGACGGTGGTCTTACCGGTCGCGGCAATGGACGATGATCCGCCCGTACCGCCAGAGCCGTTGCCATCACCCTGGGCACCAGCAGCACCGACGGTGAACGTGATGTTTTGTCCGACCATGCCTGATAGATCCCAGGTGCCCGTGACCCATGCGGCCTGGTTGCCGCCAGCACCACCGTTGGGCCAGTTGCCACCGCCACCACCACCACCGCCACCCATGAGGGCGAAGTCGGCCTCGGCCATCCACGACTCAACGGTGATGCTGTACGTGCCCGGTTCGTACCAAGTCAACGAATCGGAGGCAAAGGTTTGCTGACCAGACTTGAGCATCCGCTGTTGCGTGTTCAGCGACTCGACGGTGTCGTCCTCGGCTTCCAGTGACACGAACGTGAGTGCGGCGATACGGAACGATTCATCCGACTGGTTGGTGATCCCATTCCAGTTACCCTCGACCCGGCCGCCGATGAACCGGTTCGACGTGCCCTTGGTCGCGGTGTGCGCCGTATCCGAATACTCCGCAACAACCACATTCCCCCGGTACACGGTGTAGTTGTCGCCATCAGCCTTCAACCCCAACGAGTCGCCGACATTCCAATTAATGTCCTTCGTCATCCAATCGGTGTAGGAACGCGCCCCACCCGACCTCGTGCCACGGCCCAAATACAGTTTGTTGCGGAACACATTCACATAGACGAAACTCGTGGCGGTCGCGTTGCACCGCACATACAGACCTGTGTCATAGGCCGTCGAACCGTTCGTCCCCAGCACCGCATACGCGATCATGTTGTCGCTGGTCATCTGCGTAGCAGTGAACACATACTCCGAGGCGTACGACCCACCCACTCCGAGGTCGGTGGACAAGAACAGGCCGATTTGATTGCCCACCAGCTGGGCATCCCCATACACGAAGAACTGCGGCCCCAACGGTTGGCGGTGCCCGGTGAACGACACGTTCACCGGCGTCGTTCCGTTCTCGGTGCCGTAGCCTTTCGTCAGCGCCTCATTCGCCATCGACACCGCACGCCGCGCCATCGCGCTGATCTCGGTGAGCTGGTTGGTGGCAACACCCAATCCCTGTAGGGGCAGCCCGATGATGAAGTCCACGATGAGAGCTTCAAGGTCTGGTGGTTTGCGGATCGTCGCCGGATCGGCTTGCGCCACGAACGACGTAAACTTTGCGAACAAATCAGTGATGAACCCCAGCGGCATCGACGGATTCAACGGCGACCCGGCGGGCTGGGAGAAGAACACCCCAGGGAACCGGCCACCCCCAAGATTGGCGAACTTCCCCACGCTCGGGTCTTGCAGCAACGTCCCAAACGCTGATCCCGGATACGCGGTGCCCTGCGGCAAATCCCCCGGATCAGTCGATGACCACGGGAGGTGGGGAGTTGTCATCCGATCACCGTCACCGTCGACAAATCCTCCGGTGGCTTCGGCGCCGACACCACCCGCTCCACCGGCAACGGCACCGACATATCCGGCTCGACCGGCACAGTCTGCGCATCCTCCCGCGCACGCTCCACCAACCACGACGGCAACGCAGGTTCCGGCGCCAACCCCGTCTGCTCCCACCCATGCGAAATCAACATTTCCGCCATCTTCACCACCGCAGGCATCGGCACCGGATACGGCTGCGGCGTCCCGTCCTCACGCTCACACGCCGTCAACAACGCGAACGCCAACGACCGGGCCAGTCGGACCGCGGGTGAATCATCGGGCGGATCAGACAACCCCGGCGTCACCGACTCGACGTCATCCATCACAGCAATCCAATCGTCTGTAGCGCACCAGCAGCCTTGCTGACCTCACCAATCAGGCGCTCCAACGGGTCTTGCAAGGTGCGCAGGTTCCCAAACTTCGGCTTCAACACCGCATCGGCACCGGGCCCGAACTCCATCGACAGCTCGCGGTTGCGGCACACAAACACACGCGCCCCCAGATACCGGACAGTCGCGCCCACGCGATCACCGAGCCACCAATGACCCTGCCCGCGATCGCCGATCAGATACGGCGACGCGTCGACGACGTTGAAGCTGAAAGCGGTGTCGGGGTCGGTTTCGCGGCGCCGCTTTCTGAGGTCCATCAACCCGCTCGGGGTGTACGCCTGCGTCACGCCCGTACACGCGGTTTCGAGTTTGTGGCCCCAGCCCTGTTGCGCCGCACGCAACGGCAGCGGCACCGACATGTACGCCAGAATCGAGTCCTCCAGGATGGGCATCAGGAACGCCGTCAACACCCCGCCGAGGGAGCCAACGTTGATGTTCACACCCAAACCGACACCCAGGACAACACCCAGGTTGTCTCCCAGGACATCCCCGGCGTAGGTGATGACCGCTTCCAACAGCGCGTTCACACCGGGCATCGACCTGCCGCCCGCGGTGATACGACATGCACCACCGGGAGTGCGGCGGAACTCGAACTCGGGCAGCCGATGGTACTTGCTGTCGACGTACACCACGTGCGGATGAGAGGCCTTCGTCCCCAGCATCCCCGCCACGTCGTACCCCGCGCCAGTCGGCTCGGGGTCGCCCGTGATCAGATCGTAGGAGTCCTCCACGTAGTCAGTGGTGACCCCGGCGATAGTGCGCGCCATGCCCGTGGCCAAGTTGCCGAACAAGCTCGTGCCCGACCGGTACCCGGACTTGTCGACGATATCGACGAACAACTGACCCTGCCGCCAGCTGGTGCCCGCACCCGGCCACGGCTCACTGTCCCCGTCGCGCCACCGCCAACAATCCAACATCAGCTCGGCGTCTTCAAGGATCGGCTGAGCAATCGAGAGCCAGTCCTGCTTGATGTTCCCGGTGATGAACGTCGTCGGCGATGCGCTCCCCGCCAGGCTGCCGGGCACCACCACGATTTGCGAATCAGCCCACAACCCGCCCGACCAGTTGGCCGGATTCAAAATGTCGAGCGACATGTTGAAGTTGGTGGCCTGCAGCCGCATCAACTGCATCGCCAGCGCCGCCTTCAACCCCCAATCCGCGGGGGCAAACAGGAACATCTCTTTCGGCTGCGAAATCAGGCTGATCGGCAGGAACGGGTTGGACTGCATGTGGACGTGTCGAAGCTCATCAACGTCAGTCGAGAACTCGACGATGACCACGTCACCGGAATCTCCGCCCGACTTCAGCGTGGCCGACTCCATGCGCCCGCCGATGCGGCCACCGGACTTGTCCAGCAGCAGATGGATGTTGCGGGTACCGCGCCGCTCCTCCTCCAGCGCCCACCACGCCGCCCACGTGCCGCGGCGGTCGTCGTAGTCGATCGGCAGGGTCAAGCTGATATTGCCCACGTCGTTGAGCGGCAGCACCAGCGAACCCGTCGGGTCGTACACGTCGCCGCGCGTAACCCAGTTCCCGTCACACAGCGTGATGCGCGGCTGCCGGAAAGCCGCAGCCATCCGCGTCTCGCGGATCTCTTGCGCCCATAGCCGAAAGTCCTCGGCGGTGCCCCCGGCGAACTGGGCGATCACCGCATCCCGCTCTCAGCCGACCAGAACCGCCGCAAATGCAGTTCGATCTGCGCACTCGTCGACCCGTTGAACTGCACCGGGATCAGCGTTTTCTTTGTGTGCGGCGGAATCGGGAACAGTGGCAGCACGCCGCCCATCTGCCCGGAGGCATTCGACAGGTCCGCGGCCACGTAGGTATCCATGCGCGGCTCGGTCATCACCGACCACCGCACGCTGATCCCGTTGCCGTACGGCGCTACTTCGATCATCCGATCGTCGTGTTCTCCCACTTCCCACGACAGGTCGACGTCCTGCTCCTGGTCCCACGAGAAATCGGGGAACCGGAACTTGCATGTTCCGTTGGGGATCAGCGACCACTCCGGCCAGCCGGGCTGATCGGTCGGATTATCGACATACACCCACACTGTTTGCCATCCGCCGCCGCCGGGATGCTCGGCCAACAAGGTCAGCGCCTTCGACTCGTACAGCGGCTTGAGGATTTGCATCGTGACCGATACGCGCGCCTCCCCGTCGACCTCCCAGTCCAAATCCGGCGCGAACTCCAACTCGCGGGCCAGCTTCCCCTCCAGCCAGCGAACCTGCCCGGACACCGGATCGGTGTAGCGCCACTTCACGATGTTGCGGTGCCACATCGACCCGAACAGCTTGCGCACCCGCGCCACCGGAGAGCCGGCGCCTTCGCCGACATCCCACATGTCCAGGTCGAACACCAGCTCGCCGACCGGCACATCAACCCCGCCGGGCATACCGCCCAGCGACGACGGAATGGTGCGGGCGGTGAACGACGTGCCCCACATGCCGCGCGGACTCTCCGCCAAGTTGATGCCCTGCGCGTGCATCTCATCGAGAGCCCCAGAGATCGGGATGGTGTCCTTGGCCCCGACGAGCTCGATCAACGCCACAGCCACTACAGGGCCCCCAGCTTCGTACGGATCTTGCGGTCCTGAGCGGCGCGCAGCTTGCGCAGACTGTCGTCGGCGACACTGCCGTTCACGGTGATCTGGTCACCGCTACGGGCCAACATCTGCCGGATCTGCTCCAACTTGCCCACCACATCCCCACCACCACCAGCGCGCGCGATCTTGATCGTCTCCGACACATCCGCCCACTGATTACGCGTCAAAATCGGTTCGGGCTGGGTCGTCTTGTTCACCCCGACCTGCCCGGGCATCAACCAACCGCCATGGTCGAACAGTTTCGCCTCGTTCACCAACTCGCCGGCGCGCGTCATCTTCTGCCCGTACTTGTCGGGGAATGCCGACCGTTGCACTGCTTGCGCGGCGCCGCCGGGGTTGGTTTCCCAGTTGGGGACGCGTTGCAGGGCGCGGAAGAACCACTGGGCCGACTTGTAGGCGTCCATGCGTTCGGCGACGCTTCCCCACGCCCCGGCGCGCTGCTGGAAGATGCCGAGGGAATCGTGGTCGGAACCCACCGCGTCGTGCGGGTACTTCAGAGATTCCGGCACCGTGCTGTTGGCGTACATTTTCATCGGGTCACCGGATTCGACGAGGCCGGTGGCGACACCGATGGTCGCGGCGAGTTTGGTGAGCCCGAGGTCCTTGGCGGCTTTCACGATCTGCGCCGGATAGTTCTTCCCCAGTCCCGTCAACGGCCCCGCGGGCGGGGTCTTCTCGTCGCTGTTCTTCGGCTCGGTCGAATCCGGGCCACTGGCCCCCGAACCGCCGTCGGACTGGTAGTTGCCCCAGATGTGCTTACCGCTCTTGTCGGTGACCCGGACCTGGTTGTGCAGCTCACTGAGTGCGGTCAACGCGCCGGGTGAGTCGTTGATGCCGAAGATGCCCAGCATGTCGGCGACCTGGCCGCCGACGAACTCCTGCGCGGCGAACCCCGCCCAACCGGAGATCGACGTCGGGTAGGACTTCCCCGCTTGGTCCTTCAGTTCGCCGAGCGCCTTGTCGTAGGCAGCTTTGCGGTCGTCTTTGTCCTTCTTGAACTTGTCGTCGAGATCCTTCTTTGCAGCGTCGTAGGCAGCCTTGTCCGCGGCACTCGCGTTACCCGAATCAATCTTCTGCAGAGATAGGTCTTGGCGCCGGGTTTTGAGTGCGTCGTACTGCGGCTTGTAGCGGTCGCGGATCGCCTTGATCTTGTCCTTATCGCCACCAGCACTGTTGATCTCGGCGTCGCGCTGCCGATCCAACTCGATCTTGTCGCGGGTGATCTGCTGCCCGGCGGCCTTCAGATCATTGTTGGTGGTGCCGATGCGGTACTTGGCTTTGAGGGCTGCGAGGTCCTGGTCGTACTTCGCTTTGGCGTCGGCAACATCCTTGTCGTACTTGGTCTTCTTCTCCGACTTGTCGCCCTGGGAGTAGTCGTAGCTGCCCGAGGAATCCGAGGACTCCGACGTGTCACCACCGGCAGTGTCACCACCACCAGTATCGCCGCCGCTGGCCGCGCCCACGATCTTGTCCATCGCCCAATGCACATGATCGTCATGACGCCCCGCACCAGCATAGAAACCGGTGCTACCGCCGCCGTCGCCGACGATCTTGCCGTTCTTGATCTGCCGCGCGAACCCGGGTCCGTGGATCAACTCCAACGTGCCGGGGAACCTGTCGGCAATCCAATTCGCGATCCGCATCATCGTTGACGTCGAGTCGACGATGTCAATAGCCCGAGCACCCATGTGGTTGTCAAACCCGCTACCGACTGAGGCATTGCGGGTGCCAGACATCATCGTCGCCGACCCGAACACCGCCCGAATCTGATCCCACATCCACCGCTGAAGATCCGTTGTGAGCCCAATGTTGGGCGGGTTGCCGGTCTGGATTTTGCCGCCCGTCAACCCCGCCGGGGTGACGTAGCCGCCGCCCTCGTAGCCGGGGATCGCACCATGCTCATTCATGTAGTCCAGGGCGCCGGGATGGGCAGCTTCGATCTTGCGGCGCGACTTCGACCGGATGACCTGCTCGTCACCGTGGACGACACCGGCGATTGCCTTCACAGGCAGGTTGCCCGTGTACCCGCCCCCACCGAACTGCACTTCAGGGATCGTCGGCATCGGCTGAATCTTCTCGCCCCGCCGAGGAACACCGAGAAGGTCGGGGACAGTGAAGCTGAGCTTCTTCGCCCACCCGTTCCAGCCCTTGATGAGAAAGTTGATCAGCGCCTTGAAACTGTTCTTGATGCCATCCCACATCGTCTTCGCGGTATTGGCGAGCTTCCCGGGGAGTCCGGTGAAGAAATTCAAGATCGTGGTGAACTTCTCCACCACCATGTCCTTAGCCTTGCCCGCGTACTCGCCGACCTTGCCCCACGCGTCACCAATCCATCCGGCAACCTTCTTGATACCCGGCCACAGGGTGTCGGAAATCCAGTTCCACACCGCCGCGATGACGCGTTTGATGGTGCCCCAATGCTTGGTCACCAGAGCGACGGCGATACCAATCGGGCCGCCAATGATGGTGATGATGGTGCGCCAGTTGCGCTTCACAAACCCCAGCACAGTGCCGACCGCATCGGCGATACCAGAGAAGAACTTCTTGATCGCAGGCCACGCCGTGTTGGTGAACCAGTTCACCACTGCCATGACGACAGTCTTGATGCCCTTCCATGCACCCTGAACGATGTTGCGGAACGTCTCGCTGTTCTTGTAGGCGACGACGATTCCCGCGACCAGGGCGGCGATGGCGACCACCACCAGCCCAATCGGGTTGAGGTTCATCGCAATGTTGAGCGCCGTCTGTGCGACCGCCCAGCCCTTCGTCACAGCAGCGAGAATGCCGACACCGACAGCCAGCGTGCCAAGTGCCGTCGCCAGCGGCGCCACCCACGACTTGTTCTTGTTGATCCACTCGCCGAACGACTTAAGCGTGGGGATGCCGTCGTCACTGAGCTTCTTCATGAACCCGCCGAGCGCACCGAACACGCGAGTGGCAATCGGCTCCAACTCGACAAGCGCCTTATTCTTGAACAGTTGCCACTGCTCGGCAAAGTCGTAGGTGTCCTCGGCTGCACCCTTGATGGTGTCTGTGCCGGCGCCGGTGGCCTTGGCGAAGTCCTCGACGTTCAGCTTGCCCTGCTTGAGTGCGTCAATGAACCCCGCACCCGAGCGGGCACCGAAAATCTTGTTCGCAAGGTTCGTTGCCTCAGGGGTGTTCCCCGCCTTCACCAACGCATCCAGTTGGGTGATGGTGTCCTTGAACGCCTTCTGCGGTTCCTTACCCGCCTTGGCGAAGACCGACAGTTCCTTGGTGAGCCCCATCATCATCTTCGATGAGTCAAGCCCCGCCTTGTCGAGCAGACCGGCCATACCAGCAGACTGGGCCATGTCGAACCCGAACTGACGCAGCGCCGGACCACCCTTCAGCGCAGCATCGGCAAGGCTGTTTATCGGCACACCGGTTGCCTGCGAGACGCGGAACATCTCATCCAAGACCTTCGAGGTCTCCGCGCCTTTGACACCGAACCCGTTGAGCGCGGCGGTGACGCGGTCGATGTCGATGTCTTGACCCATGCCCTTGAGGGCCGTGAGCTGCCCTGCCACATCCTGGAGTGGTTTCCCGGTCAACCCGAGCCGCGTATTCAGATCAGCGACACTCTGCCCGATGTCGGCGAACGAACCCGGAACTTCGGTGCCAACCTTCTTGACAACGTCGACCAGGGAATCCAGTTGGGTGCCGGTCGCGCCGGTGCCGATGCGAATCGTGTCCGTCACGTCATCGAACTGGGCGCCGATGTCGTAGAGCACTTTCCCGGCAGCGACGAACGCCGTGGCCATCATCGCCCCCGCCTTGACGATGTTCTCGGCGGTGAAGACAGACTTCACGCCGAGTTTGCCCATCTTGTCGCCGGTGTCGTCGGCGGCATCGGCGGCGTCCTTCTCGGCGCGTTCTAGATCCTTGGCGGCCTTGGTGGCATCCTTCGACGCGTTCTCGTTGTCGCGCTTGGCCTTGGCTACCTTCTCCTCTGCGGCCACCAGGCGGCCCGCATCGTTGACGCCTTTGTCTCTCAGCGTTTGCAGTTGTGCCTCTGCGGTGCGCAGCTTGCCCGCCGAGTCGGCAGCCTTATCGTTGGCTTTCGACACCTTCTCGGTGGCGGCCTCCACGCGCTTAGCCGCGGCCTCCACACCCCCGGCCAGGCCGTCGCCGAGCTGCTTGCCGGCCTTCTTTCCCATCCCGCTGAGTGAGCCGAGTTGCTTGTCGAGAGACGCCCCGACGCCCTCGATGACAGGAATCACCCGAAGCGTGGTGAAGGCGGCTGTGTCGGTTGCCATGCGCGCATCACCTCCGTCTAGCTACGATTCGGGCTCCCCAGGAAACAGGAGACTTTGAGGATGGCGACAGAACTGCGGCCTGACATTCAGTCAGCCAAGGATCGGATCAGTACCCGCATGGGCGCGGGACGCGAGTTCAAGAAACTTGAGAGCTACCTATGGGAGGGCGAGGTAGTCGACTCTGTCTGCGTCGGGCAGTACGGGCGTGGGACTGGGCTGCTCGTGCTCACCAACTCGCGGCTGCTGTTTCTTGTCGACGGGATGACGGGGTCCACATTCGAGGACTTCCCGCTGAGCAAGATCACCTCTGTGCAGTGGTCCAGTGGTTTCGTTCAGGGCACGCTCACCGTGTACGCGTCGGGCAACAAGGCTGAGATCAACAACGTGGCGAAGCCTGATGGGCCGCCGCTTGCCGACAAGGTGAGGGCGATCCTTGCCGGGCACACTGCGCCGGTCGCATCCGCACCACCGGCCTTCGCTGCGGCGCCGCCTCCCCCTCCGCCTCCGCCGACGGTTCCCGCGGGCTGGTATCCCGACGCCCAGAACCCCACCCTTCAGCGGTACTGGGACGGTGTCGGGTGGACGGAGCACACCGCCCCACTCGCCTAGCCTTCGGTCTGCTTCTGCTTGGCGTACCGGCGTTTGCGTTCCTCGAACTTTGCCCGCAACTCGCGTTGCCGCTCCACACGCTCCGGTTCGCCCATCGCATACCGCACCGGATGGTCATAGTCGTCCGGCACATTCTCAGCGTCACTGTTGGCGCGTACCGTCACCAGCCACAAATCGGCAATCAGATTGTCGGTGATCGACCACGGCACCCGATCGTGATTCATGCGCCGCACAAACATGCCGTGCTGCTCGGTGCTGATCTGCTCGATCAACACCTGTAGGCGCCGCGCCGACAGTGTGCCGCGGTAGAAGTCGCCCAGATCAGTGTGGTGGTAGCGGGACAGATCGGCCTCTATCGCGTCGCCGTACTCGTCGAGCAGGCGCCAGAGGCTCCCTAGTTTCCCGTGGCCTCCTTGATGGCCTCCGACAGAATGTTGTAGTCGTCCACGGTGGGATCGGCATCCAGGAATGCTTCCCACTGTGCGGTGCCCAGCAAGGCTTCCGAGCCGCCGAACTCGTCGCCGTGGGAGTACTTGATCGCCGCCTTGACAGGCATCTTCCCCTTGATGGGGATGCGCAGATCGACCCCGGCCACGGTGATGGACAGGAACCCGTCGACCGCCTCGGCGTGGACGGCTTTCTTCTTCTTCTTCGGTTTGCGGTCCTGCGGTTGGGGTGCGTGCGCCGGAATCCGCGACACGGGCCGGCTGTTGATGTCGACCATTTCGACAACGTCGTCGTCGTACTCGTCGCTCATGGGGGTAGCTCCTTCAAAGTGTGGGTAGCTCACTGGGGGTTGAACTCTGGTCGCCCGGGGGAGCTACCCGCGCCCGGGCGACCAGAGACTTCGTCAGGCCGGGGCCACCGAGAACGTGCCGCCGGTCAAACCGGCACCCGACCCGGTGATCGCACCCGCAGCGGGCGGGGTGATCGTGTACGGGCCACCAGCCGACCCGGCGACCGCCCAGTCGGCCAGCTTGTAACCGTCATCGAGTGCGGCCAGCGCAGCGCGAACCGCCGAAGCGGCAGCGTTGTAGGCGATCGGCGCGGTCGTCTCACCCTTGTAGGTGAGGGTGAAATCACCAGCCGAAGGCGAACCCAGGGTAACCAGGTAGTTCGACACGGTGGTGGCACCGGAAATGACCTGGAAGGCGTCGCCGTCAGCGTTGTTCGTCAGATGCACCACGCACCCGATCGACGCCAACTCGCCCTCGACGAAACCGCCGTGGTCCTTGACCTCCACCGGCGCCGGGGACAGCGACACCCAAATGCGGGTCTCGGTGTCGTTGTCGGTCACCTTGTACAGGACGTAGATCTGCACGTCCTTGGGTGCGCCGATCTTGTTCGCCGCCGACCCGGGCAGGACGAACTGTCGAGTGACTTCGTTCTCCTCCAGGATGGTGAACCCCGACTCCAGTTCGCCGTTCTTCAGCTTCACCCGAAACTTGGGGTGGCCGAACGCGTTGAACTTCTTCACCTCGATCGACGGGTTCAGGTTGATGCCCTTCTTCTCGTCGAGCAGGCCGACGTGCGACCAGCCCAACGCTTCGAGGTCGTCGTCGGCATCAGTGGGGATGAGGGCGGCGATGTTGGCCACATCGGCCTTCAACGCGATCCACACCTCCGCCTCATCGGGGATGAAAGTCGCGTCGGAATTGATGACTCCAGCGGGCATGATGTCCCTCCTTCAAGGGCTTTGAGAGCGCCCTTGCGGGCATGACAAAACCCCCACCGGGTTCGATGGGGGCTGGGGTGCGCGGTAGCTCCGACGCGCGGTCTAAGGGGTGGTCCGCATACGGGTGCGAACCGTGAACGACGCCAAATCGGCGCGGGTCTTCGTGTCACGCGCATCCAACACACCCGTGCCGGGCAGGACACACGCCACACCGGGAATCACCTGCCCGAGCAACTGTGCCATCGCCCAATGCGCGTAGGTACGATCGCGGCCCGAGGTCCATGACGTGACCCGGATTTGTGGTGACGTGGCCACGGGCCACAGGTTCATCGGGCCCGAATCATCGGCCACAACCAGCGCCGGGGCAGCGCCGAGTTTCCAGCCGTCGGGCACTTCGAGGACCACCCGCAACGTGGGATGATCCGTGGCCGCCCGCGCCTTCAACCAATCCTTGACGAGTTGGGCGCCATCGACGGGGATCACTTCGACTGGACCTCAAGGCCGACCTTCGCCGCGGCCTTCGTCAACACGCCCAATGTCGCCTGCAACTCGGCAGGAACAGACACCGACGCCGCCGCACGGTCAGTGGTGTACTCGTCCACCGACACCGCATCATCGTCGACCAGGCTGCGCGCCTCATCCGCGATCCGCCCGGCCAACTTGTTGACCTGCTCGGCATAGTCCTCTTTGAGGATGCGGCCGATCTCCTTACGATTCAGGCGCACCGGACTGAACGACATCAAGCCTCCCCGCGGGTACACAGCACCTCAACCAAACCGCGGCCGAGATCCCACTCGTTGACGACGATCTGATAGCGCTGACCGCGCACCGTGAGCTCATCGGTGTTGACCAAATCAACACCACTGGTGAAGTACACCGTCAACGCCACCGACAGGCCCTCATGGTCACGGGCGGTCCAGCGTGACGACGCACCAGGAGCAACCTTGCGCGCCGTGAGCGCCGTCGAGGTGACCGGAATAAGCTTCCCGTCCTCATCCCGGCCACCACCACGATGACGCGTCACCGACTCCATCAGGGCCCCGGAAGAAGCGCGTAGTGGTCGATCGTCGCCAGTTCATGCCGATCGAACAGCGATTCGCCGACGAAGTACTCAAACGGGCCGATCTTCTTCTCCCGCACATCACCGGGCGCCGGCAACCTGGTCGCCACGTCGGCGACCAGCGCCACCAGATCGGCGGGCACCGGATCGTATCCGTGGGTGAACGTGACCTCCACGGCCCGCCACCTGTCAGTCCATCGCCGGTCCTGGCGCAGCAGTCCGAGACTGGACCACTGCACCCGGTCGGTGATGTCGACGCCGTTCTCGACGACCGCGGTCACCGCAGTCAGATGCCCGGTCGGCAGGCTCAAAACACTGAGCCCATTGCCGTCGAATACCTCGGCGACCGTCGCCGCCGGGGCGATGTGCCAGCCACAGCGGGCCCGCACGTACGACGCCACCGCATCAATGCGGGTATCGGACGGGTCGGCGAGATAGTCGGAGTACTGCTCAGGTGTCAGCAGCGGCGGAATCGTCACCCGAGTCCACCTCCGCCTTCTCTGCGCGCTGCACCCGAGTGCGCGACCGCTTCTCGCCGGGCTCAGCAGTAGCTGCCTCGACGCCGGACAGGCGGGCCGCGGCGGCACCAACCGACTCGAACAGCGTGCGGCGCTTGGCGACACACGGATCGTTCTCGTCGAGCAGATCCCCGACACGAATGATCTGGGGAACGCCTTTGTGGTCGGTGTAGGTGAATGCCTCGATCGCACGCACAACAGCCATGAGTTCCTTCTCCTTTTGAGGATGGGGTGCATACCGGGGGCCGGAATGATCCGGCCCCCGGTAAGCAGTGATCAGGCCGAGGTGGCGACGTTGAGCACCTTGAAGGCGCCCGGGTCGACAACATTGGCACCGACACGGTAGTACGCGTACCAGCCGCGCTGACCGGTCGGACGCTGGTTACCGCCGAACAGGTGCGGGATGAACTCGATGCTCATGCCCACACGGTCGGCGATGACGTAGTTGTCGAAGTTGCCGAACGCGAGAACAAAGTTGTCCTCGGTGGCCGCGGCGTTGATCACGCCGTCCATCGCCTCAGCCTCACCGACCGGACGCCCCAGCAGCTGTGCCGGACGATCGTTGCCGACGCGCTCCCACAACCCCGCGCCGCCCGACGAATCGAACTGCCGGATGCGGTTGTAGATGAGGTTGTTCGCCAGCCACGACGCGTTCGCGCGGTGACGTGCCGGAAGCGCACCCTGAACCGAGTACACGTCCGCCAGGGCGAACGTCTCCGCGGTGGCCGGGGCGTGCTCGGCCGACGTACCGTCCAGGGCGGTGATCAGACCCGTGGGCTGCGTAGTGCCATTGCCGGTGATGAACGCCGCCGCCTCCAGCTGGTCCTTACCGAAGGCGAGGAGACGCGCAACCTCAGCGGTCACGTTGGCCTCATCCTCCAGGGCCTCGATCGAGATGGGCACGAACCCGGCAGCCTTGTACAGGTCGACGGTCGGCTGGGTGAACGTGGTGGAATCGTCGGACACCTGATCGGCCTCCGCGTCCCACGACCACGCCACCGCACCAGATGCGACACCGTGCCACTTGTCGCCGGTGGCAACCACCTGACGGGCGAACTGGCGGATGTCGTTGCGCGAACCCGCCGAGGTGATGATCACAGTCGGATCGAGCTGGAACGGCACCAGGTAGCCGCCGTTGGCGTCGGTCAGCGACATCGCACGCATCTCATCGAGAGCACGCGACTCGTCATCGGTCAGCGAATGGGACTGGTTGCGTGCCATCTTCGACCACGCCCGCAGATAGGCGGGGCTGGAGGTGACCAGCGCCTGACGGGCCAGCGAACCGTTCTTGTCGTCGAAGTTCTCGATGATCGTGGTCGCCGCCTGACGCACCTTGTCGTCGGCGCCGGCCATCTTCTCGATCGCCGACAGTGCGCGGGCGCGTAGCTCCCCGGCGACCTCGGCAGAGCCGCGGCCGAAGGTGCGGACCTCCCGCAGATCCCACGGGTTGCGGAATCGGCAGTCCTCCACCGAATCGGGTTCGAGGATGGCGTCGCGGTCGTAGTCCGAGCCGCGCTCGGTACCGACGCCGGAGCGGTCGATCTTCAGCGTGGCGGGCTTGCCGATGCGTTCGGCCGACTTCGCGACCCGCGCGAGTTCGGCGGCACGCTCCAGGCGGCCCATGTGCTCAACGAGGGAGTCGAACTCGACGCCGAGGTCACGGAACTCCGCGTTCTCCTCATCGGTCGGGTTGTCGAGCTCGCCGATCTGCTCCATGCGGGCATGGACTTCGTCGGCCCGGTTGCGGGCCTGGCTGTAGGTGAGGGTCGGCGCGGTGCGCTTCTCCTCGTCGATGATGTCGGTCATGATCGTTCTCCAATCGAACGTAGGAACAGCAGTTGCGTGCGCTGGTTACGGAGCTTGAGCTCCCTGTCGCCCAGCACCGCAGGGACGGACGGGCGCTCACCTGCGGCCCCCGCGGGGGTGGTGGTGGGCTGCGCGTCATCACGCGGCGACTCCATGGGGAAGTCATCGCGGGCGTCCTGGCGCTCTCCTACGACCGGTTCGGCGGTGGATCGCTGCGAGGAATCGGCAGTGTCCGCGAGGAACACCGCCTCAGCGAGCAGTCGACGCTGCTCGGGGTCATTGAGGCGCCCCAGGTCGATCACTTGGGAACGCACCGACACCGAGGTGTCGGTATAGGCGGGCCACACGACGGGCCCGATCTCGGGCACCTTCAGCTCCTTGAGTGTGCGCACCGGCAGTTCGTCGTCGGGCACATCCTCGAAGCGGGTCGTGCGAAGCGCATCCATCAACGCTTCTTCGGTGTTGATGACTTTGCCGTCGTGGGTGTGCCACTGCTCGCGCACAACACCGAACCGGAAGGACATGCCGTCAATGGCACCCGCGGCGATCGCATCCCGCACGGGTTGCATCAGCCAGTTGTCGAACATGCGGGCCACGACGTGGGCGCCGCCCTCAGGTGCGAGGTCGGGGTCCACTTCTTCGGCGATGCGCACCAGCTTCGCGATGGGGATCGACCCGATAGTGGGGTGGTGGCCGTGATCGAACTGGATGCGCGGCGGGGATTCACGGAAGCTGCGGCGCATCGCCCCGGGTGCGATGCGCTCTCGGAACCGGCCCTCCCACGAGTCGATGATCGTGTCGCGGTTGAACACCGCGCCATAGCCGTCGAGGGTCAGCCCATCGCCCTCGTCGTCGTTGTCGTCGGCGCGCAGCACGAACGGTGCCTGTCGGCGCACGCCGTCGATGGGTGGACGGGTGACTTCAATTGTCGTCATCGTCGTCTCCTTCATTGGGTCTCGGCGACGTGTGGTTCGAGCCGTCTGGGTTCTGCACGGTCACCGGCAACAGGCCCAGATGATGGACGGGGGGGGAGTCCTGCGACATCGAGACTCTGGTCGGGGTCAAAACCCGAGCGCACCAGCACGCCCACGGTATTTGCGCGTTTTGCCGTGTCATCGGCATCGTTCGGAGCAGGGCTCGTGTCGCCAGACGCGTCGACCGTGCTGCCGCCGGGGGCCTGTAGTTGGACGCTGTAGAGGCCGGTGTGCTGTAGCAACCGGTAATCCCCGGCCTCAACGGCCTTCACCACCGATTCGGGAGTGAACCCCGCAGTGATCAAACCGGCGATGGTTGTGGCGCGCGCCCCCTGAATCTCGGCGGCATCCTTCTCGTCTTCCCGCAGGAACGGCACATTGTCGGCGTCGTACCACAGCCGCACGTCAGTGCCATCGCCAGGAATCTTCAACAGGTGCTCCATGCATCCGGCCAGGTTCTCCCACAGCGGATGCGCGGTCCCATCAGCCAGGCGCCGGCGCGCCTGCGAATAATTCGAATATGTCGAGGCCTCCAAACCCTCCGACAGTCCGACGATCACCGGCGGCACACCAGCAGCGGCGGCGATACGGGTTTCACCGCCGCCGCGCACCGACTTGAAGTCGATGTCCTTCAGGTTGGATCCGACCGGTGTGGCATCCGCACCGGGGTACAGGTGCAGCGTCTTGTAAGCGTTGCTCACGCCGCCGTGCTTGGCGTTCATCTGCTCGGCCCACCGGCGCACCTTCTCCTCGTTGGCCGCCGGATCATGCTTGATCACCATGTTGACGGTTGCGCCGTTGTCGAAGAACTTGCGTTGATGCCGGGTCATCGCCTGATCGGCCTGGATCTCACGCAGGATCGGCGTCAACCACGACATGCCGCGGTACGGGGCGAGCGGATCAGGGATGGGGGCGAAGTGCGCCACCTCATCCGCCAGGAATCCGACCGGATCGGCGCCGGTCATCCCGCCGCCCTCGGTGTACACGTACCCCTCTTTGCGCCAACCGATCTGGCCGCGTCCATCAGCCATCATCAGCGGGACGACCATCACATCAACCCAGTCGGGCCGTAGGCGCACCAGCTCGCCGCCCTGGCGCACCCAATACGAGTTACCGGCCAGATCGGCGTCCTGGATCATCCTCGACAACATGTCCTGTGTTGTGCCCCCAACCCAGGGGCGTTCCAAGATCCGCAGATCGCGGGTGCCGAAGAAGTCGGATGGTTTGTTGTCGCGCAACCGCTGCCACCGGAATCGCACCGACGAGAACACCAATTGCCGAACCATCATGCACGCGAACACCGGGCCGTTCGCCGCATACACGTTCTGGGCGAGCGCCGCATATCGCTGCGGCGACCGGATCGTCGCTTGACCGCCGAGTGTTTGCTGTACCGCCCCCAGGGCGAGCCCGCCACCGGCGTATGCGTCCGACAACCACTGTGCGTAGTCATCGACGGTGTACCGCTCCTCGGTGGGAGTGTGGCTCTTCCAGCGGGTAAGTAGGTTCACCGGCCGTCCTCAGGGTCGTACAGCACCACCGCGCCGACGACAGCAGACACACCCGCCACCAGGAGGGCCACACCAACACTCCACAGCAGGAAACACCCCACGACCACAGCCGCCACACCACCAACGGCGAGGGCAATCGACTTCACTCGAAGAACCCCCAAACATCAGTCTCGGCAGGCGCATCGTCGGCCTGCAACAAACCCCAGATCGCTTCGATCCAGGCAATCAGTGGCGCCGCATCAGACGGCGAACGGACACGGTCAATGACCCACGAGCCTTGCGCGAGGATCTTCGGCACAGCAGTCAGGGCGGCCTCATCCAAACCCGGATGCGGCAGATGCTTGATCCGCGGTACTGCTTCTGTTGAGGCAGCCAACCGGTCGAACACGATCCCGGTCGCCGCGCCCAGGTCGGCGCCGGCGTGTTTGATCACCGGCAGCGGGCCATCCAACCCCGGATACACCGGCTCCCCCGCAGTGTTGACCGCGGTGTGGGCGTTCTCGATCTCATCCAGCAGCGACGACACCGGCGCCCCGTTGGTTTGCATCACAATGCCGGTGTACTTGTCGCGGTGCTGCACCAGCCACGGCACCAACCACGCAGTGCCGTGACGATCCGCAGCAATATCGGCCATCGGTATCCCCGCATCGGTGTATCCGGCGCGCGCCACATACGTCGATGACCGCGACCACGACACATCCACGGCGATCACACGACGACCCTCGGTGAACGTGTCCCCGTCGGCCTCGGTCGCCGACCACGACCCCGCGGGGAACGGTCCCGCCGCGTCGTTGGCCGACCAGCGGCACAACACCTCCACGTCGAACACCGGCGGCGGATCAGTGCGCAACGCCGCCGCGATCGCCCGCTCGGTGATGCACCACTCGATCAAATCGTCGAAGTTCATCGACGGATTCGCCTGCGCCCACGCACTCCGATCGGTGCGGGCAGCATCAGGATGGGCAGACCACTCAAACAGGCCGAGGGCGTCCTCGATGTCGCCGAGCTCGCCTTCCCACTGCTCAAAGTCGGCGCCGCTCCCGGCAAGGATGTCTTTGTCGGCGTCACCGTCTGGCCAGCCGAGCGCCTGGTGTGCCGAGGCCCGCAAGTACCGCAACACGATCGACATCGCATCACCGGCATTTGAGAACGCCCACACCTGCGACTTCGGTCGCGCCAGAGTGGTCTTCGTCGCCGCCGACCAGGAATCCCACGACGAATGCTCACGCAACTCGTCCAACAGGACCAGATCACCAGAAAAACCGCGCGCACCGCGACGCGACGCCGCCGCCACCCGATACTCGGTGACCAGTTTCTCCGCCTCCGGATCAGGCCGCACAATGAACCGCTTCGGATGCCCGAGCTTCACATCGTCGATCAGCTCTTCCAACTCCGGTTCCAGGCGGGCCATCTCCACCGCCTCAGCCCACGCCTTCTCCGCGTTCGCCAAATCCTGGGCGGTACCGATCACCGTGCGCGACTTCAACGCATACACATGCCACAACGCCAACACGATCATCAGGAGCGTCTTGCCATTCTGGCGTGCCACCAGCACGATCACCGTGCGGAACCGGTACGTCACCCGTCCCGCGCGATCCGCCGGCAACAACTCCAAGGCGTGGATGAGTAGCCATTTCTGCCACGGCAGCAACGTCAACCCGAGTACCTGCTCGGCGAAGTTGATGCACGCCCAGCCGTGCGACGTTTCCGGGGTTAGCTTCCGCAGTGGCCGAGTCCAAATCCTCGGGGTCTCACAACCCCGCCGAACCTCAACCGCCGCGGTCATCCGATCATGTCGCGGGCCGCCGCGAGCTTCCCGTGCTGCTTCTTGCCGCCCTTACGTAGGTCGGACATCAAGTCCATCAGCCGCGCCGCTGCTGCGGGATGCTGCGCGATCGCCACCGGGTTATCGAGGATCTTCGCCATCGCCAGCGCCGTCGCAACCAGACCCGGCTTACCGTCCACACCGGCCAGTCCGTCAACCTCCAAGGCAACGGCAGCGACCACACTCACAGGCCCCGCAGCATCCTCACTGGGCTCAGTGTCATCCGATTCCGGCTGGTCCTGGTCCGGCACCGCCTTCAACGCCTTCGCCGCACGCCGCTGACGATTCCGCTTCTGATACTCCGCCTCAGCAAGTCTGCACTGATCACAGCGGCAACCCTGCTGGTATCGGCGACGCCCATGGTCTGCAACAGCCAACGGGGATCACCTCCTCCCAAGGTCGGGAGTGTCACTCAAACCTCGTGCGCGAAAACGGAGCC
>ERZ795047.1343-NODE-1343-length-26402-cov-9.693855_pt1 | contig 26402 bp, 21 predicted proteins | sample MGYA00375131_ERZ795047 | MGnify/ENA primary metagenome ERZ795047 (study PRJEB30176, sample SAMN05720228) | activated sludge metagenome | isolation source: Anaerobic digester | place: Japan | collected 2015-05-20 ...
TGTCCGCCAGCCCTTCCAGGTTGACGTCATCTGCCACGGGCATATTCTGCATATGGATCTGCAGGATCTCCACCCTCCCCGCTCTATCCGGGACCCCGATCTCGATCTCTCTGTCGAACCGCCCCGGCCGGCGAAGGGCGGGGTCGATGGCCTCCTCCCGGTTGGTGGCTCCTATCACCACCACCTGCCCCCTCTCCTTCAGGCCGTCCATCATGGCCAGAAGCTGGGCCACCACCCTTCTCTCCACCTCTCCTGTGACCTCGCCCCTCCGGGGGGCAATGGAATCGATCTCGTCGATGAAGATGATGGAGGGGGCGGACTTCTGCGCCTCCTCGAAGATCTCCCTCAGCCTCTGCTCGCTCTCGCCATAGTATTTGGACATGATCTCCGGCCCGGCGATGGAGATGAAGTTCGCCCCGCTCTCATTGGCCACTGCCTTGGCGATCAGGGTCTTTCCTGTGCCCGGCGGGCCGTAGAGAAGAACCCCTTTGGGCGGCTCGATGCCGAGCTTTTGGAAGATCTCAGGATGCTTCATGGGCAGCTCGATCATCTCCCTTACCCGCTGCACCTCAGAGCGCAGACCGCCCACATTCTCATAGGTGATTCCAGTAGCCTTGACCGACTGGATGCTCTTGGCCGGCTTCTCCAGGAGAACGATCTCCGTCCTCTCGCAGATCACCACCACGCCATCGGGATGGGTCTCTGTCACCACCAGCGGCACGGGCTCCATCCGCCCCACAAAGGGATGGCTGCCTGCGCTCATGATGGGAAGGATATCCCCCGCCACCACCGGCCGCTTGAGGGTCTGGCGGCGGATCATATCCGCAGCCTCATCTCCATAGTGCATATGTGAACCTGCGGGAGGAGCGAGGACGATCCTCTGCGCCTCGGCATACCTGGCCTTGCGGATCTTCACCTTGTCTCCGATGCCAACCCCGGCATTCTGGCGGATGAAGCCGTCTATCCTGATGTAATCCTGAGACCAATCCTGCCGGTCGGCCCGCCAGACCTTGGCTGCAGTGAGCCTCTTCCCCTCAACCTCAATGATGTCTCCCGGGCTGAGCCTCAGGGTCAAAAGGGCGTTGGGGTCCAGGCGGGCGATGCCCCGGGCAGAGTCATTGGGATAGGCTTTGGCCACCTTTAAAGCTATATCCTTGAATTCACGCACAGTTTCAGTCTATCTATGCTTCTCGATTTAAATCTATCTGGTGTCGATGGGTTTTTTTTTTATTCAAAAAAGGAACCGATCTCTCTATTCCATTGGGCCGGTTGGACTCTGACTGCTGGAATGTCTCTTTTAAATAGGATCGACTGCAATTGATTGTCATGGTCCAGAAAGAGAGTATGGAGGAGCTTATAGCCGCGGCCAGAGGCGAGATCGAGGTCGATCTCCTCCTTCTCGGGGGATCGGTCGCCAACCTCATATCGGGCGGGGTTCGCAGAGCAGATGTTGCTGTGCACAAAGGGATGATCGTGGGCTTTAGTTGCAGCAGTGCTCGCGAGACTGTGCATTTGGATGATCTGATCCTGGCCCCGGGGTTCATCGACGGCCATGTCCATATTGAGAGCAGCATGGTCACCGTTCCAGAGTATGCACGGGCAGTGGTTCCTCATGGAACCACCACAGTGATCGCCGACCCCCATGAGATCGCCAACGTCTGGGGCGAGAAGGGGGTCCGCTATATCCTTCATTCAGCGAGAGATGTTCCCCTGAACGTCTTCGTCATGCTCCCTTCCTGTGTCCCGGCCACTGACATGGAGACGGCTGGAGCTCTACTGGGCCCGGATTCTCTGGCCGGGCTATTGAGGGAGGAGGGGGTGATTGGCCTGGCCGAGGTCATGAACTATCCTGGGGTCATCTTCCGGGATCCGCAGCTCATGGATAAGATCCGGCTGGCAGGGGGGCGGCTTGTGGACGGCCATGCCCCCCGCCTCTCCGGCCAGGATCTATCCGCTTACATCTGTGCGGGCATAAGATCGGATCATGAGTGTACCACCCTGGCTGAGGCGGATGAGAAGCTGTTCTCAGGGATGTTCATCATGCTGCGGGAGGGAAGCGCCGCCAGCAACCTCTCAGAACTCCTGCCTCTGATCACGCCTGAAAACTCCCGCCACTTCCTCTTCGTATCAGACGACCGCCACCCAAGGGATATCCTCCTGGAAGGGCATATCGATTTTATGCTGAGAAGAGCAATTAGAGAGGGTCTTGATCCCATCGTCGCCCTGCAGATCTCCAGCCTCAATGCCGCCCGCTACTTCGGCCTGGCCGACCTGGGGGCCATAGCACCCGGCTACCGGGCGGACATCGCCGTCCTGGACGGCCTGGAGGAGCCGAGGGTGGTGCAGGTATTCAAGGACGGCAGGCTGGTGGCCAGGGATGGCGATCTCATCGCCCGCATGAATAAGCCGGCTCGGGCCCTTCATAAGCCGATGCAGATCGCTGCCCTCAGCCGCCGATCATTTGAGATCCGGGCTGGGAAGGGGCCTGCCCGCACCATTGGCATCGTCCCCGGCCAGATCATCACCCGATCTCTGTCCCTCTTCCCCCGCATCCGGGATGGGGTGGTGCTGTCGGACACCGATCAGGATATCCTCAAGCTGGCGGTGATCGAGAGGCACAGGGCCACGGGCAATGTAGGCCTGGGTCTGGTGCAGGGCTTCCGCCTAATGAAGGGCGCTCTGGCCACCTCTGTGGCCCACGACTCCCACAATATCGTCGTGGTCGGGACAGGGGATGAGGAGATGCTGGCTGCAGTCAGTGCCATCAAGGGGATGAACGGCGGTCTGGTGGCGGTGGAGGGGGGCCGGGCCCTGGCCTCTCTGCCTCTGCCTGTAGCCGGGCTGCTCTCAGAGAGCCATATGCAGGAGGTGGCAGAGGGGATTGATAAGTGCATCGATGCAGCGAAAGGATTGGGCTGCTGCCTGAAAGATCCCTTCATGGCCCTCTCCTTTCTCTCCCTGCCTGTGATCCCGGAGCTGAAGCTCACCGACAGGGGGCTGGTGGATGTCCCGGCCTTCCGGCTGGTTCCCCTGTTCGAATGATCTGGAAACCCGCCAACGGGAAGTCTTTTATGGAACCAGGCTCAATTCAAACCGGTGATAGTAAATGGTAAGGATAAGTGGAAGATCGGGCAGGACCAAGGGCTCTCCCTCGGGAGGAGATAAGTTCGAGCAGGAGATCTACATGACTGCTGGCGAGATGGCAGATATGATGCGCGGTCTGGCGAGCGAGATCGAGAACAGAGGGCGGGTTGAGGCCTCTTATGCTGATTGGACTTTGGGAGTGAATCCCAGTGAGCCCCTCAAGGCAGAGATACAGTTCAAGCACGATCCGAGCAGAAGGGAGCTGGAGGTTCAGTTGAAGCTCAAAGAGTTCCCGTGAATAAAGCGAAAGCGGTTTTGGGAGTTAGCACTGAAATCATAACCAGAAGACCTGCGAATAGCAAACTTTTTATGGAACCGGATCCATTTACAGGTCGGTGATAGAAAATGGTAATAATCCAAGGAAGACCAGGAAGAACCAAGGGCACCCCCCTTGGAGGAGATAAGTTCAAGCAGGAGCTCTATATGAATCGTGCCGAGATGGCGGAGATGATGCGCGGTCTGGCGAATGAGTTCGAGGGCGGAGGACGGGTTGAGGCCTCTTATGGCGGATGGACTTTGGGAATGACTCCCAATGAGCCCATGATGGCAGAGGTGAGGTTTGATCCCGAACCGGGTAGAAGAGAGTTCGAGATCCGGCTGACCCTCAAAGAGTTTCCGTGAGAAAATGGTTTCGCCAGAATAACAAGAATTCCTATAGCATTGCCGCCCTCATGCCCCTGCTCCGGGCCGATCTGGCCCCGGGGCCAAGGGCGGGAATCATGCTCTACAGTTTTGCCACTCCCCAGGCTGGGGAGGTTTACCATGAGGTCAACCAGGCCCGGGAGGCGGGGCTGGATGCCCTCTTCATCGCCGGCGGCCCTCATCCCTCCGCCCTGCCGGAGGAGGCCCTGGAGTATTTCGATTATGTAGTCATAGGGGAGGGAGAGGAGACCCTGCCCGAGCTGATAGATGCCATAGAGACGGGCAGAGGGGCAGCCAGTGTCCGGGGCATAGCCTATAGAAGAGGGGAGGAGGCGATCTATACCGGGGATAGGCCGCCTGTGGATCTGGACTGCTATCCTCCTTTCAGCAGCATCCTCGCCCCTATAGAGATCACACGAGGCTGCCCCTGGGGCTGTGCCTACTGCCAGACCCCCCGCCTCTTCGGGCGCTGCATGCGCCACCGCTCCATCCCCGTCATCTCCAGATTCGCCCGCCGCCATAAAGATATCCGTTTCACCTCCCCCAACTCCCTCGCCTATGGCTCCGATGGCAGGCGCCCCCGGCTGGAGAAGGTCAGCGCCCTGCTGGAAGCCCTCCGCGGGCAGAAGAAGCCCATCTACTTCGGCACCTTTCCCTCTGAGGTGAGGCCCGATTTCGTATCTGATGAGGCCCTGGAGATCATAACCCGGCACTGTGCCAACAGGAGCATCAGCCTGGGAGGTCAGTCCGGCAGCCCAGCCGTCCTGGAGAGGATTGGAAGGGGGCATGGCAGGCAGGAGATAGAGTCTGCCTGCGAGATCATCTTAGAGCATGGACTCATTCCCCAGGTGGATCTGATATTCGGCCTGCCGATGGAGTCTGCAGAGGATCAAAAGATGTCCCTGGACCTGGTCAGATGGATCGAGGGAAAAGGAGGGAAGGTGCGGGCGCACCGGTTCATGCCCCTGCCCGGAACTCCTCTCTGGGAGGAGACCCCCTCTCCCCTCTCCAGAGATGCAGAGGCTCTGCTGGGCAGCCTGGCTCAGAAAGGGCGCCTGTCAGGCAGTTGGGGCTAGAGGTAAAACTGCCGGAAAGGCTTGCGGTATTCGTCTTGCAGCTCATATCTTATTATCATCTTATCGGGCAGCACCTGGATCTCCCTTACAGACTGTGAGAACAGGAACCAGATGAAGCCCCTGTCCGGGAGCCTGTACCGGTCTGGCAGGGTGGAGGTGAACTCGGATTCGCCCAGGATATAGGTTCGCAGCAGCTCGCTTCCGGAAGCGAAGAGGAAGGGGAAGCTTACATTCTCAATCTCCCTTTGGCATGTGCCCTTCAGCCTCAGGCGGTCTGCCAGGAAATTCAGATAATCGTCCTTGTTTATCACCAGCTCTCTCATCTCGCTCAATCAAGTCACCACCGGTGGACTGGCGGGGATAAGAGATAAAATTAATCGTCAGAGAGCTATTGGGCAGCGATCTCAACCTCCTCATCCTCATCAGATTCAAGCGAACTCTCCTGGCAATGGGGTCCATCGCCGCTCTTCAATCCATACCGGCCTTGAAGCTGTCTGCCGGACGAGGATTCCTCCAGATCCCCTCCCAGCTCATTGATCTGGAATATCAGGCCGCTGAATGCCTCCAGCTCTCTGGCTATGACCTCCTCCCGGGTTAAGTAGATGCTTCTCTCCGATTCGACGGTGAGGGCATCTGGCCCTCTGAAGACCAGCCTCCGAACCCCATCCCGGCGAAGCGCCTGGCGAATCTCTCTGTCATGGGCTAAGACCATCCCTGGGATGAGCACCGTCTCCCTTATGTCCTCCAGGTTCAGGCGGTTGAAGTCCTCAATGGTGATGAGGCCGCCGATCTCCTTATTCACTGCAACCACATTCACAGCCTCCCCCAGCTCCTCGAATATGGCTGATAGGAGTGGATAGGCCACAGAGCTGGTGATGATGGTAGCGCTCCTCTCTATGGCAGGCAATCGATCCAGCTCCTCTTTATGATGGGCCAGGGCGAAGGGCGCTCCCGTCAGGGGGTCCCAAAGGGGGGTCCCTATTACCCTCATATCATACTGCTCATAGATCTTGGTGGCAATTCTGCTGATCTCCTCCACCGGATAGGGAATTATGCCCGGCATCACTGGATCGTTTCCGAAGATGAGCCCCTGCTCTTTGCTATTGGCAAATGACATGAGCATCAGGCCTTTTGCCCCCATATCGCTTAGATCCTGACAGGTCTTCTCCAGCTCAGGGCCATCGTTTATCCCCGGTATGAGGACGATCATGGCATAAAGATCGGCCCTCTCGCAGAATGTCCTGAGGTTTGCGAGCACTGCCTCAGGATGTTTATCATTCACATATCTGCGGCGGAGCTCCGGGTTGGTGGAGAAGACAGAGAAGCTGATCCTCTTGAGGCCGGCATCGACCAGGGGACCGGCCTCATCTCCCCGGGAGAAGCCCTTTCCACTGGTGTAATCCAGCTGGATTGGGATCTCGCCATTGCTGAGGGTTTGAACCAGTTTGAGCAGGTCTGGATGAAAGCTGGCATCACCGTTTCCTTTTATGGTTATAGCATCTGGCCGGGAAAAGGCGCACTGTTGGGAGGCTTCGAATATCAATTGGTCCAGGGACTTGAAGCCGGGCTGGATCTCTAAGATATATCTAGAACAGTAATCGCATCCTTTTTTATGTGGCGCGCACTGTTTGCAACCCAGCGGTTCTACCCAGTTTACCCCTTTAAAATAACAGAAGCTACAAAATCCCCCGCAGTCAAAGCCCGGCCTTCCTCCTACATCAACGACTGCTTCCATAGGTCCTTATTTGCTGTAAGGGTAATTAAATCTTATGTTAGATTATGAGATAAGTTCTAGGATCAAACACAGCAAAACATAGCGTATTTTTGAATAATTAATTAAACTGATCCTAAATTATAATTAAATGTAAGACATATACATTTTAATAATAATTGTAATTACATATATAATCTCTGTGACGGCGAACTTCATGAAAAAGCAGGTTCTTCGCCGAATCATGTGAGCGATATACTGCTGGGTGGAGTGGGCCCCTGACAGTTGACAGGTAGTCAAACCCCCATGAACAACGGCTTGCAAAGGATAAGCGAATTCTCTTTCAATTCAATAAAATGACAGGGCCCCCGGCGGCGGCTCGAGCCCTGTTAATCTCTGAGTAGCACATCATATCTTGAGCGTGAGACCTAAATTCTCACTTTGAATGTGTACTCAACCTCATAAGACCCTCTATTCAGGTCCCAAATGCCGAAATAGTACCACCCCGGGCCTGGCACATCGAACTTCAGTATCACGTCATCGCCCTGATTCTCAGCATCCTTCCTGGTAATCCAGTTGCCGTTCTTGCCATAGAGGTCTATTCTGCCCTTCATGCTCGCCCGGATGGACTTTGGAACGTCCAGCAGACTGGCCTCCAGCTGGCCGGGGCGGGCAATATAGACCTTATAGAAGTCGCCGTCATCGGCCGGGAATATGTAGCCCTTCATGGCCTCATTGAGCTGGACCTCCACAGCATCTCCTATCTCGCCGTTTGGCTCTTTATCAACAACCGGCCTGAAGACTGCCTGGAAGGTGTAGCTTTTGTTGTAAGACCCTCTATTCAGGTCCCAAATGCCGAAGTAGTACATCCCCGGGCCTGGCACGTCATACTTCAGCGTTACATCGTCGCCCTGGTTTTCGGCGTCCTTCCTGGTGATCCAGTTGCAATTCTTGCCGTAGAGGTCTATTCTGCCCTTCATGCTGGCGGCGATATCCTTCGGAACGCCGGTCAGGGACGCCTCCAGAACGCCAGGGCTGTTCAGGTGGATCCTGTAGAAATCGCCGTCATCGGCCGGGAATATGTATCCTTCCACTGGGACATTGGCCGAGATCTCCTGTGCATCTCCTATCTCACCATCAGGCTCAAAGTCGACCACTGGCTCAAGCTCTGCTGCAAAGGTGTAGTTGGAGCTGTACGATCCACCGGCCAGATCTCCCACTCCGAAGTAATACCTCCCCGGCTTTCCAATATCCCTCACCAGGACCACCTCCTCTCCCGGATTTTCGGCGTCCTTCCTGGTGATCCAGTCGAAGTTCTTGCCGTAGAGGTCTATCCTGGTCTTCATCTCCGCCGGGATGCCTGTAATCCTGGCCCTGAGTATTCCGGGGCTGGTCAGCAAGACCTGATAGAAGTCGCCGTCGCCGACAGGGAATATCCGGCCGCTGACAGGCTGACCTATGGAGAGCAGAGTTGCATCCCCAATCTCGTTGTTGGGCTCGGCCTCATAGGTGGCAGGGGCCCGTACGGAAGTACCCCCTGGCTGTGGCCCGCCAGCCTGTGATCCAGCGGCCTTTGGAGGCACTCCTTTGTAAGACTGGGACAGGGCATTTGTCAGATCTTCAGGCGTTTTGGCATTCTCGGCACTCAGGTAGACCCCGCCCATCTGCTGGGCCATTAACTTCAGCTCTGCCTCCTGGGTCGAGCCCTGGGCTATATCAAATCCTATCACATAGAGTTCAATCCCATCCCCATCGCCCTGAGCAGTTGCGCTGGAAATGATGCAAGCTGCCAGGAGGGTGGGGAGGAGAATCATCGCTGGCTTCATCATGGAGCACCTCCGCATGTCTCGATGCCGTCAGTGAACTGTATTATCTTCTTCTTGGCCCCGCTGGCGTTCTTCATATAATCCCTGGCAAAGGATACTGCCGCATAGAGAGGTGTGCTCCCTGTGGGCTGGATGCCATCTATCTTGGATATGAGAGAAGACATATCTGTGGTGAAAGGCTGCTCCACCACTATGCTGCTGCAGTCGTAGAAGACTATCAGAGCCAGCTCGTCTCCAGGCTGGACCTGAGAGGTGAGAAAGGTCTTGGCTGCGGCCTTCGCACTATCGATCTTGTTGTTATCCGCCATGCTCCCGGAGGCATCGAATAGAAGTATTATGGAGTTGGCTATCGATCCAGAGGATGTATTGGATCCACTGGTCCCTGCCAATGGCTGGAAGCAGTAGGCATAACGAACACCATCAGTCGCCATATTCGCGTCCCAGACTACCGACCTGCCTTTTGTTGGAGTGACCAGCATCTCATCAGTTGGAAGGTTCGTCTCCTCGAAGAACTTTGGCTCGGGCGCCCTTTCAAAGACCAGGAAGTATCTCTTGCTCTCTTTCAGGTCGACAGGTCCATATCCCTTCCAGTTCCAGTCTGCAGGATCAGAAGAGCTTTGATCTGCAGATTTCGGAACCTCTGCATAGACCAGCATATACCTTCCTGGCTGCTGGCCGGGTCCCGCGCTGGGAATGCCCGTGGGCTCTATGGGGCCCCAGTAGTTCAAGCAAGGCGCTATCGCCCCTGGTGCTGGGCCGACTGCGCCATAGTCTCCTGGAAACTCGACCACTTCCCATTCGGGGATTCCCTGAGGATGCCAGTTAATAGTCAGCCACTGGTTGTTCTGTGCACTCTCCACTTCGTCCACGATGGCCGTACAGCTCAGGTAGATGACATCGTTCAGCGGGTCCTCTGGCCCGGCATTGGCCTTGAGCACAATCCAGGGCTGGAGGTCGTCGGGCGATGTCACCGACCCGTCAGCCCTCCCCACCTCCTCTATGTAGGTCCCTGCCGCCCCGTTTGCCCTGGACCTGTAGATGACTATCGTACAGGGCGTTCCCTTGGGGATGGGTGTCCCATCTGTATAAGTGCGGGGAGGGATTATATTCAAAATCACGTCATCGGTCTGGCCGATTATCAGCTGCACCGAGTACTGGCCCGTGCGCGGAGGCACCGGCTCCTTGGCCCCTGCCTGAGCCAAGGCTTCACATGCAAAGACCATGATTACAATGGTCAAAACTGCCCCAGCTGTCAGAAGGCGCCTTTTTTGTGATCTCATCTCTCAGCTCACCTCACAACACGATCATCTATGCTTGCAGTCTTCGAAAGCAAAAATCATCAAACCACCACAATCATCCTCATTACGGGCTCATCTGAAACTGGTTTTTACAGTCTCTCCAATCTCCTTCCAATTTTCTAAAGTATTTGCAGATGACAACTTAAAACTTTCGGTAATGTCCCGAAAGTGCTGAAATCTGGAAGCCTTTATGTATCCTGCTATCGTTACTCTATGTCCATGCGGATAATCTTTTCAAACTAAAATCTTTGGCCAACTTCTCCATTTCGGGAGAGCGAATATGGGACTGCACAATATGGGATGAACAGCAAAATAATTTTATACCTTTCCTTCAGACACATCTCCAATGCTCCTCTTCGCCCATGTGGGCCTGGCCCTGGCCACTGCCCGCCTCAGCAGCCGACTGGATCTGATGTTTCTAGCCCTGGGATCCATGCTCCCCGATATCCTGGATAAGCCCTTAGGCCTGCTGGTATTCGGGAGCGCGAGCATGGGAAGAACATTTGGTCATACCCTTCTTTTCCTGATCATTCTTGCAGCTATCTCGTTTCATCTGCAGGATATCAAAATGGCCTCCCTCTCCTGGGGGATCTTGGTGCATCTCATCCTGGACTCCATGTGGAGCTCTCCTGTCATCCTCCTCTGGCCGCTTCTGGGTGGATTTCCGAGCGCTCCCTATCTGGATACATTGAGCTACTTACAGATGCTTCTCACGGGCCTGGAGGATCCCGGAATCCTCATCCCTGAGCTGCTGGGCTTAGGCTACCTGCTCATCCTTATCTATCAAAAAAGGAGCTTGATTCTGGCAAGACACAGATTTACAAATAATTATAAGTATTAGAAGCTTATATAATTTTTTGAGATGGTTTGCTATGAGGGAGCGAAGGAGCAAAGATCAGATCGTGATAGAGATCTTGCACCTGTGTGAAAACGGAGAGAATATAACCAGAATTGTCTATCGAACCAATACCAGCTTTGCCATCGTTAAGGCATATCTTCACATCCTCATGAAAAACGATCTCCTGGAATGCATTGAGGCCTCCCCCCGGCTCTACAAGACGACGAGAAAGGGCCTGGAGATGCGGGACCGGCTGGAGGGCCTCCATAAGCTGATGGAAGGCCTCAAGGTTTAGGTTGATCTATCCGCCGCGAGGGCCTTGCATCAGCATTATAAAGACTGCGCAGGCCCAGAACCCTTAAAACAGGGGGCATGCTGATATCTATCGCCTCTATATAAGCTCAGGGGTGCCTCCATCGCCTGATCTATAGGAAAATTTTGCAGAATACAGCCACCCTCTTGAGATAAAAATAGTCTGCATGGTTGGTATAACGGCTAGCTTCCTTCATGTACAAATAGGTTTTTTAGATATAGTTCTCCCGCTTTCAAGGGACATCTTTAAATATCCATAAAGATAATCTAAGTTCAGTCGGTGCCAATCAGATATGGAATATCGATGGCCAAACCAATAAAGAGAGATATGATATGCTTTCATCGATGTTGAGTACAGTCAGCAGCACCATGAGTGCGACTGCGGCAGCCAGTGCGAGCAGCACATTGAGCACCACCAGCTCCATGAGCACCACCTCCGCGGTAAGCACCTTTGCCACAGTAGGTGTCGCCGATATCAGCGTTGTGAGCGTCCTGTGCCTCATCGCTCTCCTGAGCGCCTCTGAGATATTATCTGCCTCATCCTACTGGCACAGGCGCCTCTCTACGCTGCTTAACATCTCCATCGCTCCCATGGTCATAACCTTCTTCTTAATCGTAGGCTATAAGGTCATGGAGGTCATCGGCAGCTAGAATGGCCAGGCCGTTGCTGACCACCTCCACTTTGATAATTTCTATAGCGATTTTATTTCTATAATTAGGGTCAAATTCTCTTGTTTAGCATCTTTTTCTCTCACATCTTTTTCTCTCACATCTTTTTCTCTCACATCTTTTTCTCTCACATCTTTTTTTTGCTGTTAAAACTCAGATGGCCAAACGTGCCCTTATCCTCTTCAGGGCATAAGCATAAAAAAGAAACAGGAACAGGGTCCCGATGATCAAATAGGGCAGCATCTCCTGCTTGAGGGGAGCGATGAGGAAGAGAGATATATTGGTGATCCCGTGGGCCAGGGCGATTACGGGCAGGCTCTTTGAGAACCAGAAGAGAGTCCCAAAGGCCAGGCCGGCTATAGTCACATAGAGCAGCTCCAGGGGGAGGCGGTAGCCACTATGCATGAAACCGAATATCAGACTGGTCAGCAGCAGCCCCGACACAAGGCCGATCCTCTCCTGGAGCACTGTCTGCAAGGCCGATCGGAAGACAAACTCCTCCACCACCCCCACAAATATGATCATGGTCAGAACTAAGATGATAATGTCCTGGAGATCATTCTCCACAGTCAGCATCTGGGGCTTGAGAATCAGATACTCCCCCCACCCCAGGGCCAACCCCAGGGATACGGATAGGGGCAGATAATACCAGAACCTCTCAAAGGTCAAACCCGCCTCCTCTCTGGTTATGAATTTCTCCTTCAGTATCAGATAGATGGGAATGAACATGGGCGCATAGACCAGAACATAGGAGTAGAGGGTCAGATGGAAGAAGACGGGCATCGCGACATTCAATAGCCGGAACAAAGGCAAGAGCATGAGGGCGGGGTAGGTGCGGTTTCTAATGAATATCGATGATAGGCTGAGGAAGATCAGATTCAATGCATGAATGTACATCGCTGCCTCAGAGTGGCCGAAGAAGATCAGAAGTTCGCCCGACATTATTAAAAATACAGGAAATATCAGGTCCAGATAATACCTCTCCCCGTTCTCAAACTTCATGTGATTGGCCAATGATCACCTAAAAGATTTAAGATATTCCCTCGGAATGGCTCGATGCAGCCACGAGAGGTGGCCCTCCTTCTGCCTGGTCCTGGGAGGATGAAATGCGAAGGATGTAAATAATTTGCTGCCTGAATGGATAGCATGACTCTTGTCTCCCTCTCTTTTGAGGTCCATCAGCCAATCCGCTTGAGGAAGAACTTCTTCTGGGACGGCTACCTGAACCGGCAGGTGGTACCTGATTTATCGGCATACTACTTCGATGAGCCAGAGAACCGGAGGATCTTCGACCGGGTATCTGACAAATGCTACCTGCCCGCCAACCAGGCCATCCTGGAGGGGATAAAAAAGCTCAAGGAGACGGACAGGCCCTTCAAGGTGGCCTACAGCTTCTCAGGGGTATTCCTGGAGGAATGTCAAAGGTACCGTCCGGACGTCCTCGACTCCTTCTCCGGCCTGGTGGAGACGGGAATGGTAGAGGTGATGGAGCAGACCTACTATCACAGCCTGGCCAGCCTTTATGATGATCCCGGAGAATTCATCGAGCAGATCAAGATGCATCGGGAGCTGATCTGGGATATTTTCGCCCTGCGGCCCACGACCTTTGAGAACACTGAGCTGATCTACAGCGATCAGATCGCTGAAATAGCAGACCGGATGGGCTATAAAGCCATATTCACAGAGGGGGTGGTTGCAGATCCCAATTATGTCTACCGCCCGCCAAATAGCAGCATCAGCCTCCTTTTGCGAAACTACCAGCTCACCGATGATATCGGTTTTCGCTTCTCCTCTCATAACTGGGAGGAGTACCCCCTCACTGCAGACAAGTACGCCTACTGGCTGTCAGCAGTCAGGGGCAGATGCATAAACATCTTCTGCGACTATGAGACCTTCGGCGAGCACCAGTGGACAGATACCGGGATCTTCGAATTCCTTCGTGCTCTGCCCGAGCAGATTCTCCGCCACGAGAGCCTTCAGTTCGCCAAGCCCAGCGAGATAGCCAGACTCATTCCACCGGAGAGGGAGATCTCAGTAGAGAGGCATGTCTCCTGGGCGGATCTGGAGAGGGACACCAGTTGCTGGCTGGGGAATGCCCTTCAGCATGCCTGTTTCATCTATCAAAAGAGGCTGGAGGCCCCGGCTAAGGAGAGCAGAGATCCCGATCTTTTGGCCATCTGGAGGATGCTCGGGCTCTCCGATCACCTCTATTATATCTTCACCCATGGAGGGGGGCCGGGCGAGGTGCACAGCTACTTCAGCCCCTACGGCTCCCCCTATGATGCTGCAGTCACCTACTTTGCCGTCTTATGCGACCTGCATGGCCGCCTGAGCAGGAAGACCCATCTGGCCGACTCTCCCTTCCGTTTTGCCACCGGGATAGACCAGTTCACCGGCGAGCTCGCCTGGACGCTGATGGGCCTGGAGGCCATCTTGGGCCAGATCCCCCTCCCCTCCCTGGAATACCATAACGTCAAGGGCGATTATGTCCTCTGGGCGGAGACCAGCCTGGGCGACAGAGCCCTGGCGGAGAGGCTGGCCGGGATGCAGAAGCTCAAAGGGAAAAGGCTGAGAGAAGGCCTTCTCCAGGCGGTGGCAGCTTCGCTGGCCGGGGAGGGTGATGGAAGATGACTGCAGGATCAGATCGACCCTTCCGGCCAGCGGACTACTCTCAGGGCACCTCGCGGGAGTGGCTGGTGGCCAATGGACTGGGCAGCTATGCCTCCTCGACCGCCAACTGCAGCAACAGCAGAGCCTATCACGGTCTTTTGGTGGCGGCCACCGATCCGCCTGCCGGGCGCAGGCTGCTGCTCTCCAGCCTGGACGAGGAGCTGGGCGAGTACCGTCTGAGCAATCATCAGTACCCAGGGGCGATCTATCCCCAGGGCTTCACTCACCTGCGGGAGTTTGCCACTGATCCCTTCCCCAGGTTCTGCTATCAGATGGGCCAGACGACTCTGGAGAAGACTGTCTCCATGGCCAGAAATGAGAACAGCACAATCGTCAGCTACAGGGTCAGGAAGTACTCAGGGCGGCTGTGCATCGTTCCTCTGATCCACGATCGCAGCTTCCATGCCTCAAGCGAGCTTCCCCCTATGCATCAGGAGGCCTGGGAGAATGGAACGGCAATCGTCTCCCAGACCCGCTTTTTCATCTTCTCTGACCTGGCCCGCTATATCCCTCAGGAGAGCGTCTACTACAATTTCGAGTACGAAGAGGAGCGTCGCCGGGGCCTGGGCTGGAAGGAGAACCTCCTCTCCCCCGGTCGTTTCGAGATAGATGTGGCTGGAGAGGCCGAGTTCGCCATCATCGCCTCCACCTGGAGGAGAGAGATGCCCGATTGGAGGGGGGATCTGGATAGGGAGAGGGAGCGTTTGAGATCATTGAAGGCGCCCATACCCTCTCTCGCCCGGGCGGCAGACAGCTTCCTGGTGAAGAGGGGCAATGCTCTGAGCCTCATCGCCGGCTACCACTGGTTTGATGACTGGGGAAGGGATGCCATGATCGCCCTCCCCGGCCTTCTCCTCACCACCGGCCGATTCGAGGAGGCAAAGCAGGTCCTCAGATCCTTTGCCAGGGAGATGAAGGACGGGGTATTGCCCAACGACCTTGGGGCCCGGTCCTATAACACCGTCGACGCCTCTTTGTGGTTTATCCAGTCAGCGGGCAGATACTATGATGCAACAGAAGATCTGGAGTTTCTGGCCGAGCTGTGGCCGGGGCTCTTAGAGGTGGTTGAGAGGTATTCCCGGCCGGGCGAGGACTTCGGAGCAGACGAGGACGGCCTGATCATCTCCGGCCCGGCCCTCACCTGGATGGATGCCAGGGTGGAGGCGAGGCCGGTCACCCCCAGGAGGGGGAAGTGCTGCGAGATAAATGCCCTCTGGTACTGCGCCCTGAGGAGGATGGAGTGCTTTGCCCAGGCTCTGAGGGTGCCCCTGGATCCGGGGATTGCTCAGCTTGCAAAGAGAGTTCAGAGCAGCTACCCCCGGTTCTGGAACAGCGAGAACGGCTGTCTTTTCGATGTTATAGATCATGAGGACGCCTCCATCCGCCCCAATCAGATCATTGCAGCAGCAATTCCCGATCTTCTACCTGATGTGATGAGAAGGAGCATTCTGGAGGTGGTGGAGCGAGAGCTGCTCACCCCCTTCGGCCTGAGGACCCTCTCCCCCCGCGATCCCCGGTATGCTGGCCGGTATTCTGGAGGCCCTTCGGAGAGGGACAGCAGTTATCATCAGGGCACAGTCTGGCCCTGGCTCATCGGACCCTATATCGATCTCCTCCTGGCGGTGAACGGCAGGACGGTCGAGGCTCTGAAGGGCGGATTGGAGGCCTTAAGGCCGCTGCTGGATCTGGCGGATGAAATGGGCACCATCCCCGAGATCTTCGATGGCGATCTGCCCCAGAATTCAGGGGGATGCTTCTCCCAGGCCTGGTCGGTGGGGGAGCTCCTCAGGGCTTATGAGGAGCTGCAGGGTTGAAAGGATATCCCTGAAGAGACAGCCCCGGCGGAAACGACAATGCCTTGGCGCTTGGGATGTGGGAGCAGGCCGGATCAATGAGAAGCAAAAGATGCGGAGCGCGAGCTTGTGGCAGCGGCGCAGCAGATCTATGGCAGAGTCGATCCGGCCCGGGTCCGCATTGCATAGGCCCAGGCTGCAGGGGAGGTCGGGATTATCTGGATCCTGGCGGAGGATATCCGGGCAGACGTGGGCTGTGAGGTGGCCGCACTCTCTCTCTATGCTCCGGCCTTGAACCTCAACCAGCAGAAGATCGCCGGGCTCGCTCGCTGCTGCTCGCCTGCCCATCCGCTATCAAAGGCTCACTGCACCTCCGGCTGCTCTCTCTTTTCTCATTGAGATAAAACCAGAAGTTGGAGGGTGCAGAAATTATTTCCGTCAAAGATGCCAATTGGGCTTTTATGGATCTGGCAGCATTCTCTTGGAGAGGAGATGATGAAAGAAGCTCATAAGGCCTCCCCCACTGCCCGGGAATGGGCCGCTCTGGGGGACGACTTATACCGGCAGGGGATATTTACCGAGTCTGCAGAGGCATATGAGAGGGCTTTGGAGATGGATCCGGAGGATAAGGAGTCATGGAACAGCAGAGGCCTTGCCCTCTGCCGCCAGGGGGTGTTGGACAGGGCGGTGGAGTCATTTGAACGGGCGATCGAGATCGATGATCAATACCTGGATGCTCACAACAACATCGGCGTAGTTCATTATCGGAATCATAGGCACCAAGAGGCCCTGGAGATATTCGATGCCATTCTGAAAAGGGATCCAAAATACATCAGAGCCTGGTACAACCGGGGGGTGGTCTTGGAGAAGATGGAGAGGTTTAAAGAGTCCATAGAGAGCTACGATAAAGCGATTCAAATAGATGCCGAGAAGCCGAGGATCTGGAACAACCGGGGAGCAGTCCTGGGCAAGATGGGCCGGTATGATGAGGCATTGATCTGCATTGACCGGTCGCTGGCCCTCCAGCCGGAGAACGCTGAGGCCTGGGACAATCGAGGTGCGGCACTCAGTATGCTGGGCAGATATGATGAGGCATTGGAGGATTTCAACCGGGCAATAGAGATCGATCCTGAGGATTGCGAGGCTTTATGCAATAAAGGCGAGGCCTTGCGCCAACTGGGCCGGCATGCCCAAGCATTGGAGTGCTTTGAAGCCGCCATCAGATTGGATCCAGGCCATCAGAGGGCACGCAATGGAAGGCTGCTGGCTCTGAGAGAGGCACGAGAGAATGAAGAGCTGAAGGCCTCATAGATTGAAGGTCGAAGATCGGAGATTGAAGATCGGAGATTGAAGAAAAAGGTATTCTGCTCAGCTTTATTTTCACATCTCCTCATCTCAGATTCTCTCTTCTCACATCTTCCCTTCCCAGACTCTCTCCTCTCAGATGCTCTCCTCTTCCATATCCCAGCCCAGCCGCTCCCGGATGATCAGATAGCTCATCTCCGGCGGGATTGCTCCGGCCTCGGTGCAGATCAGGTCGATATACTGATGAGGGGTGACATCGAAGGCTGGATTGCGCACCCGGACGTGGCGGTACCTGGAGATGTCGGCCAGCACCTCCGTCGCCTCTCTCTCCTCGATGGTGACCAGCTCTCCCAGGATGGTCATTGGGCTGAACTTATAGGTCTCGGCGGCCACCATGAAGCTTGTTCTGGCCTCGCGGGCGCAGAGGGCGATCTGGGCGGTGCCGATCTTGTTGACCAGGGTGCCGTTGGCAGTGATCACATCCGCCCCCACCACCACCAGGTCCACATCGTTCATGACTGTTCTCACTGCCGAGTCCACAATCAGCTCCGTCTCTATGCCCATCTGGTCGAGCATGCCGATGGTGGTGATTCCCTGAAACCGGGGGCGGGACTCTGTGGCGATCACCTGGATATTCTTCCCCGATCTGTGGGCAGCGCTGATCACAGAGATGGCAGCATTTGAGTTGCAATGGGTGAGAATGGTATCCCCATCTCTGATCCTACGGCTGCCGATCTGGCCGATCTTTTCCACAGCCCTCCGGGAGTTCTCAATGAAGCGGTCGGCATTGCTGGCTATGGCCTGCCGGGCGTCATCGATCTCCTCTGCCTCATACTTCATCACCATTCTGATGGCATTGGAGAGGGAGACGGCTGTAGGCCTGGTCTTGAGGAGCAGGTCTGCAGCCTGGGCGGCCTTCTGGTTGAGGTCATCGAGGCTCTCCGCCTGGACGGAGAGAGCATACTCCTTTAAAGAGGCTGCAGCGGCGGTGGCTATCCGCCCTGCTCCTCTGATCTCCATGCTGCTGATCCTCTCTGCAGTCTCCCTGACCTGATCTATTGGCTTCATTCAAGGGCTATCTTCGCGGGATGAGGTTAAATCTATTTCCTGTGGTCAGGATTCCCTCAGCCGGCCAACAAGGTGTTCCCTTTGAGAATAACGGGGGGAGAGTGTAAAAAGATATATCAACATTGAAGTTACATTATGTGATGAGGGATCTTTATGAGAATGGTAGCTGCACTGACTGCAATTTTTATTCTAATTGCATGTATAAATATATGCTCTTCGACAAATCAATATGATAGTAAAATATTATCAAACATGAATAATTCGAATACCGCGACAAAGCTCCTGGCATTTGCATCAATTGCAGATAGGGGTGATGCTGGCCTTGATCTAATGGCCCGGGGGTTCAATTCAGATGATGAGGATTTCAAGGCTTTTGCCTTCATCTGGATGAACATAGTGGAGATGGATAATCCCAGGGCATTGGAGCTTCTGGCCGAGTCTCTATCGGGCGGGGATGAGGATACAAGGTTGCTGGCAGCTCTTTCCCTCGGCTGGAAAAGAGATCCCGCAGCTGTGGATTCTCTCATAAAGAGCCTTGAAGATGAGAGTATTGCTGTCCGAACTCTCTCAGCTATATCCTTGGGATGGATGAGAGATCCTGCGGCTGTTGATCCTCTCATAAATGGCCTGCAGGATGAGGATGATGATATGCGAATGGCCTGTGTCATGGCTTTGGGCTGGATTAAGGATCCAAGGGCAGTAGATCCACTCATAAAAAGCCTTGATGATGAGAATAATACCATCTGTATCTCTTCGGCTATGGCCTTGGGATGGATAAGAGATCCAAGAGCTGTCGATCCACTCATAAACGGCCTGCAGGATGAGGATGATGCTATGCGATCTGCTTGCGCCATGGCTCTGGGCTGGATTAAAGACCCAAAGGCGGTCGATCCCCTCATTCAAGAGCTGACGGATGAATCCTCTCCTCTATGCATTGCAACGATCTCTTTAGCATTCATCAATGATACCAGAGCAATAGCACCAATGATTGAGTTGCTTGGCAGTTCAACATGCGATGATGATATGATTGCAGGGGCTCTGGCATTCATGGGTGAGCCGGCATTGTACCCGTTGATAGATGTATTGAGCGACATCGATGAAAATCCTGAGAAGAGAGCTGCTGCAGCCTCTGCACTGGGGGCTTTAGGTGATATCAGGGCGGTGGATGTCCTTATTCAATCGCTCACAGATGATGAGAGCGATATTCGAGCCAGCTCTGCAAAAGCCCTGGGCGATATTCGAGATAATCGAAGCACTGATGCATTGATTTCAGCACTGGATGATGAATACTGGCTCGTCAGATCCAATGCTGCTATTGCCCTGGGAATGATTGGCAGCTCCAAAGCCTCTGATGCATTGATTGATCATCTCATGTATGATTCTGATCCATTCGTCAGAGCGAGTTCAGCAGAGGCATTAGGGAGGATTGGCGACCCAAAGGCAGCAGATGCGCTCATTCAATCGCTCCAGGATGAAGAGAGCTATTATGTCAAATCTAAGCTCTCTGTGGCATTAAAGAATATACTGAAAAATATGTAACTGCATTCAACCCCAGGTATGAAGGGCCACTGATATCAGACCATGACCTGCCTTCGGGCGGAGATGAAGTGGGCCCTCTCATTTTTTCATTTTTATCTGTTATCTGGCTTTCCGTTCGCCTCGTGTGAGCCCTTGTCTGGGCTGATGAGCGTTTCATCGCAACATTTTTGCCCTCCTAAATCATCCTCCCTCTCATGGGTGATCTCTCGCTATCTCAGTTCGAGGCAAAGATAATGTTCAGCTCGGAGGCCGATCTCTCCCGCTGGTCGGGAAATACATTACGCAGCGGCTTTGGTGCCCATCTCAGATCCCTGGTCTGCATCCATGGGGCTGAAGCGGGGGAAAGAGAGGCAGCAGCTTGCGAGAGCTGTCTGCTCCAAAGGTCATGTGTTTATGATTTCTTCTACAACAGCCGCCCTCCGGAAGGAGTGAAGGTGCTGCGAAAGCAAAGTGATATCCCCCGGCCATTCGTATTCGACCCACCGTTCTCTGGCCGGCATTCTGCTGGATCGACAAACGACTTCAGGTTCACCCTGATTGGGCGGGGCATGGAGTATCTCCCCTACTTTCTGCTCGCTCTGCGGAATCTGGGCGAGAGCGGAATGAGCCGGGGATACCGTCTGGGCTACGGCAAGTTCTGCATAGAGGCTGTGGATTGCATCGGCTACGGGGCCCGCAATGAGATCTTCTCCGGAGATACTGTCTACAACCGGGCGATCCCCATGAGCTATCAGGAGATGCTCAAAGCCTCTGCCGAGCACAGAGGAGATCTCACAGTGCGCTTTACGACTCCGGCACAGATCAAGGAAGGGGATAGATACACTGCTGCTCCCAGCTTTCGGGGGTTGATCTCCAGGCTGCTCTTCCGGGCCAATGCCCTGGCGGAGTTCTATGGATCGGGAATGCTCTATGACAACGAGCAGGTGCTATCCATCCTCGGCCACTGCCGGCAGGTGAGCATAGCCAGGGCCAATACCGAGGAGATCAGGACAAAGAGATACTTCCACAAGCAGAAGATGAAAAAGCAGAATCTTCCCCCATCCTTCGTCGGCGAGATAACCTATCGGGGAGAGTTCCCCCGGGAGGTCATGGCTCTTTTAGAGCTGGGCAGGCTCATCCATGTGGGGAAGATGGCAACCTTTGGGAATGGGATGTATGAGGTTGAGGTTTGAGGGGCAAAGAAGATTTTTTGTATGTGTTTAGCTGGCCAGTCTTATGGTCAGCATTTGGAGATAATTCAATTCTCACTGCCCCCATGCTGCATTATAATTAAAGCGGATCTATTCAGGCTATTTTTGTGGGTGCTGCAGGTTGATCTGCAGCCTTCTCTCGCTAATGACTGCATCTTCTCAAATCCGGGAAGGCCTGGATATATACGCCCTTATTGTTGATGTATTTATATTTATTTTAAAATTATTATTTTAAGCGAAGCCCGATGCTGAGCTGTCTCTGCTCTGGAAGGAATCCATAACGCATGAATCTGTTCCAGGGATTCATAGAGGCTATAGATATTGATTACAAATGCCCTTCGCCAGAGTTTAAATACCCCCTTGCATTCAATAGGCTGGCGAAATGACCCCTATTAAAAGGACCATCCAGGCGTAAGGTTTAAGCCAATTGGGCTCTTTTGAGGGGCTATTGCAAAGCACATCCCGACGAAAAGGGAATTGAAACAACCTGGATGGTGACCGGCACATCGTCCGAACCAAATTGCAAAGCACATCCCGACGAAAAGGGAATTGAAACTTTGGCGAGGTAATAGACGCTCTTCGGGCTCGCCTCGGATTGCAAAGCACATCCCGACGAAAAGGGAATTGAAACTCCACTCCTTCACCTCCCGCCGAAGCTTTGTGACGAATTGCAAAGCACATCCCGACGAAAAGGGAATTGAAACGAAGTCCAGCCGGGTCTTGAAGCAGTCGAATTCTATCATTGCAAAGCACATCCCGACGAAAAGGGAATTGAAACAAGATGGCCCGCGCCCCATACCCCGGAGAGCTGGAAATTGCAAAGCACATCCCGACGAAAAGGGAATTGAAACGATACGGCGGTGGGGATGGCATTGGCCAGGCCGTTGATTGCAAAGCACATCCCGACGAAAAGGGAATTGAAACGCTAGATGGTCAGAGATGACCATATCTGAGATTCGTGCATTGCAAAGCACATCCCGACGAAAAGGGAATTGAAACCTATCTGCGCGTCCTCGACAACGAGGAACCCGTAACCCGATTGCAAAGCACATCCCGACGAAAAGGGAATTGAAACGATACCTATGAGCGGAGAGTACTTTGCGGAGTTCAAGATTGCAAAGCACATCCCGACGAAAAGGGAATTGAAACACTATGTCATCGAGGATATCGTCGTGTGCTACGTGAATTGCAAAGCACATCCCGACGAAAAGGGAATTGAAACGAGGTCTGGATGGGGCTGCGATCACAGCCGAAGACATTGCAAAGCACATCCCGACGAAAAGGGAATTGAAACGCTGGATGCTGGGGTGGGATCAGGCAAAAGCCTGATATTGCAAAGCACATCCCGACGAAAAGGGAATTGAAACAAGAAGAGGACCCCCGTAAAAGGATCAAGGAGACCGATTGCAAAGCACATCCCGACGAAAAGGGAATTGAAACAGGAACTCATGCTGAAATTCGCTGAGTTCCTCGACAATTGCAAAGCACATCCCGACGAAAAGGGAATTGAAACAACCATCACACAAGACACTAAACCGTTATCATTAGATTGCAAAGCACATCCCGACGAAAAGGGAATTGAAACCCCGGTTGCACTCAAAAACGGGCTTGCCGAATGCGTTTATTGCAAAGCACATCCCGACGAAAAGGGAATTGAAACGTCCTCGATGTGGCACGGCCCATGACCGCGACATCAACGATTGCAAAGCACATCCCGACGAAAAGGGAATTGAAACGAAAGGTCTATGACATCGCCCTCCGGCCCGAGCGCCATTGCAAAGCACATCCCGACGAAAAGGGAATTGAAACGGACGTTCTGATGAGCGATCGCCAGCCGCCCTTCTATTGCAAAGCACATCCCGACGAAAAGGGAATTGAAACAGAAGCCATCCGAAAGGCTGCCGGCCACGAGCACCGAATTGCAAAGCACATCCCGACGAAAAGGGAATTGAAACATAAGGGATACCGTGGTATACTGCATGGGAATGGATGATTGCAAAGCACATCCCGACGAAAAGGGAATTGAAACCGATCCTTCCAGTAGTGGACCAGGCCACCCGCCACTCCGGATTGCAAAGCACATCCCGACGAAAAGGGAATTGAAACCTCAGCACGGGCGCAGACATGGCTGATGCCAGTGCCTCATTGCAAAGCACATCCCGACGAAAAGGGAATTGAAACCATATCATTCCTCAAAGTTAAACATACCTTTATTATGTATTGCAAAGCACATCCCGACGAAAAGGGAATTGAAACTGATTGAAGAACCGTCTAGGATTATTGCGGGCGAAAATTGCAAAGCACATCCCGACGAAAAGGGAATTGAAACAGTTTGTCAACGACAAGACAAAAGAATACTTAATAAATTGCAAAGCACATCCCGACGAAAAGGGAATTGAAACTGGATATTGTACTCATCCCATCCACCAGCGAAATTTGTATTGCAAAGCACATCCCGACGAAAAGGGAATTGAAACGCGAATCCCACTGCTGCAATACTTTTTAAGCTCGATATTGCAAAGCACATCCCGACGAAAAGGGAATTGAAACATATCATAGTCTGGTTACCACCCGTCAAATTCGCCGAATTGCAAAGCACATCCCGACGAAAAGGGAATTGAAACAAATCTCTACACCAAACATACTGGCAATCTCTTTCTATTGCAAAGCACATCCCGACGAAAAGGGAATTGAAACCCAGGAGATACCTTCTGGATCTGGCTTTCTGGTGGGATTGCAAAGCACATCCCGACGAAAAGGGAATTGAAACCCGTAATCTTGATTGGTTCGAAGAGGCACAGAAGCAATTGCAAAGCACATCCCGACGAAAAGGGAATTGAAACTCCAGCAGGCTTGCTATGGGGCTGTCGCCATGCTCTTGCATTGCAAAGCACATCCCGACGAAAAGGGAATTGAAACAGGTCGAAGCCTCTCTTGCCCCTCACGAGCATCATAATTGCAAAGCACATCCCGACGAAAAGGGAATTGAAACATAAACTGACATTCGTATTCTTGGGCTACCCAGGCGTTGATTGCAAAGCACATCCCGACGAAAAGGGAATTGAAACGCACGATTTCCCGAAGAATGGCTTGATCGTCGGAGATTGCAAAGCACATCCCGACGAAAAGGGAATTGAAACGTGACTTTGACCGGCGCGTCGTGCTTGCGCTGGAAAATTGCAAAGCACATCCCGACGAAAAGGGAATTGAAACAGAAATTTAACATATGCGGCTTTTTCTAATGATCAATATTGCAAAGCACATCCCGACGAAAAGGGAATTGAAACATATTCCGCTTGCCATTGCCCAGAAACCTACAGAAGCATTGCAAAGCACATCCCGACGAAAAGGGAATTGAAACTACGAACCATGCGTATCGCAGTTTCCGAACTGTAGATATTGCAAAGCACATCCCGACGAAAAGGGAATTGAAACTTGTCTCTGCGGTACTGAGCCACACGCTCAGTCACGGCATTGCAAAGCACATCCCGACGAAAAGGGAATTGAAACTTTACCGGCCTGTTGATGAATCCGCCGACGAAGAGCCAATTGCAAAGCACATCCCGACGAAAAGGGAATTGAAACTTGTTAATGTCCGTTTATTTAGACAGTGCACCCGCGTGATTGCAAAGCACATCCCGACGAAAAGGGAATTGAAACAATGAACAGAAAATTATAAACACTATAGGTGAGAATTAATTGCAAAGCACATCCCGACGAAAAGGGAATTGAAACGAATACGTCCCTCGGATCTAGGTTCGTTACATATTCTGTTATTGCAAAGCACATCCCGACGAAAAGGGAATTGAAACAATAGTGTTATAAAGTTAGCCGCGCTATTATGTGAATTGCAAAGCACATCCCGACGAAAAGGGAATTGAAACATCTCATTTTATCACCTATCCGATATTTATATCTCTTCATTGCAAAGCACATCCCGACGAAAAGGGAATTGAAACACACTGCGAATGCCATAATATTCATACCGAAATATATAAGATTGCAAAGCACATCCCGACGAAAAGGGAATTGAAACGGGAACCGCGGGGGCCATTAGATCTTTGGCTGAGAATGATTGCAAAGCACATCCCGACGAAAAGGGAATTGAAACTTCGCGGGAATTCGGGCCATGTATTTCGTATTTTAGCATTGCAAAGCACATCCCGACGAAAAGGGAATTGAAACGCTATCGCCCCATTTGAAAATATCCAGATTAGATACATTGCAAAGCACATCCCGACGAAAAGGGAATTGAAACTATATTGGTGATAGACAGCTTTTTCGGGATCAAGCTATTGCAAAGCACATCCCGACGAAAAGGGAATTGAAACAGTTTTGATATCTGACTATCACATGTAAATGTATCTGTATTGCAAAGCACATCCCGACGAAAAGGGAATTGAAACCTGGAACGATTGCGACACATAGACGATTTAAGATATTATTGCAAAGCACATCCCGACGAAAAGGGAATTGAAACTCGATATCCAAGCCCTATAGTTCCATCCGATATTTTCCATTGCAAAGCACATCCCGACGAAAAGGGAATTGAAACCCGAATGGGTAATTGTTGGAGCAGGTGGAACCTGGAATTGCAAAGCACATCCCGACGAAAAGGGAATTGAAACAGTTCATGCACCAGGACACAACGCCAGCAGAGCTTGCGTATTGCAAAGCACATCCCGACGAAAAGGGAATTGAAACTTTCAAGCGTGAGGCATACGAACTCATAGGAAGAAATTGCAAAGCACATCCCGACGAAAAGGGAATTGAAACCCTAAATTAAAATGTCTATCGTTCGTAAATGTCAACATTGCAAAGCACATCCCGACGAAAAGGGAATTGAAACTAAGAAGTTGCACCTGTTATGTCCATTGCACAATTTGAATTGCAAAGCACATCCCGACGAAAAGGGAATTGAAACTATTCTAGGATGCTGGCAGATTGGACACTGTATCTCTCCGAATTGCAAAGCACATCCCGACGAAAAGGGAATTGAAACTAACCATCTTATTCATTTATATCTTTAAGTTCAGGTAGGATTGCAAAGCACATCCCGACGAAAAGGGAATTGAAACTAACCATCTTATTCATTTATATCTTTAAGTTCAGGTAGGATTGCAAAGCACATCCCGACGAAAAGGGAATTGAAACCGATTGGCGTATATCGCGGAACACGACGATAAAAAATATTGCAAAGCACATCCCGACGAAAAGGGAATTGAAACTTAGTCTCCTTATACCATCCAATATTAACATTCATCATATGAGAGCTTCGATTTAGCCTAAGACTATATGAATTTAAATTCTCACGTTAATAT
>ERZ795047.1348-NODE-1348-length-26375-cov-8.681953_pt1 | contig 26375 bp, 12 predicted proteins | sample MGYA00375131_ERZ795047 | MGnify/ENA primary metagenome ERZ795047 (study PRJEB30176, sample SAMN05720228) | activated sludge metagenome | isolation source: Anaerobic digester | place: Japan | collected 2015-05-20 ...
GCACCGCGTGGCCCGTGCTGCGCTTCAAGGACCGCCACGCCTTCTACGACGTTTCCTCCGGCGACTACGGCATCCTCGATGTCTCGTCCGACGGCTCGAACTGGACGCGCGTCTACGCCGTTTCGGGCGCGCGCGCCGAGTGGGCCGAGCAGGCGGTCGATCTCTCGCGCTGGCGCGGCCAGGCCAACCTCCACATCCGCTTCTACATCGAGAGCAACGGCAGCGGCACCGGCGACGGCTGGCACATCGACGACGTGGGCGTGGCCGAGCACGCGCCCGGCGCCGTGCAGGCGCTGCCCTTTGTCGAGCGCTTCGAGAACGGCCTCGGCAACTGGCTCAACGGCGGCTGGATCGTATCGGCAGATGCCTACGAAGGCACCGGCGCCGCCGAGGGCTACCCCTGCCGCTGGACCGCGCGGAACCGCGCGCGCTACTGGATGGTTCTCGACCGGGAGCTCGACCTTACCGGTAGCACCGCGCCGCAGGTCACACTCTGGGCCAAGCGCAGCCAGGGCGACAGCTACACCCGTCTCCACATCTTGATCTCGAAGGACGGCGGTCTGGGCTGGCGCGATCTGAGCGGGCAGATCGCCCAGATAGCGGAGTGGACGCGCTACCAGTTCGCCATCCCTTCCGATCACCGCGTCGCCAACCTGCGCCTCGCCCTTTGCACCTACGACCATTACGGCGATACCGCGGCCAAGCTGCAGGTCGACAAGCTCACCGTCGAGGAGTCGCCCCCCGCCGTGACGCTTGAAACGCCGACTGATGTCACGGTCAGCGGTCTGTCGCTCGCCTGGTCGCCCTACGCAGGTGGCGACTTCCAGTGTTACAAGGTCTTCCGCCACACCGCGCAGAATGTCGACGAAACGCATACGCTTGTCGCGACCATCACCGATCCCGACGTGACCAACTTTACCGATACCGCGCTTTCGGCGCGCATACGCTACTTCTACAAGGTCTATGTATACAACACATCCGACACCGGTACGCCTTCCAACGAGGCCTCCGCGCAGACACTGGGCGTTCCGCTCGGATGGACGGACGACTTCGGTTCCGGCGTGGATCCTGCGTGGACCTTCTCCGGCACATGGGGCATTCAGGACGGCGCAGGTGTGAACGGCACCCCCGCGCTGACCGATTCGCCCGGCGACTACGCTAACTACAGTGACACATGGGCGCAGACCGCTGCGGACTTGAGCGCGGCGACATGGCCCGTACTCGTCTTCACGGATCGCCACGCCCTACCGCCCACGGGCGACAACGCCTATGTTCAGATCGGCGCGGCCGACAACAACAACGTCGGTTCGGTCGAATGGTTCACCGTCTACAGCACCCGCGGCACCCGCGCCGATTGGTGCGAGCAGCAGATCGACCTCTCGCGCTGGAAGGGACGCCACACCGTCTACATCCGCTTCCGCTTAGGCACGGACGGGAGTGTGACCGATGACGGCTGGGCCATCGACAACGTCGCCATACGCGAACACACGCCGCTTCCGGTTGCATCCTCCTTGCACGAACGCTTTGAAAACGGCCTGGATACTTGGATCAACGGCGGTTGGGCTGTCTCCGCCGTCACGCCCTACGAAGGCGGTGCTTGCGTCCTCGACCACGTCCATAGCACGGTCCAGGGTTACACCGACTCGTGGCTGGTCTACGGCGGCGAACTCGATCTCAGCGGCATGGATGACGCCATGGTCACGCTCTACGCCCGTGGCTGGCGCGGCTACAATAACTATGGACATCTCAACGTCAGACTCTCAAAGGACGGCGGCGTCAACTGGCACGACCTCTCCGGTGCTCTCAATGTCGCCGATACCTGGGGCCGCTTCCAGTATGCCGTGCCGGCTGACTACCGTACCGCAGGTGTCCGGATCGCTGTGTCGAGTTATGCGCATCGTTACGATCTCGACAGCCAGTTCTACATCGACGCATTCGGCATCGGCGGTGCGGCACCCGGTGCGCCCGTCCCGCTCACGCCAGCCGATGGCGCGACCGTCACGATGTTGCGCCCGGCACTCGTTGTCGAGAACGCCGTGGACAACCAGAGCGACCTGTTGACCTACCGCTTCGAGGTCTACACCAACGCCGTGATGAGTGCCGAAGCGCTTGTGGCGCAGACGCCGGCCATCGCCGGCGGCACTGGGACGACCTCTTGGCAGATCGACGCTGACCTTCCCGACGGTGCGCAGGTCTGGTGGCGCTGCCGTGCCACGGACAACAACGAGAACATCGGCCCGTGGAGCGCGACGGCCACGTTCGTCGTGAACCTTGTCAACCATGCGCCGACAGCGCCGGAGATCATCTCGCCCTACGCTGGTGCCACGATGCCCGATGCCAACGGCTATTTCATCTGGTTCGCCAGCGAAGACAGCGACCCTGGAGACGCCATCACCGGCTATCAACTTCAGATTGCATCAGACGAGACCTTCACCAACATTTTGGTGACGGCGGTAATCGCGCCGCAACCCAGTACGCTTCTGGCGCAGATGAAAACGTTGCCCGGTTATGATGCGCTGGTGTTGAACGCGCGTTACTACTGGCGCGTATGCGCTCTGGACATTTGGAGTGAGCCGTCGCCGTGGTCGACCGCCGCGTTCGTATACGGCGAGTTGCAGACGCCGGAGCTGCCAGAGCCGCCTGCGCCGGTCACGGTCACCAGCATACAGATGGGCGCCAACAATCTGGTCACGCTCTCGTGGACGCCCAGTGAACGCCCGGTACGTGTCGAGTTCACGCGTAGCCTGACCCATCCGCAGTGGACCGCGATTGAAGGCGCGACCGGACTCACCGTGACCACGGCCGTCGTGCCGTACCCGGCGGATGCACCCTGCGGCTTCTTCCGTGTGGTCGTTGAGAATGCGGAGGGCGAATAAAGGAGAGTCCGTTAGTGCATGAGTTTGTCTGGGAGTGCGCTACCCCCAAAAACTTTAGTGCCCTTTGTGCCTTCGTGTGAGGGAACAACTTGTTTTTTATCGTGCTTGTTGAGCCGTAAGGCACTAATAAGCCCATTATTTGAGATTTGAGAGAATCTTTACAGCAGCCGGACTTCCGCGTAACTTCGCGATGTCAAGCGGCGTGTTTCCCTCTTCGTCTTTCGCATGGGCATCAGCCCCGGCCGACACAAGATATTTGACGATTTCGGCGTCATGGTTCACGAACGCCGCGTTGTGGAGCGGGGTTTGGCCTCTGTTGTCTTTCGCGTTCACATCCGCCCCCAAGGAAACGTAGTATTTGGCAAGTTCAAGGTCATGGGCGCCTCCCAGGTGGAGCGGGGTATAGCCGCTATCGTTCTTGGCCCGCACGTCTGCACCCAAGGAGACAAAGTATTGCGCGACTGAGAGGGTTCGCGCCGTATGGAGCGGCGTCGTTCCGTGCTTGGCCTTCGCGGTAACGTCGGCTCCTTTGGAAACCAGGAAAGCGGCGGTTTCAACCGTACACGCCTCATGGAGCGGCGTTCTGCCTAACGTGCTTTCCGCGTGGATGTCAGCACCTTGCTCAATAAGGAACTTCACAACGTCCAAATTGTCCCAATTCCCGGCGGCGGAAATGAGCGGGGTGACGCCCCATTTGCACTTCGCATGGATATCCGCTCCGTGTGAGACAAGGAACCGGGCGACTTCGACATCCTTGTTATACGCCGCCGCATGGAGCGGGGTCCGTCCGTCGTCGGCCTTCGCATGGATATCGGCCCCTTGGGAAACGAGGTATTGGATAACATCGACGTTCTTGTTGAATGCCGCATAGAACAGCGGCGTTCCTCCTCCGTCGTTGTTCTTCGCATTGACGTCGGCTCCTTTTTCAACGAGATACTTAACCGTGTCGAGGACGAGGGCACCCGATGCGTTTTCGTCCAGTATTCCGCCCAGATGCAGGAGTGCGGCCTTACCGTGTTCTGCGATCAATTTGTCGGCCTTAGCCCGGTCTACGGTAAACAAGTTTGCGAAATACGCGACCATCTCCGCGTTCCCTGTTTTCTTGGCGATGTCAGGCGGTGTCTCGCCCTGTTTGTTTTTCGCCTTGAGATCGGCGCCCTTTCCAACGAGGCGTTTGACGATATCGGCGTTTCCGCGTTCCGCCGCCCGGTGTAGCGGGGTGTTGCCGTTGTTGTCTTGCGCGTGGACATCGGCTCCCTTGAGAATGAGGAAACGGACAACAAAGGCGTCCCTCGCATGATGGAGCGGGGTCTGTCCGTCATCGGTCTTCGCATTGACATCTGAGCCTTTGGAAACGAAATACCGGACGTAATCGAGGGTCAGCGCCTTTTCGCGCGCGTCGACGGTGCTCCCTTGCAGGTAATGCGCAAGAGCGGCTTTCCCGTGTTTTTCGATCAGCGCATCGGCTTTCGTTTGATCGATGGCAAACCGATCCGCAAGATACGCGACGACATCCGTGTTTCCCATGCGTTTTGCAACGTCGATCGGTGACTCGCCGCTCCGGTTCCTCGCATAGACATCCGCCCCCTTGGCGACAAGGAGTCGGGTGACTTCGGGGTTTTTGTCCCACCCCGCCGCATAGTAAAGCGGCGTGCAGTCGTTTCCGTCTTTCGCGTTCACATTCAGCCCGAGGGACATGATGTATGTGAAGGTGTCGATGCCCGCGTTGTAATACGCAGCCAAATGGAGCAACCCCATGTCGCCTTCGCTTCGTGCGTTGACATCGGCTCCTTTTGCAACCAGGAAGCGGACGATTGCACAGCCCTTTTTGTTCATCGCCGCCAGATGGAGCGGGGCAACCCCGCGTTTGTTTTTCGCGTTGAGTTCCAGCCCTTTGATCAAAAGGTATTCAACAATGTCCGTTTTCTCGTTTTCCCATGCCGCCGCATGGAGCAAGGAGTTTCCTTCTGCGTCTCTGATGTTGAGATCCGCCCCGCCGCGCTCGACGAAATACTTGAAGACATCCAAGCGCCTCTCCGACCTCACCGTCTCATGGAGCAGTGTCCTCCAGGCGTTGGTCACATTGACTTCCGCTCCGTGCGAGACGAGGTGTTTGACGGCTTTAAGGTTCTCCCACATCGCCACTTTCCAGAGCGGGGTCTCGCCAACCTTGTCCTTCGCATTGACATCCGCCTCGTAGGCAACAAGGCAACGGATGGTGTCGATGTCATCGCTACAACACCTCCCCCATGCCGCCGAATGGAGCGGCGTTGCGCCGCCGTTGTCTTTCGCATCAACGTCCGCCCCTTCGCACAAAAGAAACTCGACGATCTCGCCGTTTCCCCGCCGCGCCGCGACATGGAGCGGGGTCTCGCCGTTGTTCGCTTTCTCGTTTACGGCGGCCCCTTTTGCGACGAGACGTTCGACAATCGCGAGGTTGCCGTTTCCGGCGGCCCGGTGGAGCAGGGTGTGGCCGTCTTTGTCTTTCGTGTGGACGTCTTCCCCGAAGGACGCGAGGTACTCGACCACTTTGGCGTTGTCGTTGCGCGCCACCGCAAGATCGAACGGGGTCTGGCCTTTGCCGTCCTTCGCCTGGACATCTGCCCCAAGGGAGACAAGGTACTTTGTGACTTCGAGGTTCTTATTCTGTGCGGCGAAATGAAGCGGAGTCTGCCCCGCTACAAGGACGTAACGGTCGCCTTTTTCGGTCTTCGCATGGATATCCGCCCCGATGGAGACGAGATAGGTGATCATGTCAAGGTTCGGGTTTTTCGCCGCATAATGGATCGGGCGTCTTCCGTCGTTGTTCTTTGCGTGGATATCCAGTCCGAGTGCAACAAGATGCTTCAAGACCTCGACCTTTCTGCTGTATCCTGCCGCTTGATGGAGCAGGGAGTCGCCGTCCTTGTTGACCGCACGGATGTCCGCACCCAAAGAAACGAGGTAGTCGATGAGTTCGACAGCTTTGTCGTTGCCCACGGCGTAATGGAGCGGAGTGCCGCCGCCGCTGATATCGGTCTTCGCGTGAATGTCCAATCCGAGGGAGACGAAATACTTGACGACATCAAGGTTGGGATTGCGTTGCGCTGCAAAATGCAGCGGGGTTGTGCCGCGGTCGTCCTTCGCATGAATGTCCCCGCCAAGGGACACGAGGCATTTGATGAATTCGAGATTCGTATTCTTCCATGCCGCATAGCAGAGCGGAGTAGGATCGCCATCTTCGCGCGCATTGACATCCGCGCCTTGGGACACAAGGTACTTGATGATCTCGATATTTCCGCCCTCTTCCGCCGTCTTACAGAGCGGAGTCTGGCGGTATCGGTCCTTCGCGTGGATGTTCGCCCCCTTTGAAATGAGGAGTTTGACGGTTTCGAGGTCTTTCCCTTTCTCCAGCGCCTCATGGAGCGGCGTCAATCCGTAGGTGTCCTTCGTGTTGACATCCGCTCCGTTGTCCATGAGGAACCCGGCGATTTCAGCGCTTTTTTTTGAGCCCTTGTCCCGCCATCGCATCAGATAAATGAGCGGGGTGTCGCCATATCTACTCTTCGCGTCGACATCGGCTCCTTGGGAGACGAGGAATCTGACGGTCTCACCGTCACTATCCTTCCCCGCCGCAAAATGGAGCGGCGTAAATCGATTGTTGTTTCTTGCATTGACTTTCGCTCCCAAGGAAACGAGGAGCTTGACGATTTCGACGCCTCCGTTGCTGATCGTCGCCCAATGGAGCGGGGTGTTGCCGACGTTGTTCGGGTTCGCCTCAATGTCAGCCCCTCGGGCATGAAAATAGGTCACATGGCGGCGGACAAGTTCGTTGCGCATGTCCCGCCGGTTTTCCCACAGGTACTGCCCGATGGCGTTTTTCTCATGTTTGCGAGGAACTCATCGGCTGCTGCCTGTTCCGCCGCAGACAATAAGGGGACGACTTCTACTTGGTCGGCGGCTTTTTGTGCTCCGACCGAGGAGATCCAAGCAAAGCTGCAGAGGCTCCAGCCGATGAGGTTGCGTATGATCCGTTTGTGAAGCATACATTTCGCTTGCATAACAGGATACCTCGGAGATCTGTGGGTGGATAGAGGCCAATCACAATCGAAACTACGAACAGGATATTCCATTTCGGTATCCTTGTAAAATCGAAATGGTCATTTTACGTTTCGCGGTCGCAGTCGGGTGGTTGTTGACTTCACGGCACGGATTGACTACGATCCCGAATATCGGGTGGCAAGTTGCAGACCCGGATCATGGGAGGGGATATGAATCGTCGGAACTTTTTGAGAGTGGGTGTTGGTGCGGCAACGTTTCTGTCCGCCGCTACGCGCCTTCGTGCGCAGGGTGCGAATGATGCTATCCGGCTGGCGATCGTCGGCATGGGATCGAAAGTCAAGATCGGCGGCATGGGGCGTAACGACATGCGCGCCTGCCGCACCGTGCCGGGGGTCCGGATCGCGGCGATCTGCGATGTCGATTCCGTCAATCTCGGTTATGCGCTCGACGAGTGCGCCAAACACAACGAGAAGCCCGAGACCTTTGCCGACTACCGGAAACTGCTGGAACGCAAGGATATCGATGCGGTCTGGGTCACCACGCCGAACCACTGGCACGCGCTGGTGTGTATCCACGCCGCTCAGGCCGGCAAGCATGTCTTTGTCCAGAAGCCGGTCAGCCACAATCTGTTCGAGGGACGCAAAATGGTCGAGGCCGCCCGCGCCTACAACCGCGTGGTCTACTCGTCCACGATGACCCGCTCAATGGCCGGTTTCCGCGAAGCCGCGCGTTTTGCCATCGACGGCAACCTCGGCAAGCCGCTCTACATCCATGCGGTGCGTTACGGTGCGCGGACGAGTATCGGCAAAGTGTCTGCCCCGACGCCGATCCCCTCGACGCTCGACTACAACCTCTGGTGCGGTCCGGCGCCGATGAAGCCGCTCATGCGCCAGAATCTGCACTACGACTGGCACTGGGATTGGGACACCGGCAATGGTGAACTCGGTAACTGGGGCATCCACCTTTTGGATGGCGCGCGCGAGGTCGCGGGGCAGGGCATGCCGAAAGGCGTGCTGAGCGTCGGCGGTCGCTTCGGCTATGACGATGACGGCGCAACGCCCAACACGCAGATCACGTTCTTCGATTACGAGCCGTTGCCGATCATCTACGAGATGCGGGCGTTGCCGCGCGAGAGCCGCCTCCAGAAAAACGGCGCGTGGGGACAGCAGGACATGGACGCGCTCCACGGCCAGTCATACACGACCTCCGTTCAGTGCGAAAACGGCTACACGGTCGGCAACAAGGCCTACGATAAAGACGGCAAGTTGGTCAAGGAGTTCAAGCCGGCATTGCGGTCGGTGCGCTCAGCTTTCTTCGATGCCGTTCGCGGCAAACCGGGCATGCCGTATTACGATATTTCCGAAGCCCACATATCGACGAGCCTGGTGCATCTGGGCAACATCGCGCACCGCCTCGGAAAAGGGGCCGCGCCGGAACAGATCCGCGAGCGTCTCGCCTTCAACGGCGACTTTCTCAAGGCATGGGAGCGGATGCACGTCCATCTCGAAGCCAACGGGATCGATCTCCGCAAGACCCCGCCCGCGCTCGGGCCGTATCTGCGCTTCGACCCGGCGGCGGAACGCTTCACCGGCGACTTCGCCGACGAGGCCAACCGCTATCTCGGACGCACATACCGCAAAGGCTTTGAAGTGCCGGAGAAGGTTTAGTTCGAGGTTAGAAGAGGTTGAAGCGGCGGCGCAGCAGCCATTCGCTCAACAGCAGGAGGAGCAGCGCCACAAAAAAGAGCGGTGTCTCGTAGATCAGGAAACGTTCGCGCTGGACCACATTCTTGCGGACGGCATCGATCAACCGCTCTTCAAGTGCGGCACCGTCCGCAGGCGTGAACAGGTGGCGTTCGCTGCTGAAGCTGAGTAGGCGTTCGCGCTCTGAGCGCAGGTGCATCTGTTCCGACAACACATCGCCGACCAACAAGAAGGCGTAACGGGTGCGGATCACCGTTTGACCATCGGCTGACGTGACACGCAACACATAGCGGCCGGGCTGCAATCCGGGCAGTTCCGCCGCGAAGTGTCCCGTGCGACGATCAAGCGTCCGGCTCGCTTCCGGCGTGTCGCGGCCCATAGCGAAGAGATCAGCCTTGACGCTCAATGCGGCTTCATTGCCGTCGGGGTGGCGGGCCTCGGCTGTGACGGTCACGCTCTCGCCTGCCGCGAGTTCGCGTTTGCTGAGCGTCACCTTCAAAAGATCGGCATCGTCCGCCGTGCGGCTGGCGAAGGCTGCAAGCTGACGCCAGAAACGCCCGTAGTTGTCTTCGCGTCGGTCGGGCTCGCCCCAAAGGTGAAAGGCGTTGCTCAAGAGCGCGATCACCTTGCCGCGTCCGTAGGTGTGCCATACGAGCAACGGCTGGCGCGCGTCGCTTTCCGCCCACAGTTCAACCCGTGCACCGGCCTTAACGTCCTTGACCAAATTAAGGCCGTTGAGCGTGAAGTTCGCCGCATCGCCGTTGTCGCTGATGATCGCGCGGACTTGATCGGCCAGCGCGCCATGCGCGGCGGGGTCGGGCACAACACGGAACGTGCCTTCTTGGAACGACTGCTCAAGCGTCACAACCGGCAAGAGGCGAAGCAGCGGGGAGCCGGTCGGCAGACGGCCGAAGGCATCACTGCCGGCGAGGCAGACCAACGAGCCGCCCTGATTCACATAGTGCTCCAAGACGAGCGCTTCGGCGGGTGTCAGGAGGTCGCCGTTGTGTGCGCCGAGGATCAGGCAGGTGACCGTTTTGAGCGCGTCGGCACTGGCCGGCAGGCCGTTTTGAAAAGCGGGGTTGGGCTTGCGGCCTTGGAGACGGAACACGCCCTCCGAGACCCGGTAGACGGCTGTGAAGGCGTCGGATTCATCTTTGGTGAACTCTCGCAGCAACGGGCGGAAGCTGTTGTTCAGCAGCGGGAAATAGGCGACGATCTCGCTTTTGGCGGTCACGACTTCGATGGCAAATTCACGTCGGTTGTTGAGGAGCGTCGCCTCGCCCGGCAGACTGTCGCATTCAATCCGCAGCGTGTGGATGCCGGTTTTGGAAAACGTGACGGAGACCGGTTCGGTGTGCAGCCGACCGCTGGCCAGCGTGAGTGTGGCGTTGTGGATCGGGACATCGTCGGCAAAGACACGGAACGCCGCACGTTGTTCGAGGGGGTATCCGCTCAGCATTACGGGAACCGCCAGCGTGAGCGTTTCCCCTTCGTAGAGTGTGTCTGGACAAGCGAACGATTCAATGCCGAGATCCTGCACGTCGGCCAAATCGGTGCCGACCTGCACGCTCATGACCGGGACTGTCAGGTCGCTGCCCTTGAAGCCGGAGTGGTCGATGCCGTCGCTCACCAAAACCAGCGCCGCCACGCGCGCGAGTCCGATGTCTTTATCAACGCGGTCAATCGCTTGGCGCAGGTCGGTGCCGCCTTCAGGAGTCAGGTCTGACAAAGCATCGGGTGACTCGATCTGTTCGGTGTCGTGATGAAACGCATATAACGCGCGGGGGTAGTCGGAGAGGCGGCGCAGCGGCGTGTCGCGTAGGAAGGCGGCGGCGCGTGACAGGCGCGTTTCGCCATGCGGCAGGTCACGTGTGCCCATCGAAGCGGAACGGTCGACCAGAAAAACGATCTGCGACTTTTCTAGATTGCGCTCTTCGATCATCTGGCCCGGACAGAGCAGCATGAACACCACCAGTATAAGGCTGGCCACGCGCAACGCCACCAACAGGCGGTGGCGCGACGCCGTTACGGCGGGGTTGCGGTACTTGAACGCATAGAAGGTGGCAACCGCTACCAGCGGTAGCAGGAGCGCGAACGTCCAGAGCGGGATGAGTGGATAAAAGGTCATGATCGACGGTTTGAAAGATAGGCGTTGCCGAGCAGGGCTTCGGCTGTGAGCAGGAAAAGGAGCAGCACCAGCAGGATGCCGGAGAGGTCGCTGCCTCGGCGTGCAGCGCGGATTTGCGTATCGATGGCGGCGTCCGCCTTGAGGACATGTGCTTTGATCGATGCCAGCGCGCTGAGCTTGCCGGACGACCAGCACGCCAACTCGCTTTCAGAAGCGACCGTGTTGACCGCCAGCGAGCGCGGCGTGGCCCGTTCGGCGGTGATGATGCCGGGTTGCCACGTTTCACTGAGGCTGGCCGCGCCATCTTGCACAGGGCGCTCGACCTGTGCACCGTCATGATAACTACAGGCGAGGACGGTATCGTCAGCATCAAGCGCGGTGAGGCGCACGGTCTGACCGCAAGCGATGTTCGCATGTTGTTGCGACTCATGGGCGGCATGCGTCATCAGATGGATCATGGCGATCGGGAAGGATTTCAACTCCGGCCAGTTGCTGGTGTCGCGGCGCACGGAAAAAGCGCAGGCGATCAGACGGCCGGCACCCACCGGCTGCTCAACAATCATGGGCATACCGCGACACTCAGCCAGCACGGTAGCGGAGGGGGCAGGCGAGAGGGTATTCAGGCGTTGCCAAGTGACAAGGTCCATCTGGAGCAGATCGTTGAGTCCGGCCAGTGCGTCCTTGAAGGTCATGTCGGTGCGCGAGCTTGGGTCGCGCGCGCCGAACAGTTTGCGCAGCGCCTCGTTTTGAAAAGCGGCAAAGGTGTCAGGCCCTACGTCGCCGCCGGCGAACACCAGTACACTGCCGCCGCCTTCGAGGTAGCGCGTCAGCAGGACGGCGGCCTGCGCGTTGAAGGGCGGTGGGTTGGCAAACACCGCGACATGGTGCCGCTCCAATTCGCGGGGTTGCAATTCATTGAGAAAACCCTGCTCGGCGAGAATACCATTCACCGCCTGGCCGCCCGAGGGATCAAGCGCCAAAGAGAGGAAGTGGAAGGGGCGGACGCGGCTCAGGAGGTCGGCCTCGATCAGCAGGGCACGGATATTCTCGCTCACGTTGAGCGTGAACCAGTGTGTGTTGTCAAGCGCGAGCGACGAGTCGGCGATGCGCACGGCGCCATTGACCACGCCAGCGTGCGGCGGCACATATTCAAAACGTCCGGTGGCGCGATCGCTGGCGGGGATATGAAGCGCGTCACTGCGGATGGTTTCCGTGCCGATCACCAGACTGACTTCCGTATCGCGACTGTGTTCGCCATGGTTGGCGATTTCATAGGGAATGACAAGCGGCTTGTTGACCATCTGCGGGCGTGTCGAGAGCGCCAGACGCGGAATGGAAAGATTGTCGGAGGGGCCACTGAGCGGCACCAGATAAAGACGCAACCCCTTGGTCTGTTCGAGTTCAATCGGGGCGGAGGGCGCTTGGTTGCTTTGAAAATCTGAGATCACGTAGATCTCACGGTTTTGGATGCCGCCAGCCGTCAGGTCTTGTTGTGCGCGTTGCAGCGCGGCGGCGAAAGAACCGGAGGCACCGGTCACGCGGAGTTCTTCGAGAACGCGGCGCACGGCCTGTCGCTTGCGTGTCAGGGCGATGCCCGTACGTCCGGAGACCAAGGTCAGCGCCGCCGCATCGCCTTCCGATAGAGTGTTCAGGATTTCATCAGCCTTCTGCGCGGCGAGGGCGAAGGCAGTCATGCCGGCGCCTAGCTTGCGATCCATGGAGAGGGTGTCGTCGAGCACGATCGCCACTGCGGTGCGCGCGGCGAGTGCGGGCGAGAAGCGTTGCAGCGTGATGCCGGCCAGGGCCAGCGTCAGGACGAGAATGCTCAGGGTGCGAACCAGCAGGAGCAGCCACTCACGCACACGCCGACGGTGGGCCAGGTAGCGTTTTTGCTGCTGGAAGAACTGGAGCGTCGAAAATTCGATGTTGGCCCTGCGCCGCCTGAAGAAGAGGTGGAGCAGGATGGGAAGCGGGACTGCTAAAAGTCCCCATAGAAAAAGTGGATGGCCCACATGCATCAGAAAAGTCGTTCCCGTTTGTGAAAATAGGCGAGCAGCGCTCTGTCGAACGGTGTGCCGGTGCTCAGGGTTTCGAACGTCATGTTCATGCGGGCACTGTTGCGGCGCAAGCTCTGCTGAGCGCGATTAAACGCTTCCAAGTAGAGGGGGCGGCAGTCTTCGCTTTCGATCTCCATGCACTCGCCGGTTTCTAAATCGCGAAATTCGATCAAGCCGCGAAAGGGGAAGGTGGTCTCTAGCGGGTCCAACACTTGAAACAGCAACACCTCGCAGCCTTTATGCTGGAAGTGCCGCAGACTCGCGATGAAATCGGGATCTGGATCAAGAAAGTCGGAAAAGATCAGCACGATCGAACGCCGGTGGACCTCTTCGGCGATACGGTGAAAGCAGGGAGCGGCCTGTGAGCGGCCTGTGGGGACGAGGCTTTCGAGGTGCGCCAACAGACTCAGCATGTGCATCCGCGATGTTTTGGCGGGGTAATAGGACTCGATGCGGTCGGTGTAAGTGAACAAACCGACCGCATCCTTTTGGCGCTGCATGAGATAGAGAAAGGCCGCCGCGAGGTAACAGGCGTAGTTGAATTTGTGGTTCTTCGCTGCGCCCAGCGCCATGGATCCCGAGCGGTCGAGCACGATGTAGGCGCGCGTGTTGGTTTCGTCCTCGTACTGTTTGACATAGTAGCGGTCGGTCTTGGCGTAGGCCACCCAGTCCACATGTTTGACGGCATCGCCGGGGCAGTACTTACGGTATTCAGAAAACTCGGAGGAGAAACCGTGGTAGGGGGAGCGGTGCAGGCCCGTGAGGGAACCCTCCACCATGGCGCGGGCGACCAGTTCGAGGTTTTTGAGGCTGTCGAGCATGCGGGGCGAGAGCAGCCGGGACGAGTGCGCGGCACGGAGGCCCTGAGCGCCGGTCTGGCGCAGTGGGTCCTGTCGATTATTGGCGTGTCTGTCTGCGGTGGACATGTTCATCCGCATCCTTCCGTCGGCTTACACGCCGGCACTGTTGGGCTCGGGGACGTGCTGCAGCAGACGATCGATGATCTGCGTGGCGTCGATGCCCTCGCCGGTGGCGTGGAAATTACAGGCGATCCGGTGGCCCAGCACGGCGTGCGCGTTACGTCGCACGTCAGCGCAGCAGACGTTGAGACGGCCTTCGAGCGCGGCGGTCGCCTTGGCTGCAAGGACAAGGTACTGCCCCGCGCGCGGACCGGCACCGTAGGCTAGGTTGGCGCGCACAAAGTCGGGGGCCGTGGCCTCCGCCGGACGCGTGTTGCGTACCAGATCAATGCAGTATCCCAGCACATGCTCGCTGACCGGGATGTCGCGCACACAGCGTTGCAAGTCGAGCAGCGTCGCGCCGTCGACCCGGCGCGTTAGGTTGATGTCGCGGTTTATCGTTGTCTGACGGAGGATCTGCATCTCTTCGGCGCGTTCCGGATAGTCCATTCGGATCAGGAACATAAAACGGTCGAGCTGTGCTTCGGGCAACGGGTAGGTGCCTTCCTGCTCAATCGGGTTCTGAGTGGCCAGCACAAAGAAGGGCTGCGGGAGCGGGATGGAGCGGCCGCCGGTAGTGACGACGTTCTCCTGCATCGCTTCGAGCAGCGCGGCCTGTGTCTTGGGCGGCGTGCGGTTGATTTCATCGGCCAGCAATAGGTTAGTGAAGATGGGACCGGGCACAAAGCGCAACGAGCGGCGCGTGCTGCCCGATTCCTCGTCGAGGATCTCGGTGCCGGTGATATCGGAGGGCATGAGGTCGGGGGTGAACTGTACGCGGTTGAAACTGAGGTCCAACGCCTCGCCTAGACTGCGGACGATCAACGTCTTGGCCAATCCCGGCACGCCCAACAGTAGGCAGTGTCCGCGCGAGAGCAACGCCGTCAATATCTGATGAATCACGGCATCCTGTCCGACGATCACCCTGCTGATCTCACTCTTAATGGCGGCGTAAGCGACAGCAATTCGTTCCAACTTCTCGGGAGTCGGTACGTTCATCACAAGGCTCCTTTATGTGAAGGGGCCTCGGCCGGCCGGCACGCGGACATGCGTACCCTTGCCGAATGATTCCCCCTGATGGTTTAAACTATAGGCTAATCAGACCGAACCCGCAAGACGGAGTTAGGGTTTCAGGTCTTTCGTTATTCTTCTCTCTTGGTTTATGGGCGGGATGTTGATACGATGACGGCGTTCAATCATTGGCGACGGTAAGGAGAGTATATGCACATGATCGAGACTTCCGATCGGTTTTCGATTCGCAGGATGACCACGCAGGAGTTGCGGGACCGTTTTGTGATTGAGAACCTTTTTCAGCAAGGCAAGGCAAATCTGGTCTATACCAACGTGGATCGCGCGGTGGTCGGCGGGATTGTGCCTTTGGAGGAGCCGCTGGAACTCAAGGGCAGCCGCGAGATGGCCTGCGCGTATTTTTGTGAACGTCGGGAGGTGGGTATCATCAACCTGGGCGGTGCCGGCAGTATCGTGGTCGATGGCACGACCCATGACATGGGAAACCGCGAGTGTCTCTACATCCGTCGCGGTAGCCGCGGTATTCTCTGCGCCAGCGACAATCCGGCAGCTCCCGCGCAGTTTTATCTGGTGTCCTATCCGGCCCACACCGACTATCCCACAACCAAAGCGGCCCTCAAGGATGCCAACCATATCGAGCTGGGCTCGTTGGCGGAATCGAACCGCCGCACGATCCACCAGTTCATCCGTCCGGGCTTTATCAGGAGCTGTCAGTTGGTGATGGGGTTCACGGAGCTTCATGAGGGCAGTGTTTGGAATTCGTTTCCGCCGCACACGCATACCCGCCGCACGGAGGTCTATTGCTACTTCGATCTGCCTGAAAACGGCCTTGTGATGCACTTCTTGGGCGAGCCGGACGAGACGCGTCATGTGGCGGTGCAAGAAAAGCAGGTGGTGCTCTCGCCCGCGTGGTCGGTGCATTGCGGCGCCGGCACCGGCTCTTACGCATTCGTGTGGGCAATGGGCGGCGAGAATCAAGAGTTTGACGACATGGACAAGTGCGATGTGGCCGCGTTGCGGTGAGGTGTGTATGCGGATTGGCGTGATGGTAATACTGTTGCTCTGCACCGTAGGCGGTGTCAGTGCTGGTGAGCTTTTCGTGGCGCCGTCGGGACGGCTGACGGATGCGGTGGCCGATGGCTCGCGCAGCCGCCCGTTTGTGTCACTGACTCAGGCGCGTAACGCGATCCGCGCCGCGCGTCAGGCGGGGTGCGATGAGGCATGGACGGTGCGGGTGGCGGCGGGCGATTATCTGCTCTCCGAGCCGTTCGTGCTGCTGCCGGAAGATTCGGGGCGCGAAGGCGCGCCGGTCATCTATCAGGGCGAGGGCACCGCGACACGGGTGATGGGCGCGCTGCGCATCGAAGGCTGGCGCGTGACGGAGGAGGGACTCTGGGAGGCACCGATTCCGTACCTTCCCGATGGCACACGCGCTTATTTCGAGAGCCTGTATGTCAACGGCCAGCGTGCGGTGCGTGCGCGTCATCCGAACGAGGGCTTTTTGACCCCGCAGGCGGTCAAACAAACGATGCGCACCAACGAACAGCCGCGAGTGGAGTATGCAGTTGCGGAACTGACCGCCCGTGGTGGCGATCTGGCGTTGCTGGCCGGAGAGCCCGCCGGGGCTTGGCGCTATGCGCAGGTGGTGGTGCATCACAACTGGGACACGACACGCCGCATGATCCTCGGTTTCGATGCTGCCAGCGGCACGCTGCGCACGCAGGGCGGGCGCTGGAAGCCGTGGAATCCTTGGCGTACCAATTCGCTTTATTACGTCGAGAATGTGCGATCGGCCTTTGATGCGCCGGGCGAGTGGTTTTATGACGGTTGTGCGGGCACGATCCTCTATCGGCCGCGCAAAGGCGAACGCCTGCCCGGACGTTGGCGTGGTGCCGAGGTTTTCGCGCCTTATCCCGGCTTGCAGACGTTGGTCGCGATTCAGGGCGATCCCGCCACCACCCAGATTGTGCGGCATGTCCAGTTCCGTTCAATCGCCTTTCACTACACCGATTCGCCGCGCCGTGCGGATCAGGTCAGGGGTGCTATGATCGCGCCCGAGGTGCTCGGCGCAATTGACCGTCCGGGGCCCACACAGTTCGAACCCATGCAGGCTGCGGCGCGCACCGAGGCTGCGGTGATGGCCGACGGCGCGCACGCTGTGACCTTCGAAGCGTGCGACGTGGCGCACACCGGCGAGTACGGCATCTGGTTCCGCGCGGGGTGCATCAGTAACCGCGTGATCCGCTGTGCGCTGACGGACCTCGGCGCGGGCGGCGTCCGCATCGGCGATCCGGGCGGCAAGGGAGCGAGCATCGCCAGCAATACGGTTGTAACGACATTCGGCCCGTACAGCACAGCCTTCAACGAGATCGACAACTGCATCATCACGCACGGCGGGCGCTTTCACGCCAGTGCTACGGCGGTCTGGATCGGCCATGCGTCGGACAACCGTGTCACACACAATGAGATCGGCGACCACTACTACACTGGCGTGTCAGTCGGCTGGGTGTGGGGCTATCGGGGCAGTGTGGCGCAGCGCAATCTGATCGCCTACAACCGCATCCATACCATCGGGCAGGGTGCGCTGGGCGACATGGGCGGCGTCTACGCGCTGGGTACTTCGTTCGGCACGCGGGTTTGCAACAACGTGATCTTCAATGTTGATTCCTACACCTACGGCGGCTGGGGCTTGTATCCCGACGAAGGGTCGGAGGGGATTGTGTTTGAAAACAATCTCGTCTACGACACCAAGGACAGCTCGTTCCATCAGCATTACGGGCGCGACAACATCGTGCGCAACAACATCCTCGCGTACAGCCGCCAGTACCAGGTGGCGATCACGCGCGCCGAGCCGCACCGCTCTGCCGTGATCGAGGGGAACATCATCTATTGGGCGCAGCCCGGCCAGGCGCTGGGGACGCCGCGCTACCGCGGCACGGAGAAGGCGCGTGTTGAGTGGCGGCGCAATTTGTGGTGGTGCGCTAACGGGCCGGTCGATTTCAACGGCAAAACGTTGGCGCAGTGGCAGGCCGAGGGCCGCGATACGGACGGGCAGGTGGTTGATCCCCTGTTTGTGGATGCGGCCGCGCGTGATTTCCGCTTGCGGCCGGAGTCGCCCGCGTTGGCTGCGGGCTTCATTCCGTTCGACAGCTCCAAGGCCGGTGTTTATGGCGACCGCGCTTGGCGCCGCCGTGCGCGAAAGTAAAGTGAGGTGCCTCAATGGGTTTTCTGCGCCGGACATTTTTTTCGCCTCCGTGGCGTTTGATCCGCTTCTTTATCCCCTTCACGGCGGTGGTGCCGCTGATCGTATATCGTTTGACGCTGTTTACGCATGTCTATCCGGGAGTTTCCTCGACATTGACCACGGCGGCGGCGGGATTGTGTCCGCAGGACGACCTTGCCTATCCGTTGTTCGCAATGGCCGCGCGTTGGGTGGCGGGGTTGAGCTTTGCGGACTTGCCGACGCGGCTGAATCTGTTTTGCGCGATGTGCGGCGGCTTGGCGGTGTCGCTCTTCTATCTGCTGGTAGCGCGGCTGGTGTTCATATTCGCCTGTGAAAATCCCGGTGGCGCGATGGCGGCGATGCCGCCGCGCCTGCGCGGAACGGATGATGACGCAGACGACGCCGACATCCCGTTGCGCGGTCAGGACGGGTTCGCGACCAATGCCGACGGTACGCTCTCCATCCCGGCTTCAGTCCAGGCGCACAATCGACGTGTGGCCTACGCCGCCGTGCTGGGCGGGTTGGGAGCGGCCAGTGTGCTGGCGTTCTGTGCGCCGTTCTGGTTGGTTGCGACTCGCCTCTATCCGTATGCGTTTGACTTGTTGCTGATTTTTCTCATCATCAACCTGATCATCTCTTATGACCAGCGAGGTAACCAAGTCTCACTTTTCGTAAGTGTGCTGCTGCTGGGCGCGTGTAGCGTGGAGTCGCCGATCTTTCTGCTTTTGATGCCGATCGGCGGTGTGATTCTCCTGCGCAGCATCATTCTGAACGGACACGCCACGACCTACAGGGTGCTTTTTGTGGTGTTGACGGGATTTGTTGGGTTGTTGTTGGCGCTGTATGTGTTGTGGCAGACAGCCGAGGTGTGCGCGGCCATTCCGGTTCCGGCTCCGCGCCCGATTCTGCGGGTGTTTCTGGAGACAATGAAGCGCGAACTGATCCGCTGGATTCCCAGTTTCGGATGGAGTTACGTCTTTGTACAATTCCTGTTCCCGGCCTCAATCTCCTTCTTCATCTTTTCGCATGCCTTCAAGCGTCGGACTCCGTTTCTTCTTTTGACGCAACTCGCGCTCGTCGTGCCATTGTTGCCGACCCTGCTCAACCTGAGTGTTGCGCGCGGAGCTGACGGGGAGATGACCTGGCTGGGCCGGATGCTGAACTGGGTTCACCTTGACACTTCGATCTGGGGGGTCGCGCGCCTCACTTCGAAAATCCCCGTCTACCAGCATGTGATCATCGCATTGTTTATCGGTATGCTGGTGGCCTCCTGGTTCTTGATGCGGGAGATCTTTGAGGAGAAGATCGAAGAAGAGCTCGACTATTACGAATACCGTGACAATCCACTCGTCTGCCGGATCGGTGCGGTGCTCTGCTGGCCGTTGCTGGCGCTGGCGCTTTTGGTGCCCTTCTTTAGTTACTCCGATATCGATCCCGATGAAGGAACGTTCGCCGACCGTGTGATCGATGAGATCTACCGTGAGTTGGACGGGCGCGACTGGATCGTCAACATGAGGTTGCTGAAGCACCACCTCATGGTGCGCGCACATCGTGACGGTCGACAGTTGACTTTTCTTGCAACCGACGACGCGCAAGGCGCGAGATCTAAACAGAATCTGGAAACGGCGCTCCGTACAGATCCGTCGTTTGCAACGAGCCGTTATCGGTTGATCAACGCCGCCGACCTATCGACCGCCGCATTTTTGCGCGAGTGGTTCAGGCACGACACCAACGCCTTTAAGCGGGTCGTGCTCTTTGACTCGCCCGAACTGTGGCGTGACAATGGTTTTCTGGCGCTGCCGACCGGTTTCTTCCTAAGCGGGGCACCGCGCGATACGGGTGTGGATACGGCCGCGTTGCTCACCCAGTATTACGCGTTTGGTGAGGCGATGGCCCCGCTGGTGAACCCAAAGACCCCCGATACCATCCGGTACTACGCCTATGTGCGGAAAGGATTGAACGGTCAAATCGCCCGAATGGGGAATGAACTGGCCGTTCTGCTGGTGGCGAAAGGACGGGTGGCGGAGGCCGCCGCACTGCTGGAGCATGTGTCGAACAGGGCGCCGGACAACCTCAGTGTGGTCCTGAATCGTTATGAGCTAGCTACTAACAAAGAGGGCGGTACGGAGGCGCAAGGCGAGATCGAAACGCAACTTCGCTTGATGCAGCGGAATGAGGACACCTTCGCGCTGACTGTTACGTCGCTGCAAGAACGCGACGGCACACTGCTCAATCAGGATGTTCTGGGTTATGTCCGCAAAAACATCTGGGATAGGGGGGCGGGGCAACGGCATCAGTGGGCAACCGCTAAAGGCTTCCGGACCGACCCGATGACTGCCATGCGCGACAGGAAGCGCGAGCTGGTCCAGACTATCACACGGCAGATCGACGCGAATGAGTTTGATGACGCCGAGCGCCATCTCAATCTGCTGCTGGACTTGGATGACCGCGACTCCTTTGCGCTGATCAACAAGGCACGTATCGCGATCGAACGGCGCGACCTGCCGGAAGCGGGCCTCTGGATGGATCTGGCCAAAGAGAACAAGGTGCCGGAAGAGGAGTTGGTCTGGCACGAGGCGGCACTGCTGATCTTGGACGGCAAAAATGATGAGGCGCGCGAACTCCTTAACAAGGTGATCCCCTCCCGTCCGGGCGACATCCGCCTGTGGGGCCTGCTGGCCGAAATCCTGCTGCAAGCCGGCGAATATCCGGAGTTGGAGAGCCGCGTCTTTCCCGCGCTCCGTAGCGCGGCGAGCAAGCGCGAGCACTATCTGATGCACATGGTGCGCGGTTACATCCTGAGGAACAACGGTCCACAGGACTATCCGCTCGCGCGTAGCAGTTTCCTGCGTGCGTTGGCGCTGAACCGCCATCTGCATCAAGTGCGCGAAGACCTGCTACGCCTCGACGACGTGCTTGATGTGCCGGCCTTTTCTGAAGAGGACGCCAAAGAGGTCTTGCGCCTCAATCCGGAACACGCGTTTGCCAACTACCTGTGGGGCTCGGTCCGTCTGCGTCGCGGCGAGTTGGACTTGGCCGAGGACCTCTTCAAGCGCAGTCTTGAAAAGGAGCGCAACGCGCCGGCGTATGCGGGCCTCGGCGCGGTGCTGTTCGAACGCGGCGAGATGGAGCAGGCGGAAAAATTCCTCCGCCGGTCGCTGGACATGGACGGGCAGCGCCTCTTCACCTTGCATACTCTGGCCCGCCTACTGATCGCGACCGGTCGGCTGGACGAGGCATCACGTGCTCTGGCCCCTGTGATGGATAGCTTGCCGGATGATCTTGACGTGCGCTTGACTTGGATCAATCTGTTGATGCGCCAAAGGAAACTGGATCAGGCGGCCATGCTGGTCTCCGACCTGCTGGATGACGAAGACCTGTTGCCGTATCACATCCGGCGTCGCCTGAAACCGCTGGTCGCCGAATTGTCGGCAGAATTTTCCAAATAATCTCGACGCATGAAGGTTTTTCGTCAGCTTCTTTGGTTTCTGGAGTACCTTGCCCTATGGCTGGCCTCGCTGCTCTATCGGCTGGTGCCGGCGCGCCGCGCCTATGCCCTCGGTGCTGGCGCGGCATCGCTTGTCTATCCGCTGTTCCGTGAGCGTCGCCGCATCGCAGTGGACAATATCCTGTGCGCCAGCATCACAGATGATCCGGCGGAGGCGGACCGCATCGCGCGTCGCGCCTTCGGCCATCTGGCCGGCCACCTCATGGAGGCACTCAAGGTGGGACAGGTAGTGACGGCGGAGAATTGGCGCGAGCACATCGTCTTCGACGGTCCCGCCGAAACCTTCGAGTTGTTGCTGGAGCGGCCGGATATGCCGGTCATGATCCTCTCCGGCCACCACGGCGTATGGGAGGCGGCTGTGACGATCATCTCCTTCACCCGTCCGATGATCGCCGTGGCGCGCAAGATGAACAACCCCCTTGTCGAGCGCTTCCTGAAAAAACATCACTTCCGCGGCGCGATCACGATCATTCCCAAGAAGCAGGGGTTTGCGCCCAGCGTGCTGCGCCAGTGGAAGGAGACCGGCGCGGCGATGACGCTGGTGATGGATCAGCACGCCGGTAGAAAGCAGGGTGTGATCGTTGACTTTATGGGACGTCCCGCATCCACGCACACCTCGCCTGCGCGCTTGCACCTGAAGACCGGTGCCCCGATCTTGGCCGGCGCATTCATCCGCGATAGCGCCTTCCATTACCGCATGGTTACGGACGATCCGATCCGCTTCACGCCGACAGGCGATAAAGAGCGCGACGTCGCCGATCTGCTTGCCGAGATCAACCGGCGTCTCGAAGCCGTGATCCGCCGCTATCCCGAACAGTATCTCTGGGCGCACAAGCGTTGGCGGTAAAAAAAACGGCGGATAAAAGCTTAAGCTCTTACCCGCCGCCAGGGAGGACATATATAATTTTGCGTAACCTTACAGGGGGGAAACCTGTATGCGCAATCACGGGGGAATGTGTCGCGCTGGCTACGCTGTTCATCAACCTGGGGGAGGTCGTTTGAACGGGGTGTATAATACGTGATGCACCCCTGTTTTGTCAATAGGCATAATTTAATTTTTTTACTATTTTTTCACCTCGTTTTTCCGTCTTCTATCTTGTTGATAATCAAAGACTTACAACATGTTATGAGTTGTTATTGGGTCTTTTTTGAATAAAAAACCGACTGTGTACTAAAGTATACTGATGACAGCGGCGGTCGCCAATGCCGCAGCGGCGGCGAGCCGGCGCCACGGAACACGGAAAAAAAGCGGCAAAAGCGCGGGACAGGTCAAAAGCGCGAAGCCGACCAACAGGACGGGCAGAGAGAGACGCGGGATGGCAGCAAGTAGGGCGGTCCCGATTACGGCGGACAAAGCCTGTGCGATGCCGCCGAGAATGGCCTCCAGTTGTAGACGGCGCAGGTCGGCTTTCGCGCCTGCGGCACTGCTGTCCGTATCGGCGGGCAGCACGAGCAAACCCAAACCGCTCGCCGCGAGCCAAGCCGCGATCAGCGGCGCTGAGCGCAGGTGATGGAAGATCGCGTGCCAGCCGGGCGACGCCGTGAGCCAAGCCACTGCGATCGACACCAACACCGCAGGTGCCAGCAGCACGCACCAGCGCGTCACATGCCAGGCCCTGGGGTGCCAGACCTGCTCACCGCAGTAGGGGCAAGTGATCGCCCGGCGCTCCGCAGCCCTGTCGCAAGAGACGCAGTACCCGTTCCGCACAAAGGATGGCGTGGTCTTATTCATGCAAACTCCGGTCGCCATTATCGCACAAAGCGGGGGAATAGCGAATGGCGAAAAGCGCTTTTTTGGTAACCGGTTAGCCCGCCGCCCGTGTTTCGCACGAGAATGTAAATGAGGACAACCTTGATCGTGTAAGTTATAGGCAAGGATTTTTCCACTTCGGAGTTCAGAGTTCGACGTTCAGCGTTCTGAGTTAAAACGTTTAACGCTCTAAGGACTGAGGGATTTGACTCACGGGAGGGGTATGCTATACTTCCCCGCGTTGCTAACAGAGGAAGTGAAGTTATGTGTGCAAAACCTGTGAGGAAACCTGTGAAGAAAACTGTGAAAAAGGCTGCCCCTGCAAAGGCTAAGGCGGCGTCGAAAACGAAGCGGGCGAAGTACGTCTATTTCTTTGGTGCGGATCAGTCTGAGGGCGATGTCACGATGCGGACGTTGCTCGGGGGCAAGGGCGCAAACCTTGCCGACATGGCCGGACTCGGCTTGCCAGTTCCCCCAGGATTTACCATCACGACGGAAGCGTGCGCCAAGTACTATGAGATCGGCGAGAAGGCGCTGCACGATTTGATCCGCGCTGAGGTGCAGGCCGCGCTCAAGTGTCTGGAAAAGGCGACGGGCAAGACGTTCGGCAAAGGCCCGAATCCGCTGTTGGTCTCGGTGCGCTCCGGTGCCGCGGCCTCGATGCCCGGTATGATGGACACCGTTTTGAACCTCGGCCTGAATCCCGATACGGTCGAGGCGATGATCGCCCGCACCAACAATCCCCGTTTCGTGTGGGACTCCTATCGCCGCTTCATCCAGATGTTCGGCAACGTGGTGTTGGGGGTCGACCATCACCAGTTTGAGCTTGAGCTGGAAGCGGTGAAGCGCGCTAAAGGCTACACGCTGGACTCCGAGTTGATGGCGGAAGACCTGCAAGAGGTGGTCGGGCGCTACCGTAAGATGGTCAAGGAGGCCAAGGGGTGCGATTTCCCGACGGATGCAATGGAGCAGCTTGCGCTCGGCATCAGCGCAGTCTTCGGATCGTGGAACAACCCGCGCGCCATCAAGTACCGCGAGCTGAACGATATCCGTGGCCTGCTGGGCACGGCGGTAAACGTTCAGGCGATGGTGTTCGGCAACTCCGGCGACAATTCGGCGACCGGTGTGGCCTTCACCCGCGATCCGTCAACCGGTGAGCACAAGTATTTCTACGGTGAATACCTGATTAACGCGCAGGGCGAAGACGTGGTGGCGGGTATCCGCACGCCGCAGCAGATCACGATCAAGGGTTCGCGCGAGTGGGCCAAGGCACGTTCGATCACCGAGGCGGTGCGCAAGGCGCAGTATCCGTCGTTGGAGGAGGTTATGCCCAAAGTCTTCAAGCAGCTCGACGCGATTCGTGTCAAGCTTGAGCGTCACTACCGCGATATGCAGGATCTCGAGTTCACGATTGAGGACGGTACGCTCTACATGCTGCAGACCCGCAACGGCAAGCGCACGGCGGCGGCGGCGGTCAAGATCGCGACGGATCTCATCAAGGAGAAGCTCATCGACGAGAAGACTGCAGTGATGCGCGTCGAGCCTGCGCAGCTCGATCAGTTGCTGCATCCGGTTTTCGTCAAGGCCGCCGAGGCCAAGGCCAAGCGGATTACGGTCGGTCTGCCGGCTTCGCCGGGCGCGGCCACCGGCCAGATCGTTTTCAACGCGGCCACGGCCGAGCAGTGGGCCAAGGATGGCAAGAAGGTCATTCTCTGCCGCATCGAGACCAGCCCCGAGGATATCGGCGGCATGAATGTGGCGGTCGGCATCCTGACGGCGCGCGGCGGCATGACCTCGCACGCGGCGGTGGTCGCGCGCGGTATGGGCAAGTGCTGCGTTTCAGGGTGTGGTGAGCTTCACATCAGCTATGACAGGAAGACGATCTCCTGCGGTAAGCTGGTGCTGAAGGAGGGCGACTGGATTTCGCTCAATGGATCGACCGGCGCGGTGTACGAGGGTCAGATTGAGACGCAGGCGCCGAAGCTGACCGGCCCCTTCGCCACAATCATGGCGCTGGCCGACAAGTACCGCAAGATGGGCGTACGCACCAATGCGGACACCCCGCACGACACCGCCAGGGCGGTCTCGTTCGGCGCTGAGGGTATCGGCCTCTGCCGTACCGAGCACATGTTCTTCGAGGGTGACCGCGTCACCAGTTTCCGCCGCATGATTCTCGTGGCGGAGACCGTCAAGAATCTGCGTCAGGCGATTGCCGCTTGCGCGGACACCGACGTCGAGGAGCGCGCTCGTCTCGAAAGCGAATTGGCCGCGCCGCTCAAGCAGTACAATCAGGCGCTGAAAGAGCTGTTGCCGTTGCAGCGCAAGGACTTCATCGGCATGTTCAAGGCACTCAAGGGGCGGCCCTGCACGGTGCGGTTGCTGGATCCGCCGCTGCATGAGTTCCTGCCGCAGGATGCCGCCGGACAGGCTGAGATGGCGAAGGTCATGGGGGTCGATGTGGCGCACATCCAAGAGGTCGTGGAGTCACTGCACGAGACCAACCCGATGCTGGGCCACCGTGGCTGCCGCTTGGGCATCAGCTATCCCGAGGTGACCGAGATGCAGGTGCGCGCGATTTGCGAGGCCGCCGCTGCGGTCAAGGGGTCGCGGCCTGAGATCATGGTGCCGCTGGTGGGCAACGTCAAAGAGCTGGTCGCCCAGAAGGAGCTGATCCTCAAGACGGTGGCGGAGGTCGAGAAGGCCAAGAAGGTCAAGCTGCAGATCACGGTCGGCACGATGATCGAGGTGCCGCGCGCGGCGATCACCGCCGATCAGATCGCGGCCGAGGCCGACTTCTTCTCGTTCGGCACGAACGACCTGACGCAGATGACCTGCGGCTTCTCGCGCGATGACGCCGGCAAGTTCCTGGGCGATTATGTGTCGCGCGGCTTCTACGACTACGACCCCTTCCAGGTGCTGGACATGGAGGGTGTGGGCCGCATGATCGAGATTGCCATGAACTACGCCCGCGGCGTGAAGCCCAAGCTGAAGGTCGGGGTGTGCGGTGAGCATGGCGGCGACCCGAAGACGGTGGCCTTCTGCTACAAGCTCGGCTTCGACTACGTGAGCTGCTCGCCTTACCGCGTGCCGATCGCGCG
>ERZ795047.1357-NODE-1357-length-26250-cov-4.864020_pt1 | contig 26250 bp, 21 predicted proteins | sample MGYA00375131_ERZ795047 | MGnify/ENA primary metagenome ERZ795047 (study PRJEB30176, sample SAMN05720228) | activated sludge metagenome | isolation source: Anaerobic digester | place: Japan | collected 2015-05-20 ...
ACAGAGTGCCGTCCCCGGTGCAGAGTTTCGCCAATAGCAAAATGGGTGTCGTGATACAGATTCGCCCCGGTCGAAACAATCCAATCGACAAATCCACGCTCGATCAAGGGGATGAGGCAGGAGATTCCAATTCCCGCTGGTGTTAGAGCGCCCGTAAGACTGATGCCGACGGTCACATCTTCTTCCAGCATCTTCGAAGTGAAAAGGTGACACGCCTCTCGGAGTCGAGCCGCGTTGTACGCCTCGAAAACGGAATCCACCAGATCAGTTATGGACGTTTGTTCACTAATTGGCTTGGGATTGATAATTCTACCCGAAAGGTAATCAGTGCTGCTCATCTTCACCTCGTGTTTCAGGATCTCATTTCTACTAAACCATTCATGTAAATGTAACTATAAGGGCATTAGTAGTTTGATACAACAGATCCGGGTTCTGGTGGCGGTTCTTGCTGTTGAACACGGGACAACACTTTCAACTATGCTTCAACTTTCAACGGTTGGGGGCTTTGAACTAAAATCTGCGCATGGGACAACTGTATCCGTTCAGAGCGTTTCGATACTCCTCCAGCCACGTTCCGAATATCGCGGAGGTCGTTACTCAACCTTACGACAAGATTACTCCTGACATGCAGGCTCGTTACCTGGACCGTCACCCCCTCAATATGGTTAGAGTGATCAAGAATGCCGACTACCGCGAAGCGGGCCGATTTTTGAACGACTGGATTCAAAGAGGCGCGCTGCAACGCGACTCCGTCCCCGCGTTTTACCCTTATGAACAAGTATTCGAGTATGAGGGGCAAGAGGAGCGACGGCTGGGATTCATCGGCCTGATTTCGCTTCAGGATTCAACCCTGGCTATTAAGGGACACGAGAACATCCTCAAGGCGCCACTCGAAGATCGACTGAACCTCATTCGAGAGACGGAATCAAACGAAGGCCTCATTTTCACGTTATACGCGGACGACAGTCTCACTGTCGACCGAATATTAGCCGAGACCGCTGCCACCTGTCCGCCACTCGTCAGTCTGAAAGACGAGTACGGCGTGGGACATCGCCTATGGGCCATCACCGATCCCGCGTTGCAGGCAACTATGATAACCGCCATCCAGAATTTGCCCATTTATATCGCAGACGGACATCACCGGTTTCAGACCTCGGTGTTGTTTTGTGATGAATGCCGGCAGAAGGGGTGGCGCCCTGCCGCAGTCGAGAGCTTTGATAAGCGGATGATTGCCCTGTTTAATATGAGAGCGCCTGGTCTGCGAATTCTCCCCACTCATCGAGGCATACACAACGTGGATGGATTCGACCGCGCTCGGTTTCTGTCCGAACTTCAGAGGTTTTTCGTGGTCCGGCAGGTTGAATCCTGGCCGGAATTAGCACAAGCCATGAAGCGCGGTGATGCCTGCCTCGGACTCATGGTGAACGAGCCGGTGAGCTTCTTTTTGCTCGAACTGCGGAGCGAGGCAATGTCAGATCCCGCTTTTCTGCCCGGCATTGAATCGCCCACCCGGGAACTGAATGTGACTCTGCTTCACGAGGGCATACTGCGACCGTACCTGGGCATCGGACCTGAAGAACTGGCATCACAGAAGTATGTCGACTATTTCCGGGACGCCGAAGAGTTGCTTTCAGGGATCCAGACAGCGCGCTATCAGCTTGGCTTCATCCTCAACCCCACTACGCTTGAACAGGTCCGCCTGGTCTCTGAAAAGGGCGAGAAGATGCCCCAGAAATCGACAGATTTCTATCCCAAGCTGCTTACGGGGCTTGCCATCATGAAGATGGAGATCCAGAAAGACTGAAAACTCTTCGTGCTAGCATATCCGTATGGATCGTACTGCGATCAGCCGAGTTGTGATTCTAGTCGGGCTCTTATTGTCGTCGGGCCTTTTCGCTCAACCGAGGCTTCAACTCGAAAAACCCTACGGCTATCAGGTTGGCGACAAGATAGACGCGGATCTCACTCTCCTCGACAAAGACCTGCAACCGCACAGCCTACTGTCGTTGATTGAACCGCAAACCAAAATCCTGGTTCTAGTGGGTTTTGGAGGCGCCGACGCCCGCGAGCCGCAGTCGGAATCCGGCAATCCTCTCTGGTGTAAGGATAGTTTCGACGACCTCCCTCTTCAGCGTGATCTGGTCGCAGCTTTCCGCCAAGCTCCGGTCCAGTTCATTGGAGTCGCGGTGCCACCCGTCTATAATCCCGGCTTGTATGGGTACAGCGAGGATGCCTTCCTGGGCTTTCCAGAGACATCCCCGGAATTTCTCGAGAATGCCAAACGCTTCATCGCCTTGACCGAGGAACAGGTCAGTCGGAGATTGATCCCGTTCCCGCAAGTATTCTACGACCTTAAGTTTCGACTGGCCGATCGGCCGCCGGCCGACCCTGGACCAGGATATGGGAAGGTCTATCGGTGGCAGGGCAAACTCAGGTGGCATTTAGACCCGCGGAAATACGGACTGCCCATCATCTGGCTAATCGGTCCCGAAGGAGAGATCCTCCAGCCACCGTTTTTTTCCAACGACTACGATTCTGATCCGCCGTCGATCATGTATCAGTTCTCGGACGTGAAAACGGCAATAGAAAAGCATCTGGCACATCTGAGCGAGAAATAATCCGGTGTACCGCCCGTCCTTGGAACAGGGACAGGTGTCAGGGCTTTCGAACACTCTCCGGATCAAGCTTGTGCCCTTCCTCGGCAAACCATTCCATCTGACTCAGAATACCTCTCAGAATCCGTATATCTCGCGGTGTGAGGTCGGCCCGGCCCAGAAATCGCCGCACCGAGTCCATGATGTGACCAGGATTGCTGGAACTGAGGAAACCGATCCTGACAAGGGTCCTCTCCATGTGTCGGAACATCTCCTCACGCTCCCTGTGAGTCGCTAGAACCATGTGTGGATTGAGATCCTGGCCCGAATAGTTGTAGATCTCGTAGGCGATGATCATGACCGCCTGGGCCAGGTTCAGGACCGGATATGCAGGATGAGCGGGGATCGTGACAAGATACTGGCACCGGGCAAGATGCTCATCGCTCAGGCCGCGCTTTTCCGACCCGAACACAATCGCAACACGCTGCGAGCATGCGTACTCATGAACGAGGCGTGCTATTTCCCGAGGAGAATAGAGTCTTTGCCTGGTTACGCGCTCTCGTATGGAGCTTGTTCCGATGACGACATTCTCGTCCGCCAGGGCTTCTTCCAGTGAATCGAAAATCGTTGCGCCTGTGACAAGATCAACCGCTTTCCCGGCCATTTTCAAACACTCTGAGGAAAGGACGCCCCGAGGATTGACGAGTTTGAGGCAAGAGAGCCCCATCGTGCTCATTGCCCGGGCAGCCGCTCCGATGTTACCGGGTTGTATCGTATCTACCAGGACGACGGAGATCCGCCCGACTGCTGGGGGTTGCTGATCAACGGTTGACGGTTGTTGCATGGACGATTTTGCGATTACCGGAGCGAAGCGAGGCTTGCAGGGTGCGCATGACGCGCACGCCTGTCATCCGCGTCTTCCGCGGGTGTCCGGGTTCCGCGGACTGGGCGGATGACTCGGCCCCCCACGGTTGAGCAAATGGCGCGCGCGGATCACATTGGCGTGACCAATTCGGTTCACTTTTCCAGGAGCCGGGTAACTGCCGCCTTAATGCGTCCCAGTCCTTCACGCAGATTGTCCATCGACGTCGCGTACGAGATGCGGATGTACCCGTCCATACCGAAGGCCGAACCAGGAACCGTCGCTACGCGGGCCTCCTGAATGAGAAAGCGCGCAAATTCCTGCGAATCGGGAATTCCTGAAGCCTTCAGACAACCTGTTACGTTGGGGAACACATAAAAAGCGCCTTCGGGCTGCGCGCAGCTGAATCCGGGAATCTCTGAGATGACGCCAAGCACGTATTCTCTTCGCCGACGGTATTCCTCCTGCATTCCTTTAACCAGCGCGGGGTCGCTGTTAATGGCCGCAAGTGCCGCCTTCTGCGCGACCGAAGTGGGATTGCCTGAGGCGTGGCTCTGAAACTCGCCGATCTTGTCTATCAGGGCTTTGGAGCCAAGGGTGTAGCCTATCCGCCATCCGGTCATGGAGTAGGTCTTCGACACCGAACCGATGATCGCGTAGAAGTCATCAGACGACTTCACAAAAGACGCCAGCGACTGGTGCTTGCTTTGACCGTAGGTGAAGTACTCGTAAGTCTCATCGAAGAGCAGGAACAGGTTGCGGCGCCGCCCGATTTCCGCAAGCTGCTCTATTTTGTCCCCAGGAATCACGGCTCCCGTAGGGTTGTTCGGCGTGTTGATAATCAGTCCTCGAGTGCTTGGCCCAATTGCCGCTTCAACAGCCGAGGGTTCCAGGATAAATCCCTGCTCCTCGGTGGTTATCAGATCTATCGGCCGCGCACCGGTCATCTTGACCACTTCGGGAAAGGTCACCCAATAAGGCGCGGGAACGAGCACCTCGTCACCGTCTTCGAAGACCGCCATGCAGACACTGTAAATCGAGTGCTTGGCGCCGGAATTGATAACAACATTGGCCGGTGTGAAATCGGTTCCCCATTCCCGGTTGTACTTGTCTGCAATCGCTTGCCGCAATTCGAGGATACCCGAACTGGCAGTGTATTTCGTGAAATCAGCATTTATGGCATCGATTCCGGCCTGCTTGATCGGCGCCGGGGTTGGAAAGTCAGGCTCCCCCGGACCGAAGTCGATTACATCGATCCCTTGCTTTTTCAGCCGTTGTGCTTCCTGCATGACCGCGATGGTCGGCGATGCGCAAATTCCCGATAGTCTCTTGGCAAGTTTCATAGGTGGCAATTATAGGATGACAAATAACAGGAATGACAATGATTTCTGCCCAATCCTTTCGCGGACGGTTAAGTCGCTTGAAATTGTTGGCGCAGGCGTCGGCGTGCATCTTCAACGTCTTTCTGCACCTTTTCGGCGTCTTTTCCGGTTATCATTGCCACTTCCACTGGATCGAACCCTTCCAATACGCAAAGAACAAAGGATTCGCGAATTTTCCGCGGCAAACGAGCGATCGCTTTGTGCAGTTCCTGCTCTGTTTCCTCCACTTCCATCAGGAGCTCAGGGTTCCCACCGGAACGGTCACTGAGAAGATCCTCGAGTTTCAAAGACTCGTCGGGCTGGTAGAAATCAAAAATCTCATCGTCCCACTGAGGCTTGTTTGCCGCCGCATCCTCTATGTGAGACGATTCCCGATCCAGAGCCTCCAGACGCCGCTCTATCTGCTCGCGCGCAACCTGGTACATCCACCGCTCCATCGGCATAGCGGGGGGCTTGGTCTTCACCTGAGAAGTCATTAACAGGAAGACCTCGTCAACCACGGCCTCAGGCTGGATGATCCCGGGCGGGATATTGTCGGTAATAGACCTGTGAAAGAGTTCGCGTCGCACGTAGTTCTGAATCTTGTCGAGGTTCTGGTTGATCAGGTTTTCAAAACCACGGACGCTCTCAGTCCTGTTCTCCGGCGAAGCCTGCGGCTGGCGCTGCCAGAATTGCTCGCGGTTCAGCTGGCTTTTGAATTTCTTAATCTTGCGCAGCAACTCATCAAAACTCGCCTGGACGCTTCCGATTGGATTGTCGGCGATTTCTTCGACCCGTATGGCGGTCTGCGGAATTGTAAGGACCAATGAGGTCTGATATTGGCTTCCGCGCGGAATTCTCTCCAGCATAACGCTAAGATCGAGCGCATCCCCCGCAAACGTTGGCAAGATCTTCTTTACTTTCTGGGCTTTCTTCTCAATCAAACGTTGAATGTTCTGAGGGATATCGAAATTGCGATGCTGAATCTTCAGGTTCATAACCCGATTATATGATCGGGGATATAGTGGAGCAAATCAGGGGAGAACCGGCCCGGGAACCATTACGACCCGATCAGACGGTGCTTCTTGACCGGGCTGCGCCGCCGAGTACTGCCGTCAGGGCTATTCCCGAGTATCCCGGGTGCCCGCCACCAGGCGAAGCGGCCAACCAGTGTCAGCCGGCGGATCAGAATCGCCCGTGTAACTGCCCTTGAAGACAGGCCGGCGGAGGAAACGATCAAAGGAAGTGAAATCAGAATCGTTCTGATCCTCCTTGAGGAGCCGGAGAACGCGATTCATCTTTGCATCAAGATCGTCGATGTAATGAAGAACCAAAGCCTCAGCGGTTTTCGGCTGTTTGGGCGAGCCCCACTCCAGTTGCCCCTGATGGCTAAGGATCAGGTGTTCCAAGTGCACGAGAAGATCAGCCGGAAAATCAGGAATCTTGCGCGCTTCTTCAAGCAGGATATCCCGACCGAGCACAACGTGCCCTATCAGAATTCCCTTCGTGGTGTAAGTCGGGTTTTTCGGGTTCCCAAGTTCTTCGAGCTTCCCGATATCATGCAAGACCGCGCCTGCCACCAGAAGATCTCTATCCAACGAGGGATACTTAGAGGCGAAGAAAAGGGCGCTCTCGAGTACAGAGAGCACGTGCTCGAGGAATCCGCCCCAGTAGTTGTGATGAATCTCGGTTCCGGCCGGAAAGCTTCTGATCTTCTCCCGATTGTTTTCGAGGACGGACCGTAACAGCTGGAGAATGCAGGGTCTACGGCAGTTTTCAGTTATGAGGGAGTGCAGCCGGTCCCACATTTCGTCGATATCATATTCGGTTGTGCGGATTACCTCAGACTCGGCGAATCCCTGCGCCTGATCGCCAGGGGTGACCTTCCTGATGCGTTCAACTATCAACTGGCGACTTCCATTGTAAATTTGTACCCGGCCCTTGTACTTGATGAAGTCACCCGCCTGCAGCTCTTCACGCAAGACATCGACGTCGTCCCAGACCTTCGCGGCAATCTCACCCGTTCGGTCTGCAAGCACCAACTCCAGGTACGGCTCGCCGTTGCGCTTAGACTTGACCTGCTTCGATCTGATCGAGGAGAAAGAAACCACACTCTCGTTTTCCTTCAAGTCCCTGATGTATTTCATCTGGAACGAGAAAATAGCAGAATCCCCTGACAAGCCGGGTCTTTGCGGGCGGTCAGAAGCCGAAGGTGCTACAATGACCGCATGCAAGTGCTGCCCTTGGCGGTAGCTTCTCCAGCCCAACTCCAACCGGTCTTTTCCGAGGAACTTCACGATTGGCGTACTCAACTCCATTGGGACTACGGGGCGGCGGCCAGCCTGATTAAACGACACGTCAACTGCCGAACGCTGCCCGGATTCTTCCTGGTCGAAAATTCCCGTGCGGTCGGCTACTGCTATTACGTGATCGCACCCCCGATGGGTTATCTCGGCAATGTTTTCGTCATGCGCGAATTTGCCTCGATTGCCTCATACGAGCTCCTCCTCTCCCATGCTGTCCGGGTGCTGCAAAACCACCGTGAAGTACAACGAATTGAGAGCCAGGTTTTCGGCTTTAACTGCGATGTCAGCCCTATTCTTCGACGCCAGGGGTTCGATGCCCTTCTCCGCTACTTCATGAAGCTCGAACTGGACGACGCGAAGGTTGCCGAAGAAAGTCGAGCGCTTTCCCCGGACTTCCGTATAGTCTCCTGGCAACGTGGATACTTCCTGCCTGCCGCCGAAGCGATCTATGACAGCTACATCGATTCTCCTGACCGGGCCATGTGTCACGACTATCAGTCCCGCGAGGGTTGCATTCGCTTTTTACGCAACCTGATTGAAAATCCCGGGTGTGGCAACTTCTCGCCCGAAACAAGCAGTATTGGTCTGGACGCGGAGGGTCGGGTATCAGGAGTTCTGGTAACGTCAATTATCAGCGACGGAACCGGGATGATTCCGCAGATCTCGATTCGCCGGGAGGCCCAGGGCAAGGGGCTGGGAACAGCGCTTCTCACGAGATATTTCAAAGCCGCCCGGGAACGAGGACTGCAACGGATCAGTCTGTCAGTCTCCGCACAAAACGAAAGAGCACATCGTTTGTACTCGCGGCTGGGATTTACCGAGCTAAAAGAGTTTTACGCCTACATTTGGAACCGGGGCAGGGCGCCTCAGGACTAAGAAGCGGGATCCCGAACACCCGGCGCATAGGCGCTTATCGAGGGGCCTCCGCTGGCAGCGGGCCAAGGGCAAGGGCCAAATGGGAGGGATCAAAAGTTCGTAGTACCGGCTTTAGCCGGGCAGTTGCCCAGCGGACAATTGTTGCTATCTGGCCGGTGCTACATATAGGGAAGGCTTCACAAAATAGGTTCTTTCAAAAAGAGATCGGTCCTGGCCCTAACTAATGCTTCGCCAGCGTCCCGATTTCGACCATTTGGACTTTTCTCTACTGACTGGAGGTCCCTCAGGACCGACACGTGACAGGCAGTTGAGCCCAAGCGGCAAAAGGGGACTTTTGCCGGCAGACACTGACAGGAGGAGGCGGTGTAGGAGTTCACGTGCCGGTCCTACGGACCTGGGTCTTTAGCCTGGTCTTTAGCCTTCGGTGGGTTTCTACAAACGTGTCGGTCCTGACGGACCTCAGTCTGTTTTCAACGCGGGTCTTCCATCCGACTTACGGTGTTGCGCAGCGTTCCGATTTTCTCGATTGTGACTTCGACAACATCGCCGGGAGCCAGGAAGACGGGCGGGTTTCGAAAGACGCCAACACCTGCAGGAGTGCCCGTATAGATCAAGTCGCCCGTTTCCAAGGTTATCGCCTGCGAGATGTACGAAACCAGCTTGTAGCAGTTGAAGACCATCTCCCCGGTATTTGAGGACTGCTGTACTCGGCCGTTCAGTTCGAGGCGGATCGCGAGATTATGGGGGTCGCCTATTTCATCGCTTGTTACCAGGAAGGGTCCGCAAGGTGCAAAGGTGTCACACGACTTACCTCGCACCCACTGTTTGTCCGAGAACTGCAGGTCTCGCGCGCTAACGTCGTTTCCTATGGTGTAACCGGCAATCATTTCCCGTGCCTCAATCTCGCTGAACCCCCGACCCGTCTTGCCAATGACAACGCACAGCTCAGCCTCGACATCCACTTTTTGGCTGATTGCGGGGAGCTTGATTACTCCTTCGTGGCCGATGATTGCCGTCGGAAACTTGGCAAAAATCAGGGGCGCCTGAGGCAGGGGCGTACCTTGTTCTGCGGCATGGTCTCGGTAGTTGAGACCAATCGCAATGATCTTGCCCGGATTCGGAATCGGAGGCAACAACCGGATCGCGGAAATATCGTGAAGCAGACCATCCCCTGGCGGCTCTCGATCCTGCAGTAACTGCCGTAATCTGCCGGTCACTTCGCCTGCCACCGTGCCAAAGCTCAGCCAAGTCTTCAAATCACCGACATCAAGCAAGGGTACCGGCACATCGGTAAGGAGCCTGTCTCTGACGGCTGCCCGAAGCGCAGCCGGGATGTCGACTATTCGATCCTGATCGAGTTGGAAACCAAAACGCGACAGGCCTTCGGCGGTACGAAAGGAGCACAGTTTCATCGATCGCCGCCCATCTGATTCACCGCGGACCTCTGGTCGGCGCGCTCCTGCAACCGAAGCGTCTGGCCCGGATAAATGAGCTGTCCATGCCGGAGGTTGTTCCACCTGAGAAGATCCCGGACTGACACCCCATAGCGTTGTGCGATCGACGAAAGAGTGTCGCCCCTGCGGACCACGTGGCGGGAAGTCGACCTCGGAGGTGCTTTGACAGTGGTCTTAGCCGCGAAAGCACGGCCCTCGTCTCTCCATCCGGCGGCGGGAATAATCAAGTCCTGATTGATCTGCAGCCGGTTGACTCTCTTTAGGCCGTTGACCTGCGCAATCGCCTCAACCGAGGTACGGTACCGGCGTGCAATCGCGCTGAGAGTTTCCCCTTTTTTCACTCGATGGTGCTCAAATTGGAGTCTTTGATCAGCGGGCAGTTCCGCGAGTTTCGCCCGCACATGCTCACCCTTGCCGACTGGAACCTTCAGCGCGTAGCCGTTCGGATCCGATGGAGTGATTCTCCATTTCAGCTCTGGATTCAGATCTCGCAGCTCTTCGAGAGTGGTCCCCGCCGTCTCGGCAACCACTTTCAGATCGACCTGGAATTCCAATGGCACCAAGTCGAATTCCAAGGGGCGTTCGGGAACAACATCAAAGCCGTAACGTTCGGGATTCTTGAAAATAATCAGGGCCGCCAGAATGGAAGGGACATGATTGATGGTTTCACGCGGCAAAAGCCTTCGCTCTGCCATTGTCCAGTAGTCCATCTGCCCATTCCTTCGGAGAATCCTTTCGATCCTTCCCGGGCCCACATTGTAGGCGGCCAGCACGAGGTGCCAGTCGTTGAAGGTCTCATACAGAGTCTTCATGTACCGAGCCGCCGCCCGAGTTGATTTCAAAACGTCGTGCCTTTCATCGATCCACCAGTCCTGCCGCAACTGATACAGCCGGGCAGTCCCTGCCATAAACTGCCACAATCCGATAGCACGAGCGCGGGACCGGGCGCGAGGATTAAAGAGGCTCTCCACATGAGCGACATAAGCCAGATCAAGAGGGATTCCCTCTTCCTCGAACGTCTCACGAAAGATTTTCAGGTATTTGCCGGAGCGCCTGAGCCCCTCTTCCATGATCCGACGCCCGCGGTTCTGGTAGTAATTCAGGAACTTAACCACTTTATCGTTCAGGACCACCGGAATGTCGAATTTGGTCTCGAGTAGATCCTGGCTGACCAGTTCCTTGAGGTGAGGGTCGACTTCTATCGAATACAGGTTAAGTTCGGAAATTTCGTCGAGCGGGGTAGGTTCTTCTTCGGGCGGCAGGGGGGAAGCAGCCATGAGAATCCGGAGTTCCTGAGCGTGGATATCAGCAAGGAGAGTGTAGTAAGCCTGCTCCAGCCGAGGGTTTTCGTAAAAGTCGAGCCCCGAATTCTTCAGATGATCAAGGGCCAGTTGGAATGATCGCCGCGCTTCTTCGGTTCGCCCTTCTTCGCAGAGCAGCTTGCCCTCGTCAAACAGCTCCCGGGCTTCGACAATCAGGCGGTTGATTACCTCGTCCTGTGGAGGAGGAGGCGGCGGCGAAACCACCACCGGCGGCGGAATGTCTTCAATATCGGCTGATACCTCGGCAGCCGGCGTATCAACCGCGGTCGCCGGCGCCGGCTTCAAGACATTGCCGGTTATTGAGTTTTTAGACCCACAACTTACAACAAGGAGCCCCAGCCCGAAATACATCACCAGGCGGGCAAGCCAATATCTCTGCTCCACGCTCACCCCGCTTGAAAAACGCCTGCCTAGTGTAAATACCTCTATCTTTGCCTGGCAAGACTATTTTCGGCAAGTAACTGAGCTCTGGGCAAAAGCTCAATAGCTTTCTGAACTTGCTGGTCCATCTCGAGCGCGACCCTGTAACCCTCCCGGTCGCTCTCGAAGACTAAAAGGAAAAGTTCCTGTTTTAGACGATTTCTGACCAGGTCGAGGTGTTCCTCGAAACTCTCATCGGAAAAGGCGACCTTCTTTTCTCGCAAGTAATCTTTAAACAGCAGCAGAGTCTGGTCGCTTATTTCCAACTTGTCCCGGAGTTCCTTTTTCTCGTCGGGTGATAGACCGGCAACCGAGTACTGGTACTTCACATCCGATTTGATTTCCCCGCTGGTTAGCTTAACGACGAACTCGTAGAACAGATTACGTCGATCGATAAGTCGGCTCAGTTTATCGGTCCGTTGTGCGACTTCGTAGTCGGGAGTAATTCCCCCTCCGCCATAGACGGTCCGACCGCCATCCGTCTGCTTTTCCTCGCGGTTCTTAGGCTCGGCCTTGGCTCGGCTGTAGAAGTAATCGTAAAAGCCGTTGGAGTAATCCCTCTGGATCAGCCGATCAGCCGGCGTATAGTATCGACCGGTGGTCAATGCCAGCCCTCTTCGACCTTGGTCGAGCGGATAAATCGTCTGTACAAGCGCCTTTCCAAAACTCGTCTCTCCAACGATCAGGGCCCGGTCATGATCCTGCAGGGCACCTGCCACAATCTCGCTGGCGCTGGCGCTGTTCTGGTTAATGAGCACCACCATCGGGTACATGTACTTTCTTCCCCGCGGCGCCCGGTACTGGTGCGGCTCGCGTCCCTCGCGGCCTTTAGTGCTCACAATGACCTGATCTTTGGTCAGGAACCGATCGGCCACCTCAATCGCCTGACTCAGCGCACCACCCGGATTATCCCGAAGATCCAGAATCAGACCCTTTAGCGACGCCTCGTCAAGTTTTTTCAGAGCGTCATCCAATTCGTGACTAGTGGTTTCGGAAAACTTATCAAGGCGGATATACCCGATTCCCGGCGCAAGGTGAAACGCGTATTTGATGGTATAAAGAGGAATCTCATCGCGCTCCACGACCATTTCAAGCGGCGTGGGTTCACCCGGGCGTTCGACCGTAATGCGCACCTTAGTGCCTTTGGGGCCCTTCAGGTTTGGAATCACTTCTTCATTGACGTCCCAATCCTCGATCGACTGACCCTCAATCTTGGAGATAATGTCTCCAGCCTTCATCCCCACTTTGTAGGCTGGGGTGCCGGGCGCCGGCGGCTCCACAACCACAACGCGGCCACTGCCTGGCGATTCGGCGCGAATCGTAATACCTAGCCCGTAATACTTTCCCTGTTGCTCTTCCTGCAGTCTGCTGTAATCGGAAGTGGCGAAAAACGAACTGTGCGGGTCGAGTGTCCTGAGCAGCCCCCGGACCGACGACTCAATCAGTGTCTCCGACTTAACCGGTCGCACGTAATTGGTCTGAATCACGGCCAGCGCTTCCGTAAAGGTCTTCAATAGAGTATCGAGATCCTTCTCCTGGGGCGGCCCGGCATTGACTCTGTCTCCCAACCAGCCGCCTGCGAGCGCTGTGATGACAACTACGGTGGTGACGAAATAAGCCAATCGATTTCGCATCTGGTACCTCAAACTGGGGGCAAACTCCTGGAACGAAAATGTTCCCTCAAGTCTTACAGTATAACATCACTGACCCTGCAGCCTCCGTCCTCTTCCGGGAAACCTGCGGCAAACCGGTCATCGGAGCTCCCTGCCAGACTATCGGGGCGGAACAATGCGCCCAACTCGTTCGGCTTTGTGCTTTACTGAAAGAAAAGTCCCCGATTCGCTCGGTTGACTTGGCTCAAGGCCATAGAATACACTGAGTCCGCAAGGGAGCCGGCTATAAATGTGGAATATTGGTTTTCCTGAACTGGTTGTCATTTTTATCATTGCACTTCTGGTCTTTGGGCCGAGGAAGCTGCCGGAATTGGGAAAGACGCTGGGGAAGGGTTTGGCCGAGTTTAAACGGGCTTCCAATGAGCTGAAACGGACCTGGGAAGAAGAAGTGCGGGCCGAGGAAGAGGAGCTGAGGAAAATTCAACGCGACATCAACTCCGATTGACAGGAGACGCTGCTGAACAAGGACAGCCAGGCACAGGCCAGGGCCGGTTACAAATGCATTCATTCTCTCCCACCCAGTTTTCCCACTCTCTCAAGACTTGTTGATGAAGGATATAACCAAGCAACGTCAAGATGAAGAGACGGCGGCAGAGCCGATCGATCAAATCGCGGTTGACGAATCTCAGGGTCAAGGACTGCCTTCCCCTGCAGCTGAAGAAGGAAATCAGCCCGAGACTTCAGAGCAGGAGACTAATCTCGATGACGAGCCCGAGTCTTCCTTAGCCGGCTACTACGACGAACCGGCACCAGTGGAAGAGCCGCCGCCATCGGACGAGCCGAGCCCGGAACCGAGCGAGCATGACCCCGACTCGGCTGCTGAGGACACGGTAACAACAGAAGCCGCTTCTTCCCCCCCTCCCACACCGCCTGGTGCGAAGGATACAGTGGAGGAGGAAGAAGAAGACCCTGATAGTGATAGTGAGCTCGGTGCTCGAATGACGTTTCTGGAGCACTTGGACGAGCTGCGAAGGCGAATCCTGTACTGCATAATTGGTCTGGCTGTCGGATTCGCCGCCTGCTGGGTGTTTCGTGAGGAGATTTACAGTTTTATCCGATATCCGATCGATCAAGTCGTCGATAGATTGGTAATGACCAAGCCGACCGAGGCTTTCACGATTTACATGAGAGTCGCCTTCGTCGGCAGCATTTTCCTCACGTCCCCTTTCATACTCGTTCAAGTCTGGATGTTCATTGCTCCGGGACTGTACAGGCGAGAAAAACGGTTCGCGCTTCCCTTCCTTTTGTCATCCACAACGCTGTTTTTACTGGGTGCGACCTTCGCTTACTACATAGTGCTGCCCCCGGCGCTGCGCTTCCTGATCCTGGACTTCGGCGCCCAGTTCACCCCGATGATTACCGCCATGGACTATTTCAACCTGGTCCTGATGATCATCGTGGGAATGGGCGCTGTATTTCAACTCCCGGTCCTTATTGCGTTCCTCTCCATGTTCGGCTTGGTGACTCCGCGCTTCCTCTGGAAGAACTTCCGTTACGCTTTTCTATTGATCACCATCGCCGCCGCAATTGTCTCCCCGACAACCGATCCGTTTAATCTGCTGCTGTGGTCCGGGCCGATGGTCGTCCTCTACTTGATCGGAATTGTGGTCTCGTGGATATTCAAACGTCGACGGGAAAAACGGGAGGCAGCTGACAGTTAAAAGGCGAAGGCCGTGTTCAAGCGAAAGGCGTTGAAAAGTAACACGGCCTCCCTTTGGTCTTCTTCTCTATTCTTACTTCTCTATTCTTACCGAGCTGCCTGGGACTGCTGTTCGCTCTCGTCGTAGTCCTTCTTATAATCGGGCGCGACGTAGATGTAACTCTGAGAGCGGAGATCATCCAGGAACTCCTTTAGCTCAGGAGCCGCCTTCTGCTGATAGAGCACGTTCTGAATTATCGGTCGGACCTCGGCTAACGGCTTAACCTGGTTGTCTTTCTTGTTGATGAGCTTCACGATCTGAAAACCGTAATCGGTCTCGATCACGTCGCTCACTTCGCCCGGTTTCATGTCAAAGACGACAGCTTCCAGGGCTGACGCCATTGAACCCTTCTTGAAGACCCCGATATTCCCTCCGCGGGAAGCGGTTGGTCCTTCAGAATTGCGCTTGGCTTCCTCTTCGAAAGACGCGCCGTTTTTCAAGCGGGCCAAAACCTCCCCGGCCTTGCGGCGAACCTGGGCTTTGTCTTTGCCCTCGGTGAGGAACAAGATCTCTGCAAGCTCGACTTCGGCAGGTTCGGTGAATTTGTCCAGATTCTGCTTGTAGTAGGCCTCTATTTCCGGCGTCAGGAGCGTCAGTTTACTGTAGACAAACTGCTCGACCAAAGTTCGAATGATCATCTGCTGCTTGATTCGAGCACGATGCTGGTCCAGTGAAGACCCCTGTTGACGCAGAAGCTGGTCAAAAACCTCCATATCGGGAATGTTGTTCTCTTTTCGTATGGCCTCAAGAGCCGCAGCCACATCAACATCAATGTTGGCCGTTATTCCCAACTCCTCGGCTTTCTGCACCATTAACTTGTTCTCGATCATTGCTCGAAGCAATTCTCCCTGCCGCTTCTGTACCTCACGTTCAAGAACAGCGGGGTCGGTGAACTGCTGAGAGAGCTCGGCGCGGAGCATTTGCAGCTCTTTTTTGAAATCGGACAGCGTTATGATCTCGTTGTTCACTTTCGCGACGATCTCATCCAGTACAATCACGCTTCCGGCTGAGCTCGCCTGCGAAGCCGGACCCTGGCTTTGTCCTCGCTGACTGGGTTGGCTCTGGGCCTGCCCGGGGACCATACCAGCCTGAGCGCCGGCAACGTCGCCGGTCGCCAAAATCCCAAACCCGGCAAGAAGACCACCCGCAACCATGAGTTGCAGGAGCCGGGTCGCGGGCCGAACGCGATCGAAAAGGCGCCTTCCCTTAGCTGTCCTGGCCGCTTGTCTCCTGATGCTCGCCTTTCGCATCACTTTGCCTCCAATCAAACTGTAAATTCGGATCCAAGATCTCAACTGAGGAACGCGCGAGCAACTCCTCAACATACTTTTCCAGCTCGACGCGCTCAATCTGGGCCAACATCTTTTCGTAGATGTCGTGCTGCACCTCATGAAAGGCCTGGGTATGGCTGGGAATAAACTCCTCAACCATAAAGATGTGATAACCGTGCTCACTTCGGAAGACCTCACTAATCTCCCCAGGCTTTAGCCCAAAAACGACCTTCTCAAACTCCTCGGGCAGTTGGCCGCGCTCGAAGACTCCCAAGTCTCCTGAACGATCTGCAGTCAACCCCTTCGAATGCTGTCTAGCCATCTGTTTGAATCGCCTGAAGTCTCGCGGCCGTAGCTTCTTGCGCAGCTCGAGGGCCTCCTCTTCGGTCGTCGTTAGAATCTCAAGAACGTGCACCCTGTCATCTGCAACAAACTCGCCTTGGTGATCGCGGTAATAGCGCTCCATTTCGGCAGCTTCCAACTTGGGTGCACCGACCAGTTTCTGGCGAATGAACTTCTGAACAGTCAAGAGCTTACGAATATCATCCAGCTGTTGGCGCAGCTCCGGGTCATCCTTCTTGGGCAACGACCCGAAATGCTCGACAATCTCGTCGTCGCTCACCTCCACTCCCGCTTTGGCAGCAGCCTCTGCCAGCAACTGATCGATTACGAACTCTCGGAAGATCTCTTTCTCAGGCGCCGGTATCAGGTCATCTTCCAACGCAACTTCTTTCAATCGCAAGAACGTCTCAGAGGTCGATCTGTGCACCTCTCGACCGTTTATAATCGCGATTACTGGGTCGTTCGCCTCGTCGATTGCCGGCTCGTTGGCGGGCCTTCTGCAAGAAACGACGAGACCAACAAAAAGCATCAGAATGAAACTACCGGCTGAAACGCTGGCTCGTTGCTTGGATGACCACATAGGTGCGCTGGTTTGAACGTCGGGCTCAGGGCCGATGCCCCCTCAAAACTCGTCCCGGAACCTTGGATCGCCTATTTTAACATAGCGATTTCCTTCATGATGTCTTGGAGAGTCTGGAAGATGCTGGAGGACTGGCCTGGAGAGACCGACACCTCGAGCACACCTTCAGGCCGCAGTGAGAGCCGCGAATCGCTCCGCAGGAACTGGACGAGCCGTTCGGGGGATATCGGTGTATCCTCCCGGAACTTTATAAGCACCCGGCTGTTACGGCGATCGAGGGACAGGACACGAAGTTGTTGTGAAAGGAGGCGAAGCTTCGCATACTCGAACAGGTTCGCCACAGCCCTCGGGTATTTCCCGAAACGGTCCACCACCTCTTCCATCAGGTTTTTGATTTCATTTTCGTCACGCACGGACGACACGCGTTTGTACAGCCACAATCTCAGGTTTGCATCCGGGATGTAATGTTCTGGTATCTGTATGTCGTAACCCAGGTCGATGCTTGTCTGCACCTCTTCCACGGGCGCCTCGCCCTTTAGCTCGCGGATCGTCTGTTCAAGGAGCTTGACGTAAAGATCAAATCCCACTGCATTGATGTGGCCATGCTGCTCGCCTCCCAGCAGGTTTCCCGCTCCCCGGATCTCCAGGTCGAGCGCGGCGATACGGAAGCCCGCGCCTAAGTCGCTGAACTCCTTGATCGCTGCCAGTCTCTTACGAGCATCGTTCGTCAGCGTTTCTTCGGATGGGATCAGTAGGTAGGCATAAGCCCGGCGATTCGAGCGGCCGACACGTCCTCGCAACTGATAAAGCTGAGCCAGCCCGAACCGGTCCGCCTGGTTCACGATCAGGGTGTTAGCGCGTGGAATATCGAGTCCGTTCTCAATGATTGTTGTCGAAACCAGGACGTCATATTTGTAATTCACAAAGTCCAGCATCACTTCTTCGAGCTGGCTTTCACGCATCTGTCCGTGGCCAACCGCAACCCGAGCCTGAGGCACGGTTTCCTGGATCATGCTGGCGATCGAGTAAATCATGTCAATCGAATTGTGCAGGAATAAAACCTGTCCCTGGCGTTTCAGCTCGAGATCAATCGCACTACGAATGATGTTTCTACTGAATTTCACGACAACCGTCTGAATTGCCAGACGGTCCTTGGGTGGTGTCTCGATAATCGACAGATCACGCAACCCGATCAGTGACATGTTCAAGGTGCGAGGAATAGGCGTCGCAGATAAGGCCAAGACATCGACTTTTGTCTTCAGCTGTTTCAGACGTTCTTTTTGCCCGACTCCGAACCTCTGTTCTTCGTCGATCACCAAAAGACCCAGATCTTTGAACTTGACATCTTTCGAGAGAAGTCGGTGCGTTCCAATCAGGATATCGACCAGACCCAAAGACGTATCGCGCAGAACCTGCTGAATTTCCTGTCGCGTGCGAAAACGGCTGAGCATTTCGATGCGAACTGGAAACGCCTGGAACCTCTGTTTGAAAGTGTTGTAGTGCTGAAAGGCCAAAACCGTCGTGGGGGCCAGAACCGCAACCTGCTTACCGTCGTTCACTGCCTTAAAAGCAGCCCTCATTCCAACTTCGGTCTTGCCGTATCCGACGTCACCGCATACGAGCCGGTCCATTGGCCGGCTCGATTCCATATCTCGTTTCACATCCTGAATCGCGGCATACTGGTCCGGCGTCTCTTCAAATTCGAACGCTTCGTCAAACTCCTTCACTAACGCGTCGTCGGGAGAGAAAGCATAGCCTTCCGCCATTTCACGCCGGGCATATAGCTTCAGCAGATCTTCGGCCAGAGAGCGCATCGAGCTTTTGACGCGCGACTTAGTCTTTTCCCATGAGGTTCCGCCCAGTCGATCGAGACTGGGAGCAGTTTCCCCGGCGCCGCTGTATTTCTGGATCAAGTCAAGCCGGTCGATAGGAACATAGAGTTTGGCTTCGTCTCGGTAGGCCAGTTCGACGAATTCACGGACGTTTTCGTTGACCCCAATGCGCTTCAGGCCGCGGAAGACTCCCAGTCCATGATCCACATGAACCACGTAGTCTCCCACCTTCAGATCTCGAAAATCAGAGAGGAAAGCCGAGGGGACTTCGCCTCGAGGCGCCTTCCGCACTGCCGGGCGCAACTCGCTTTCCTCGAAAACATTGTCCTGGGTGAGAATGTGAAGACCCCACGACTCCGAGAAGAAGCCTTCCGACAACTTCCCTTGCATGACCGTCAGCCGTCTGTCGAGACATGCCTCGAAATCCCCTTCGTAGTAATCGACCGCGATCTCGTATTCCCGGAAAATATCGACTAAGCGATCCGCCAGACCTCTCGAACTGAGGACAAATACGATGCGATCGCCTTTGTCTTGCCAACGGGTTACGTCAGCCAACAGTTCCTGGATCCGTCCGTGGTATTTCCTCTCCAGATGGAAATCGAGGGAAGTCGGGCCAGCCTGTTCATCGATAAGTGAATTCACTCGATACAGCGGTTTGTCCGCCACCTGCCTCTCGAGCCAGGGAATGGAGAAAAACAGCCGGTCCGGCGGAAGAACAAGATCACCAGCCAGACGATGGTCCTCGTAATCCGTCTCAAATCCCGCCAGTAAGTCCTTCCAGTCTTTCATCACCTGATCGGGCGAAGACACAATGACGGACAGTGACGGGTTGTTCTCAGCCAGGTAATCAAACAGGCTGAAATTGTTACTCACAACCAACGGAAAGACATACTCGAACCCGTTGAAAAGCTCCAGATTCTCCGTAAACTGCAGCTTTTCACTCAGACTTTCGGCAAATCTTGGTTCATTCCAGAATTGGGGCGCCTGTTCGTGCCAGGCAAGGATCTCGCGCTCGGTGAGAGACCATTCCCGCATCGGGACAATGTCAATCTGAGGAACCAGGCCCGTCGACCGCTGTGTTGCCGGGTCGAAAGTTCGAATTGATTCAATCTCATCACCAAAAAACTCCAGGCGAACTGGAAGATTGGACGACGGGGAGAACAGGTCGACGATTCCGCCTCGCCAGGAGAACTCGCCCAGCGTAGTGACCGGGTCTTCGCGCACGTACCCGAGCTGGCGTAAACGCGTAAGGAGATGGTTCATTGGTATGAACCCTCCCACTTCGAGCTGCAGGCAGTTGTTTAGAAAGTCGGACGGCGAGGGCATGCGAGTGATAAGCGAAGAGACGCTGGTCACTACGAAACCCTGAAATCCTCGCAAAATCCTCCACAGCGCCGTCGCCCGCCTTTCCAGGATGTCCGGGTGAGGCGAAAGACCGCGGTAGGGGTCGGTTTCTGCGCCAGGCATGACCAACACGTGGTCCTTCTGCCCGGTTGGGAGAAAGAACGACAGGTCGCTTGCAAAGCTCTCGGCCTCCCGATTCGTCCGACAAACCCAGAGATAACATCCCCGCCGCTCCAGATACTGCCGGGAAAACACCAAGGCGGTATCAGCTTGATGGAGACCGTAAATGGAGCCCGGCTGAAGGTCGATGAGCGGAAGTGCCACGTGTCTTCTTTCAGCTGGTTCGCTGTGCTGTCGCTCGGATTCGATCAATGATTTTGCTCGTGGAGTATCCCGTTTCAAACGCTATTGAAATCACCTTTCCGCCGTGGGCCTCGACGGTTTCACGGCCGACAATCTGCTCGACCGGCCAGTCCCCGCCTTTGACCAGGACGTCGGGGAGAAGTTCCTGAATGATTTCGTAAGGAGTTTCCTCGTCAAACACGGTTACAAAGTCAACACATTGAAGTCCCGCTATGACTTCCGCCCGCTCCTCCTGGTTTTGAATCGGCCTTTCTGCTCCCTTGATCCGCCTTACAGAAGAGTCGCTGTTGAGAGCCACTACCAGGACATCCCCTTCAGCCCGGGCTTTCTCCAGATATCGAACATGGCCGGGATGGAGCAGGTCGAAACAACCATTCGTAAAGACAATCTTCTTGCCCTTTGATCGAAGATGCGCCAGTTCATCCTTCAGTTGCACGCGTGATCGGATCTTGGATCGAGATGAAACGGACATATTTTCGCAATGGTTTGGGATTCAGGGTTCTAAATTCAAGGGTTCCAGGATTGAAGCTAACGAGTGTCAGCGTTGCCCCGAGACGTCCGGGAAATCGCTGGTTCTCCCCCCAATTCGGCTCGGAAGCTTTCTCCTATTGCTTCGGCATATCGAGTAATCTCTTCTTCGTTCTCGCCTTCGACCATAATTCTAACCAACGGTTCAGTACCGGAGTATCGCACAAGCACGCGCCCCTTGTCGCCCAGCCGGCGCTCGACTTCCCGAATCCGCGACGCAATCGATTCTATAGTCAGAAAGTCTCTTTTCTCCCTAACCTGGACCGCCAGAATGACTTGGGGGAACTTCTTCAGCTGTTTCCTGAATTCACTCAACGGTTTCCCTTCTTCCAGCAACATCCGGGCTATTACGAGCGCTGTGAGGATTCCGTCGCCCGCCACAGTATGCTGGCGAATGATCACGTGCCCGGACTGTTCGCCCCCCAGGAAATGGCCCGAGCGAAGCATTTCTTCCAGTACATAACGGTCCCCAACCTTGGTGCGCACCATTCTGAGGCCGTGGTTACCGAGTGCGATTTCGAGCCCCATGTTGGCCATAACCGTAGTGACGACGCAGCCACTGTTGAGCAGGCCTCGCTGCTTGAAATAGCGACCCAGCATCAAGAGCATATGATCACCGTCAACCAGACAACCCTCCTCGTCACTCAGGATGACACGATCGCAGTCGCCATCCAGCGCGATTCCTAACGAAGCACGGGCTTCACTGGTCCGTCTCATCAAGAACTGGGGATGCAAGGCGCCGGAAAGCAGGTTAATGTTGTGGCCATCAGGACTCACGTTCATGGGCACGACCTCGGCGCCCAGTTCCGTGAAGACTCGCGGCCCGATGTGAAAGCCGGCGCCATTGGCACAATCGATGACCACTCTTAGTGGACTTAGAGATCGCCCCGATACCTGCTTCAAGAACTCCACATAGCGGCTTATTTGGGACTCTTCAAAAGTGCTGAGCTCACTTTCCCAGTCCGTGAACGTGCTTGCCGGCATGCGATAGACCTCGGAGTCCTCGGCTAGCAACTGTTCGATCTCGTCCTCTTTCCGGTCAGAAAGTTTGAGTCCCTCATGGGAGAAGATCTTGATTCCATTATCGTGATAAGGGTTATGAGAGGCCGAGACTACCAGTCCGGCATCAAAGGGTTGGCTGCGCGACAGGAAAGACACGCCTGGAGTGCTGATCACTCCAACCAGGTCGGGCTCGCCCCCTTCTGCCCGGATCGCCCGTTCGAGAACCCTTTGAATCCAGACGCCACTGGCGCGGGTGTCACGCCCGATCACGACTCTGCGAAGCCCAAGGCGAACCAGGGCGCGCCCCAACTTGAAGAGGGTCGAGGGGTCAAGGGGATATTCCCCGGCAACTGCACGAATTCCATCGGTTCCAAACAACCTGCCCATTATAAAAAGCTATCACTTTAAGGACCGCGAAACAGGTGGGACTCTTTTGAAGCAGCCGGGTAGCAGACGTAACGGTCCTACCTTTTTGAGGAGGAACTTTTCTTGTCGGTCGGTTCCGGTTCCTCGGGAACGACTGTGACTGTCACTGTGACGCTGGCTTGGCCGACCTGCCTGACTGGAGGTTCCGGAAGATGCAAATATACCTGACGACGGGTTGTTGCGGAGACACCGTCGATATTGAAGGGTTCGGTTAGAACGGCATCAATCTCCTTGATCTGAGATTCCGGGCCGACAATAGTAGCCGTCCCCGGCTCGATGGCGATTGCAGCCACCCGGTAACCGGGCGCCGGTTGACCAACTATCTGCGCTTCCACCACCACGGTCCGTTGTTGCACTCGCTCAAGAGTGATCGTCAGGCGCGAATTCAGCAGATTGACAATTTCAACACCCAGGGGCAGATTCACGACGTTCTTTTCGCTGAGAGGGATAGTCTGCGGTCCGGGGCGGGCGGCGCTGAGGTCCACAACGACAGCCAACTCGGGTTCCCCTGTTTGCACGCGCGGCCTTTCCGAACGGATGATTAGATCAACCTTCGTCGGGAAGTCCCCGCTTATCTCCAATCCCTCGGGAACATTGACAAAGACCACGGGCGCCGAGACGATCCTCTGGACCTCTTCCCGACCGGCAATTTGCATCCAGAACAAAAATGCGAGGAGCAGGGAGAGAGCTTTCAAACCTATATTGGAAAGGAAAAGACTGCGCAGGAATCTCACATCGCCTCCTGGCGTCGCGGACCTTCACTTCGTCGCTTGGCCGTTTTTTCAAACAACCCCTTTCCTCTCGCCTTCTCGGTCTGGCGCAAGTAATTAAGAAGGCCGGGGCCATCCATGTTACGAACCATTTTCCCTTCAAAGACAGCCGAGATGACTCCGGTTTCTTCGGAAATGACAATCGCAATCGCGTCGGATTCCTCAGTAATACCGATCGCGGCGCGGTGGCGGGTTCCGAGCTCGCTACTGACTGCCGGATCCAACGTCAGGGGCAGAAAGCAGGCGGCGGCGGCTATCCGGTCGTTTTGAATGATAACTGCACCGTCATGTAATGGAGTGTTCGGCGTAAAGATTGTCACGAGGAGGTCATAGGTGAGGGCAGCATCGATTTCAATGCCGTTTTCGATGTAGTTGCGCAGGCCAAACGTGCCTTCCAATACCATCAGTCCGCCGATGCCTCGGTTGGACAGCGTGGTAGCGGCAAGCACAATTTCCTCAAAGGCCTCGCGCCTGCGTCTTTGCCTCATACGGGTGAGGATGCTCCCTCGCCCCAACTCCGCCAAGCCCTTTCGTATCTCGTTCTGAAAGATGACGATCAGGGCAATGATGATGTACCCCGAGAAGTTGTCGAGCAGCCATTCAAGGGCGCGCAGATGTAGGAGGTGAGCAACATAGTACGAAGCTATGATGGAGAGGATGCCAACGGTGATGTACCATCCGCGCGTGCCGCGGACCAGAAGCAAAAGGTTGTAAATGATGACGGTGAGGATAAGAATGTCGAGGAGGTCAACCAACTGGATGCGGGAAAACAGGCCCCAGAGGTGATTTAACATTCAGCGACCCCTTCATTAAGGATCGCATCCGCCACTTGGAGTGCTTCCCGAACCTCAACCACATTATGCACCCGCACCATATGGGCGCCCCGAAGGGCCGCGGCCACACAAGCTGCGACAGTCGCTCCAGCCCGGCGGTCGACTCCCTGACCTGTGATCTTTCCGAGGAAGCTTTTGCGCGATGGGCCGACCAAAACGGGACGCCGAAAATCGGAGAGAAAAGACAGGCGGTTGAGAATAAGCAGATTGTCTTCGAAGGTCTTGCCGAATCCGATACCCGGATCCACGATCACTCTGTCGGGCCCCAGGCCCGCATTATCGGCATAGGCAACCGCCCAAGACAGATCGGCCCTGATGTCGGCCAGGATATCTCGGCTCGGCGGCAACTCCTGCATAATGTCCGGCATTCCTCTCATATGCATGAGGATGAGGCCTGCGCCGTACTCTTTGACCAGAACGGCCATTTCCGGCGCGAAGCGCAGTGCCGTGATATCGTTGATTACATCTGCGCCAAGGCGCAGGCACTCACGCGCCACTTCGGGTTTGTAGGTATCGATGGAGATAATGGCTGTTGTGTTCGGCCGTAGTCTCTCCAGTACGGGCGCGACACGGTCCAGCTCCTCGCTTGGCGAAACAGGACGGGCACCCGGACGCGAAGACTCACCTCCAAGGTCCAATAGGTCTGCTCCGGCTTCCAGCAGTTCGTAACAGTGAGAGATGGCGCTCGACGTATCGAGAAATTTGCCGCCATCCGAGAAGGAATCGGGAGTGATGTTAACCACTCCCATTATGCGGGTTATTTTCCCTAGCTGCAGAATCTTGTCTCTGGGACAAAAGACATACTGAGCACGTTCCATTCTCTGTTCGCGATCGCGGCAGGCCATTCACAGACCGGTTGCGTCGGCAGTCGCGATTACGCCGGGGCCGGCCGTTGCTTCAGGGACGGCAGCTTCTGCCTTTCTTCTTCCTTCTCGGGCTCTCGCCGCTCGGGCGGCTCGGGCGGTTCAGAGATTTCCGGGCTGAGCTTCTCACCCCGGATGACCTTCTCGATCGCACTCAAATCCAGGCTTTCGTATTCAAGAAGAGCCTCGGCCAATCGCGTTAGCGCATCCCGGTTAGCCTCGAGCACTCCTTTAGCCCGCTCGTATCCCTCAAGGACGATCTTCTTGACTTCCTGGTCGATCTTGACTGCTGTGTCCTCGCTGTAGTCTTGGTGCTGTGCGATTTCTCTGCCCAGAAAGATCTGCTCTTCCTTCTTGCCGAAGGTGAGCGGTCCCATGGCATCACTCATACCCCACTCGCAGACCATCTTCCTGGCTCGTTCAGTTGCTCGCTCGAGATCGTTCGAAGCTCCGGTCGTACAATTTCCCAGGAACAGCTCTTCCGCCGCGCGACCAGCCAGCAGAATAGCGATCGACGCCTCCATATATTCCTTGGTGTAGTTGTACTTGTCTTCCTCGGGCAGTTGCATGGTGACGCCCAACGCCCGGCCACGGGGAATAATCGTCACTTTGTGAATGGGATCTGCTTCCGGGATCATGTAAGCAACCAGCGCATGACCCGCTTCATGATAAGCAGTGTTGCGCTTCTCTCTCTCATTCATCACCATGGACTTGCGTTCTTTGCCCATCAGGACTTTGTCCTTGGCTTCTTCGAAATCCATCATGGTGACGGCTTTACGACTATAGCGCGCGGCATTCAACGCCGCTTCGTTGACCAGGTTGGCCAGCTGCGCGCCAGAAAAGCCGGGAGTTCCACGTGCCAGCACCGAGACGTCCACATCTTCCGCCATCGGAATTCGGCGCATATGAACCTTAAGGATTCCTTCGCGACCCTTGATGTCAGGAAGCGTAACCACCACCTGCCGGTCGAACCGTCCCGGCCGCAGCAGAGCAGGATCGAGAACGTCGGGTCGATTAGTGGCGGCTATCAGGATCACGCCTTCGTTGGACTCAAAGCCGTCCATTTCGACCAGCAGCTGATTCAGAGTCTGCTCACGTTCGTCGTGCCCGCCGCCCAGTCCAGCGCCTCGATGTCTCCCGACCGCATCGATTTCATCTATGAAGATTATGCAGGGTGCGTTCTTTTTCCCCTGTTCGAACAAGTCACGAACACGGCTGGCTCCCACACCGACGAACATCTCGACAAAATCCGACCCACTGATGCTGAAGAACGGGACATTCGCTTCGCCGGCAATCGCGCGCGCCAACAGGGTCTTACCGGTTCCCGGCGGCCCCATCAGGAGAACTCCTTTCGGGATCCGCCCGCCCAGCTTCTGGAATTTCTGGGGTTCCCGCAGAAATTCCACGATTTCCTGCAACTCCTCTTTCGCCTCCTCAACGCCAGCGACGTCTTTGAAGGTTACCCTTTTCTTTGATTATGCAGGGTGCGTTCTTTTTCCCCTGTTCGAACAAGTCACGAACACGGCTG
>ERZ795047.1358-NODE-1358-length-26241-cov-30.409341_pt1 | contig 26241 bp, 21 predicted proteins | sample MGYA00375131_ERZ795047 | MGnify/ENA primary metagenome ERZ795047 (study PRJEB30176, sample SAMN05720228) | activated sludge metagenome | isolation source: Anaerobic digester | place: Japan | collected 2015-05-20 ...
AGGATGAAGGACAGGATGAAACGATTTTTTTCACTTTTACTGATAGGTTTATCTGCCTTTGGAGCCTTTGCTTCCGAAGCTATGGATGTATACACCTTTCTTTATGAACAGGCTGCCAGCCCACAGGAGCGATTGGCTGTATTAAAAAGCCTGTCGGATCAAAATATTGATGGTGCAGGCCAGCTGTATGCCCAAGCCCTTACTCAGCTTTTACAGGAATTTCCCTCATTAAAGACTACCGCCGAACGGGATGCGGCGGATCAGTCCGCCAGGCTTTTGGCTCAACTTCTGGGGAACTCCAAATATACAGCTGCTGCGGGGGATCTCTGGCGGGTTGTGGAAAACTTTTCGAACCCCCTTGTTAAGGCTGACGCCCTGATTGCCATGGGGAAACTGAGAAACGTTGACTATGCGGAGCTTATTGAAAAACTCCTTTATGATTTAAATCTTAAGCCCGCTACAGACCCAGAGGCGGGTGAGAAGATTGCTTATGGAGCAATTTTAGCCCTGGAGAAATATCAACAACCCTCCGGCTATCTGCCAGTATTTTTTGCCGCAACAGGCTGGTATAACAAGCGGATCCGTGAACAGGCTGAACGGTCTTTACCGTACATTATGGATAATCCGGAAGTTCCGCTTACCAGTCTGATAAGGTCGAGTGCATATACCTATGATATCAAGTTCCTGGCTCTGCAGAGAATGGAAGCCTCCAAGGCTCCCGCCGATGCGAAAGCCCGGGTTGCGGTTATTGCACTTGCAGAGGGGTGGAGAGCTTCTACCATGGATGTAAAACAGCGGGTTCAATTGGGAAATAGCAGGAAATTAGCGATTGATATGATTCGTCGCTACAAAACCGAAGATACAACTGTGTTACCTCTTCTGGAGCGTTCATACAAAGAGGGGATTGATACGGAAGAAAAATTAAATGCAGTGGCAGCCCTTTCTGCTATCGGGACCGATGATGCAGCCCGGCTGCTGTCAAATTTTCTTCTGGCGCTGAATGCAAAACGAAAGGCTAACAATATTACCCAGGAAGATGAACAGCTGGTGCGGGCCGTTATACCCGCATTGGGTGCTACCGGTAAATCTGTAGCACGACCGGCTCTGCAGGCGGTTGAATACCAAGACTGGACAAACTATGTTAAGACCCTTGCTCAAGATGCCTTAAAACAAATTAAATGAGGAGAGGCTTTTTCAAAACTCGGGGAGTTTTGAAAAAGCTACCCTAGATGTACATGCAGTATTTTTGCTATTCTTTATCAAATAAATATTTGTTTTTAAATTGCAAAAATACTGCAAGAGCCTCTTTCAAAAGAGGCAGACTTTTGAAAGAGGTTCAAGGATTTATAAATATAGGGTATTTTGATAGAACAAATAAAAACGAGCCCTTATAAACCTTTCAAAGGTCTATAAGGGCTTTAAAATAATAAGGTACTGAGTTTTGAAAAGCTTCTAATATTAAATATGTGACTATTCTATTAAAACGCGCAGTACCTCTTCTGGGGTTTTTGCAGCCAAAATTTCTGCCCGTTTCTCTGAACTCTTAAACAGGAGGCTGACCTCAGCCAGAAATTGAAGATGAGGACCGGTTTTATCAATTGGTGAGAGGGTCATAATAAAAATACGACAGGGTTCATGATCTAAAGAATCAAAATCTACCGGATTATCGGAAATGCCGATACAGGCTACCAGTTCATGAACAGTGGGAGACTTCCCGTGGGGAATGGCAATTCCATGTTTCATACCGGTGGACATTTTTCGTTCCCGATCCATGACTGCTGCTAAGGCGGCTTCTCTGTCCTTTATTTTTCCGCTCTGGACCAGAACATCCAGGAGTTCGTTGATAATTTCTTCTTTTGTGGTCCCCTTAAGATGGAGACAAACTGTGTCACGGCTAAGTACGCTCTTGAGGTTCATGGCTATAAGTTTAGAGCCCAATCACGTAAAAGTCAAGGACTACTTACATCCATATGCAAACTTTGCTATTTGTTGTATAGTAATGCAATGCGACCTGTTGAACATTTTTTATCCGAATTGAACAAACGGTTTCAGAATAAGAAAGTTCTGGAAGAAGGTCTCGAAACAGACCGCCTATTTGTGGCTTTTTCTAACCTGGTAACGCCTGTACTTGGGCTTCAGGGGGCTGAGGAGTTATTTAAGTACTGGAAAGATAATTATACAAAGGGGTCCGTTCCAGATTATGTACGTCTCGGTTTTATTGCTGCATTTATTGTAAATGAGTTTGATGATACTACCATGAATCTTTCAGCAGATGACTTTGAAGAGATTCGGGAGACTCTCAGCAGCGTGGCAGAAGATGTTCATATAGATACGCTCACTACATTGATGTCTGAACTGGTATCCCGTGGTTATCTGGATTAAGGGGTAAGGTTTTGGCAAAAACCTCAGGGCATAAAAAAATTAATAAAACCTCTTGCATTTTAAAAAAATTGTAGTAAATTTAAATCAGCTGGTATGTAATAACCAGCTCAGAGATTGGCTCTGTGCTGCTGAATGGCAGATACAGATGTCTTATTCTGTGGCTTGTCCGCCACAAAGGTGTGGGAGGGCCCTGTATGGAAACTCCGCCTAAAAGGATATGACCGGAAGATGCTTGGTAGTATCTTCCGGTCGAGCAGAGACAGCTTTTTCAAATATGTGCCGTGTAAGTATCTGCGGATATCTTACTGACGACTAAATGGAACGCTGATATGCGTGACGTCCATCCCTGATCCTGCCAATAATAGAGCAGGCAACTGGGCAGGACACCGACAAGCCGGTTTTAGACCGGCTTTTTTTGTGCACCCAGCAGTGCACATAAAAAAGGGGACTATCCAAAAGATAGTCCCCTTTTGTTTTTCTTGGTATTATTAATTACCAGTAATTACCAGCGGTTATATCCACCGTTATCCCGTTCGCGGCGGGGTTTGTCCATTGCTTCGTTTACGCGGAGCTGTCGCCCCTCGAACTCACGACCGTTGGTTCCTGCAATAGCAGCACTTGCTTCTTCGTCTGTGCTCATTTCGACAAAGCCGAAGCCCTTGGAGTTACCTGTTTCACGATCAAAAATGATCTTTGCAGAGGCAACGCTTCCAAAATTGGAGAACAGATTGCGGAGGCTGTCTTCGGAAGTGTTGTACGAGAGATTGCCGACGTAAAGTTTCTTGGCCATCGAGAAAATTCCTTCTCCCGGAAATGCGTCCGGGTGCGCTGTTATACGGCTCCATGATTACCATGGACCTCTCCAGCCCTCTCTACGAAAGGGACGAGGATACAAAAGTATATTCGGGAATTAACAGCACAGTGCAACACAGAAGGGGTAATTGAAACAGGTGACAAACATTCTTGTAATCCCGCAGTCCGGTAAAGGACGTGCACATTCGTACTATTTTCAAAAAGATTCCCTATTACAGTTAAAACACTAGCCTATCTTTTTATAGACGTCAAGCTCTTTTTTTAATTCCTGAAAAGTTGTAATGCAGGTGATATTTCTGCTTTAACCCTCTACCATCTGTTGAATAGCAGCTTTAATATCTGCAACCCGGGTGTAAATCTCCTGTTCTGCCTTGCCCAATTCATCCAGGCGGGGGCGCTGTTCCTGGGATGGTCCGATGAATCGGGTAAAGGACAGGGCTCTTCCGGCCTTTATTCTGGAAGCTAAACGGCGGATGGGCCGCACTTCTCCGGCGAGGGACAGTTCCCCTGCGAAAAAAGTCTTGGCAGGTAAGGGGAGCCCTGTCCGGGCTGAATACAGCGCCCCCGCGAGGGCTAAGTCCAAACCTACCTCGGTAATGCGGATTCCTCCAGCCACATTCACATAGATATCATGGTCGGAAAGGCGGAGTTTTGTATGCTTTTCCAGGGTTGCCGCAATTCGGGAAATCCTGCTGGTGTCGATCGTGTCGGAGAAAACCCGGCTCATGGCTCCCTTGGATGGTATGACCAGGGCTTGGATTTCTACAAGGAGTGTTCGGCTTCCTTCGAGTACTGCTGCGGTAGCAATACCGGGGGGAATTTCACCCTCCCGGCGGACTAGAAAGAGGCTTGATGGGTCCTCTACCGGTATGAGGCCCCGTTCCTGCATGGAAAAAAGGCCGATTTCGTCTATTGAACCAAAGCGGTTTTTGCTGGACCGTAAAAATCGGGTATCCCCTTCGTTTTGTTCAAAGTACAGGACCGTGTCTACCATGTGTTCCAGCGTTTTAGGGCCAGAAATTTGGCCATCCTTGGTGACATGGGCCACGAGAAAGAGAACCCCATCATGCTCTTTTACCCAATGGATGAGTTCATAGGAGCAGTATTTCATCTGGTTGATGGTTCCTGGGACCATGCCGATATCAGGCGCATAGAGGGTCTGTACCGAGTCCACGATAACAATGATGGGTTTTACCGCTTCCAGGATTCGTTCAATGTCCTGGAGCAGTCCTGAACAGTATACTTCTATCCGGTCCCCATTGATGCCGAGCCGGTCGGACCTCATACGGATTTGTCCCGCCGATTCTTCGCCTGAAATGTAGAGAATTCTGCCCTTTGTTTCTGCTGATGCAGCGGCCTGCAGAAGAAGGGTTGATTTCCCGATGCCCGGTTCACCGCCGACGAGAATGGCGGACCGTTTCATCATGCCGCCGCCAAGGACCCGGTCTAATTCGCCGATACCGCTTGAGATTCGGCTTCCCTCCTGGGGGTCAACCGCGGAGAGGGGGATGGATGCGAGATTAAGGTTTGGAGCCTTATTTCCGGCCTGCATGTGGCTGTTGGTACTGGTTTCTATAAGGGTGTTCCATTCGCCGCATTCGGGGCAGCGGCCCAGCCATTTTGGTTCTTCGTGTCCGCAGGATGAACAGCGGAAAACTGTCTGCTTTGCCTTTTTCATTTATCAAACCTTTCTATTGACCCAAAGGATAGGGGCCTGTATGCTCATCAATATGGATGAAAAAGAATACCGCCTTGCGGCAATAATGTATACCGATATTGCTGGTTTTTCCAGGATGATGGAAACCAATGAAAAGCGGACCCTGGAGCTGCTGGCTAAGCATAACAGTATTATCGAAACTGCGGTTCAGCAATTCCGGGGCACGGTGATTAAGACCATCGGCGATGCCTATATGGTGGATTTCAGAAACTCCGTGGATGCGTTGAACTGTGCCCTTAAAGTCCAGTATGAACTGTATGAATATAACAAGGAAAACCGGGATTTGCCCCTTTTGGTTCGTATCGGGCTCCATATCGGGGATATTTATTTTTATGAAAATGATGCCCTGGGAGAGGGAATAAATATTGCAGCAAGGCTGCAGTCTGTGGCTCATCCGGGTTGTATCTGTATGTCCCAGCATCTGTATAACCTGGTTCTTTACAAGGTTGATTTTGCCGCGGAAAAACTGGGCAAGGTAAGCTTAAAGAATATAACCAAGGAAATTATTGCCTATGAAATTGTGACTCCCAATGTGGAATTTGATCCTAACCGGGATGCACGGCCGGTGCTTAATCCTGAAAAGATTGAAAAGGGTGTAATCAGGGAACCTGGAGATCGGATTGCTCCGTCCCCGGCAGACCATGATGAGGGCCGAACTGGGCAAGCTGCTTCTTACGCACAGAGCAGTGATAAGCGGGGAGCCTTGAAAAGGGCCATCCTTATGGAAATACAGAATTCGAAGCGCCGCTTAACGATAGATGAGGTTCGCCGGCGTTTTGTGGCAGAAATGCCCCTGGCGGAGGATGTGATTCAGGAATTGGCTGCAAAGGGCATTTTAATACAATCGGAGCCCCTGTTTGCTGAGGGGTTTTTAAATGAATCAAAGTTGAGTAGTACCCTTTCGGAGGTAGCCCGGGAGGTTAGTTCAGCTTTTAAAGAAGCGGTAGAGATTGCCCGGGAAGAATACCGGTCTGAACAGTCTCGGCAGCGATCTGCGATGGTCCGGAATGAACGCCGCCACCGGAGGGATGGCCGGCGCACCCGGGAAAGTGGCGAAGCTGAAGCAGCGCCGGTTCATCAATCTGAGGAGCATTATGAACCTTATGAGGTGTACGCTGAAAAAGTACAACGGGAAGCCCGTCATGCAACTGGTGGTTTTTTTGGTCATCTCGTTCCCTTTGTTATGGTGAATGGCTTCCTCATGGTTTTGAATGCCACCGTGAGTCCCGGTTTCCCCTGGGCCTTGTTTCCCTTTGGCGGCTGGGGTATTGGTCTTCTGGAACATTTTGCCGGAGGACTGCGGGCTAAGGATAAGTATCGGGAATTAAACAAGCTGCCTCCCCTCAACAATGAACAGCTGGATATCTTTAAAAAATTGCAGAAAAAAAAGGATGAGCTCTGGCACAGCGGGACCGGGCTTATACCTACCAGTTTATTCCTGCTTATGATTAACCTCATCACGAGCAGGGGTTTCCTCTGGAGTCTCATTCCTATTTTCTTTATGAGTATGGGATTTCTCGGTAATCTGGTGAAAATCCCCGGTGAAATTGCAGCCCTGAAACAGGATCTGCAGGAGGCCCTTAAAAAGGGTGGGTTGAGAAGCCGTAATGTAAAGAAAGAAGCAACGATTTCAGACGGACCCTATGCGGATCTCGTAAAGGAAGCCGCGGCGGTACGGGAAACAATCCTCGAAATGGTCCAGGTTCCACAGGAGAAGAATAAGCAGAAAGTCGGGCAGAAAATGGAACAGAAAACGGGTGTGCCAGAGGCTGATGAACTCGTTCCTGTTCTGGATGCCTATGTGGAACAGGTTCGGCTTTTAGCGGACCGAACCGCAGAGGTGGACCGGATTATCGAATTAATACCCCGGGCTGCGCTGCAGCGGGACAAGGAAGTGCTTGAACAGAAACTGAAGGACCAGAATAAGCCGGAGCTTCGGAAGGAATACGAGAAGGCTTTGGCTGAGCTTGAGCAGCAGGAAGCCTCTTTTAAAGAGCTGGGTGAACAGCGGGACCTCCTGGAACTGAAACTGCGGTCTTCTGTGAATAATTTAAAGCAGATGCAGATTGATATTGGCAGGATCATCAGCTTGACCGGTTCCGGCGAAAGCGGTGCTGAACGGTCCCTGCACTACAAGACGGAAGAGCTGAACCGGTACCTGGAGGACCTCCGAAGCGGGTATGAGGAAGTGGAACGGCTTGAAAATCGGGCAATCGAGATGCCTCTGGAGGAGCAATGAACCCAATGTGGTGTTTATAGGTACATTAAAACTGGAAATCTGTATTATTTATGTAATATAATTGTTATTGTAATAGCATATGTGAGAAGTAACACCCTCCTCGTGTTATCCTCGGTTATATTGGAGTTTGTATGCCAAAACAGGCGATCCTTTGTGTGGATGATGAAGCAATTATTGTGATTGCAATGAAACAGGAACTCAAAAGCCATTTTGGCAATGCCTATTACCTGGAAACTGCCCTCTCTGCCCAGGAAGCCTTTACAAAGATTGATGAAATGATAGAAAACGGTATTCAACTGGTAGTTATTATTTCTGACTGGCTTATGCCGGGAATGAAGGGTGATGAGTTCCTCGCTTTAATACATCAAAAATATCCCCAGGTTGTCTCCATTCTCGTGACCGGTCAGGCCGATGCGGAAGCGATTGAGCGGGCCATGACCGATGCCCAGATTAAGGCCTGCCTTAAAAAACCCTGGCGGTCCCGGGAGCTTATCTCCGTCATTGAACGATCCCTTGCAAACCCCTTAGCTCCCACCTGTGAAAATTGATATGCCTTTGAGGTTTATGCAAAAGTCTGTTGCTTTTTATAAATCTATGAGCGGGCTGGTATAATAGCGAGTCCTGCGGACCGGAGAAAGTGCCAGGCCGCAGGGGCATCTTCTGGAGTCAGTATCTCTGAAAGCTGTCCATATATTTTTTCCGGTTCTTCGCCCCTTCCTGAATGCAGCCGTTGGATAAGCATTTCAATTTGTTGTGCGATTCTTTCTGGAGTACTTCCGTTACCTGTGATGATAAAAAATTCATTTTCCGATTTTCTTTGATCAGATTGATGAACGGAGCTCTTCTTTGGGTGCACTTTTCCGCCTTGTCCCCGCTCGGGCCTGCTGATTTTTATGGTCCAGTCGATGAAATTCCAACGCCAGGTAAGGTTCCATTGTGCGCCCCTATGTTGTATCCAGGGGCGTGTGCCGAGAAAGATGGCTCTGGTGCTTTGTTGGAGAGTTTTCCCCTGACTCTCAGCCTGGTTTTGAGTTCCCCCTGGTGGTACCATGGTCTTTTCTTTATCTGATACATAGGAATCCAGTAAGAGCTGCACCCGGTTCCGGGTAATAGTTGGATCGGGCATGGTAAAGGGAAAGGCTTCCTGTACCGGCCGGTCCGTATCACCTGCCATCCATTCGGCGAGGAGCCGGTCCAGAGGTTCTGTGTATCGGTCATACCGGTTTTCACCGGCAAAGCGGAGGTCGTTATCGGCAAAAAAATCCTCCGGCTCCGGAGCTGGTTCATCGATAACCTGCAGGTCCCGATGCCGGCCCTGGGCCAGTTCCCGGTAAATTCGGGAATGACGGGTCAGAACAAACTTGTGCCAGAAGGCAGAATCGATAAGCCCCGCGGCAAAGAGCTGGCGGAGGGTTTCTGCGGCATCGATGATTTCCTGGTCATCCTGGTCCCAGTATCCGTAGATGAGGTAGGCATGGGTAAGGATCCCCGCTTCTTTAAAGGCCGCGCAGGCATATACCACGTCTTTTAGTCCAATGCCTTTCCCAAGACGCTTAAAGCCTGCTTCGGAGGCAACTTCTATGCCGCCTGAGACTCCGAGGAGTCCCCCAGCTGCCAGGAGGGCTGCCACATCGGGGGTAAAGGCCTTTTCGAAGCGAATGTTGCCCCAGAAGGTAAGAGGGAGACCCGCTGCCCGGTTCAGGAGAGCAAGCTCTATCAGAGATGAAACCGGGGCCGCTTCGTCTACCAGGTGGACGCCCCTGATGCGGGTCTCCCGGGACTGCCACAGGAGATGCTTAAAGAGGGCTTCGACAGGAATGCTCTGAAAACCCCGGATATAGTCGAGCTGCACATCGCAGAAGGCGCAGGCGTGCCAGTAGCAGCCATGGGCAAGATATGCCTTAAGCCAGCGGCCTTCGGTCCAGAGCCGGTGCATGGGGTTGGTGTCGTCCACCGGGATGATGTAGCGGTCAAAGGGAACTCCGCGGTAATCGGGGAAAACCGATCCGGTGGCATCCCGGTCCAGGTTAGCGTAGGCTTCGAGGCTTCCTTCGGCGGAGCCCCTGATGACGCCTGAGGGACTGCGATAGATACAGTGATGCAGCTCCGGGGCTTCGGAATTGCCTGGCGAAGCCTGGCTTCTCAGGTAGTCCAGGACCGATTGCAGGGCCCCGTAGCCCCGGTCGTAGGCAATAAAATCGATATAATCAAAGAAGCCTCGGGCTTTGATATGCCGGAGTTCGGTGGTAACGTAGCCGCCCCCGGCGATGATGAGGACTTGCTGACCATAATAGGCCTTTGCCGAACGGGCGGCGCAAAGGGCCCCTGCAAGGCAGCCGGGAAAGGGGATGGTAAGGCCTATGAGTTCAGGCTTTTCAGGGTGCTGGTCCCAGGTGTCTTTAAGGAGGGGCTCATAGAAGGTGTTCAGGATATAGCCATCCAGGGCGGAGGCGGCCAGGGAGAAGCTGCGGATGCTGGCGGCCAGGGAGTCGGCGTATTTAACGAGGGAAAAGGTGGGGTCCAGGACTACGGTGATAAGGTCCGCCAGGTCCGCCAGCATGGTGCTGGCGAGGATAGGTGCCTGGTCGGGAAGTATGGCAAAATCATGGGCCGTAAGAAGCGCCTCCGCCCGTGGCCCCGTGGGGAGGGTGTTGTTGCAGAGGGCGAGGATGTGGGCATACTCCCGGTCTTTACCCTGCAGAAAGGCAACTAACCGCTCGATGTGGGCAAGCCAGAGGTCCTGTTCTGAAAGGTACCGGCGGGCAATAGCTTCCAGCTCTGGGGCAAGGGCCGGTCCCTTGCTGAGCCGTGCTTCTGCGTCTGCAAAGATCCGTCTCAGCCCCGATGGTGAAAAAATACGGTGGAAAAGGCTGATTGAATGGTCATCAACCTGAACTGTGTTTCCCCGCGCTTCTAAAAAACTGCGAAGATAATACAAGGAAGGGTAGGGTGCATTCAATTGAACGAAGGGGGGCTGAATAAGCAGGATCATTTGAGTCCCTTTTTAAGCATAAAGGATGGGCAGTGATGGCCGGTGGCCTGGAATACTTCGATTGAGGGCAGGTGTCTGGTTTTTATGCCAAAGACGGTGCACATCCTGGGGAAGGCCGGGTCCCAGGATATGCGAAAAAATACACATTTCAGGCAATCCGGGGCTCTATTCCCCTGGGATGTATTGCCACCAATCGAGCCTGTCATGGTCCTCCCCTTAAACCTGTTTGACAGTTTACTCGCCTTTGCGGTATGCTTCAATATAATGAAAGAGTTCAAGGGAATTTCCGCCTCATCGGGCGTGGCAATCGGCAAGGCCTTCCTCTATGTGGATGATGTGTTTTCACAGATTCCCCGGTATTCTATTACCAAAGATGAGGTTGAGCTTGAATGGGCCCGTTTCCTCGATGCGGTCCTTGCCGCCGAAGGGGAAGTCCTGGAACTGCTGGAGCGGGCTAATCGTGAAATGGGTGAGGAACAGGCAAAGATATTTGAGTCCCACCTGATGATGCTCCGCGATGAAGACCTGAAGGATCAAATTCAGACAAAATTGAATAAGAGCAACCAGAATATTGAATGGGTGCTCTGGGATATTTCCCGTGAATTGACCCAGAAACTTTCCAATGCTTCCGATCCAAACTTGCAGGAGCGGGTAGCGGATATTTTTGATGTATCCCGGCGAATTCTGCATAAACTGCTTTTTATAAAGAAGGTGTCCCTGGCGGATCTGCAGGAAGAGGTCATCCTGGTGACCCACAACCTCCTGCCCTCCGATGCCCTGGTGATGAATAAACGGTTTGTTAAGGGTATCGCCATGGATATGGGGGGGCCGACCAGTCATACGGCTATTCTGGCCCGGGCCTTTGAGATTCCCGCAGTGCTCGGCCTTTCTACAGCGACGGTGGAAATTAAGGATGGGGACCTTGTTATTGTTGATGGCAATGCGGGCCATATCATTTGCAACCCCAGTCCTGAGGTTCTTGAGCGGTATCAGCGGATGGCGGTACAGCTTAAGAAAATGGCGGAGGACCTGAAAACCCTTTGTGACTTGCCGGCAGAAACAACCGATGGATACCGGGTTTCCTTAAAGGCAAATATCGAGATACCGGAGGAGGCTCCCCTGGCTTTACAGAACGGTGCGGAAGGGATTGGCCTGTACCGTTCCGAATTCCTCTTTTTAGCCCCAGGGCAGTCTGCTGATGAGGAGCGCCAATACCGGGCCTATAAACAGGTTCTGGAAGCCCTGGAGGGTCGGCCCGTTACGATCCGGACCCTGGATGTGGGGGGAGATAAGATAATCCCCGATCTGCAGGCGACGGAGGAAAAAAATCCCCTCCTGGGCTGGCGGGCGATCCGGTTCTGCCTGGCCCATCAGGAGTTTTTTAAGACCCAGCTCAGGGCGCTGCTTCGTAGCAGTGTTCATGGAAACTTGAAAATCATGTTCCCCATGATTTCTGGTATTGAGGAACTGGAGGCGGCCCTTTCGTTGTTACAGGAGGCAAAGGCCGAGCTTACGGTCAGGGGGCAGCTCTTTGCTGAGAATTTAGAAGTAGGGGTCATGATCGAGATCCCCTCTGCGGCCATGACCGCCGATATCCTGGCAAAAAAGGCGGCTTTCTTTTCTATCGGTACCAATGACCTGGTCCAGTACAGCCTTGCGGTGGACCGGGGCAACGAACGGATTGCCTATCTGGCCCAGCCCTTTCATCCGGCGGTGCTGCGCTTTATAAAACGCACGATAGACGAAGCCCATAAGGGGGGCATAAATGCTGCCATGTGCGGAGAGCTTGCGGGAAATCCCCATGCGACGGCCCTGCTGTTGGGTCTCGGTCTTGATGAGTTCAGTATGTCCTCCGCATCGATCCCTCTGGTTAAAAAAATTATTCGATCCGTATCCCGTGCTGACTGCCAGCAGCTCGCTGATGCGGCCCTGGCATGTACCTCCTATCTGGAGGTGGAAGACCTGGTCACCAAATGGATGCACCAGCGTATTTCTAAATAATCGTAACATTAAGGGCCCTTTGTAACAAAAGGTTTGCAGAGGGAACACAAATATGGAGTACCCGATTTATGGAATTTAGTCCCGATCTGAGATATCGAAATTTGCCGGTGGTAGCCCTGGTGGGCCGCCCTAACGTGGGCAAATCGACCCTTTTTAACCGGCTGCTGCGGCAGCGCCGGGCCATTACTGACCCTACCCCGGGGGTTACCCGGGACCCTATTGAAGCAACTGCCTTTATTGCGGGGCATCCCATCACCCTGATAGATACGGGGGGCTTTAAGCTCGAACGGGAGGTTCTGGAAGATCTGGTGGTAGAAAAAACCCTGGATACGCTGAACCGGGCGGACCTGATCGTGCTCGTGATGGAAGCGGGGGATCCTACCAGTGAGGATGAGGAGTTCATCGAACGGTTACGGCCCTACTGGGACAAGGTTATGGTGGCGGTGAATAAGACCGAAGGGGGCCGGCGGGAAAGCTATGCCTGGAACCTGCTTTCCTATGGTTTTGAGGATATCCACATGATTTCCGCTGAACATGGGGATAATATCCTTGAGCTGGAAGAGGCAATTGTAAAACGGCTCGATTTTTCCAGGGTTGAGCTGGATGAAGGGGGCCCCGAGCGGCTCATCCGTCTTGCCATTATTGGAAAGCCTAATACGGGAAAATCAACCCTGTCTAACCGGCTTACGGCTTCTGATGCCTCCATAGTAAGCGATATCCCCGGTACTACCCGGGATGTGGTAACGGGCCAGTTTGAGTTTAACAACCATCATTTTATTGTGTTGGATACGGCGGGGATCCGCCGAAAAAATAAGGTTACTGAAAATATTGAGTACTACTCGGTAAACCGGGCTATCAAGTCACTGGATGAGGCTGACATTGTGTTCCTCATGATCGATGCCCAGGAGGGGCTTACCGAACAGGACAAAAAAATTGCTGCCCTGGCCCATGAGCGGGGCCGGGGAATCATCTTTGTATTAAATAAATGGGACACCATGCCCCAGATAAAAAATACCTTTGAGGCAACGGTGGATCGGATCCACTTTCTCTTTGGTCAGATGGAATATGCACCGATTATTCCCATCAGCGCAAAGGATGGGACCGGTGTGGATAAATTGCTGGAGACGGCCCTCCGTATGTATGGCCAGCTCAACAAACAGGTGGAAACCGGTCCCTTGAACCAGGCCCTGGAACGCTGGCTCGAGGAATATCCGCCCCCAATCGGACCCCGGACCCGCTTTAAGGTAAAGTATGCGGTCCAGGCTTCTGTTAACCCGGTGAAATTCATCTTTTTTGTGTCCCGGATTCAGGCAGTGAGCGAGGCATATGTGGCCTATCTGCGGAACAAGATCCGCAAGGATCTGGGCTATTCCATGATTCCCCTGCAGCTGGAACTGCGTTCTTCCCGGAAGGACCCGGCTACGGCCCGGAAAGAACGGGAAGCAAAGCGGACCGAACAGAATAAAGCCCAGAGGAAATCCTGATACTATGGGAACCTACCAGATTGGGGATGTGGAGCGCCTCCTGCAGGTAAAGGCCCATGTTCTGCGATACTGGGAAAAGGAGATTCCCCTGCTTCAGGTCCGCAAGGATCTGGGCGGGAGGCGGGTGTATACGTCCCGGGATATCCGAATTTTACTCAGGCTTAAACACCTTATATATGAGCGGCATTTTACCCTGGAAGGTGCCCGGGATGAGCTCCTCCGGGAGCTTGCAGGACCGGGACAGGACCTCAGGGCTGAATTGGATGCATTAAGGTCGCAGCTTCTTGAGCTCTATAGCATCCTCTCACAAAACACCGAAAGGATCACCGATGATGAATCTCTTCCCACCCTTGAATGATCAGGCCCGGCAGGACCTGGATGGCCTGATCCCCCTTATCGACAGGCTGTTCCCAATACCCGGCCGGTTTCGTCAGCAGCTTCCCCGGGATGTGGCGGAGCTTTCCCGGCAGCTCACGAGTGAGCGGCCCCGGCGGGATGCGGGCTATCTGGGGCAGAAGCCCCTCCTTTCTGCATACCTCCGGTATTTCCTCCCGTGGAACGTATTCCGTCTGAGCCGTCTGCTGCCAGCCCTGGATCTGCACTTTGCCGAAGGGGATGCCATCACCGACCTGGGTTCGGGGCCGCTCACGCTGCCCATAGCTCTCTGGGTGTCCCGGCCGGACCTGCGGGATCTGGGCCTGGAATTTCGTTGTCTGGACAGGACCGGAGCCATCATGGATGCAGGAAAAAGCATACTGCAGGCCCTGCCTTCCAAATGGAAGGTCCGAACAATCCGGGGGAGTATCGGGGAACGGATTGAGGGAAAACCGGCAAAGCTTGTAACAGCCATCAATGTTTTTAATGAACTATTCTGGGAGGAGCATAACGGGCCGCGGCTTGTGGCAGAGCGGTATGCACCTGTGTTGTCTGCCCTGGCTGCAGAGGATGGTTCCCTGCTTATCGTAGAACCGGGTATTCCCCGGTCCGGTGAGTTTATAAGTTTGATGCGGTCCCAGTTGCTTCTCCTGGGAAGGCCTCCCAAGGCTCCCTGTACTCATGCAGGGACCTGTCCCCTGCCCGGGGGAAGGCGGGGTGCAAAGTGGTGCCACTTTGCCTTTGAGACCGATGAAGCTCCTGAGGTGCTCCACCGGCTTTCCGAGGCTGCGGGACTGCCAAAAGAACGGGCTACGATGAGCTTTCTGCTCGCAGGCCAGAAAAGTTTGGGCCGCCAGGGGCGTGGAGCTGGTTCTGATTCTGAGTCGGACAAGGGAAATCTTTTTCTGCGGGTCCTTTCGGACCCGTTTCCGGTTGGAGGATCGGCGGACCCTGGTCAGGGGGCCCGGCAGGCTTCTGAAACTGGAAAAGCGGCCCCGAGGCATGGTACAGGGCTTGGGGCAATGCAGGAAGCAAAACAGGGGCCGCAGCGGGGTATGCGGGGCCCGCGGGGTATGACACCGGGGGGCCGCCGGGATGAGAAACTTCGCAGTGGTCCGCCAGTACTGGGCCGCTATGCCTGTTCTGAAAGGGGGCTCATCCTGCTCCGGGGCCCGGCGGAAAGGGTGCAAAACCTTGAGTCGGGAAGCTTTCTGGAGCTGGGCCGTTCTGCGGGGGGCCGTGGGGATACGCAGAAAGGGGGTCATTCCCGCGAGATGGACTCCAAATCGGGGGCTCCGGTCATCAACCTGTAATAATAAACTGCCGGGCAGGGCCCGGTTTTCATCAATCTAAAATAGTGTTGCCGGTAACCTTCTCCATCTGGTTTACCAGGGCCCGGAAATCCCGGGGAAGGGGGGCGATGAAGCGCTGTGCTTCTCCTTCCGGGGTGGGAATAACCAGTGAGTAGGCGTGAAGACCCAGCCGTGAGAGGAGGGGTTTTTCTTCCAGGTTGTCCCCCCGCCAGCCCCGTTTAAAGGCTGAAAGATAGACCGGCTTCATGGTGCCATAGAGGGGATCACAGACCACGGGATGCCCCAGACTTGCCAGGTGGACCCGGATCTGGTGGGTTCTGCCGGTTTCTATCTGGGCTTCTATAAGCGAATAGGCCCCTACTTCTGCAAGCAGTTTAAAGTTGGTCCGGGCATGTTTCCCCTTTGCCTTGTCTATTATGGTCCGGTGTTCCCGGTCCCCATCGGCCCGGAGGGGCAGGTCACAGACCGTCTCTGTCCAGGCGGGCCTCCCGTGGATTACCGCGAGGTAGGTTTTTTCGAGGGCTCTGGACTCAAAAAGGGATGAGAGGTACCGGTGGGCTTCCCTGGTTTTGGCAAAGACCACGAGTCCCGATGTATCCCGGTCGATCCGGTGTACCACGAAGACCCGGTGGGGAAAGGGAATAGCGGGTTCCCGGGGTGGAATCGAGGAAGCCGCATCGGCTGCTTCCTTCGCATAATAGCTGTTTAAAAGTTCATCGAGCCGTTCTTTAGAGTCATCCCAGCGGTCTGCTATTACGGCGATGCCGCTGGCTTTGTTGACCACCAGAAACTGGTCATTCTCGTAGATAATGGTAAAAGGTTCGGTATGTTTCATCAATATAAGTGTAAACTTTTTTCATGCCCCGGGACAAGGTGGCAGCCCCTGTGGTACTGCCGCTACCTGCAGCCCTGGCCTTACTGGGGCAATGTCTAGTCCCAGTTCGATTCCAGGAAGAACACAATAAGCAGGGTGAGCAGCCTCTGGGTTTCTCCCTGGTCAGCGTTATATTTGGTGTGTTCTCCAAGATACTTCTGGACCTCCTCCAGAAACCAGACAAAGGACCCAAAATGGATATCGATACGGAAGGCAAGCTCCTGAAACTGCCGGGATTCTACGGCTTCTCCGAGGATTTCTGCTAAAAGGTCCTGGGCAAACAGGGTGATTTTCCTCAGGGCTTCCAGATTCTGCTCAGAATCTAAGAGTTCCCGGACCTCCCGGATCGTGTCGATACGGGTCTGAATTTTTGTTTTTGATAGTTTTGAAATTGGTGTTTTATGCAGCTTAAAGTTGGTGGAACGAATTTTCCATTCAAGTTGATGAAAGAGCCGGGAAATGCGGTCCGCACTGGCCCCTTCTGAACCCGATACAAAGGGATAGAATTCCCCCGGCGGGCCGAAGAGGTTCCCAATGGCTATGGCGTACTGCCGGCGGATGCTGGAGTTTTTGCCTGCGATAAGCCGGGGCAGGAGTTCACTGGTGGCTTCGAAGAGGCCGAGCCGGCTGGCGGCATCCGCTGCAGCTGCCCGGAGGTGGTCCGTTGGGGCTCGCCGGTAATATTCTGTTACTGCAAGCGCCGCTTCATCCCCTCCAATATCTCCCAGGGCCTGGATACAGGCTTCCTGCAGGGATTCAGAGGTGGTATTGGTCAGGCATTCGATAAGAGGGCCGACGGCCCGTTTGTCCCGGATTTTTCCCAGGGCCCTGGCGACGGCTATCTGAAAATGGGTCTTGCTGTCATCCAGCCGTCTGATTAAGGGTTCTACCGCATAGGCCGAACCGATGCGGCCCAGGGCTCGGGCTGCCTCCTCCCGTATTTCGAGGTAGGGGTCATCGAGCCGGGCGATGATCTCATCCAGGGCCAGGTCCCCGGTTTCCGCTTCTATGGAACGCAGAGCCTGTTCGGTTCTGCCCGGATCACAGGCCGTATCGAGGTCATCGAGGCATGCATAGGTTTTAAGGATGCCCGGGTTTGCAACCCGTCCTATAACAAAACCAAGCTCCCGTTCCCTGCCTTCCCGGACCCGGGAAATAATCCAGGCAGAAATAATGACCATGAACATACTTCCCAGCTGGACCACATGGAAGCCCGAAAAGGAAAGATGCAGCAGGGTTAAACGGAATTCAGACAGGGCGTCCAGGAGGGCTCCGCCAAGGAGGGAGCCCCCGGAGGATACCAGCCCCACGAGGGTCATGTACCAGGCCACATAGGCGATGCGGTTCTTGCTGGGTGCCAGGGAAAGCATCATCTGGTTAACCCCTTCCCAGAATGCGGGGGCCAGGAGCCCTCCAGCAATTGATATGAGGGGAAGCAGATACACATAGGTCCGGTGGGTTAGGAAAAAGTAGCCGGTCCAGCTGAGGACAAAGAAACAGCCCAGAACTACCACGGGCTTACGGCCCCATTTATCCATGATGGTGCCCCAGAAAGGGGCGGTCACAACCCAGGTAAGCTGGGAGATAACAAACATGATGCCGAGCCAGGTGTTGGGTGCGGCTACGCCCTTGGGGTCCACAATAAAGGGGGATTGAAAAGGCCCAATCAGGTTGATGGAAAAGATAGCGATGCCGACCGCAATCGAAAATTGGATAAAGTTTTTGCTTTTAAGGGGTTCAAGGGCATCAATAGGATTAAAGATTTCGGTATCCGCAGGCTCCGGTTCGGGGATAAAGAGATTAAGAATAATATCAATAATACCTGAAAGGGTGCCAATACTGAAAATTGCACCATAAATCCAGAAGGTGTAGGGCCCCTTAATGAGGTCCAGGACCATGCTGGCTAAAAAGAACCAGATTACATTAATTACATTGATGATGGATGAGCGCTTGAGGAAAAAGGCGCCCCGGATGTTTTCCGGGAAGAGGTCCGCGACCCAGCTCCACCATCCTGCAGCGCTGGCGTTCATGAATACCCAGGAAAGGGGAACCGCAATCATGATGGCCCGGATGCCCCAGCCTGTGTTGCCGGTCGCAGCGGCCATGAAGGCTGCGGCAGCGATGGCCAGGGTCAGGACTCGGTGTATGAGATGGGCTGCGATGAAAAAGGGCTTTCTGCGGCGGGCATAGCCGTAAATAAAAATAGATGCCAGCTGGAAGAGCCCCGAAAGCTGGAGCAGGGCGACGAGAAGCCCCAGGGTAGAGGCGGAGGCTCCCAGATGGTTTATAACAAAGACATTAAAAAGCGGTTGGGGAGAACAGACAATACCCCACACGGTGGCCAGGCAACCGGTGAGGATATTGAGTTTCATGGCAAGATTTAACTGTTTTGGGGTAAGTTTTTTTACTGGGGTAAATATCATGGGACAAGTCTAACGGGACTTGCCCCTGATTGTCTAGGAGTTAAATTTTCTTGACCCCGGTTTGACATAGGGTATCTGTTGTTTACAGAGGGAGCAGTCTGCGGCATCCCAGGTTTCTACAGATACTTTGCAGGCCCGGTAGATGGGCCAGCGGACCGCTGCTCCCTGGGCCTGCTGGTCTGACCCTCGGTCTGCCCTTCGGTCTACAACGCAGGCGAGGGCGACCACCTTGCCTCCCAGCTGTTCGAGCACAGCGGCGCATTCTTCGGAGGATTTCCCCGTGGTAACCACATCTTCCGCGATTAAGATCCGCTGGCCCGCTTGTATTTCAAAACCTCGCCGCAGGGTCATGGCGCCCGAGTCGTCCCGTTCGGTAAAGATGGCGGGGAGCCCCAGCTGGCGGCCCAGTTCATAGGCTACAATGATGCCCCCCATGGCGGGCCCTACCACCAGGTCGATGGCAAACTTGCCTGCGGCCATGTCTTCCCGCAGGGCGCTCACCACACCCTTAAGGGCTTCTGCGGCCCGATCCGGGTACTGGAGCAGACGGGCACACTGAAAATAGCGGTCCGAGTGCCGGCCTGAAGAAAGGAGGAAGTGTCCCTCCAGCATGGCCCCCGATTCTCGGAGGAGTTCCAGGGTTCGATCAGCATTATTGTTCATGGTGCGGTTCTCCTTAAAGATGATTTATATACGGCCTTGCAGGGATAGTTCAGAGAGATGACTGATCCGCTCGGCCCTTAGATAGGTTTCTAAACCTTCGATGATTTCAATCATGGTAGAAGGTCTCGGAAAGGTTGCGGTCCCCACCTGTATGGCGGAAGCGCCGGCCATAAAGAATTCCAGGGCGTCCTCGGTGCTGGCGATGCCGCCCATGCCGATGACGGGGACCTGCACGGCGGCGCAAACATCCCAGACCATGCGGAGGGCCAGGGGTTTGATGGCGGGACCGGAGAGCCCCGCGGTTACATGGTCAAATAGGGGTTTGCGCCGCCGGATGTCGAAGGCCAGGGCTTTAAAGGTATTCACCAGACTGAGGGCGTCAGCGCCGGCGTCGACACAGGCCAATGCTACGCCGACCAGGTCCGGGGCATTGGGGGAGAGTTTAACGATGAGCGGTTTGTCACTTACCCTTCGCACCGCCTGAACGACCGAGGCCGCATCGGCGGGACAGAGCCCAAAGGCCATGCCCCCGGCCTTTATGTTCGGACAGGAGATGTTTAGCTCAATCATATCGATTTTTGTGGCCGAAAGGAGCCGGGCCCCTTCCTGGTATTCTTCTATGGTGGAGCCGGAAAGGTTTGCAATGATAACCGGCCCGAGGTCCAGCATGGCCGGGAGTTCACTTTCGATAAAGGCGGGGATTCCCGGGTTCTCGAGGCCGATGGAATTCATGAGCCCTGAGGGCGTTTCGTGGAGCCGCCGGCCCCGATTCCCCTCCCGGGGGTGGAGGGTAAGCCCCTTGGTGCAGATACCCCCTAAGCAGGATACATCCATGAGGCCTGCATATTCCTGGCCATACCCGAAGGTCCCCGATGCGGCTATCACAGGATTCTTAAAGGTAATGCCCGCAATCTGAACTGAAAGGTCCGGTTTCTCATTATACGGTGCCTCAGACATCAAAGAGTACCTCCTCTGCGGGGAATATGGGCCCATCGGCACAGCAGCGTCGGTTCCCCCTGGTGGTCCGTACCGTGCAGCCTAAGCAGGCTCCGACCCCGCAGGCCATCCGTTCTTCCAGGCTGATGGTACAGGGTACCCCTGCCTGGCTGCAAAGCTCGGTAATCCGTTTGAGCATGGGTGCAGGCCCGCAGGCATAGACTGCCCGGTATCGTTCCGGGTTAAAAAAGTCGGGGATACGGCCATGGTATCCCGCAGAACCATCTTCGGTGGCGATGGTGAGCACTTCCTTCGGTATGGATTCAAGGCCGTATGGACTTGAACGGAAGCCCCCATAAAAGTGGAAGGTGTCCGGTTCCAGATAGTTGCTCAGGTAGATGAGTGGGGCAATCCCGATACCGCCCCCAAGGAGGGCCAGGGGTTTCTGATTGTCAAGATTGATGGAGGACCGGTCCTCCCTGTTCCCCTTCTGGGCCAATAGGCCTGGCCAGGTGTTGCCCAGGGGACCTGCGAGTTCAATGGGTTCACCGGGACGGGCCTGTACCAATTCTCTGCTCCCCTTGCCCCGCTCCGCAATCAGGAAGTTCACCAGCCCTTTTGTATAGCCTGACACGCTGATGGGCCTCGCCAGGAGAAAACCGCTCCGAACCAGCCTGAGCATAAAAAATTGCCCCGGCTGGGGGGAGGGCCCTTCCCAGCCTACTGCCATTTCGGTCACCAGACCTTCTCCCGGCTTGCTGAATAGGGGGGCGTTAGCCACAATGGTGCAGGTAAGGAAGGCCCTGTCATGGGTGCAGCCTCTGGTTTCAGACATGGGAACTGGCCTCCCGGTTCTGGGTCTTTTGGTTGGCCTTGCAGGCAGCGAGTATATCTGTTTTCATGTTCACCGCCTCCCTGCGGGCCGCCATTGCGACGTCCTTATAGCCTGCCTGGGATAGGTTCTTAGCATCAAAGTCTGAAAACCAGGCTTTAAGAATGGACCGGGACGCATTCACCACCCCGCCATTTCCATCAATCAAAAACCGGCTTGCGTCCTGTGCGGCTCCTCCCTGGGCGCCATAGCCGGGAATAAGGAAGAAAAGGTCATGGTATTCCCGCCGTATGGCTTCAGCTTCCTCAGGCTCGGTACAGCCTACAACAACGCCAAAGGCTCCGAAGCCATGGTTCCCCCGACATTCATCGGCCAGGGCCCGTATTTTACGGCCTACCTCGTGGTAGAGTCTGCCCCCCTGGAGGAGTTCCTGGTATTCAAAGTCCCGCATCCCCTTGTTACTGGTTCGCATGAGGACAAAGGCTCCCTTCCCCAGCTTTTTTGCATAGGCAAACCAGGGCTCTATGGAATCCATGCCCATGTAGGGGGAAAGGGTTACCAGGTCCGCTTCAAAATCACCTTCAAAGTGGGCCCGGGCATAACAGGCTGCCGTGTCCGCTATGTCTCCCCGTTTTATATCCGCAATCACGAGGCTTCCCTGCTGGCGGATATAGCGCAGGGTGTCCCGGTAAGCTTCGAGGCCCGCCAGGCCCAGGGCTTCGTAGTAGGCAATCTGGACCTTATAACAGGCCGATATGTCCAGGGTTGCATCGATGACGGCCCGGTTAAATTCAAAGACTGCCCGGGCCTCTGAGGCGGCATGCATCCGTTCCCGGGGCGGAATATAGTCAGGGGCCGTATCCAGGCCCACACAGACCGGGCCCCGCTTTTGTACTGCATCGTACAGGGCATCTATGGTTAGTTTCATCTTTTACTCCTGCTCCATGGCTGTTTTATACCGGCAACGCCGGAAGGCGGCTCCATACAATGTTGCCCCCATGAAGGGTCAGTAATACCTTTCCCTTAAGGTGCTGCCCGATAAAGGGGCTGTTCGTACTCCGGGAGTGAAAATCCTCTTTTTCTGCGGTCCAGGCTGCATCGGGGTCTATGAGTACCAGGTCTGCGCGAGCCCAGGGGGCGAGAAAACCCCGGTCCTTAAGCCCCAGGACATGGCTGGGTTTATAGCTCATCAGGGCCGATACTTTTTGCAGGGAACAGTGGTTCCCTGCCACCAGAGTAGTATAGGATACCGCAAAGGCGGTTTCCAGGCCGATGAACCCGGGGGCTCCCTTTCCCTTATCGCTCTCCGTATGGGGTGCATGGTCCGTGGCAATGGCATCGATAGTCCCGTCCTGTATGCCTTCGATAAGAGCGCTTATGTCTTTTGCAGTTCTGAGGGGCGGGTTAACCCGGCCGCAGCTTTCTGCGCCAAGATGTTCGGCGGTTTCTTCGGTTAAGGCCAGATGATGGGGGGTAACCTCGCAGGTAACATGAAAACCGCCGGTGTGGGGCGCCCTGTGCTGGTCAGCCTCGTTTGTAGATTTTGCCTCCCGTACCATGTCCAGGGCTTCCTTTGTGGATACATGGGCAATGTGGATATGGATACCTGCTGCTCTGGCCAGTGCAAGAACCCGTTCAGTGGCCCGGTTTTCTTCTATCCGGCTCCAGACTGACCGGGCTTCGCCGGCCGCTTTGGCCGCTTCGGCCTCAGATCCTCCCCAGTCACAGTGGTAACTTACGGGAATATGAAGCCTCCGGGCTGCCTGAAAGGCTCGGCGCAGGGTCTCCTCATCGGCCACATCCTTGCCGTCCTCGGAAAGAAGCCGCACCGTATCCTGTACGGTTTCTGGATTTAGGGCTTCCAGATGGCTTGCATCTTTGCCTTCCATGCCGCGGGTGAGGGAAAGCACCGGATACAGGTCGATGAGCCCCAGCCGGGCGCTGCGGCGGTGAAGGTGCTGGGCCAGGTCCAGGTTGTCTATGACGGGTCTGGTGTTGGCCATGCAGACCACCGTTCCAAAGCCCCCCGCCGCAGCGGCCAGGCTTGCCGATTCCAGGGTTTCCTTTTCGGGGAATCCCGGGTCACGAAAATGGGCGTGGAGGTCCATAAAGGCGGGCATGAGGACCCAATTGGTGCCGGAACAGTCAATGCACAGCGCCGGGCCGCGGCTGTTTTCATCAACCTGTTCATCAAAATAGATTTCCCTGATCTGTCCTCCCTCGACAACCAGGGTTCCCCGCCGGTCCATGCTGTGGTCCACCAGACGGACCCGTTTAAATACCAGTCTCATAGGCCAGGTCTACCGGAAGTCCTCGGTGCTTCGCTGCTCATCGCAGTATTCACAGCGATAGAGGCCCCGTTCCGGATCCACCAGATGGAAAATATGGGGGGCATACTTTTCGGTGGCGGTGATGCATCGGGGATTTTTGCAGATGAGGATGTTTTCCACCCGTTCTGGAAGTTTGAGCCGGATTTTTTCGGTTATTTTTTCGTTTTCGATGATGTTTACCGTTATGTTCGGATCGATGAGGCCCAGGACCGCAAAATCGATGGTGATTTCGTTATCAATTTTGATGATATCCTTCCGTCCAAGCCGCCGGGATTCGGCGTTTACCACAAAGGCCACCGTGTAGGGGGCCTTGCCGAGGCCGAGCCAGTTAAAGATCCGCAGGCCCTGGCCTGCCTTAATGTGGTCAATTACGATACCGTTCTTGATCTTTGCTATGTTTAACATTATGCAGCTCCTAACAGTGAGGCGATGAGGGCCATTCTGATATACATGCCGTACTTGGCCTGGGCGAAGTAGGCTGCCCGGGGATCCGCATCGACTTCTACGGCTATTTCGTTGACCCGGGGGAAGGGATGGAGGATGATGAGGTTCTTTTTGGCGATTTTGAGCTTTTCATTGTCCAGGATGTAAAAGTCCTTGAGCCGGACATAGTCTTCTTCGTTAAAGAACCGTTCCCGCTGGACCCGGGTCATGTAGAGCACATCCAGGTCCCCCATGACGGCTTCGAGCCGGTCCGTTTCCCGGTATTGTATATTGTTTTTGGCTAAAGCGCCGGTTTTGATATAGTCGGGGATTTTAAGCTCCGGCGGAGAGATAAAAACCATGGTATTGTTTTTATACCGGGCCAGGGTTTCCGCCAGGGAATGAACGGTCCGGCCGAAACGGAGGTCGCCGCAGAATCCTATGGTAAGGCCCTCGGTGCTGCCCCGAAGCTGGCGGATCGTAAGCAGGTCCGTAAGAGTCTGGGTCGGATGGTGGTGGCCGCCGTCTCCCGCATTGACCACCGGCACGGTGGAGTAGCGGGACGCGAGGAGGGCTGCCCCTTCTTTGGGGTTTCTCATGACGATCATATCCGCATAGGCTGCTACGGTGCGGATCGTGTCCGCCAGGCTCTCCCCCTTAGCAACCGAACTGGAGGAGGGTTCGGCGAAACCGAGGCAGGAGCCGCCAAGTCTCAGCATGGCTGCTTCAAAACTCAGCCTGGTCCTGGTGCTTGGTTCAAAGAAGAGGGTGGCCAGGACCTGTCCACGGCAAAGGTCCCGGTATTGGGACTGGTTCTTCTGGATACGATCTGCCAGTGTGCAGAGTTGGTCCAGTTCATTGAGTTGTAGATCCTGGGGATCTACCAGGTGTCTGCCTTTCAGCATGGGGCCTCCTTGGGGCCGGTTTTTTCAGGTGCCGGCGGTAATGTGCAGGTTTTGGGCAAAAAAAAGCCGCCCTGACAGGGCGGCTGAAAAAAGCATTTGAAAAGGCCGGGGGAAATACTTCCCGGCGCCAAAAGAAAACATGCCGGGACCTGGTACTGCGTTTTGCAGTATAATGTTGTTCTGCAGTTGCATCCTGCCTACCCCCAAATTAGCTTAATTGGCGGGATGCTATCACAGGATTGCCTTGCGGCGCAAGCCCCTTTAATAAAAAAAGGCACTTTCAGTACTAACAGACTTGTACCAAAACCTTGAGTCTCTTTCAAAAGTCTCTTACTTTTGAAAGAGGCTCTTGCAGTATTTTTGCAATTAAAAATTAAATTTTAAACCGGGCTACGAGGGCCTCTATATCCTTTATAGATTGGGCATTCTGGGTACTCAGGTTGCTGATGTGTTCCATGGCCTGCACAATCTCCTGGGCTTCCGCAGCATTTTCCTGAGAGGCCTGTTCAATTTCCTGGGTGCTTTTCATGACCCTGCTCATTTCATCCAGGATGGACTGGCTTCCGATACGTATTTCTTCCGATCCGGAACGAATTTCTGCGGTGATCTGGTTTAATTCTTTCATGGCTACGAGAACCTGCTGGGACCCCTGCTGCTGTTCTTCCATGGCATTTTTTATTTCAATTTCCTGGTTGCCCACCTTTCGTATACCATTAAATACCTGTTCAAACTTGTTTTGGGCTGCCGCAGTGGATGCCACGGCCTCTTCGATCAAGCCCTTTACGTTCTGCAATACCTGGGTAATGGTTTTGCTCTGTTCATTGGCATTTTCGGCCAGTTTCCGGATTTCTTCTGCGACGACCGCAAACCCCTTGCCCGCATCCCCCGCATGGGCTGCTTCTATGGCGGCGTTCATGGAGAGGAGGTTGGTTTGGCTCGCTATGTTGGCGATAATGGTATTGGCTTCGAGCATCCCCTCGCTGGCCTGATCGATCTGCTGTATGAGACTTTCTACCCCATTCAATAATTCCTTACCCTCATCGGAATCTCGTCCCAGGGCGGTGATTGCTTCGTAGTTTTTCACCGTGGTCTGGGCAACCGAATTGATGTTAGCCACCATCTCTTCTATCGCGCTGGAAGCCTCGGTAAGGTTTGTAGCCTGGGTTTCTATCATCTGTAAAAAGGAGTTAATGTTCCGGTTTATCTGTTCTACCGTGGCCATAGTTTCGGTAACACTGGCGGATTGGCTTATGACCCTGTCCTTAACCTCCTGGGTGTTGCCAAAAATCTGGCGGGCACCGCTGGCAGACTGGGTGGTATTTGCCTGCAGCTCATCCCCCAGAAGCCGCATCTGTTCTACGATCTTACGGACAGAACTTACAATAGCATGTATCAGGTCCAGGAACTGGTTCAGATTGGTTCCCATCTCCCCAAGTTCATCCCTGGTAACAATGGTAAGCCGTTTAGTCAGGTCTCCCTCTCCCCGGGCAAGGTCGGCGATAGCATTTCTGGTTTCCCGTACGGGTTTACTGATGATCC
>ERZ795047.1363-NODE-1363-length-26210-cov-52.998700_pt1 | contig 26210 bp, 10 predicted proteins | sample MGYA00375131_ERZ795047 | MGnify/ENA primary metagenome ERZ795047 (study PRJEB30176, sample SAMN05720228) | activated sludge metagenome | isolation source: Anaerobic digester | place: Japan | collected 2015-05-20 ...
GGACGTGAGTTTTGGCCGGTTGGCAATGATTCGAATACGGTTGCCGGTGAAGCCATACTCGGCGATGGTACAAATACTTCTTCCGGTGGCTGGGCCAGCATTCGCGGTAGTTTTGATGGTGATCCCGTCACGGTTCCTTCGGATAAGGCTGTGATCATTTCCGGATCCATGGAACTCATCGGCGGCGGAGCAGGCAGTGATTACACCTTTATGCGCTATGCCCTTGGTTTTACGGACAGCCTTGAGCTGGTCGATCAATACACCGATTCGGCCCGTTGGGTTTCCGTAGCCGATTCCGCGAAGAATGCGAACAAGACGAACGGTTACCTCTTTACGCCCGTATCGGGGACTGGAACGATGTCCAACAGTTGGCGCGGTGAGAACGGCGGAGCAGGAACGGTCTGGCGAGTCAACTACGGCGATTGGGTCAGTACTAACAATCCGAACAGCCCCCAGATAGCAGCTGTAAGACAGGCGCCGCGCAATGCTGAAATGGTCGCGGGTGTCTATAAGTGGGCGATCTCCATCCAAGATATGGGCGATGGCACCAATGAGGTCCGCTGGTATATGGTGGAAGAGAACGACGCCTACTGGTTCGGTGGCACCGTCATTGACGAAGCCCAGATAACCAATAAGGTCAACGGCGTGATGTTCGGATTTAACGGTGGAGAGTACACTCGGGTTGATTTCTGGAACGTTAAGATTGACAAGGGCGAACCGATCACGGTGCCGGAAGCGCCCTGGCAAGCCTATAAAGTTGATCAGTGGGGATTCAGCGGAGGTAATCTGGGCGGTTGGGACTTGACTCCCAGCATAGTTGGCGAAGTATCTATTGGAGGTACTGCGGCTCCTACCGGATGGGTAACACTACGCGGCGGATTTGATCCTTTCGAACTGAACGATGAGTATGCCTTGAAAGTATCGGGACAAATCGAACTGGTCGGCGGCGGTTTCGACAATGCAGGCAGTCTGCGTTTTGGATTGTTCTACAGCGACAGTGCGGGAACTACCTGGCAGGATTCAACCCTGGATTCCAACTGGGTCTGGAGAGGTACGGATAATTATCATTCCGGTTATCTAATCACACCTCCAAGCGGTTCTAATGTTGCAACCTGGTCGAATGGCAAAGGAACATGGGGTTCTATCGCAAATGGTAAATGGTGGGATATCAGTGCTTCTACAGCTCATGCTCTCGGCAATCCTGTTCAGGATCCTGCCAGTGGACCCGCCGGAGCCGGAATGTATGATTTTACGATTTCAGTATCCAAAGGCACGGGCGGAGACATGATAGTATTTACTATTTCCAAGACGGATGGTACTTACTACTTTGCCCATACCACCACCAGTCCAGTAACATCAGTTGTAGAAAAGATCAATAGTATAGGATTCGCTATTAACAATACGACAGCTACGGCTATGAACTTATACGAAGTTACGGTTGACAGAGGCGAGCATTTTGATGGTGTTGATACTAAAACTGCCGACGTTCCGAAGATCTATGCTTTGAAGCAGAACTATCCGAACCCATTCAACCCGACGACCAATATTCGGTTTGATTTACCGAAAGACAGCGATGTCAATTTGGTAGTCTATGATTTAATGGGTCGTGAAGTTGCCAAGCTGGTCAATAACCGTCTGAATGCCGGTTATTACACGATTAACTTCAATGCGGCGAATCTGCCCTCCGGAGTTTATATCTATAGACTCAAGGCTGGTGATTTTGTCAGCACTAAGAAACTCATGCTTCTGAAATGAGCTAGTAGTTCTTTGGTTTTTTTGAATGTGGAATCAGCCTGCCCGTTCCAGCGGGCAGGCTGATTTTGTTAGTGGGGTTTTTGATTGATTAGGGCATATTTCTATTGATGATAATTAGTAACGATAAATTTTTATTTAAAGCCGTTATTTTAAGTGTAATAATAGACGTAATTATACTGAGTAGCGCTCTAACTCCAGTCCAAAATCTAAGGGCAGAAAATGATATTCAGCCCCGTCAGCGCCTTTCTTTAAACGACGATTGGAAATTCTATAAGTACGAATCTCCGAACGATGCCGACGACATAATCTACGATGTGCGTCCGCAAATTAACGATTATAACGATGTCAAACCGGCTGATACTCGACCGACCGAAAGTGAAGAAATACAAGCAACCCGAAGGGTGCTAAAGCCCTGGATTTTACCGAACGGCAATGATTTTATAAAAGATTCTACGAAACAATGCCGTCGTCCCGAGGGTAATCCCGGCCGCGATTTTCCTTTTGTGCAAAAAGATTATGATGATAGTCGGTGGGAGAGCGTGAATCTGCCACACGATTGGGCGATCAAGGGACCGTTTTTTGAGGGACCAAATCCGGAAGTTGGCGGTGGGATGGGGCGACTTCCCAGCCCCGGCGTCGCCTGGTATCGGAAAAAATTGAACATTCCAGCTACCGACGCCGGCAAGTCTCTATTTCTCGATATAGACGGTGCAATGTCCTACGCTATGGTTTGGTTGAATGGTTATTTAGTCGGCGGCTGGCCTTACGGTTATTCTTCCTGGCGTCTCGACCTTACGCCTTATATCATTCCGGGTGCTGAGAATCAGCTGGCGATTCGTCTTGATAATCCCAATCACTCCTCGCGCTGGTACCCCGGCGGCGGAATTTACCGCAATGTCTGGCTGGTCAAAACTAATCCGGTTCATATCGCGCAGTGGGGGACTTACATTACGGCCGAAAATGTTTCGGTGACCTGCGCGACGCTCAACCTGGAAATTACAATCGACAATGATTCCCGGAACGACGCCAATGTAAAAGCAATTACCGAAGTTTTTGTCTTAAATGAAAATGGTGATAAAATCGGTAAGCCAGTCACCAATTTCAAACCAATGGAAATTATAATTTCCGCCGGTACTCGAACCAGTGAAAAAAATTCAATTATTATCAAAAATCCAAGACTATGGGGACCGCCGCCTACTCAAACTCCCAATTGTTACATAGCGGTTACTACTCTATGGCAGGACGACAAACCGATTGATCAGTACGAAACGCGTTTTGGCATTCGTTCATTGAGTTTCGAGCCGGATTCCGGGATTTTTATTAATGGTGAACTCATCAAAATTAAGGGTGTCAATCAGCACCATGACCTCGGCGCACTCGGAGCGGCTTTCAATCTCCGAGCCGCTGAGCGCCAGCTCGAGATTTTGAGCGAAATGGGTTGCAATGCGATTCGCACCGCCCACAATCCACCTGCTCCTGAACTATTGGAGTTGACTGATCGAATGGGCTTTCTGGTAATGGATGAAGCCTTTGACGTTTGGGAGCGCAAAAAGACGCCGTTAGACTTTCATCTTATTTTTCCGGAGTGGTATGAGCCGGATTTGCGCGCCATGGTGCGGCGTGATCGCAATTGTCCGTCAGTAATAATCTGGAGTATCGGCAATGAAGTCGGCGAGCAATATACTGATGGAGCGGGCGCCGCGCTGGCAAAACAATTATGTGAGATTGTCAAGGAAGAAGACCCTACGCGTCCGGCGACCAGCGCTATGAACTGGGCGAAACCGGATATGCCGTTTCCAGCGGTGCTTGACCTCATCAGCCTGAATTACCAGGGTGAAGGAATTCGTCAGGATCTGGAATTTGAAGGCACCGACCGCATTCGCACCGCGCCCCAATATGATGCTTTCCACGAGAAGTTTCCGGATAAAGTCATTCTCAGTAGCGAAACGGCTTCGACTCTCAGCAGTCGTGGTATTTACCTTTTTCCTGTTACCGAAAAGAATAGCGATATTGTCAGAGACGGCAGAGGTGGCGACTCGAAAATTCGGCAAGTAACAGCTTACGAATTACACGCTGTGGACTTTGGCGCCTCACCGGATAAAGTGTTTGCTTCGCTGGCTCGGCATCCCTTTGTAGCGGGCGAATTTGTCTGGACTGGTTGGGATTATCTCGGTGAGCCCACGCCTTATTATGACGCCCGCAGTTCTTATTCGGGAATCATTGATTTGGCTGGATTTAAAAAAGATCGTTTCTACCTCTATCAATCCCAATGGCGTCCCGATTTACCGATGGCACATATCCTACCGCATTGGAATTGGCCGGAACGAGTCGGTCTATTTACGCCGGTGCATGTTTTTACTTCCGGTGATGAAGCGGAATTATTTCTAAATGGTAAATCACTAGGCAGGAAGAAAAAGGGGCAATTTGAGTATCGTCTCCGCTGGGACGATGTAAAATACCAGCCGGGCGAGCTTAAAGTAGTCGCTTATAAAAACGGTGAAAAATGGGCGGAGGATGTTGTCCAAACGACTGGCAAACCGCATAAACTTGAGGCAATTGCCGATCATAGTGAAATTCGAGCCGATGGAAAAGATTTATCATTTATTACCATTCGAGTAGCTGATCGAAACGGGCTTACCGTTCCGCAAGCAACTAATTTAATTACCTTTAAAATTGAAGGATGCGGCGAGATCGTCGCCACCGATAACGGTGATCCAACTGATTTCACACCATTCCCTTCGCATGAAAGAAAAGCTTTCAGTGGTTTAGCCCTGGTGATCGTTCGCTCCAAACCAGGCCAATCCGGTATCATAACGGTTACCGCCGAATCGCCGGGGCTGAAAAAAGCCAAGACATTTATCACGAGTAAATGATTAGATAATCAAAGAACTAAATTAAATGTGAGGACTTCAATGCGATTTTTACCTAAAATATTAATTTGTTTAATTCCAATGAGTTTCATTTTTGGGCAGTCGCCGTCATTTCAGACCTATATAAATCCGGTAATTCCAGGCGACCATCCCGATGCTACTTTGACCCGCATCGGCAATGATTTTTATACTACTGGTTCGTCATTTAATGTAACTCCGGTTATTTACCATTCTACCGATCTAGTTCATTGGCAAGCCATTGCCCAGCCGGTGAGCGCCGCCTGGTCGAATTATGGCGATCAAGCCGGTGGCGGTTGCTGGGGCGGCCAAATGGTTTATTATAACGGTGAATACTGGCATTTCTTTTCGCGGTCGAATACGATGTATTATGTAAAAGCATCCGCGCCGGAAGGTCCCTGGAGTATGCCGGTCAAAATCAATAATCCATCTACCCTCCCGTATGGTTTGGGATACGATAATTCCATTTTTATTGATGATGACCATAAATGGTATTTAGTAGTGAAAAATGGACAACCCAATAACGGCATCGTTGAGCTCGGCAATGACGGACAACCGACTGGCGTCGTCTATAATCTCAATTGGTTAAATCCAGGCCCGGACTATCCTTACAGTTGGGCGGAAGGTCCGGTGATGTGGAAATATAACGGCTACTATTACTACTCATTTGCCCGTGACCTTGGCGGAGGTCAAAAAGTTATGCGCAGTCGCACTCTGACTGCCGATCAATCCGCCTGGGAAATGTTGGGCGATTTTTTCAATGAAAACGATCCCCAAAAGGGCTCCTCACTTTTCACCAGTCCCAATCATGCTTCAGCGGCTGTTATGCTCGATGACAGTACTTCGTGGGTTATCCATCCACTCTATGCCAAGGGAGAATGGAAAGGTCAGGGACGGCAGGGATTGTTAAATCAAGTTCATTATGATGCGAATGGCAAACCAGTGGCTGATTACCCGGTTAATAAATCGTTTACTGCGCCGAAATTGCCGAGTAGCGGTATTCCCTGGATGGTGCCTCACTCGGATTTCTTTACCTCGTCTGAGTTACATCCGGAATGGTCATTTTTGGGTTATACACCTGCCGTTAAATATTCTCTCACCGATCGTCCCGGCTGGTTGCGTTTATCGCCCAAAGATAAAGCGCTAGCTAACACGGTAATCAAAAACGACGGGGAACATAATTATTCACTAATTACTCGACTGGATTTTAATGCTCAATCAACTACCGACCAAGCCGGTCTCTGGATTATGAGAGGTGATCAAACGATGGAAGTCAAACTTGTTAGCACCTTATCGACTGAAGGCTTCAAGGTGATAACCTATAGCTTCAAATCTACCATATACGAGACTGAAAACACCATCGGCGATACTCTCTGGTTAAAATTGGTTCGTATAAATCATAAAATCAGCGGATATTTTAGCGGCGATGGATTCGTTTGGATCGAAATAGGCGCCCCTATAGATATTTCGGAAATAGATTCCTTCTCCGATTTCTCGACCTTTACCGGTACGCGCCAAGGCCTGTACGTGAAAGGGATGAGCGATGCCTGGTTCGATTTTTATATTTATCGCGATGCTTATACGCCGATAATGGCTGAATGCCCGGCGAATCAGTTTGGCACTGCGTTAGTATTGAATAAATACCCGCCAAATTCACTGGGCAAAATCCACAACGATGATTGGGCATTGTACGCCGGGGTTGAGTTCGGCAATACTGAATATGCGAAAAGTTGTGATTCGCTAAAAATAACCGCTTCATGCCTTACTGCCGGAAGCGCGGTGGAAGTTTACCTTGATTCGATAGATGTAAATACTAAAATTGCGGTTTGCGCCATTGACACGACCGGCTCATGGACAAATTTTCAGACTTTTACCACTGATTTATTGAACCCGATATCTGGAAATCATGACGTATATTTAAAATTCGTTGGTTCTGGAAGTGGGGAATTATTTCGACTCCAATCGTTCCAATTTATTACCAATTCCAAACCCACCGCAATCAATAGTCGCCCGGAAAATAATCTACCGCGAAGATTTTATCTTGAACAGAATTATCCTAATCCTTTCAATCCGGTAACTCGAATAAAATATTCGGTGCCGAAAACCAGTTACCTGACCATCAAGGTTTATGATGTGATGGGGCGGGAGGTAGCCACGGTATTCGATGGCGTTCAGCAGGCGGGAAATTATACCGCCATTTTGGATGGAAGCAATCTGACCAGCGGTATTTACTTTTATAAAATGGAGACCAACGGCTTTGTGGAAACAAAAAAGCTGGTACTTTTGAAGTAGGATTAAGAACATAGAAGTAAGTCCAATGAGCCATAGCCTACGATCAAAGACATTTATTTTTCTATTCACTATTTCCGTTATTGCTATTAGTGAAGTAAGGCTACCCCAACTGCTCAGTGACGAAATGGTTTTGCAGCGCGATACCGAATTGGAGATTTGGGGCGATAAAATACCTAATCCGGTCGCGGTGAGATATGCCTGGGCTGATAATCCCGCGGGAGCCAATTTGTATAATAAAGGCGGTTTACCAGCCTCACCTTTCCGCACCGATGATTTTTAATAATTTAATTGGAATTTCAATGGAGTTTAAAATGTTTTTAAAAAGCCGTAATAAAAAGAGTCCAGGTCTGGTTTTAGGGGCTTTGGTTCTGAATTCGATAATGTTATTTTCACAGTTATATCCTCAAGTATTGCGAATCAACGGTAATGTAACCAGTTCGACTATGCCAGTTCAAAATGCAGTAGTAACCTTTGAAAATGCTTTTGATCCTTCCTGCCGATTCTCGACTTTGACCGATTCTACGGGCTATTATCAGCTGGAAGTGATAAATAGCGCGATAACCCCACCTTATAGAATACCTACCAAATTTGATCTGGGACAGAATTATCCCAATCCGTTTTCAGCTACGACCGCGATTCCTTATTCTCTGAAGCAAGATTCCAGAGTTTTTTTGACTATCTATGATCTACTTGGGCGAGAAGTACGTAAAATTGAAGCCGGAGTTCAGCCAGTAGGGAGTTACCAGGTTCTATGGGACGGTTGTAATAATCATGGTCAGAAAGTAGCGACGGGATTATATTTTTACCGGCTGGAAGCGGGCGGTGAATCCAGAATCCGCAAACTGATCTATGATGGAAGCGGATTACACCAATCAGCAACCACGACGCCCCAATCGGTTCAGATGTCAAAAATTGATCTGGCAAAAAGGGTGAGTCTGCCGGGACAGAATTTTACGGTAAAACTTGATAATTGTGACAGCACCTTTCCTGTAATTATACCAATACAGATTGAAAATGTGTATCTCGAAAATGACACGACTATCAATTTTACTGTATCTTCAGTTCCAGTTGCTACTGTTTATCCGGATAGTCTGAAGCAGTATATTCGAGGTTTTGGGGCGGCTAATATTTTACCCTGGCGGCCGGATATGACCGATGCTGAAATCGAAAAGGCTTTTGGCACAGGCGACGGGCAAATTGGTTTCTCGATGTTAAGATTGAGACTGCCTTCAGAAGAAACCACCGCGTCTTTTCAAACGCAAGTGGCGACAGCGAAAAAAGCTTATGACCGGGGAGTTTTGATTTTTGCTTCACCCTGGTCGCCACCATCTAGAATGAAAAGTAATAACAGCACTATTGACGGTTACCTTCTGGAATCTCATCATCAGGATTATGTCGATCATTTAAATTCTTTTATTGATTATATGGCTGATAATGGTGTTGATTTATACGCGGTCTCTGTTCAGAACGAACCGGATGTTGATGTATCTTACGAATCTTGTGACTGGAGTCCGGAACAGATGCGGAAATTTATGGCGGAAAATGCTGGAACTATTAAAACCAGAGTCATTGCGCCGGAATCCTACCAGTTCAGGCGAGAAATGTCAGACCCAATATTGAATGACTCGGCGGCTTGCGCTAATCTGGATATTGTTGGTGGTCATATTTACGGCGGTGGTTTAGGGGCTTATCCGCTGGCAGAACAAAAAGGCAAGGAAATTTGGATGACCGAGCATTTAACCGGAGAAAAAAGTCACTCCAATGATTGGACTTGGGCATTTGACGTGGCTAAGGAAATGCATAGTTGTATGGAGGCTGGATTCAGCGCTTATGTCTGGTGGTATATTGTTCGATATTACGGACCCATTAGCGATGGTGAGAAAGAAAGTAGCGGAGGCGGTCGCAAAGGTGAGGTTACTAAAAAAGGCTATGTGATGTCGCAATATTCGCGCTTTATTCGCCCGGGATACCATCGGATCAAATGTAATTCTATGCCTCAAAAATCGGTATTGGCGACGGCTTATAAAGATAGTGCCTCGTCCAAAATGGTGTTAGTAGTGCTGAATATCAGTTCGTCTTCGACTCTTCAGCAAACTTTCACGATTCCGAACGGAAACGTGGCGTCATTTACACCATTTACGACTACCAGTACGAAGAACTGCCAACAAGCCGGTAATATTCCGGTAATTAACAATAGGATTACGGTTACGCTGGAACCGTCAAGTATAACGACATTTGTATCGGATTAATGTGTTATGTGTAAATTTAATCTGTAAATGTAACCCTAAATAAAATGAGAGTGAAAACTGATATTTCAAGTCGTATAATTAATCCACTTTTAACTTAGAAAGGAGTACGTCAAAAGTGAGAAAATGGATCGTATTAGCACTGTTGCTGGTATCATTTCTTGGGGCTAATGTTTTAGCGCAGGAAATGCCGTTGGTATATGAAGTCGAAAATACCGGGGCGGATTGTCCGATACCTTATTTGCCTTCTTTTAATGAACTGCCGATTGTTAGTTCTCTGCCTGATCCGTTTGAATGGTCCGACGGTAGAGGTCGGATGGCTAATTATTCCGACTGGCGTTATCGAAGGGAAGAAATAAAAGCTGAGATTGAACATTATGAAATTGGTGAAAAACCGGTTCGTCCGGAAAATATCACTGCCAGCTATTCAAACGATACTCTTAGGGTTAATGTAACTGTGAACGGAAAAACACTTAAACTTATCTCCAGAATCTTATTACCATCTGGTGAAGGTCCTTTTCCGGCTGTAATTGGTATGAATAGTCCCAGTGGTAGTATCCCATCTAATATATTACTTGAGCGCAACATTGCGCTAATACAATATAGCCATGATCAAGTCACTAAATATGGTGCACAAAGCAATTCCGATCCTTATTATCAACTCTATCCTCATCTCAATGCCGATAACACCGGGCAATACAGCGCCTGGGCTTGGGGAGTGAGCCGTCTAATAGATGGTTTGGAACTGGTTCAGGATGTGCTTCCCATAGACCTCAGACACCTAGCGGTAACCGGTTGTTCTTATGCCGGTAAAATGGCACTTTTTTCAGGGGCATTTGATGAGCGGATTGCGCTTACCATCTCGATCGAATCCGGCGGAGGCGGATACACTACTTGGCGTTTCTCGGAAACATTAGCGGGAGTAGAAACATTGGGCGCTACGGATCATAATTGGTTCAAAGAAAGTATGTTCCAATTTGCCTTTAGTAATGTATCGCGTTTACCGCATGATCACCATGAACTAATGGCTATGGTAGCGCCGCGCGCCTTATTAGTAACCGGCAATCCAAGCTATGTTTGGTTGGCAGACGAATCCGGCTACGTCGGAAGTGTAGCCGCCAAAAAAGTATGGGAAGCCTTAGAAATCCCGGATCGGTTTGGTTACTCCATTGTTGCAGACCACTCCCATTGTGCTATTCCGGATAACCAGCTACCGGATGTATTAGCATTTATAGATAAATTTCTCCTCGGACAGGATGATGTAAATACTAACGTAGCTGTAAGTCCTTACAATACTAATCTTGAACCCTGGATTACATGGACGGTGCCGACCCTTGGTAACGGGACTTCCTTCTTTGGAAAGACGACTTTGATTTATCCCGCCAATTTGCAAACGGGTGTGGATACGACGAGTGTTACCTTTAAATGGAACAAGCTAGAAGATGCCGAAACCTATTTTTCCCAATTATCTACCGATCCAACCTTCAGAACTACTTTTGTAAGCGAATCAACGACGGACACAACTCTAACGGTTACTGATTTGGCAGGCGGTCAAAGATACTATTGGCGTGTTCAGGCTAAAAATGCTGAGGGCTCCTTGGGCCCCTGGAGTGATTATTGGAATTTCATTTCATACATTCCTTTACCATCAGCGCCCCAATTAGTCTCCGCTAACTTAACCGACCCAGGTCGAGCGGACTATATGACATTCAAGTGGAGGAAAGATAAATATGCGGCTCAATACCGCATCCAGGTATCGAGGCTAACCACTTTCAGTCCCCTGGCGGTTCCAGCCGCAACCACATCTGATACAGTAATCACATTATCGGGCTTCTATGAAGGTCAAAAACTTTACTGGCGAGTCCAGGCAGAGAATATAGCGGGTTCTAGTCCTTGGAGCGAACCTTCCATTTTTACGGTAATTTTGCCGCCATCGGATCTTGTTATACAAGGTTTTGAAAATAATAAAGTTACACTTAAATGGAAGGATAACTCGAAAGTTGAAGATGGCTATGTAATCGAACGGAAACAAGGCGAGGCAAGTTCTTTCAGCGTCCTTGATTCACTCGGGAAAAATGTGGGGCAATATGTTGATACAACTATCGAAGCGGGTCAAATCTATATTTATAGAGTTCAAGCCTATAAAAGTTCAGTGGGATCGGAATACAGCAATGAAGTATCATTAAATTTGACGGGTGTTAAAAAAGAGGCTATCCCGAGAGAGTATTCACTCAGCCAGAATTATCCCAATCCTTTCAATCCGACTACAACCATCAATTACCAACTGCCAATATCCAGTTATTTAACTCTCAAAGTCTATAATCTGCTTGGGCAGGACATAGCCACGATATTCGAAGGTGTACAATCAGCCGGAAATTACTCGGTAACCTTTGATGCCAGTGGATTGACTGGCGGGATCTATTTTTATCAATTGAAAGCCGGGAGTTTTGTAGAAAATAAAAAATTCATTCTACTGAAATAAAATATATTTAAAACAGGCATAAAAAATAATGATATATTTATTCCAAGATATTTGATAACTGAAGAAAGGAAATTAAAAATGAAAATGCGATTCAAACCAGTAAGCGGAAATTCATTACCGAGAACAAACAAACGATTTGCCATCGGTAGTTTGTTTATTTACTTAAGTTTATTTCTGATAGCACCGGCTCAGCCATCCGGCGGTCCGTATGGTCCGATTCACCAAACCTACGAATTACCGAGTATAAAGGGGAAAATATATTACGTTGCCCCTGATGGAAAAGCCGAGTCGTCAGGAGAAGCGCTTGATAAGCCTACCACCTTGGAAAACGCTATTGAAAAGGTGAAAACCGGGGACACCATTATTCTACGCGGCGGCATCTATCGCACCGGCGGGTTACTCCTAAATCAAGGTATTACGATGCAACCCTATAAAGACGAAAAGCCGATATTGAAGGGAACGTACATTGCGACCGACTGGAGAAATTTAGGGAATGGATTGTGGAAAACAACCTGGACTTGTCTTTTTCCCTCCCTACCGGACGATTGGTGGATTCGCGACCGCGAAGGCAAAAAGACCCCCTTGCATCGTTTCAATAATGATATGGTTTTTGTGGACGGCAAATTTCTCCAATCGGTCGGCTGGGAAGGCGAAGTTGATGAGAATAGCTACTATATAAATTACGATAAAGGAGAAATTTACATTGGTATAGACCCAACCGATCGTCTGGTGGAAATAACAGCTTTCAACAGTGCCATTGTCAGAACGACAGGGGAAGTACACAGCAAGAAATCGGATGGCAAAGGTCCAAATATTCGTGGAATAACTTTTACTCAGTATGCTTATCGGGCAATTGAGATCGAAGGTAAATATCCGGAAGGTTTATCCTCTGAAGCTGATCATGGCAAGGATGTCGTTGGCACTACCATTGAGAACTGCACGATTTCCTATTGTTCACGTGTGGCTGGATATTTCAAGGGCGATCATATGACCTTCCGCCATTGTAAAATTAGCGACACCAGTACCGAAGGTCTTTATATCATTGCTTCCAACGATGTACTACTCGAAAAGAACATTTTTACGCGCAATAACATCGAAAATATCACCGGTTATTTTCCAGCGGCTGTCAAAATTTTCAACCAATGCTACCGGGTGACTTGTAATGATAATCTGGTGATTAACCTTCCGAATTCAAATGGTATCTGGTATGATGTCGGCAATGTTGACGGCGTATTCATTAATAACTGGGTCGAAGGCGTCGGGCGTAATGATGGCCATTTTTCCAAAGATCGCCCTTGGCCGAGCGAAAACGGCTTCTTTTTTGAAATATCAAAGGGAGTAACCTGTGCCGGCAATGTCTTTGTGAATTGTGATCATGGCCTCTGGATTCTTAATAGTTCGAACGCCTATATTTACAACAACACTTTCGTTAATAGCACCGCCTGTTTCGGGCGTAATGAACGCAGTGCCGAAGGTGATCATTTCGGCTGGCATCCCAGCACTGGACCGGATGTGGATGAAAGGGAAGGACATATTTTCGTCAATAATTTAATGTATGGTGATAAGGGTTTTGAACGACCATTGCTATTTGTCTGGCAACCGGCTTCGCTGTGTGAACGGCTTAGCCAGCCGATGCTGACTCAACTCGATTATAATATTTACGTGCGGGCTGATGAACGAAAATATCCCCTGATTTTATGGAGTCCGGCCGCTAATCCTAATTGTCAAATAGAAATCAAATCGTTAGCAGAAATACGGCAACTATACCCAAAATTTTCAGCCAATAGCCAGGAATTTATGAATTACTGGGATCTCCTGTTTAAATGTCCGGAATTGCACAATTTTCAAGTAATACCAGAATTTTCAGCAGTTAAATTAGGTTTTAAGCTACCGGCAGATGTCAAAAAATTATTAAAAAGTTCAGAGAAGGTTATTGGTTATATAGGTGCGTATCCACCCTTACCATAATTTTTCAATAAAAAAGTTGATACCATTTCCATAGATCAGACATTATGTATTAAAATTTTTCTTGACATTTTGAAACGATTCAATTAATATTAAACCAATAAAAAGAGGATAGTGGCTTTATGAAAAATGCAGAGACTTTTAAGAAAAAGGTAACCTATTTACTCAAAAGTAGGCGAACAAATTGCCGAATTCATAATGGTATGCTTTTCAAAGTAGGAATTATTACCCTAATGACAGTTCAGCTGGTAATGGCAGCTGGTACTGTAAAGGGTAGGGTGTTTGACAAAAAAAGCAAAGAAGCATTACCAGCCGCTAATATTTTAGTCAAAGGCACCAACATTGGAACGGCGGCTGATTTGGATGGTAATTATTTTCTTAACTATGTTCCGGCGGGGCAGCAAGTACTGGTAGTCACCTATATCGGTTATGAACCAGTTGAAGTTGAAGTTATAGTGCCAGAGGATGGCGTAGTTATTCAGGATTTAATGCTCTCACCGGTTGCGATTAAAGGTGAAGCGGTAGTAATCACAGGCCAAGCCGCCAGCCAGGGCGCCGCAATCAACCAGCAGATATCTTCGAATACAATCACGAACATTGTTTCAAGTTCAAAAATTCGCGAACTGCCGGATGAAAGCGCGGCGGCCGCTCTAAGTCGCCTACCAGGCGTCTCATTGATGGAAGGCGATAAAGTCGCTATCCGTGGCGTTCAGGCGAAACAAAATTTGGTTTTAGTTAATGGTGTACAGTTACCATCCACCGATTTGGAGGATCGTTCGACCAATTTGGGTTTCTTCTCATCTAATATGCTATCCGGTATCGAAGTCATTAAAGTACTTACTCCGGATATGGATGCTAATGCCATTGGTGGAGTAGTCAATCTGAGATTAAGGGAAGCTCCGACTGGATTCCAATCTGATGTATTTGCCCAAGGTAGCTATAATACCCAGGATCGAACTTACCCAGGTCAAAATTTTAAATTTTGGGCTAGTGCCAGTAACCGCTTTTTTAATGATAAGCTGGGTGTATTTATCCAGGGAAATGCCGAACGTTCTAATGTGGGTAATGATATAACTAGTGCCGGATATACCCGAGATGCTGGTACCGAACCGTACGGCGAGGGCATTTACCAATTAAAGGATTTTGTTTTTATTGATGAAGAAAATATCATTACTAACTATGGCGGGAGTATTTTTCTGGACTATAAACTTCCCAATGGTAAAATTATATTACAAAATGCACTTACCCACACCCTAAATGATAATGCCAAATATCGTCTGGAGTATGATCTCAGTATCAACGAAATCGGATACGCACTAAATCGGGATAAACATAATAAAGAATTGCTTATTAATGCCCTGCAAGCCAATTATAATTTTGGTCTAGTCCAAGCCGAACTGGGGTTATCGCATTCCTTCAGTGATAAAAACACCGATATAAGATACGGCGACCCGGGTAATGAGTTTGGTTTCCAGAATGTCAAATCTGATGTCCCCTTCGTTGATGATAATGGTAATCCAATTTATTACGATGTTACTCGGCGTTTTTTTACCCCGGAAGATGTCTATAAAATAAAAGTTAAGGAAGATGATTGGGAAAATGCCGAAATTTACGGGTGGTTTGTAACTCGGGACGAAGCATTTAAGCAACATTTATATAATGGTACTCTGGATTTTACTGTTCCGGTCTCTTTTTTGAATATTATCTCGGGTGATATTAAACTGGGAGGAAAATATACTCTTTCAACGCGGACCAATGATGTTGAAGAATCCTATCGTAGAACTGGTGCCGCGGATTTTTATATCGGAATTGATAGTACTTGGCTAGGGGAGCAATTCAATCCGGCAACCAATCCGATTACTTTTGCCAATTTGAGGAATTATGATTACGAAAGTAAAAGAGGAAAATATTTTTTCGAGGGTGACTATCCTTTCCAATACGCTCTGGATAAAGATTTGACCGATGAATTTATTGAAAAGCTCATTTATGGCTGGAACCATCCGTGGGAATTTAATCCGAGTTTAACTAAGAGCATAAATTATAGGCATAAAGCTAAATCGCTGAGAGATGATTTTGACGGTTCCGAAGTGTTTTCAGCCGTATATCTAATGGGTGATCTCAATATTGGGCCGCGCTTATCATTAATTGGTGGTGGAAGATTCGAACACTTCAATATGAATTATGATGCTAATTTTGTTTATGTAAAACATAGTGTTGATGGTGATGCCAATGATACTACCCGGTCGGTTGACCGAACTGACGATACCTTTTTCCCGAATGCTCAACTACGTTATAAATTTACCGAATGGGGTGACATCCGGGCGGCCTATTCCAAGTCAATTTCGCGTCCTGATTTCTTAGCTATTTTACCAAATGTCTATTATCCTAAATCCGATGATGCCTTGGCTGGTAATCCAGGACTAAAACCATCAATAGCAACCAACTATGATGTATATTTATCGTTATATAGCAATAAAATTGGTTTATTTAGTCTGGGCGGTTTTTATAAAGAGATTGACGATGTATTTTTTAGAACACAGGTATATTATCCACACCTAAGCTATTATGGTGTAGATTTTCCAGATTCAGCAGAGATGGTGAACGCCGGGCTGGGTATTTTACCGGCTGCCCTACCCGGTTCTTCAAATAAAGTAACTACTTATGTTAATAATCCCAATCCAGCTTATATTAAAGGCTTAGAACTTGAATGGCAGACCTACTTCTGGTATTTGCCGAAGCCATTTAATGTATTAGTATTAAGTGCCAATTATACCCGAACCTGGTCGGATATGGATTATCTTCAAATTGAAACAAAAGATACGACTATTACTTATATTGATCCCAAAACTGGCAAACCGAGGACAAGGACAGAATATCAAACTATAGAAAGTGTCCGGAAGAATACCAGACTTGTCGGTCAGGCTGATCATCTTGTTAATGTTGCTTTGGGAGTCAACTATAAAGGTTTCGCTGGTCGTATTTCCTTTAGATTAACTGATAACATGCTTTCCTATGTTGGAATCAGGCCTGAAGAAGATGAGTTCACCAGAACTGTAACTAGATGGGATATATCTTTAAAACAGAAATTACCGATTAAGGGTCTATCAATTGGATTTGAAGGTATTAATATTTTCCATTCGCCAACAGAAACGTATAAAGTTTTTCGGAGAAGCAGTGACACTCCGATTATTGAAAATACCGCTACCACGCAATATGAACCCAGGAAATTTAGCCTTTATCTGAGGTATAATTTTGAATAATTATAGCATTTATTTTCCTTTAATAAACCAATTAAAAGAAAGGAGGCTGGATGGTAAGAGGGTTTTCCTAATAGCTGTATTTATCTGCAGCTCGTTTGTTTCATTGTTGTTAATGTTAATTTTATTGAAAGGAGTTTTGTTATGAAAAAGGGTTTGTTATTATCAGTGGTGTTAGGCCTGCTCTTAACAACTGCTGTTTTTGCCCAGAATAACTTGTTAGATTTTGTCTCCGAGCAAAAAGGAGACACTCTGGTCATTAAGGATTATATTGATATGGAACCTGATGCGGCTGGTTCTCTAAAAAGTGCTATTGATGCTGATTCTGTTGGTGTACCAGCCGGCCGCGTTTATGAATTGAAAGCTGGTGGATATTACCCGCTATCTAGTAACGTTACAACACCAGCCACCAGGCCAGTGGTAATAGTAGGAGCCGATAATACACGTCTGGTTAATAATGATGAGGTCGCATCAGCGCCACCATTAATCTGCGGATTCGGTAGCAATACGGGTGGTATGAATTTCCAAAATGATTTGACTATAAAAAATTGTAATATCATTCAAGCGGCGAATAGGACCACACTTGGCTGGGCATTCTTTGGTGCGGCGGCATCGGATAAGACTATCCGATTGGACAATTGTTTGTTTGAACATACCAGATGGGTTATGGTGCAGTCTAATGATGCCGAAGGTACCAGTGTCTATTTCACCGATTGTTATTTTGTCAATATGACTGGTGAAGCCTGTCGTCGTAATGGCGGTGTTTATGATAACGTCAATCATAATACCAATACTATCTGGGCGGAAAACTGCACTCATGTTATGGCTCAAGGTATGTTGTATAAAATGAGGAATTATCCCGTAGGCAAAGCCTGGTTTAATCATAATACCTTCATTAATTGCTCAGGGCAAGTATTCGAGACCCAGGGGTACCAGAGTGATATGGTTGTCGTAAATAACATTTTTGTAAATAGTAATGTCCAACCCTATATGGAAGGTATGGATGCCGACGAAACTGATCTGGATAATCAGCCGATGGGTATAATCAACGTCAGAGCATTACCTGAAACTTATGAACAGGTAGAGAGAAAAGTTTTGGCTGATCGTAATGTAATTTTTTGGGATAGTAGGCTCGATGATATGGTCCAAACCTGCATTGATAATCAAGTCAATGGCTCAACTGCCTGGCATTCTCAGATGATCACAATGAACGCCAGAACTCAGGCGATGTTTGACGATGATGAAACCTATCCTTACCTGGTCGAAGGCTCCTGGTTAAGAAAATGTCCCGCTTTTACCGATCCGCAAGATTTGCTAACAGATCAGGTTGATGCGTTAAAGGAATTCAGTGTTAGTACAGTAGATAATGCCAGTGGTGCTCTTCTACCCGTCTGGAGAAAAGTATATACGGATCTTGAAAATGATTTTATCTATTCCGATTGGCCAATTCCGGTTGATCTTTCTTATACCGATAAAGACCTCTTGACAGCTGCTTATGGCAGATTCCCGGTTGGTGACTTGAATTGGTTCCCTGATAAAAAAGCCGCCTGGGCAGCTCAACGAGATGCTGAAATTACTGCTATCGAAGAATTAAGAAATAGCGGTAAGATTGACATCGCCACTAATGGTGGTTTTGAGCAAACACCGGTAGGTTCTGTGACCAATTTAGCCAAAGGAATCGCTGGCTGGGTTATTGAAGTAGCTGCCAGTATTGATCCGGCACCGGCTTTCGAAATCGTTACCGACCCGGTACAGGAAGGCGATCATGCTCTCGCTGTTACCGTCAATGCCCTCGGAGCTAATGCTTGGGACATTCAGGTAGTTGCTGAGGATATTCCAGTAAAACCTGGTGCAACTTACGTTTATTCGATATGGGCGAAAGCTTCAGCCGCGGCTAAGGCTAATTTCACAGTTGGTAACGCTGATTATAACGAATATATGAGAGTTCATGAAAAAGCTCTAACTACAGAATGGACAGAAATTCGCAAAGAGTTTACCGTCAACGATCAGTACACCGTAATCAGGGCCCCTATCCATGTCAATATTGCCGGAAATGAAGGCGTTACTATTTACATTGATAACCTGACCATCACCGAAAAACCTTCTGCTATTGCGCCGAAAACGACTCCGGAAAAATTCGCTTTACGTCAGAACTATCCGAACCCGTTTAACCCGACGACGACTATAAACTTCACTCTTCCGGAACCGGGCAATGTTACTCTGAAAGTTTATAATATGTTGGGTCAGGAAGTTGCCACATTGATTAATAATGAACACCGCGGAGCTAGCGCAACTCATAGTATTTTATTTGATGCTTCCCGACTTTCCAGCGGAGTCTATTTCTATACCCTTACCTATGGTGACAAAACAGTATCCAAAAAGATGGTATTAATGAAGTAGGCATTTCTATTATTCAATTAATGAATGACTTGTGCAAAACCCCGGTATATTTTGCCGGGGTTTTGCATAAAAAAACAATGGCACTCAAATTCATTAGTAACATAAAGAATATAAAAACCCCTATTTTTATGGAACTAATTATTACTACTCGCCCGTTAATTGTCGTGAATTTACCAGTCAGTTTGTTAAATTTTAATCCAGAAAATCTTCCAATTAAATGAGGTTTATGATGAAATCAAATTTTTACTTATTGATTCTGCTTATTTCGATGACGGCTAATATTTTCACCAATTGTGCTAAACAAACCGAACTGGCTCAGAAAACCGTCGCGGTAATTGACGACCATTATAAAATCAGTTTCGCCGATTTACATAAGTACGTCTATGATGAATTTTTTCATAGAAGATATCGGGATATGTCCGAAGCCTACAGGCGAGCGTTGGATGAAATGGTATCGGATCAGCTGAAGTGTATTGACTTTTTTAAAAGAGGTTTGCATAATGATCCGCAATTAATGCAAGAACTTCAGCGCTATATTAACGAAGAATTAATCGTCAAATATTTTGAATCGGAATATCTGGGTAAATATACCAGTGAAGAGTTTGCTCGGAAAACCTATGATCAGATGGGCAAAGAGATTTACTATCAGCAGATAGTTTTAAATAAACCGGAAAACGCCTCTGATGCTCAATTGGATGCTTTGAAAAACCAGGCTTTAGAAATCAAAACTAAAGCCGAACAAGGTGTGGATTTTAATGAATTAATTAAGCAATATGCTCCAGATAACGCTTCGGATGTTTCTATCCTTACCATAGACTGGAAAAAGAGCATGGTTAGCCCTCATAATCGCATTATTTTTAATCTTAATAAGGGTGATGTCCGAATCCTGGACGAATATAATGCTTATTACATAGTTAAAATTACCGATGTAAGACCAATAAAACTGAAGCCCTTCGATAAAGTTAAAGACGAGTTAATTACTCAACTTCAAGACGGTTACTACTATACCAGCTTGGAAGAATATGATCGAGATAAAAAAGCACTAATCAATGAGGATTCTATAGTATGGAATGAAAAAGCACTTGATCAGCTGGTCAAGTGGTCGAGAATTCCCAACTTCTATAAGGCTATTTATCGGGACACTTTACAAAATGCGATTTCGAGCGGTAGAAATTTAGTAATCTTAACTTATCCGGAAGGTCAGGTGGACCTCAAGGAATATCTGCGACTTTTAAACGAAATATTAATTTTAGGTGATAGCCGTGAAATAACTAAAGAACAGTTAAAGGAATTTATTGTAGAAGCCCTACGCAGTGACAAAATTGTGCAAAAAGCCAAGGATTTAGGGCTGGAAAAAGAAGTATTTAATCCCTATACTAAAAATCCCGTTCTGAAGTATAAAATTGTTGAATTGTATGATAAAACCGTAATTGAATCTCAAATCCCGGAACCGACCGAAGCCGCCCTTTGGGAATTTTATCATGCTAATCAAGACTCCTTGTATTATCAACTGGAAAAAATCAATCTCTTTGCGATGATTTTTTCCGATAAAGCTGAAGCCGACCAAATGTGGGCAAAAATTCAAGCCGGTACACCTTTTGAAAAAGCTAGTGATCGCTGGTTTGTTAAAACTTTTATCAAAGATCGGGATGGGCAGATAAAATCTTATTTGAGTAAAGAACCACCGTATCTGGGCGAAGCCGCCTTTAAATTAAAGGAAGGTGAAGTTGACGGTGTAATCGAATACACCGACCCCCAAAAAGGTCGCCAATATGCGGTAATTAAATGCGAAAAAAGAACACCAGAAAGACAACTTACCTACGATGATGTTCGTAAATCCATCGCTAATGACTTTATCAATTACCATCGCAAACAGATTAGCCAGCAAGTAACGCAATATCTCTATGATAATTACGAAGTAACTATCAATGAAAAAGTATTAGCCAAAGCAATTAAATCGCTGAGTGATGAAAAGAAAAAATCCTCTAAGTCTTCTTCAAAAAAGAAAAAATGAGAAGAGTTTGCAAAATAATACAAAATAAAGCGTGAAAATATTTTTTTACAGTTACTTGACTTAATTGGGGTATGTATTTAGATTCCGAAGTGGGTTAGCCTGATTTATGAGTTATAAGAAGTTAGCGTATCTTAATTTATTTCTCGTTTCGGCTACGGTTATTTGTTTTGAGATTATTGCTACCCGAATATCATCAGTGATTTTTGTTAGTAATTATGCTTTTATAATTTTATCGCTTGCCATTTTCGGATTAGGGATGGGCGGCGTTTTTTCATACTATAGATTCAATTCCTCTAAAATTCCCCAGGTAATCCGAACAATCGCCTGTTTCATTTTTCTCACGGGAATTTCCTTACTTCTATTTATAATCAGCGTTATCGGCTTCTCCATCACTAATCCTTTTATCTATTTCCTGCTTCTTATTTTGCCTTTTTTCTTTGCCGGGGTCGTTTATGCCCTAATTTTTAAAATATTCGCCGATGAGAGTTTCAAGCTTTATGCATCCGACCTGATTGGAGCCGCGGTGGGCTCGGGTGTAGCACTCCTGGTTTTTAATATTTTTAATGCGCCTAATGCGGTTTTATTTCTGTCTCTTATTATGTTTTTATCAGCCGCTATTTTTGCCCACGAATTTTTCAAAAAGAAAATGGCAATCGGTATTTATACGCTAATCTTTTTAGGGATGATTATACTGGGCTGTTTTGGGCATAAGGAATTTTTAGGGGAAGTGCCGATCGGAAAGTTCCCTGAGAAGGATTTTTATTATGTCTATCCTAATCTCACTCCATTTGATTATAAAATCATAGATAGCCGGTGGAGTTTGTATGGTCGTTCGGATCTGGTGGAGTACCGCCAGCAAGATATGGTCAAGCAGTTGTTTATTGACGGTGCGGCTGGTTCACCGATGTATCGTTTTAATGGTAATCTCCAGAATCCGGATGTTTTGCTGTTAAACCTTTTAATCAATCAGTCAACCACGATTCCCTTTCTGTTTCTCCAGGGGAACGAGAGAGACAATCTGCTGGTAATCGGTCCCGGCGGTGGTAAGGAAGTATTAATTGGTTTGTTGACGGGAATCAGACAGATTACCGGAGTGGAAGTGAACCCGGACTTCGTTGATATTGTGAAGGACCAGAGTTTTTTTAACGGTGGAATTTACACTGGTTTCCCCAATGTACGAGTTTTAGTTAAGGAAGGTCGTCATTTCATCAAAAGCACCAATCAAAAATATGACCTAATCGTGATGGCTTTACCTTCAACCGAACAGCTGCAGAATATTGATCACCTTGCCGCTAGTGAGAATTATCTTCTGACGGTCGAAGCTATTCAAGATTATCTGAAGATATTAACTCCCGAGGGCAGTCTGATTTTTACCGTGCATAACCGTTGGGAATTGATCCGGCTTATCGTAAACACGCTTTATGCTATGGAAGATAACGGACTCAGCAATCAAGAGGCGTTGAATCACTTCATTATCTTGGCGGAGGATTATGCGCCAACGATAGTTATCAAAAAAAATGCCTATAGACCGGATGATATGGCTGTCATTAATAATGTAATCGAGCAATTGCCGCCGGAACTGCCGCATATCACTTATCAGCCCTATCATTGGAATCAGATCAATAATACCATTGAGAATCAATTATTGAGAAATATCAGGGATAATCGGATTTCTCTACAACAATATATCGAGCAGGATGAATTTGATATTTCTCCGGTTTATGACGATAGTCCATATTTTTACAAAATAAGTCGGGGGATTCAGCGGGATTATTTATGGCTTTTGATTGGAGTGGCATTTTTTAGCATCATTTTGATTACTGTGCCTCTAATTAAAATAAAAAAATCCATTAGTAAAAATGGAATGCCGTCTCTTATTTTTCCGTTGAAAATCTTTATTTTGATTGGTATCGGATTTATGATAATCGAGGTAACTCTTTTTCAAAAATTAATCCTATATCTGGGTTCGCCGACGATTTCATTGTCAGTACTTTTATCCTCGTTATTAATCGGTATGGGAATCGGTAGTTACTTCGGGAAAAGAATCCAACCGGAAAATCCCTCCAAACGGCTGAAAATTGTTAGTCTGGCAATCGTCATAGTAGGGGTTTTCACTATTTTATTTTGTCCTTATTTGCTGAACAAACTACTAAAATATAGCCAGGTTTTGCGTTTGATTGTGGGCTTTATCTTATTACTGCCCTGTGGTTTTTTGCTCGGAATTCCATTCCCTTCGGCGCTGGAATTATTAAAGCTCTCAAATCAGGAGAAATATATTCCCTGGATGTACGGAGTGAATGGTAGTATGTCGGTTCTTGGTTCCGTGCTGGCGGTAATTTTATCAATGGTTTGCGGTTACACTTTAACCTTTTATATTGGGCTGAGCTTTTACTTCATTGTTTTCCTGACTACTTTATATTTTTACAATACTCATCACAAGGCTTACCGCGGGGAAATCAATGTTGATAATTAAATATTTATCCAATCTAAATTATATTTTTTGCTAAGGAGTGTTTATGAAAAGTTGTTTTTTTAAATTCATTGAATCCTGGTATTTTGCAATTCCTATGATCGCTTTTTTAGGATTGTTTGCCTCTTTGAATGCCGCCGATAAAAAAGGTCTGGTTCTCAATGATCAGGACTATTTTGAAATGCCCGGACTGAATGTTCTTTTTTTCCATAATACTTTCTCCGAAGGACATCAGGGCGGTCTGGAAATTATTCAGCATGAAAATCGCGTGGCGACTAACGGAGAAATTCGACTAAACGCCACACCCGGGCAATGGCAACCGACCGCTAAATTAGGCGAAGGCTTACAAAAACGAGGCGTCAGTCCCCAGACTCTGGCGATTGAAAGTCGTAAGGTTGACCGGAAAAAGAATGAAATCAGCATCCCTTGCAGTTTTCCGGATGAATCTTTGAATCGGAAAGGATTCAATCCTATCATTTATCCTGATCTTCACATCCAATATACTATTAGAGTAAGGGCGAAAGGTCAGTCCATTTTCGTAACGGTTGACTTCGACGAACCGATCCCGCCAGAATGGGTGGGGAAAATTGGATTCAATCTGGAATTATTCCCAGGTAATTTGTATGGTAAACACTATTATATGGACGGGAAATCTGGTATTTTTCAACGCCAGCCGGAAGGCGAAGCGGTGCTTAACGATGCCGGTGAAGCCGAAGCGCCGGCTTTAGCCGAAGGTCAGGTGCTGGTCGTTGCGCCGGAAAGCGATCTCTTTCGTATGAAAATCGAAAGTAAGGGGAGTAAACTCGTTTTGCTGGATGGTAGTCTGCAACATAATAACGGCTGGTTTGTGGTGCGTTCGCTGGTTCCAAGTGGCGCTACTAAAAATGCAATTGAATGGGTAATAACCCCTAATGTCATTCCCGACTTTAAATATGAACCGGTTATTCATATTTCGCAGGTTGGTTATCATCCTAATCAGAAGAAGATCGCCTACATCGAATTGGATAAACGCGAAACGAATATTCAAAATGTGACATTGTATAAAATTACCGACAATGGTGAATATAAGGTGATAACCGACCGGAAACCAAAGGAATGGGGACAATATCTCCGATATAAATATGCATTACTGGATTTTTCCGATATCAAGGAATCTGGTATCTATGTGGTGAAATATGGCAATAAGGTCAGTAACTCATTTCAAATTGATCCTGATATTTACAAGCACAATGTCTGGCAACCGACGCTGGATTATTTTTTACCAGTTCAAATGTGCCATATGCGCGTGAACCAAAAATATCGCGTCTGGCATGGCGCTTGTCATATGGATGATGCCCTGATGATGCCGCTGAATATTCGTCATTTCGACGGATATAATAATGAAGGAATGACCTCGACTTTGACTCAATATAAGCCGTTGGATCATGTGCCGGGTTTGAACGTCGGCGGTTGGCATGATGCCGGTGATTATGACCTTAGAGTGGAATCCCAAGCTCAAGCGGTTCTTACTCTGGCGCTGGCTTATGAAGAATTCGGAATCAAATGGGATAATACTTTTGTTGATCAGGAAAATCATCACGTCGAGATTCACCAGCCGGATGGCAAACCTGATATCCTGCAACAGGTGGAGCATGGTGTTCTGGCGATTCTGGCGGGCTATCGCCAGTTCGGTCGTCTTTATCGTGGGATTATCTGTCCTACTTTACGCCAGTATGTATTGCTCGGTGACGGGTCCACGATGACGGACGGCAAGGTCTTCGACGATCCAGAAGCCAAAGCCAAAGCTGCCAATATTGACGAATTGTGGTACAAAAAAGTAGCTAATCGCTACTCTAAAATTTTCGATCCGGAATTGAATGCCCACGAAATTCAAGTTTATATTCCGGATTTGGATGACCGCCTGGTTTTTACCGATGAAAAAGCTGATTTACAACTCGTGGGAGCAACTGGTTTAGCGGCCGCCGCACGCGTTTTGAAAGGGTATAACGACGAACTGGCAGAAGAGTGCCTAACCGTCGCCGAAGCGCTGTATGAAGCCAATAAGAATCAAGGCAGCGTTAGTGAATTTATGAGAGATAACGCTCGTGTAAATGCTTTATGTGAATTAATCATAACGACCAATTCCCAGAAATACAAGGACGAATTGTGCGGTATGAAGGATGAAATTGTGAAAAACTTTCAATTAAGCGCTACGGCAATGGCGCGAGTTATGCCTTATATTGATTGTGAAGAATTTAAAACGGCAATCTATACAGCGGCGAAAGAATTAAAGCCGGAATTGGACAAAATGATGAATGAAACACCGTTTGGTTGCCCAACCCGCACCCCGGAATATTTGGGATATTCCGCCTATTTTCTGCATAAAGCCTGGCCAGATGTGTTCCCGCCGGATCATTTATACTCGGTAGTCAATTTCTTACTCGGATGCCGACCGGGTAGCA
>ERZ795047.1366-NODE-1366-length-26167-cov-5.532782_pt1 | contig 26167 bp, 19 predicted proteins | sample MGYA00375131_ERZ795047 | MGnify/ENA primary metagenome ERZ795047 (study PRJEB30176, sample SAMN05720228) | activated sludge metagenome | isolation source: Anaerobic digester | place: Japan | collected 2015-05-20 ...
GGAGACGTGGATGCCGCCGAAGACGATTTTCGCCCGAGGACAGAGTCGCCGGCAACGAAAGGCATACTCCGTGGCCAGTTTGTAATGGTATGTCACGACGGAGAAGGCGATCAAGTCCGGTTGGTATTCCTTCAGTTGCCTGAAGATCTCCTCGTCATTGTTGAACAGGTTGGAAAGGAATTTGATTTCCCGGGTGAGACCGTCTCTGAATAGTGTCGGCGCGTTCAGCAATTTGACGGTATGGCCTTCCTGCTTGGCGATGGCGGATAAGATGGAAAAGGCCAGACACTCATGGGCGATGTTGAAAAAAGCTATTTTCATATAATTTTACATCGGTTGCCGTTTCTAGAGCGGCAAAGTATAGAAAGAATGATTTTACGTGTCAAGAAGTATGCGTCAAATCATTTCAGAAGTCTCCATATCCTTTGAAGAAGATACAACACTCTCCCCGGGGAGCGAAGGGAGGCAAGAATGTTGAAAATCGCCTTGGGGCGGGCGTAAAAACACAGGTACGCCTTCCTCAGAAGAGCAGTGAATCTTTTTCGGGAAATGCCCCGCGGAACATAAGGAATTTTGTCTTGTCCCATGGCGTCCCAGTTGATGATTTTCAGCTCACCTCCACGCGTCAGTTTATCGAAGATTTCCGTTCCAGGCAGGGGGTGAAAGGGGAAAAAATTCGCTCCGAAAAGGGGAAGGCTTTCGGCAAACCGGATGGTCTTTTCGATATCCGCCTCTGTTTCTTCCGGGTAGCCCAGCATAAAGTTTCCGATCACCCGGATTTTGGTTTCACGGCGAATCAGATTTAATTTTTCCGTGATCAGTTCGATGGTGAGATTTTTTTTCATGTGATCGAGGATTCGCTGGGAGCCCGATTCGATGCCGACCGTCAGCAGGTAGCATCCTGATTTTTCCATGAGCTTCAGTATCTCGCGGTCGAGCAGGTTCAGGCGGATGCCGAGGCAGGACCACCGGATGTCTAGATTCTCTTCGATGACCCGCATGCAAAGGTCTTTGACAATGTCCTTGAGAATCAGGAAATTGTCGTCCATGAAACAAAAGTCATGGATGCCGAAATCGGATTGGAGCACTCGGATTTCGCGGAGGATATAGTCAACGCTGTGGGCGCGGATTTCGCGTCCGGTGATCGAGCTGCAGGCGCAAAACGTGCAAGGGTAGGGGCATCCCCGCGTCATCAGAAGGGGCGCGACGTATTTTGACGGGATCAGATAAGACGTTCGAAAAGGGTAGGCGCGGGGGTTGATGGCCGTCCAGTCCGGCAGCCCCAGCGAATCCAGATCTTCCAGAAACAGGGGCAGGTTGATTTCCACCCGGTCGTGATTTCTCCAGATCAGCCCCGGTATTTTCGCTTCCTGCGCGGCGTCGGGATTGGGCAGGGCTCTCAGCAGCGCCGTCAATCCTTTTTCGGCTTCGCCCCTGAAGGCGTAGTCCGCTTCCGGAAAATCGCGCAGAACCTGTCCGGGAAAAGCCGAAGGATGAGCGCCGCCCAGAATGATTTTTGCCTCGGGACGAATCCGTTTGGCGATTGCGATGGATTGCCTGGCGGATGACAAATCCGTGGAAAACACCTTGAACCCGATGACATCAAAATCCAGGCGCCGAATCAGGTCGGCGAATTTTTTAAAAGACAGGCGCTCGTTCACGCAATCCAGGATTCTGGCGTCATGGTTTTCCCGCTTGAGCGCCGCGGCCAGATAGCCCATTCCCAGGTCCGGGGAGGACAAAGACGTGTTGCGGCTGATGGGATTGACCAGAAGAATTTTCACGTTTTGTGTTTCTCCCGAATTGCGTCTGAAGGGTTATGCATGTTCAGTCACCGCGGTAATGCGTCATGCGCGTGGGGGGCTGGCGGACATCCCCCCACAGGCGGTTTCGCCATTGACGGAGTCGCCCGGTCACGAACAGGCCGCGCGCCGCGGCTTTCTGCAGCGGGTAGATGCGTCCGAAAGATTTTTCCACCCGGTGCCGGACGGAGCCGATGATGTCCCGCATCCGCTCCGTCGGTGCCAGATAATCCATCGCGGCCAGCAGAATCTTGTGTTTCCACATCTGGCGGGCGAAAAAGTCGGCGCGGGCCCGCAGATGGGCCTTGCCGGAGTCTTTCAAGCAATTCCAGCTTTCGTATTCCACGTCGATGACGCGCGCCCAGCATGGACCCAGCTCTTGAAAGTCCTGCCGGTAGGCTTCTTCCTGAACGGCCCTGGCTTCGCGGGCGGTAAAATGGGGGTGATAAAACCACGGCTCATCGAAGGCATGCATGTCTTCCCAGGGAATGCCGTCCAGGAGTCTTCCTTCCGTACGCATTCTTTCCCAAAGGGGAGTTCGGGGCAAGGGGGCATAGTGCGCGAACTGGCTGAAGACCGGGCGGCAGGCGAGATGCTCGTCGATATCCTGGCGGATGTTTTCTTTGGTATGGCCGTCCAGCAGCAAAATGGAGCTGAGAATGGTTTTGATACCGTAGCGGCGCAGTTCCTCGACCAGCGCTTTCATGTCGATGCCGCGGTTTTTGGGATAGGACGAAAAGCGGCTTTCCCGCCCGAGCCAGAGGACGCTGGCGCCCATTTCCGCCAATCGCTCCACGCCGAATTCCACCACCTTGTCGGCTGAGCCGAACAAAAGCAGGTTGAAGATTCTGCCGCTTTTTACGACACAGCGCCGCAACTCCTCGGCACGGTCGAGGTCCAGGAGGAAATTGTCGTCGCCGATCAGCGATATCTGATTCAGGCCGAATTTTTTGGAAACGCGCTCGATTTCCTGGAACAGGGCTTTCCCGCTGGTGAAAAATCGGATGTGCCTGCGGCCGAAAAAGTGGCTGGGACAGCAGAAGTCGCAGCCGTAGGAACAGCCCACCCCCACAATGATCTGCGGCGCCTTGGGGATGCCGAATAACGGAACGCCCATCAGTTCGCGGAAATCCGTCCGGACATCGGGATTTTTGAATTCAAATTCCTGTGGCAGGCCGAGCAGGCCGCGCATGAAAGAAATGCCCTCGCCGACGCAGACGTAGTCCACGTCGAGAATTTTTTGCAAATCGGGGACAGCGGCGCAAAAGCCGCCGACAATGATTTTGGATTTCGGCGAGATTTTTCTGATTTGTTCAACCATCCATTTTACTTTTTGGAAATTCTGCACGATGGAACTGATGCCGACGTAGTCGTATCCTTTTTCGATTTCCCGGATGAATCTTTGCCGGGTTGGGAAATCCAGCACGGTGCAGGGAATTCCGAGATTGCGCCCGATGGCGTGGATGCCGTAGGAGTCATCGGATGTGCGCAGGGAGAAAACGCCCTGGTATTGGGTCAGTTGATTGTGAAACAGCTCCACAATGGATGTCCGGCGTGAATACAGATCATCCACCGCGAAGGGCTTGAATACGGATGTCAGCAGAACGCGCGGCGGCATCAGATTTTCTCCAGCGGATGAACCCGTCCAGCCGTTGTTTTGATGTCAGGCTTTTCCCCGCGCGTGGAGGTGTCGGCATTTTTTTGAGGAAAAATTTTCAGCTTGTAGATCCAGAGCATTTGTTTGAGGTAAAATGTTGTCAGATATTTGATGCGCGGGCTTCGGTGTTTGATCGCCAGGAAAAAAATGGAGTAAATGAAAAAAGGCAATTTGATGCAATACGGGATTTTCTGAGCGACGCGATAGGTCAGCCGTTTTCTCAAGAAAACCGGAAGCGCGGGCAATACCTTGAAAATGAAATAATACTCGCTGTGAAAATCTTTGGAGTTCAGGGAACTCTCAAAGTAACTGTGTTTCATCCCGGCGTTGATGGCGTCAATCGTCTTGTCGTTCAATTGACGGTGTTCAACTCCCCTCCGGATGATTTCTGTTTTGGGGTGATAGGAGAACCAGTAAGGCTCGATGATGTCGGGCGTGTGTTCGACGAAGAATCGCCGGGCCTCTTCATTGTGCTCGAAGGTGTCCCCGGGGAGCCCCACGATATAATCGACAAAAGAAACAATCTTGTATTTTTTCAGCAACTGAATCGTCTTGATGATGTTGGCGTTGGTTTCGTGGCGTCTTAAATAAGTCCGGCGGTAGTCTTCATTGATGTGCTGAATGCCGAAATCCACCCACCGGCAGTTGGCTTCCTTGAGCCAGCGCGCGATTTCCTCGTCGAAAAGATTGACGTGAATGTAGCATTTGAAGGGCAGATGAATTTCCCTTTTGTAAGCCTCCAGAAATTCCTTGAGCCAGGTCTTGTCCAGAATGAAAATGTCATCCCAGAATTCAATCGTGGTGATGTGGTATTTTTCCTTGGCGATCTTCAGTTCTTCAATGACGTGCCCGACACTTCTGCGCCGCACGTAATTGGATTTCTCCTCGGGAAGGTTTTTGAAGTAATGATTGAAACAGTAGGTGCACTGGTAGGGACAGCCGCGGGACGCCATCGTAAGATAGTAACTTTTGATGGGAAAGATGTCTGCCCAGATGTCCTTGTCGTAGTGGGGCAGGGCGTCGAGGTCCTGGATAAAGCCGATTTGTTTTCCTTTGATGATGTCGCCGTCGGGGCCCTTGTGCCAGGTGTTCACGATGGGGTGGGCCGGCCGGCCGTTTTCGATGTGCCGGATGATTTCCACGAAGGCCTGTTCGCCCTCGCCGATGACGACGTAATCAACGAAGTCGTTGGCGATGACCACTTCGGGCACGCAGGAGACGTGGATGCCGCCGAAGACGATTTTCGCCCGAGGACAGAGTCGCCGGCAAATCTGCGCGTAATGCAGCGCTATTTTATAGTGAAAAGTCACAACGGAAAAGGCGATCACATCCGGCTGATACGATGTGAGCTGTTCGAAGATTTGTTTGTCGTTATTGAATAGCCTGGCGATGCGGGGGAATCCTCTGGTCAAGCCGTCATTGAACAGCGTGGGGGTGTGCAGCAGTTGCACCTGATGGCCTTCCTTTTTGGCGATGGCCGACAGGATGGAAATGGCCAGACATTCATGGGCAATGTTGAAAAAAGCTATTTTCATAAGACGTTCAACCCTGATTCCTTCCGCAACGCGTATAATTTCTGCAATCAAACCGGCAATGATTTCCTCAGGGGCGGCGTAGTATAAAAAGGATGCTGGGGCCTGTCAAGAACTATGTCGTTTAAATCCCTCGCCATCGGCGCGGATTATTTCATTGACATCCGGAATCGCCGTCGTATAAATTGAAAAAAATCCGGGCCAAGAGAATTTTCATCGATGCGCTCAAATCAGGGTGATTTCAAAAAAATTGCGCAGAACCCGCATGTCTGGCTTTGTGGGTTATTGTTGGCTGCAATGGTGGCCGGGGTTTATTGGCGCGTCGGGAAAAATGAATTTATCGTCTGGGATGATCCTTACTATATTTATGAAAATCCCCTTGTTGCTTCAGGACTGAGCTGGCTCGGCGTCGGTTGGGCCTTTGTCACCTTCACCGCGTCCAACTGGCACCCGCTGACCTGGCTGAGCCACATGCTGGATACAACCCTTTTCGGGCCGACACCCCGGGCCGCTCATTTTGTCAATCTTTTATGGTATGCCGGATGCGTGCTTCTGGCATTTGCGTTCTTTATGCGCCTGAGGGCATCTTTTTTGATGGCTTTCTTGATGGCGGCCTTCTGGGGGGCGCATCCCCTGCATGTGGAATCGGTGGCCTGGGCGGCGGAACGCAAAGACCTTTTGTGCGCCTTTTTTTTCCTGGCCGCGATGATTTCGTATCTCCGCTGTGCGGAGGGTGAAAAACGATTTTCCTATGGATGGACGACGGCTTGGTTTGTCCTGGCCTTGCTGTCCAAGCCGATGGCGGTGACCTGGCCTTGCGTGGCGCTTCTGATGGATTACTGGCCGCTTCAGCGTCTGCACCTGGGGTGGAAAAAACTCCTCCGGGAAAAACTGCCGTGGTTTGTTTTGTCGGCGGCCGTGTCGCTTCTGACCGTTGTCGCGCAGACGAAAAGCGATGCGGTGAAAACCCTGCTGGATTTTCCGTTGGGTGACCGCATCGCCAACGCCTTGATGGCCTATGGCGTCTATATCCGTCAGACGCTCTGGCCTTTTGACTTGACGGTGTTTTATCCCTATCCCTATTCCATCAGCGCCACAGGTGCGCTGGTTTCCTTTGGCGTTTTATGTTCTGTCACGGGACTTGTTTTCATCAAAAGGCAGCGCTATCCTTATCTCCTGTGGGGCTGGTTGTTTTACCTGGGCGCGCTGTTTCCCGTCATCGGCATTGTTCAGGTGGGAGGACACGCCCATGCCGACCGTTACATGCTCATCCCCCAACTGGGATTGATTGTCGGAGGCGGGCTTTTTGTGGAAGAGGTGTTGACCGGTAAGAAAACACGCCGACTCGCCTTTGCCGCCGCTGTCACGATCATCGCAGTTTTTTGTGTCCTGACATTGAGGCAGGTCGCGTCCTGGAAAAACAGCGTCACGTTGTTTAATCAAAATCTCATCGCCGCCGGCGAAAATGAAACGGCGCATTTTCATTTGGGATTGTCTTATCTTCAGTCCGGTCGGCTGGATCTTGCCGTGACCCATTTCTCAGCCGCGCTGCAAATGAATCCGCGGGATGTCACGACCTTGAACAACCTGGGGGTTGCCTACTTCAGGATGAATCAGGCCGATCTGGCGGAAGAATGTTTCCGGCGGGCAATTGCGGCGGATCCTCAGGCGGCGGCGCCGCACTTTCATCTGGGTCTTCTAAAATATCGTCAGGGTCTTGTTCAAGAGGCCGTCAAGCAGATGGATCAGGCGGTGCGGCTTAATCCTTCCTGGCAGGAAGCCCGGATTTTGCGGGAGAAAATGTTGTCTTCCGGTTTGCGTGAGCCCTCCCGACCCGTTGAAAAATAGCCTGGAAAATCACTTGCCGTTGGTTTCATCCCTCAGGATTTTCTCAAACAAAAAGCTCTCCAGACTTCGCGGATGGAAGTCCAAATCCCTTCGGGCTGCCCAAAGGTTATGGTCTTGTTGCGAAAGCAGCCTCGGTACTTGATCCGCCACGAAAGAGTCCCGGCTCCCGCGGAGGACGGCATATATCTTCAACAAAGGGGACGCGAAGGCTGCGGGAATGTGGATCTTGATTTTTCCGGCTTCACACCGCATAAATATTTTTCCCGTCAATTCATGGCAGGTTAAATCCTCGGGCCCAGCCACGATGCAAATTGCGTTTTTTGAAGGGGCTTGTTCCAGAATAGTTACCATAACCGAAATGACATCGGATTGATGCGCCGGAGCGACGTGGTACCGGCCGTCACCGATGACCAAAGCGAAAGGCATTTTCTTGATGCGGCGGAGATGCCAATCCAGTCCTTGGTCGGCCGCAGAGGCGTAAATTTTCACCCGGTGATGAACCTGGAGCGGGCTTTCTTTGAGGTATGGTTCAGCCGTGAATTTTGGGCGCCCATAGGCCCCGCTTGAAGTTGAGGTGAACCGCGTGCCGGAGAGGATGAATTGCCTGACCTGATTGGCCGCGCAAAGAAGGATGAGTCTTGTGTGGCTTGCGCGTCGACGCGATCATATTGCGTCACGTTATTGGCATGGGGTGATGGCGCGGGTGAATCACATGATCAAGTGGGATGCCGGAAAACACCCTCATAACTTTGAGGCTGACAGAGATCACCCTGAATCCGGAGGTATTCTTAGCCGGAAAGGACGTTTTTTTCTGCAGAGAATGAAAATCCGATATGGGGGCGGGATCCAGCGCGTCAACCAGTGCGTTTCCGATTTTGCCGGTATCGGCCGTGATGAAAAAATATTTTCATTCATGGCCGGAGTCTTTGATTTTTGCCGACAGCAGATTTTTGGCGAATTCCAGGATCGTCGTGAACGTGACGAAAGACTTGCGGTAGGCGCACCGGCGGAAGGTCGTCGGGACTTCGCCGGTCTTCAGTTTCAGCCGTCTGGCCTGGATCGCCATTTCCGCGTCCAGAAACCAGTCATCCGACATCAGGTGCATTTTCTGGTAAGCTTCTTTCGTGAGAATCTTGGGCTTAGAATTGATGTCCTTCAGCCCGACGCCGGGAAACAGCATCCGGAAAACCGTATTGTAGATTTTGGAGATGACTTTGCGGGTCAGGCCATCGAGCCGGGAGATGCGGTAGGTCTGCACGAAATCCAGGTGATCGGCCTTGAGTTTTTCATAAACACGGAGGATGTCTTCGCAAGGCACCTGTTCGTCCCCGTCAATCAAGGAGATGTGTTTTCCCTGCGCGGCGTCCATGCCCTTTCGGGCATCCCACCCCATCATGCCTTGTTTGGGCAGGGTCAGGGCGCGGACGTTTTGGTTTTCGACGGCGATTTGCCTCACGATGCGCGGCGTTTTGTCGTTGTCTTTCTCGAGGTAATTTCCCACGAGAATGATCTCGTGGGTCACCGCGTAATCATCGAGCATGCGGATGACTTTCCGTGCGAGGTCGTACACCCTCTCTTCGCTTTTGTAGCAGAGAATGACCACGGAAATTTCCGGATTCATTTTCGTTGACATCATCTGGCGATTTACTTATGCTTTTAATTGAATTTCTATCACAAAACAGACCGCTTTGTTAGTAAAAAACATTGGAAAAAAGACGTCGTCTTTTTTTGCTTCTGATTTTTAAAAATGACTGTTAAAATATTAAAAAAACCCTTCTTCCTGCCGGCCGTCGTGATCGCGACGCTGCTTTTATTGAGCGTTGTCAGGGTGTATCATTATATCCAATCCCCTGATGTTCTGTTTCTGACTGACCGCGAAGGCGCTTCTTGGATAAAAAGGGATACAGAATTTGATCTGGAAGCCAAGAAAACAGGCGAGTTCAACAATGTTTTTCAACATCGGTTTTATCTCGCACAACCAGTTTCAAAAGCCCACATCTCTATTCAGGCGCTCAAAAGATTTCAATTATTTTTGGATGACGTTTTTGTTTTTTCTTCACAAGGACCCTCTGACCGTTGGAAACAGGTCCATGATGTGGAAATCCCTTTTTCTCTGGAAAAAGGTCCGCACAACATAAGCATCCATGTTCAAAGCCAAAATACCCATCCTGCCGTTATCGTTTACAGTGATTCCCTGCCCGTAAAAAGCAATCCCGAATGGTCTGTATCCGAAGACGGTAAGACGTGGGAGCGCGCCGTGTCAGCAGATTCCATCAGGCTGCCGGCCATATCGAAGCAGTTGCCTTCTTCTGGGAGGGCGTTGATCGCGGTACTCCCCTATCTGGCGATTATTTTTACGCTGGCCTTTTTTGTTTCCTTTTGCGGCGATGAAGTGAAAAACAGATTCCGCCGCCTATTCGAACCCTCGACGATCCGCTGGATCATGCTTGTTTTATGGGGGGGATTATCCCTCAACAACATGGTCAGGCTGAACTTTCAGGTTGGCGTGGAAGGTTGGGGGCACCTTGAATATCTGGAGTTTATTTTAACGAAAGGTTCATTGCCGTTGGCTCCCGACGGATGGCAGATGTTTCAGCCGCCGCTGAATTATTTGTTGAGTGCTCCCGTATACGCTTTTCTGAATCAGGGGTTCGATTGGCCGACGGTGATCAAAATGATGGCCGGCGTTGCCGTGGTCTGCGGACTTTTGCAGATTGAAATCGTCTATCGGGTCGCGCGCGTTATCTTCAGAGGGAAAAAGGATTTGCAGAACATCGCCGTCGTGACCGGGGCGATGCTGCCCGTTCATACTTATGCATGCCAGTATTTCGGCAATGAACCTCTCTTGGCCGTTTTGTTGTCTTGTCTGATTCTTTTAATGCTGCCTTTCATTGCTTCGGAACAGAGCGAACAAAAGACGCGGACTTTTGTTGTGATCGGTTTTATTTGGGGATTGGCGCTGCTGACGAAAATGACGGCGGTTTTGATGACGCCGGTGATCATTATTGTTTTGCTGGCCCATTCGGTCAAGGTTCATCTGCCCGTAAAAACAGCCCTGAAAAATATTCTGGTGGTCTTTGGCGTGGCCATCGCGATTTCCGGATGGTATTACTGCAGAAATTATCTCACCTTGGGCAATCCTTTTGCGGGACCTCTTGACCATCAGCGCTTTATTCACTGGTGGCAGGACCCGGGTTATCGAATGTGGCCGCAAATCCTGTCTTTTGGCCAGTCATTGGTTTATCCGGTTTATTCCGGTGTGGCAAGTTTCTGGGACGCGGTATATTCGACGTTTTGGTTGGACGGCTTTAATTCCGGAATTTCCGATTTCGTGCCGTGGAACATTCATTGGATGATAGCGGGAGCGTTGCTGGCCTTGATTCCCAGTGCGTTTATGTTGACAAGTCTCATCCGGGTGTCGTTGAAAAAAGAATTGGCATACAGAAATGCGGTCGTTTTTTCTCTCGGCATCATTTTGTTGTTTGTCGCCGCCATGATGGATCGTTTTTTGAATTGTTCATTTTACAGCGCGGCCAGATCAATATATCTATTGGGCATTGTTCCCTGTGTCGCGATCCTCGTGGCGGTCGGCATGAAGCCTTTTTTGCACAACAGAGTTGTCAGATCCTTGACGTGGGCTTTATTTTCATGCTGGGCCTTCGCTTCGTGGTCGGCCTACATTGTTTTTTATCCGCAATAAAACATTCCCTTGGCCTCGAACATGGCACGTCCATGGAAGACGCTTATCTCAAAATTAATTTTTTACGTTTAAAGTTTTTAGAATTTCCTGGGCCACGATTTCATGGACCTCGCAAGAGGCGTGTGCGTCATTGATGTTAATCACTCTTCTTTTCAATGGAATGTCTTTGACCAGGGACGCAACATTGATGGTGGTGATATGGTTTTCCTCGAAAAATTCGATAATTTCCCTTAAGTACATTTCATCGCTTAATTCGAGATCCTGCAGAAGGGGAAATGCCACCACAATGAGCCGGATCGAGTTTTTACGCGTATAAAGAATAAATTTCATCAGATCTTGCTTGTGTTTTTCCAAAATGATTTTGTTTTTGTAGGCCTGTTTTAAGAAATTCAGATAAGGAATGCCGAGGAAGTCTTTGGGGTAAAGCCAATAAAGATAGTTGATGAAATAAGACCCGGAACCGATAAATAAAAGCAGTTTGTTCATATGCGCCGGGGGATGGAATCCGCCGAAGGTCATGCCGTTTTTCATGGCGACCCCTTCGATGTCATTCCCGTAATACTGCAAGACAACAACTTTGGGTTTTATTCTGGTCTGGTAATCAAAATAGATCATCCGCTGGTATTCCAAGACGGTGTCAGCATCCATCGCCCCGATGTTTACCGCAAAACATTTTTCCCCTTTTTTTAGAAGTTCTCTCTCCACGATATTTGAAAATCTTTGCTCAATGGATTTTAGACCGTGTCCCGCGGTAAAGGAATCGCCCACGAACAAAATGACGTTTTCAGCGTTTTGCGGTTCTTTGTCCCTGTATCCATAAGCATTAACGGGTTTCCAGTATTTGGCCAGCCATAGTTTGGCCGCCAGCGAGTAATGAACGCCGTGGGATCGGGGAATAAACATGAAAACGCTTTCCAAAATCAGGAAAACGATGAAAAGGGATAATATCATTATTCCAGAGTTGGTCAGGTAACGGGGAGAATTTCTATCGATCAAAAGTAATTTGAACAGTCTGAGGGTTTCAAAAATAATCCAGAAAATGAGCGCAAGGCGGAAATAAATCATCGCGCCGACGGGATAAAACTGCGGGATCAACAGGATGGTGATCAACAAGACCGTTATGGCTGTTATTTTTGTTAGGACTTTTCCCGTCATGGCCGTATCAGCATAAAAAAAGAATCCGGATAAAGCCATGGTGTCGGCGGGACGCTTTGTTTCCGGTCATAACCCTTTCTGCTCCTGCTGTGAGAACGCGGGTGAGTTTTTCAGACATTGAAACGGAACGTGATAATATCGCCGTCCTGAACGATGTAATCCTTTCCTTCCAGGTGCAGTTTTCCTGCCGCTTTCACCTGTGCCGCCGAGCCGCAGGCGATGAAGTCATTGTAATGCATAACCTCCGCCTTGATAAATCCGCGTTCAAAATCGTTGTGAATGGTGCCGGCCGCTTTGGGGGCCCTGGTCTGCGCGGGGATCACCCACGCTTTGACCTCATCCTCACCGACCGTGAAGAAGGAGATTCTCCCCAGCAGGGAGAAGGCGGCGCGGATGATGCGTCCAAAGGCCGGTTCGGAAAGACCCATGGAGGATAAAAAGTCTTTCTGGTCTTCCGCGTTCAGTCCCGCCAGTTCGGCTTCAATTTTGCAGCAGATGCCCATCACCGGGTCGGGCAGATTGGCCGCTTTGGCAAAAGCGTCAGCAAACGACAGATTTTCTTCGGCCACGTTGACCACAACGAGCTCCGGCTTGATGGTCCAGAAAGAAAAGCTCCGCAGCGTAAAGACCTCCGCGGGAGTCAGCCCCGCCTGACGCAGCGGTTTCCCGGCTTCAAGGCAGTCCTTCAGCCGAGGCAGCAGTTCGTTTTGCGCCGCTTCCTGCGGAGGAATCGCTTTTTTGGACATCTTCGCCAGACGCTCCAGCTTTTTTTCAATGATGACCAGATCCGAAAGAATCAGTTCGTCCTCCAGCTTGCGGTAGGCCTCAATGCTCAGCGGAACATCGGGCAGAGAAAACCCGTCCACGACATGCAGGATGCCGTCCGTGCCGCTTAAGTTCTGCCGGATGGATTCCCAGGGATGCTCGCCCACGGCATGCACGTCCACAAAGGGCACTTTGGCCGGGGAAACTTTTGCCGGCTTGTAGATTTCGACCAGCTTATCGAAACGGGCGTCGGGAACCGTCGCCTGTCCGCGCACGACGGTTTCATGATGGGACAAGCCGCTTTTGACGCCGGTCATAATTTCAAATAAGGTGCTTTTGCCGCTTTGGGAGAGCCCCAGAATTCCCATTTCCATAAAAGACCCTCGGGTGAATGGATGGTTCGCGGCTGATCATTTCAGCCTGAAATCTATTCTGCTGTTTTTCACGTTTTCCTTTTTTTCGGGAACCAGCGCTTTTGGTTCCACCAGAAATATTCTGCCGGGATCGATATCGCCGGATTCGAGCAGCAAGGCCTGCGCATTTTGGGCGCGTTTTGCAGCCAACTGACGCAGGTCGCTGTCCGTCACGTCGATATGGGAGAGCATCAGTTTTTCCATCTCCGCCGCCGGCAGGTCCTTGAGCAATCCCAGCAGATTCCTCGGCCGGGGGAAGTCCGCCGCCCTGTAAGCGAGCTTCAGATATTTTTCGTATTCCTGATCGGCCACCTGAATCCTTTCCAGAGATTGGCCGGGATCTTTTTTGAGGATTTCCTTAAGCTTCTGCGCCTTGATCCTTCGGAGCAATTCTTCTTTTTTCAGGAAATCCTTGTCATTTGGAATATCAACAAAACCGATAATGTCAAGCCGGATTTGGGGCCGATCTGTCAAGGCTTTTTTTAACAGGGCAATTTTCTTTTTGCCTTCCTCGGGAACGACGGCGCTTCCATAATCAAACTCGATATAGCTGAGCTCTTCGCCGCCGCCGGTCAACGAGGAAAGCAGGGCGAACGGCGATGTCACTGCTTTGGTAATCAGGTTAACGATAATCTGCCAGAGAATCGACCAGATTTTGAATTTCGGATCGTCAAGGCTTCCGCTGACGGGGAGATCCAGGTTGATCTGCCCGTTACGGTCGGTCAGCAGCGAAACCGCCAGCGTGACCGGCGCCTTGATGGCGTCGGGGCTTTCCACTTTTTCGCCGAAGGTCAGCTGGTCAATGAGAATTTTATTTTCGGAATCAAGTTTTCTCTTGTCAATGAGATAGGAGACGTTAAAGCTGAGCTTGCCCTTGGTGATCGGGTATCCGAGATATTTGCTCGAGTAGGGCGTGACGGGACTCAGCTCGATGTTTTGGAAACTGACTTTGATATCGGCAAACAAATCCTTGGCCAGCGGGTTGATCTTTCCCGTGATGTCGATGGGGGCGCCGTAGCCCAGATTCCCCTTCAGCATGACATCGGCGCGTGAGAATTCCCTGGAAGAAAGTCCGGTAATGCTGCCTTTGAGATTCAGCATTTTGGCCGAGTAGTTTGGTTTGATTTTTTTATCGCTGAAATCAAACGTGCCGTTGGTAAAAATAACTTTTCCGATTCTGATATCGGCGGAGGGCTGCTTTTCATCCTGCGGAGCCTTGACCGGCTGCTTTTGCTTTGCCTGTTCCGCGTCCATGGATTCGGTTTTTTCTTGGCCGACGATATCCTGAACATTGATGGATCCATCCGGGTTGACGATAATCCGCGCATAGAGGTCGGAGAGCGACACCGAGTTGATGTGCAGAAAGAACGGCTTCGAACCGAACTTGATTTTATCGCAGGAAAGTCTTTTCCAGTTTACAAAATCGTTGGATTGCGCTTTGTCCAGGGTCGCGAGATTGGCGACGGAAAGATTGCCATCGTAGGTGATCACCGGTTCCTTTTTGCTGTTGCTGGAAAAGGACAGAAGGCCGGCGGCCGAAACAGTGCCGCGGGTGACATCGATTTTCACCTTATCGGTAAAATAGGGCTGAAAGTCCCTGATGCCGATATCCTTCAGCGTCAGATTCATTTCCGCCGCCAACGGCTCCAGAGCCAGCGTGCCCGTGACCCTGACGTCGCTTTTCTTGTTTAGACGACCCTGCATCTCAATGTTTCCCGCGTTCGCTTCGGCATTGGTTAAATGGGAAGCCGCCAACTGAAGCGGGGCGATGTGTATATCGACCCGGGGAGCCGTTGAGGCGTCAACAAAAACAATATCGCCGTTTTCCAGCGCGAAACGGTCCATCCGGAATTGAACACGAGGCTTTGGGGAATCCTCTGGTTTTTTCGCTTCGGCACCCGGTTTTGCCGCCTGCTGCTTGATCAAATGAAGAACATTGATACCGTCTATTGCGTCGCGGCGGACAACCACCTCCGGCGACTCAATGAGAATCTGCGCAAGATGAACGCGGGGAACGAAAGGTTCCACGGAAGCCATCTCCACTTTCAGAGACGGGATTTTCAGGATTTTTTCGTTTTTCAAATCCTCCAGAAGAATATCTTTTAACGCCACGGGTCCGGCGATGGAAAGGATGGGGGACTTCTTCGGATCGACGATGAAATTGATTTTTAGATTGGCCTCCAGACGCGCCGATTTCAGTCGGCAGTTCAAGTCGGCGGGAACATAGTTGAGATAGAAAGGGAGATCCAAATCCCGGATGTCCACGTCAAGGCTGGTGGCGCGCGATGTCGCAAAAGGCCGGGTTTTTCCGGCAAGCTCCACCGGGTGTCCGTTGATGACTGCGCTGAAATGCGGTGTGACGTAATGGTCCAGCTGATAGGCAACATTGGAAAGAAAGGGGACGCGGAGGTTGAGTTCCCGTACGGTGTGCCGGGTGTTTCGGGGGGCATCCTGGAAATCGATCTTTCCGTTGATGATTTCGATGTTGTTGAGTGAAAAGAAAAGCGGCTTTTCCTTTTCGCTTTTTTGTTTTTTTTCGCCGGCGGGCAGCAGGTCGGAAAAATTGTAGGAGCCGTCTTTCTTGCGGGTGATTCCGATATACGGATCCTTCAGGGTGATTTGCTTCAAAATCACCGCCCGCCCCAACAGCGAAGATATCAAGTCCGCATTAACGTAAAGCTCTCTGAAGGAAACAAAAGGCGTCTCTTTTCCGGGATCCTCCAGCCGGAAGCCCTGGACTGTCAAGGACAACGTGTAGGGGTTGACGCTGATTTTTTCAATGGAAGTTTTTCTCTGCAGCGTCGCCGAAAGTTTTTCCATGATCAGCGGCCTGATGATGGGCGGTACGATCAGGAAGCCCGTAATGCCCAAAACCACCGCGAAAATCAACAAGCCGACCAGCACTTTTTTGAAAATATGCATCATGAAACCTCCCTTGGCGCGACAAAGCTTCCCCCATAGAAGCATCAAACAGCGCGTCGGCGATGATGAAAAACGGTTGATGTCCAATCAGGTGCAACAATTGCTTTTTGCGGTTTGTCAGAGCCTGAACTCTTTTTCAATTCTTTTCATCGCCTCTTCCAGCCGTGCATCAGGAACGGTCAGCGAAATGCGCACAAATCCTTCGCCGAATTGGCCGTAAGCGGTTCCGGCGGCCACCACAACGGCCGTCTTGTCAAACAGCCGGTTGGTGAATTCCAACGACGTCAATCCTTTCGGGACGGGAACCCAGAGATAAAATGTGCCTTTCGGCGGATTAAAGTCAATGCCGATTTTTTTGAGCGTTTCCAGGACCCGTGCGCGGCGTCGGCCGTAAATGTCCAGCATTTTTTCGATGAAGGGCGCCTGGGTCTGAAGGGCCTTGATGCCGGCGAATTGAATCGGATTGAAGATGCCCGAGTCGGTGTTTTCCTTGACCTTGCTGATCGCGGCAATCAAGTCGGGATTGCCGCAGGCCATGCCCAGCCGCCAGCCGCACATATTGAACGGTTTGGAAAGTGAATTGAGCTCGACGCCGACCTCCTTGGCGCCGTCGGCCATCAGGAAGCTGATCCGTTTTTGTCCCGCGAAGACGATTTCGCTGTAGGGATTGTCATAGCAGATCGCGATGTCGAAACTGCGCGCGAACTCAACCAGCTTGCGCAGAAATTCCATCGTCGCGCAGGCGCCGGTCGGATTGTTCGGGTAATTCAGGAACATGGCACTCGCCTTTTTGGCGACATCCGTCGGAATGTCTTCCAGCACCGGCAGGTAGCCGTTTTGCGGAAGGATGGGCACATTGTAGGGTTCTCCCTCGCCCATCAGAATGCTCGAACGGTAGGCGGGATAGCCGGGATCCGTCATCAAAACGACATCGCCGGGGTTGACGCGGGCCAGGATGAAATGGTGACAGCCTTCCTTGGATCCGATCAGGCCCAGAATTTCGGTTTCCGGGTTCAATGCGACGCCGTAGCGGGCCCTGTACCAGGCGGCGACCTCGCGGCGGAACGCCAGCATGCCTTTTTCCTCATCCGTCGGGTAACGGTGATTCAGCGGATCCTGGGCGGTGCGGCAGAGCTCGTCAATGACCGCGTCGGGCGTCGCCTCCACCGGATCGCCGATGGCCAGCGAAATCACGTCAATGCCGTCGGCTTTCGCCTGGTTGATTTTTTTCCTCAACTCCATAAAAAGATAAGGCGGAATTTTTTTCAATCGTCTGGCTGTTTCCAAAGTACATCTCCTTTCGAGTGGATTTCCATCGTTTACCGATAGGCTTCTTCAAAAAGCATTCCCTGATAAATGATTTTGACTTTGCCTTCAAGATAAATTTCAGAAAAAGCGTCGCCTGCCTGTGAAAAATAGACGCGCAGAATTTCCCCGCTTCGAACCAGGACATCCGTCGGCGATTCCGCCAGGTGGTGCGCGGCGGCCGCCAAAACCGCGGCCACGCAGCCCGTTCCGCAGGCCAGCGTTTCCTCCTCCACCCCACGTTCGTAAGTGCGCACTTTCATGGTGTGCTTGTCCAGAACCGTGGCGAAATCGGCGTTGGTGCCGCGGGGGGCGAACCGGGAGTGGTGACGGATCCGGCGGCCGTGGCTTGTTACATCGTAATCATCGATGGCATCCACAAAGGCCACCGCGTGCGGCACGCCCGTGTCCACGCTGTCAAGAAGGTAAGTTTGTCCGTCGGCGGCGATCGTGACGCCGGTTTCGACGGCGGAGGGTTCGGTCAGTTTCACTTTAATCAGGTCGTCATTGACCTCCGCGCTGATCACGCCGGCAATGGTTTCCCAGCACATGGGGTTTCCGGCGATGCCTTTGAGGTAAGCCAGCCGCGCGACGCACCGGGCGGCGTTGCCGCACATTTCCGCCATCGAGCCGTCGGCATTGAAAAAGCGCCACTTGAAGTCTGCGACGTCGGACGGCTCCAGGACAATGAGTCCGTCGGCTCCCACGGAAACTTTGCGCTGACAGACCTTGACGGCAAAGGAAGACAAGTCGCCGAGATCCAGCGACAGATCCAGATTGTCGATAATGATGAAATCGTTGCCGCTTCCGCTCATTTTGTAAAATTCAATCATGATCCTTCCGCTTTCCGAAATCGAGGGTTTCCGCCACCTGTTCAGACTTCCAAAACGACATCATTTTCGCGGCTGAGCGAGCGCGTCACCCGCAACACTTCTTCAATGGTTGTAATGCCGGCCAGCACCTTGTAAATGCCGTCTTTTTGCAGCGTGATCATGCCCCGTTGCATGGCGAGGTCATTGATTTGATTGGCATCGGATGTTTTCAAAACGAGTCTCTTGATTTCATCGTCCACCACCAGGATTTCAAAAATACCCGTTCTTCCGCGGAACCCCGTCTGCATGCACATGTTGCAGCCTTTCTTGCGATAAAAGGTGTTGTGTTGAAGAACAGATCGGTCCATCCCGATGTTGGCCAGCGATTCGTCGTCGGGCACGTAAATTTCCTTGCAGTGCGGACAGAGGACGCGCACCAGCCGCTGTGCGATGATCGCGACGATGGACGAGGTGACCAGAAAAGGTTCGATGCCCATATCGATCAATCTGGTCACCGCGCTGGCCGCGTCATTGGTGTGCAGAGTGGAAAAGACCAGATGACCGGTCAGCGAGGACTGAATGGCGATTTCCGCCGTTTCGCGGTCGCGGATTTCGCCGATCAGAATGACGTCGGGATCCTGACGCACGATGGAACGAAGCCCCGCGGCGAATGTCAGATCAATTTTGGGATTGACCTGAATCTGGCCGATGCCGTCAATCTGATACTCGATGGGGTCCTCGATGGTGATGATGTTGATTTCCGGGCGGTTGATCGTGGATAGCGCCGCGTAAAGGGTGGTGGTCTTGCCGCTGCCCGTGGGGCCGGTGACTAAAATGATGCCGTAGGGGGATTTGATTAATTTGTTGAGCAGCTTGATGCGTTCGTCGTGCATGCCCAGGTCGGCCAGCTGCAGCATGTTGGCGGTCTTGTCCAGAAGACGCAACACCACTCTCTCGCCGAAAGCGGTGGGGATAATGGATACGCGGATATCCACCAGCCGGTCGGCGATTTTTATTTCGATGCGGCCGTCCTGCGGCAGACGTTTTTCCGCGATATTGAGCTTGGCCATGATTTTGATGCGGGATACCAGGGGGGACTGAATCCGCCGCGGCAGCGTCAGAATGTCGTACAAAATGCCGTCAATGCGGTAGCGGATTTTCAGGTTGCCGGAATAGGGTTCGACATGGATGTCGCTGGCGCGGTCTTTCAGCGCGCCCGACAAAATCAGGTTGACCAGTTTGATGATCGGGGCATCGCTGGTTTCATCGAGCAAATCCGTCGTTTCATCAATCCGGGAAATGAGGTCGTCGGTTTCGGAGGCGCTGATTTCCTCGAAGTAATCTTTGGCGGTGGCGCGGCTCATATCATAGGCCATGTTGATGGCCGCCATAATCGCGTCCTGTGGGGCCAGAACGGCAGAGATCTCCGGCAGATTGAGCATCTGACGCAGATCGTCCACCGGCTGAAAAAGGGAGGGATCGTTGACCGCCACGACTGCCTCGTCAGAAGTGATCAGGGGAACAATCTTGTTTTTCTTCAGGTACTGAATGGAAATTTTTTGCGTAAAGTCGATGTTGATGCTTTCCATCGGCAAAGACGTCCGCAGCGGCAGATGAAAATGCTCCGCCAGGATTTCCAGAAGCTTCATTTCGCCGATGGCCTTTTTCTTGAGCAGGTGGTCGAAGAATCCCCCGCCATTGGTTTTTTTTGCCGAACGCGCCTGAAGGAGAATCTCGGACGGGACTCCCGCATCCATCAATTTCCGATCCAGAGAAGAAAAAGTCGCCTCCGGCTTCGGGGCGTGCGTGCGCGCCGAATCGGCGGAATCTTTCAGGGCGGTGTGGATCTGCGACATGGAGAATCAAAACCTCACATCAGGGATTGGCAGCGGGTTCACCGGCTGGCGGAGCCGATTCATTGCCGGTTTTCGGTTCTGCTTTTTTTTCGTTGAGCCGGATGATGCCCTCCTTCACTTCGCCCATGGATTCCCGTTTTTCCCGATAAAGTGCCGCGGCGTCCTGCTGCGTTCGGACGATATGGGGCGTGATGAAGACGTATAGATTGGTTTTTTCCCTTGAGGACGCCCTGGTTTTAAAAAGCCATCCCAAAAGGGGAATATCGCCGATGAGAGGGATCCTGTAGGTGCTGGCCTCCGTGCTGTCGCCGACCAGTCCTCCGATGACGACGGTTTCTTTATCCTTAACCACAACCGTCGTCTTGGCCGTTCGTTTTAACGTGGTCGGTGTTGAAGGTTTTGTGGTGTCGGAGGAGACTCCGGCGACCACCTTGGTGACCTGCTGGGAAATCTTCAGCCGGATATAGTTTTCTTCATTGATATGGGGGGTGATGTTCAGCGTCACACCGACATCGCGATATTCGTAATTGTTGTAATTGATGGAGGTGGTCGAACTGGTGGTGTCCTGACGCGTCAGATACGGGACATTGGAGCCGACGTTAATTTCCGCTTCTTCATTGTCCAGCGTCAGAATCTGCGGCGTCGAGAGAATCGAAACTTCCGCATCGTTTTTATACGCCTGGACGACCGCCCCGATGCTCGGGAAGGTTACCCCTCCGATCGTGATGCCGGCGCCGACAATCCCCATGGAAAAGCCGCTGGGAAAGGCGCCTGTGACGCCAAGAGGGGTCGTGGTGATCAATCCGTCAAGGATGTTGTATCCGCCCGGATTGGATGTCGTGCCGGCGCCTCCCGAACCGATGAAGGCGGCCGTCGGATTGCCGTCAACCGAACCGTGTTCAGTGATGCCGCGCCACTCCACGCCCAGTTTGAAATCCTTGTTGGCGTTGACTTCCATGATCAGCGCTTCGATGTAAACCATCGCTCTGGGCACATCCAGCTGTTTGATGATGGCCTCGAGAATTTTGTAATCCTCGCGTTCGGCCATGATCACCAGTGTGTTGGTGGCCTTGTCGGGAACCACCTGAACGTTTTTGGAAACCACGGGCGTCGTGATTTTCTGGGCAGACGTCCCCGGGGTTCCCGCCGTTGCGGATGTCGCCGTGACGCTGGCACCTTGAATAATGCTGGTCAAGACTTTGGCCAAATCCTCGGCCACGCTGTTTTGCAGACGGTAAACCTGAATGTTGGATTCTCCCCGCGGCACGTCTCGGTCCATGAAGGCGACGAGTTTGCGCACGTTTTCCGTTTCCGCGACACTGGCCAGCAGAATAATGGAATTGGTCCGCGAGTCGGCAACCATTCGGACACCGATGGCTCGCGTCGGAACGGGCTGGAAAATGGTGCTTAAGGATTTGACGACTTCGGAAGCGGAGGCGTTCTGCAGCGGAATGTAGGAGATTTGTCCCCCGGCACCCTCGACATCCAGTGCCGAGACAATTTCCTGAATCCTCCGGATGTTCGACAGATAATCGGTTACGATCAGCATGCCTGCCGCCGGATAGGACAACACCGAGCCGGTTTTGGGAACGATGGGATCCAGAACCCTTTTGATTTCATCGGGATTGGCGCGCTCCAGAGAAATAACCTGAGTGACCATGCGGTCTTCCGGATCGGCGAGATCTTTTTGGGTGCGGATTTCGAGGCTTTTTTCCCGTGCCACCGCCGACGGCACGATTTTAATCATGTTGCCTGCAGGGACCACCGTGAAACCGTTGATTTCCAGGATGGAGAGAAAAACCCTGTACACGTCGTTCACCGGAATCTTTTTGGGGGACATGACGGTGACCTTGCCTTTGACCTTTTCGTCAATCAGAAAATTCTTTCCGGTGAGTTCACTGACAAATTTCACCAGCACGCTGATGTCCACGTTGTCGAAATCCAATGTCACGAATTTTTGCGCCGATCCCTTGACGGCGGAGGGGTTGGCGGGATTTTCCCCCTTTTCCTGCGGCGAGCTACGTTCCTCCCTCTTTTCTGAAGCGGCCGGTGAATCCGGCTTGACGGAAACCGCAGGGGAGGGACTGATGGCGGGGGGCGGCGTCTTGGGTTTGGACGGCGGAGCCGCGGGCGTTTCATCAAAGCCGGCAATGCGGGCGGCCCAGGTATCGGTCACCGGCCAGAAAAAAAACAGCAGCAAAAAGGCTGTTAAAAAAAGACATGTTTTGACCTTCCCTGAAGTAAGTGCTTTCATTTTTTTTCGTTGGTCTCCATCAGTTTTTGAAATTCGGGCAAATCGGCCAAAGCCTGAAAATCCTTGTCGTCTTTGACCCAGTTTCTGACATCGGGGTTGTAGCCGATGGCTTTCTTTAAATAACCGACGCTTTTTGCCGGGTCATTTTCCCGCGCGTAAATGCAGGCAAGATTGTAAAGAGCATCTGCATAGTTCGGTTTTATTTTAAGGGCGTCATGGAGTCGGATAATGGCCCATTGGTGAACATTCAAGTTCATGTAAACCACGCCCAGATTATTGAGCGCTTCGATGTTCCGCGGCTCCAGTCTAATCACTTTTTTGTAAAGTTCCTTGGCTTTCCGCAAATCGCCCTGACGGTGATGTTTCAGGGCTTGGGCGTAAAGCGTTTGGGGATCGTCTTTTTCCCTATCCGGTTTGACCTCTACCGGCCCGGGTTCTCGTGCCGCCGCAATGTCCTTTTGAGTGACCTCTGGCGCAATCGTTTGAGTCACCGGCGATTCCGTCACGGCGACTTCAGGGCGGGACATCGGCTGTTTCGGCGCCGCCGCCGGTGCTTTTTTTTGTGCCGGTCCGTACCAGAAAATAAAAACGCCCGCTATCCACACAACAACTGCCACGATTAAAAAAGCAAAGAATGTCTTGCTTTTTTTACCCGTTTCTCGGGGAACCGAAACCGTCGGCTCATAGGTTGCATAGGGTATTTTTTTTTCTTCCCGCGCCTTTTGCAAAGCTTTATTTATGTAGCTCATAATAACCCTTTGGTCAAGAATTTACAATGGCTTTCAGGTGGTCAGCCTCGCCCAGAGTTTTCTTCCCGAGCTCATGGTTTTCTGAAAGTAATCCAGTCCGATGTCGTCAACGGCCGCTTTGGCGATTTGACGATTGATGGTCGATGTGTTTTTCGTGTACGCGACCAGCAGAGCCCTGTCGCACAAGGCGTTGATCCGACGGGGAATGCCTTCCGTAAAATGATAAATCAGCTGGTAGGCGCCGTAGGTGAATCGGATGTCGCCAGGACCGCCGGCTATCCTGATCCGGTGATGGATGTATTCCTTGACCTCCGCCGGTGAAAAGGGCTTCAGGTGGTAGCGTACCGTTATCCTTTCATTGAGCTGACGCAACGCCGGCATCATCAGATGGGCGGTCAACTCCGGCTGGCCGATCAAAACGATTTGGAGGAGTTTTTCCTGTTCCGTTTCCAGATTCGACAGCATGCGAATCTGTTCCAAAACGCCGTGGGACAGGTTCTGGGCCTCGTCAATCAGCAAAACAGCCGTTTTGCCGGCGGAGAAATTTTGCAGAAGAAAATCGTTTAAGATATCGAAATAAATCTTCTTGCTTTTGGTGGGAGCGGGCGCGGCAATGCCAAATTCGCTGAGAATGGTTTCCAGCAAATCCATGTCGGAGATAGCCGTGTTGAAAATCAAGGCTGTTTCAACCGAGGGGTCAAGCGCCTCCAGCAAACTGCGACAAAGGGTTGTTTTCCCCAGGCCGATGTCGCCGGTGATCATTATGAACCCCTTTTTTTCTTGAATGCCGTAAATCAGGCAATGAAGGGCTTCTTGGTGTTGTTGACTCAAGAAAAGATATCGGGGCTCGGGTGTCAAATGAAATGGATTTTCTTTTAAACGAAAATAGTCGGCGTACATCGTGATGACCCTTTCAATTAACGAAACGAATATTGAATCGTTTGCGGTTTACCCTCCCGCTTGATGGATAAACTGATGTTGCTTCCGGCCTGCATCGTATTCACCAGGTGCAGCAAGCTGCCGGCGCTGTGAAGCGGTTGGTCGTTGGCGTTGATGATGATGTCGCCGTTTTTCAGCCCCATCTTCGCGTAAATGCTCTCCGGCGAGATGTTGGAAATGATGAACCCTTCCTGGTTGCCCTGATTTAAGAAGGGACGAATGACGGCCTGATTCATTAACGCTTTCAGATTGTCCAGTTGGTCCCGAATGTTTTCCGGATTCAGGGTCACGCCCATGTCCTGTGTTCGACGGGCCGGGGTGGCGGACGGCGAAAGCAGCGGGCCTTCGACGGTTTCTTTCACACGCAGGGTGGTTTCGCTTCCTCCCTCCCGGAAGGTTGCCGCATTGCGGGCTATCTTCACCAGTTCTCTTGCGCCGATCTTGTCTCCCAATTTTAACAATTTTTGTTTTTTGCTGCCGTGTTCTTCAATAATCACATAACTGTAGGATGACGGTCCGGCCACCGTTCCCTTGAGATCAAAATCCGTCTTTTCCTGTTCAGAAGTGAAAAATCCTCCTGATCCCAGGGACGCCGGTTTTAGCGTGGATTGAAACAGGTTGCGTTCCGCAATGATCGCATAATCGGATGGCCGCTTGTCCTGTCCGGTTACGGCAGTCCGTGAAGGGGATTGCGCGCTTACGGGAACGCCTTTGCGGCTGACCAGCGGAATGCTGACGATTTTGTAGAAAACGGCCGTGACTTCAAAAGACAAAACGGAGATCACCGCAATAATCCATAAGGATTTCAAAACCTTGCTGTCAGCCGTCAAAACAGACGAAAAATGTTTCATCTGTTTTATTTTTTCTTGCACGGTTTGTGTGATCGTCGAATTCATTCAGCACCTTTTATAAGTAACGCAAAAGCGGATTTTCAAGTGTGCCGCCGATGGTGACGTTGAGCTTGGTTTTGTTGCTTGCGAGGATGATTTCACCTTTGAGGTTCAGAGCGCTTTGCATGACGTCGTCCGTTCGGATGATATCACCGCTTAAAAAACATTCCATTTGCGGGCCGACCATGCGGAGCTTCTCCACGCGGATGACACCCTGTTTGAGCTGAAGCCGAATATCGCTGTTTTCAAAGTCGATGCGCGTGGCACCCAGGAAAGATTCCTGAAGGGGGAAAGAACCCTTTTTCAGGGTGATGTCGCATGTGGCCGACAAATCTCTTCCCGAGATGTCCGAAGCCTTGTGCGTCCAGCGACCGCTGGCTTTTCCGGTGACGTTCCTGGCCAGCCACGAACGGATGAAGGCCATTTTTGTCACATCCACGTCCGTGAAGCGAACATCTGCCTCCAACGGTGAAGCGATTTTTTCCCATGAGGCAAAGCGCAACGTTCCCTTGAATGTTCCGCCATAGGCTTTGCCGCCCAGCCCCAGTTTTTTATTTTTCTGTAAGAAGCTCAAGGGACTGATTTGCGCCGTGAGCGATTCGCTGTCCAGATACGTCTGACCGTTTGCGAGAGAGGCCACGTGCAGATTTTTGAACCTCAAGCCCAAAGGAAACGAGGGGCGCAGCGCATCCATCTTGACGGCGAGATCCGCCGAAACGGCCGCCTCCTCGAGACGGTTTTGGACGATTTCCGAAGGAAAGAGGAGATACAAAAACACGAGGGTGATGACAACGGCATAAAGCGCAAACCCGAATGTCTTTTTTGAGGGAATCTTCATTTTACGGCTCCCTCCAAGCTGCCAGCGGCTGAAAAGAGGAGACCTGCAACTGCGCGCTTAAGTATTCCGGACTTTCTTTCATTTTCGCCACCACGACCCTTTTGATGCGGACCAATTCCGTCGGCGATTCCGCGACGGAGAGAAAATCAGCCAGTTGCTTAACCGTGATTTTTTCCAGTTTCATGTCGACGAGCGATTCTTCAAAAGCGGCTGAGGACAATCCCTTCGCGGACGTCATTTGTTTAATGTTGCCGCGAACGCCGGTCTGGGCGGCTTTTTTCTCCAGATAGGAAAACAGGGAAAAATCGCGTCCGCGCGCCGCGGCATTTTTTTGAATCGCGGATATCTTTTCCCGCTGAACGGCAAAGGCGTCGTCGAGACCTTTCAGCTCTGCCAGTTTCTTTTGGTGCGATTGAAGCGACCGATCCAGTTTGGTTTTCGCCTCCCAGAAAGGAAAGATGATCATTTCCAACATCAGCGCGCCCGCGACAACGACGGCGGCGAGCATCACCATTTTACGCTGTTTCGGCTCCAGTCCGTTCCAAAAATCCTTCATGGCTTTGCCTTGATCCTCAAACTGAAATCCACCCGGCCACCTTCTTTCGAGAGGCTGGTGGGGCCGATGACGACATCCTGAAAAAGCGCGGATTGCGCCAGGGCGTTTTTGATCGCGGAGACGTCATCCATGGTTTTGGCTTCTCCCTGTATCGAGAGGACACCCTCCTCGTAA
>ERZ795047.1374-NODE-1374-length-26108-cov-8.083407_pt1 | contig 26108 bp, 17 predicted proteins | sample MGYA00375131_ERZ795047 | MGnify/ENA primary metagenome ERZ795047 (study PRJEB30176, sample SAMN05720228) | activated sludge metagenome | isolation source: Anaerobic digester | place: Japan | collected 2015-05-20 ...
TGAAACCAGAAACCAAAGAGAGTTGAAGGTTCAACTGCTCTTTTTAGGTTTACACCCGCCGTTACGAGCCACCGCGTGGTCGCAACAAATCCCAGCCGATTCCGATAGAACCAAACTAACGCACCAATGAACTAGCGCACCAACACTCTCTCCCCCTGTCCTTGCAATCGCCAGACGTATGTTTTACAATTCGGCCTGTTTCAAAGGGGGAACAGGATTCGTTTCACAACCCGAGTCATTTTATGAATGTTGAACACCGTTATCGCGAATTTCTGCCGGAAGCCCGGCGTATTGTCGTTAAGATCGGAACCCGGGTCATCGCCCAGCCCTCCGGACGCCCGGACATGCGTCCCCTGCGCAGCCTCGTGAAGCAGGTGGCTGAGTTGCACCGCAAGGGTTACGAGATGTTGTTGGTCTCTTCCGGTGCCGTTGGTGCCGGCGTTGAAGCACTGGACATGAAGGCGCGTCCGACCAACGTCCCAGACCTTCAGATGTGCGCAGCCGTCGGCCAGGCCCGTCTGATGGCGCATTACGAGGAATTGTTCGGAGCCGAGAGCATCGTGATCGGTCAAGTACTGTTGACCCACGCCGACTTCCAGCACCGCCTTCGCTTCACCAATGCCAAGCGGACAATGGAGCACATGATCCGCCGTCAAGTGATCCCGATCATCAACGAAAATGACGTGGTCGCGGACGAGGAGATCAAGGCCGGCCTTTCGCTCGGCGACAATGACTACCTCGCCGCCCTGGTGGTCAAACTCACCCGTGCCGACCTGCTGGTCATCCTCAGTACGGTTGACGGCGTGCTCGACGCTGAGGGCCAGCGCGTCCACTGTATTGAGAACTTTAATGAGGCCTTCGCCTGGGTCAAGCCGACCGAGGCGGGCGGCCTCTCCAAAGGCGGCATGGACTCCAAACTGCGCGCCGCACAGATCGCCGCCAAAGCCGGCAGCACCGTGGTAATCGCCGGCGGCCGCACCAAAAACGTGCTGACCAGAGTCATGGACGGAGACGATGTCGGCACTCTGATCCTGAGCAGCGCACTCTAACGCTTCCGCGCGGACGGCCGGTTGCCAAACCACCCCGCGCGCCTAACCCCTGAGCTTACAATGATGAACCTACACGACTCCATACGCAAACTCGGTGACCAGGCACTGGCGGCTTCGCGGCGCATGGTACGCCTCTCATCCCGCAAGAAGAATGCGATTCTGCTCGCCATGGCCGACGCCATCGACCACCAGCGCGCCCAGATCAAGGACGCCAACGCACAGGACATCGCCGCCGCCCGAACCGCCGGCCTCTCCGATGCCATGATCGATCGCCTGACCCTCACCGACGCGCGGATCGATGCCATGGTCACCGGCATCCGCGAGGTGGCCGCGCTGACCGATCCGGTCGGCAAAAAGATCTGGAAGCGCACGCGCCCCAACGGACTTGTCATCGAAAAGCGCCGTGTGCCCCTCGGCGTCATCGTGATCATTTACGAATCGCGTCCCAACGTCACCGCCGATGCTGCGGTGCTCTGCCTCAAGACCGCCAACGCCGTGATCCTGCGCGGCGGCAAGGAGGCGTTCCGCTCGAACATGGCCATCGTACACGCCCTGCAGGAAGGCGGTGCCGCCGCCGGCATGCCCCAGCATGCGGTGCAGTTGGTCGAGACCACTGACCGCGACGCGGTGCGCGAACTGGTGCAGATGGACGACCGCGTGGACGTGGTCATTCCGCGCGGCGGCGAATCGCTGATCCGCGCCGTGGTCGAACAGTCTCGCGTACCGGTGCTCAAGCACTACAAGGGCGTCTGCCATATATTTGTCGATGCCGACGCCGACCTCGATCAAGCGCTGGTCATCGTCGAAAACGCCAAATGCCAACGTCCCGGCGTGTGCAACGCTCTGGAAACCCTGCTCGTGCATGAGCAGGCCGCCGCAGCCTTCCTGCCGCAGCTCGCCGCGATGGCGGCGCGGCGCGGTGTCGCGCTGCGCGGCTGCGAAGCGACGCAGGCGCACATCCCCGGCTGTGCACCGGCCACCGAGGAGGACTGGCATGCGGAATATCTCGATCTGACTCTCGCGGTACGCGTGGTGCGCGACATCCAGACCGCCATCCAGCACATCAACACCTACGGCTCGCACCACTCCGATGCCATCGTCACGCGCAACACCCGCCACGCCAAGCTCTTCCTTAAGGAAGTCGATTCAGCCGCCGTCTACGCCAACGCCTCGACGCGCTTCACCGACGGCGGCGAATTCGGCATGGGCGCGGAAATGGGCATCAGCACCGACAAGCTCCACGCCCGCGGGCCGATGGGACTTGAAGAGCTGACCACCTACAAGTACGTTGTCACCGGCAACGGCCAAACCCGTTGAAATGGTTTAGCATGGAGAAAAAACGTACACCCCGCAATGTCACAATGGGCAAGCTGATTGAAGTCATCGCAGCGGCCCCTCGTATTCTCATCACTGGACACACACGGCCGGACGGTGATTCACTAGGCTGCATGATTGCGCTGAGCCACCTGCTCACCCGCGAGGGACACAAGGCCGTGGGCACCGCCGACCGCACCAAACTCGGCGGGCCGGGATTTCTCAGGGGCGTCTCACGCCTGATACCGCCGTCAACCGCCGCCCGTAAGAGTTTCGACCTGCTGATCACGGTGGATTGCGCGTCGTTTGAGCGCATGCCAAAGCCCATCCAGCCACTTGCACGCACCGTGCCCCTCTTGAACATCGACCACCACTGCACCAACACGCGCTTCGGCACGTGGAACTGGGTTGAAGGCCACGTCTCTTCCACCGCCGAACTGATCTGGCGTCTCGCGCGCAAGGCCGGCTGGCAGTTGGACTCGATCGCGGCCGAGGCGCTCTGGGTGGCGCTCATCACCGATTCAGGACGTTTCGCCTACGATCAGACCTCGCCCGCTACGCTGCGCTGCGGAGCCGACCTGTTGCGTTACGGCGTGCGGACGGCTTACATCAACGACAAGATCTACTGCTCGTTCAGCCGGGTCACGATGGAACTCAAAAAGCGTGCCTTCCGCACGCTGACCATCCGAAACAATGACACCGTCGCCGCCGTCACGCTAACCGGCAAGGACTTCGAAGAGACCGGCGGCACCAAGGCCGATGTCGAAGATGTGATTGAAATTCCGCGCAGCTTGATCGGCAACCGCGTCGCGATCTTCTTTTACGGCAACGAAGAGGACAGCGCCGAAACGCGCGTCAGCGTGCGCACGCGCGAACCGCTCGACGCCACCGAACTGGTGCGCCCCTTCGGCGGCGGCGGACACGCCCGCGCCGCTGGCTGCACGATCCAAGAGCCGCTCGCACAGGCTAAAAGGCTTTTCTTTAAAGAGGTCGACGCCCTGCTCGCTCGGGACGCTGAGAAGGAAAAAGCCGAGAGCGAAAACCAACCGCAAAAAACTGAAGAGTCGAAAGTTGAGAGTTGAACGTTGAAGAAGGTCTTGCAGGTGTGGCACGGGCATCTTGCCCGTGTTCCATGGGCGGGACGCCCATGCGGCGTGGCACGGGCATCCTGCCCGTGGTTCATGGGCGGGACGCCCATGCCACGAAGGGTTTTGCAAGAGCTTCGATAGTTAAAACCAAAAAGTAAAGGAGTTCCCCATGGCAGATATTTACAAAGCATACGACATCCGCGGTATTTACGGAAAAGATCTGACTGAAGAGACCGCGTACGCGATCGGTCGCGCCTTTGTGACCTTCACCGCCTGCAAAAAGGTGGTCGTGGCGCGCGACATCCGCCCCCACTCTGAACCGCTGTTCACCGCGCTGGCCAAAGGTCTGACCGAACAAGGCGCCAACGTCATTGACATCGGCTACGGTTCCACACCGATGTCCTACTTCGCCAACGGCACGCTGGGCGCGGACGCCAGCATCATGATTACCGCCTCGCACAATCCCGCCGAGTGGAATGGCTTCAAGCTGTGCCGCGCACAAGCCGTGCCGATCAGCGGCGCGACCGGCATCAAGGAGATCGAGCGCATCGTGAACGAAGGCAGCTTCGCGCCCAAAGCCGCGACCCCGGGAACAATCAGCAAGACCGATGTCCAAGAGGCGTACAGTCGTCATGCGGCCCAGTTCGCGCAACTCGCGAAGCCGGTGCATCTGGCGATCGACTTCGCCAACGGCATGGGCATCTGGGAGGTCAAGGCCCTGCAAGGCGTGCTGACGTGGGACGGTCTGTACGAAGATCCGGACGGACGCTTCCCGAACCACGAGGCCAACCCGCTCAATCACGCCACGCTCGCCGACCTGCAAGCCAAGGTGCGCGCCGGTAAATACGCCTTTGGCGTGGCTTACGATGGCGACGCCGACCGTGCCGGCTTCGTTGACGAGCGCGGCGAGATCGTCCCGATGGATCTCGTCACCGCGCTGATCGCACAGGACGTGCTGTCCAAACGCAAAGGTGTGATCTTCTATGACTTGCGCAGCAGTTGGGTTGTCAAAGAGACGATCGAAGCCGCAGGCGGCACCCCGATGATGAGCCGCGTCGGCCACGCCTTCATCAAGCAGCAGATGCGCGAAAACGACGCGCTCTTCGCCGGTGAGCTGAGCGGCCACTACTACTTCAAGGACAACTTCTATGCCGAGAGTTCGGCCCTCGCAATTCTCTCGCTGGCTAACATCGTCAGCAAATCCGACCGCCCGCTCTCCGAGCTGATCGCGCCGTTGCGTAAATACGTCGCGAGCGGCGAAATCAACTCCAAGGTCACGCGCGACCCCAAAGCGATTCTGGACGAACTGCGTACCGCGTACGCCGACGGCCACCTCTTCGAGTTGGATGGCGTCAGCGTCGAGTACGCCGACTGGTGGTTCAACGTGCGCTGCTCGAACACCGAGCCGCTGGTGCGCCTGAATCTCGAAGCCCGCAATGCAGAGCTGATGGCCGAAAAACGCGACGAAATCCTTGCACTCATCAGGAAATAACCCCCGCCGGAAGCAGAGGACACCATGGTTAACCAAGCCGTACATGACGAGTTGCTGAAAAAATTCCAGGCGCACTTCGGACGCGAACCCGAAGTGATCGCCTACGCGCCGGGACGCATCGAAGTGCTGGGCAACCACACCGATTACAACGAAGGGTTTGTCTTCTCGGCCGCGATTAACGTCGGCACCTTCTTTGCCGCCGCCAAACGCGACGACACCACCTGCCGTCTGGTCGCCGGCGACCTGATGAAAGAGGTCACCTTCGACTGCACCGGCATCACGCCGTCATCCGAAGACACATGGCAGAACTATGTCAAGGGGACCTTCGCCGGCTTGACTGAGGCGCGTCCGGCGACGCACGGCTTTGACGGCATGTTCTTCGGCAATGTCCCGCTGGGGAGCGGGCTCTCCAGTTCCGCCGCGCTGGAGATGTCCACCGGTCTGGCGCTCGCGCGCCTGTACGGCATTGAGGCCGACACCGTTACGCTGGCGCGGATCGGCCAGAAAGCCGAACACCTCTACGCCGGCTGCAAATGCGGCCTGCTCGATCAGATCACCAGCCTGGCCGGCGAGGCCGGTCGGCTGGTAAAGACCGACTTCCGCTCCGTCACGTACGAGACCGTCCCCGTGGGCGAAGAGGCCTGCTTCCTGATGTGCAACACCCACGCCAAGCACGCGCTTGTGGACGGCACCTACAACCGCCTGCGCGAATCGTGCGAACAGGCCGCCGCGCACTTTGCCCGCGTCCTGCGCCACCCAGTGCAGGCGCTGCGTGATGTCAGCATGACCGAGTGGGCGATCTACCGTGCCGGACTGCCGACCGAAGTGGCCGACCGCGCCGCGCACCCGATCGGCGAGAACGAGCGTGTGCTGCGGGGCGCGGAGCTGTTGGCAAACGGCGACACCGCCGGTTTCGGCGCATTGATGTTCGATTCGCATGAAAGCTCGCGTGTGCTCTTCGGCAACTCCTGCGAAGAGTTGGATGCCGTGGTCGATGCCGCGAAAAAGATCCCCGGCGTACTCGGCGCACGGCTCTCCGGCGGCGGCTTTGGCGGCTCGGTCGTGATTCTGGTTCATCCGCGCGACGCCGAAACCGCAGCCGCCGCGCTGGCAAACACCTACGCCGCGCGCTTCGGCAGCCCCTGCGATGTCAGCGTCATCACACCCGCCGCCGGTGCAAGGAGTTGGCATTTAGGAGTTAGGAGTTAGGAGTTAGGAGTTTTTTAACGCAGAGGCGCAGAGACGCAGAGGTTTTTTGTGGTGCAGGGTTGGCCGCAGGTCATTGCGACCACTCAGTGGTCGCAATGATGAGTGTAAAAACGGGCGAGAAGGCTGGGCGCCGGGTGCGCACAGGGCATGCTGTGAGGGGCGTGCGGGAAGACATCCCCGAAAAGCGCCCAAAACGCTGTGAATGGTCACGGGCGGGGCACGGCTGCACGGCGCAAGGTTTTAATCTCGTCTTTGTGACCACTGCGTGGTCACAAAAAGGCGCGCAAAAATGGAAAACCTTGTGGCCTTCGTGGCCTTTGTGTGAGTGGAGGCTATGCATGAAATTTTTTCCTGTTTTTCTCGCTCTCCTCGTTTCGGCCCTGCCGTTCCTTCGCGCGGCGGAAGCGCCCTTCATGACGCTGATCGGCGATCCCGCCGACACCGCGCTCGCCGCCGCGTTGGCGCGCTACCCTTCTTGCTTCGACGCCGTTACCGCGCCGGCCGCCGAGCCGCCTTTCATCTTCGCATTTCCCGACGGCAACCAGCCGCGCCGCATGGTCAGTGAAGCGCTGCGCTTCGCCGCGTCGTCCGCGCAGACCACCGTCGCGCGGATCGGCGACGGCGCGGCCTTCGCCTCCTCCGCCACCGCGCACGGCCTGTGCGTGCAGAGCTTCCTGATGCTCGCCTACGGCGCGGATGCGGTCGAGTTCGACTTCCTGCGTAACGCACATGAAACCGCCGACCGGTTTGCCAGTGTCTATTTCAGCGAACTGACCTTCTGGCGTCCCTTCCTCCAGGCCTATGCCCGCCACAACCGCGAGACGCATCCCGGCGGACTTCTCCCCTTTCATGCGCAGAGTGCCGCCGCCCTCAAACCGCGTACGCCCCCCGCCACGCTCTACGCGGCGGACGCGCTCGCACCGCTTGGCCTGCCGGTCTGTCCCGGCTCGCCCCATCTGGCCGGCTACCTGCTCACCGCCGCAAATGTCAGCGACATGAGCGACGTCGAGCTACAGCGCGTGCTCTCCGGCGGTGTGCTGCTGGACGGCACCGCCGTCGCTGCCCTGCAAGCGCGGGGTGCAGGCGCGCGCATCCAGATGGGTGCCCGGTCATGCAACGCACAGCAACTCGTTGAAGAGTTCACCGACGACGAACTGAACGTCAACCGCGTGGGCTACGTCTGGCGACCGCAGGCTTCGGCGGAGAACACATTTGCGCTATTTCCGTCGAACGACGCAGCGCGCGTCATCGGACGCTACCGGGATGCGCAGGGCCAAGTCTTAGAGGCCGCTTCCGTCTTGATTGAACTGCCCACCGGCGGTCGTCTCGCGGCCTTCGGCTTCGATGGCTTCTCGACCTACGCGAGCGAGGCGCGGCGGCGGCAACTGCTGTTGGCGGCTGATTGGGTAGCCCAGAACCGACTGCCAGTCTTTGTGGAAAACGCCGCGCAAGCCGTCGTCATCCCGCGCGTATCGATGGCAGGCGATCTGCACAGCGTCGCGTTGGTCAACACCGCCATCGATGTCCAGCCGCCGACCACCCTGCGTCTGCGCGGCTGTCCCACAGGCATCACGCACATCGAGTGGCTGACCCCCAGAGAAAAGCCGCTCTCCCTCACCGTGCGCCGGGAAGATCAGGACGTCCTCATCACCCTCCCCGCCGTCGCCCCCTGGCAGGTCGGCTGGTTGCGCATTGAAAACTGAGTGTTGTTGCGACCACACAGTGGCTCGCAACGACGAGTGTAAAAGCGAAAAATTTGGAGTGCGGCGGCAAGCGGTATTCCGCACGACGCCGCTTTTTGAAATGATGCGTGACAAGGCTCTTAGCAAAATTCCAGAGCGACGCCAAATAGGGGCAAGGGTTTTCCAACCCGTGTGCATGTCGTTTTGGGGCGCGACGCCGGGCACGCAACGCCCAAGCCCCGAAGGGGCGGCTTCACCTTAGCCCAGGGCAAGCGCAACGCCGCCCTGAGTGGCGGGAGAGAATGGTATTGTGGCCTGAAGGGCCACTTCAAAAATGTCCGGCGGCGCGGGCTTGAAGTGCCCCTTCTGAGTTTCAAATCTAGGCCATAGCATAGGTTTGCACTTCTTGCTCGAGCCGGTCGCCGAGCCTGTCCTGCTCCCGTTCTAGGTCGAAACGTGCCTGCAGGTTCATCCAGAACTGCGGCGAGACACCAAAATATTTGCCAAGCCGCAGGGCGGTATCCGCCGTCACGCTGCGGGTTCCATGCACGATCTCATTGATTCGACGAGGCGGAACACTGATGTCGCGCGATAGGCGGTACTGGGAAATACCCATGGGAGCCAGAAACTCCTCCATGAGAATCTCGCCGGGGTGGACGGGGTGCATTTTGTTAGTTTTCATTTTTTCTCCTAGTGATAATCCACAATCTCTACGTCGTACGCATTGCCTTCTCTCCATCGAAAACAAATACGCCACTGGTCATTGATCCTGATGCTGTGTTGTCCCGCTCGGTTGCCCGCAAGGGCTTCCAGCCGGTTTCCGGGCGGTACCCGCAGCGAAATTAAATCCGGTGCTGCATCAATCATCCACAGTTTCCGTAGTGCCGTCCGTTGAATGTTAAGGGGGAACCGCCGCACATATTCGCGCCGAAATATTTTTTCGGCCTCAGGGCTTTTGAATGATTTGATCATGACCGGAACATAACGCATCGCGCTATTACCGTCAAGCGTTAATGTCAGATTTTTTCAGTTGCTTTCCCAAGGTTTTTTGGGAGCGAGCGTCCCCGCGAGCCGCACTGGTCGGTTACGCTTCTCTTAGGTGGCACGGGCATCTTGCCCGTGTGGCGGCGTGAAACGCCGCCCGGACGAACGACGCGCGTCCCTCCCGACACTGCGCGAGCCCGTCATCGTCTAAATACCTCCTTGTTGTCTCAAATAATACCGGATGTCAACTGGCTTTTTCGTGGTTCATCGGGTTTGATTTCTCTTCCCTCGTAGAATATTGCATCAAGCATTGCCGCTCTTCCAAGCCACACCCCTTTTTCAGATTTTTCCTTTGGCTCATCGGAGTTCCACCAAGGGGCGTCTCGTATCCGCTCAACAAACTCCTCCCAATAGCTGCATCTCACTCTCCTCTATGCGACAGTTTTAGCACCTCGGTCACAACGTTTTCAACAGCCGCACTCATGTTGCCACTATTGGAATTCAATTGCCCTAACGTCAAGCCTCACGTTTCGAGGACAGAGCTTGGGGTGGAGTATTTCGGGCCGACTAGACCCTCCAGATCGTAGACAGTATCCGACGTCCAGCCTCTGAGACGGCACGTCAGCGAGGGCTCCGGCAGACCATGTTTCGCGGTTCCATGATATCCAGTGCATCGTATCGCCTGTGACCACCCATTTCCCTTCTTTCAACTCCACGATGTAGGTGTTTCCCGATGAGCTGAGTCCGGCCTCGTAGTACCCTCCCGAGACTTCCACTTTGGTGTCCGAAACGCGCTTGATTCTTTCCACGCGAAACTTGAGCCCTTTTCCGACGACAAAAGCGGAACCTTTCTGAATGGGGGGCTTGTGCCCTTCGAACCGTTTCAGGAATGCGTCGTCCGGGTCTTGCCCGAAGAGGCTTAGGAAATAAGCCGCTGCTTCCTGTTGCCGACCAGAAGCGTTGTGCAGAAACTGGTATCGGAACGTGGCTTCAGCGATTTCAAGAGCTTGCGCGTCGGACACCGTATTTGGGTCACGAGCTGCGGACACGCCGTCACGTTCACTCAGTTGTTGTGCGGCCTTGAAGTCGGGGTGATCCTCAAGATTTTTAGACGCGTACTCGATCAATTCCCCGTGGTTGTAAACGTTGATGGAGGACAACTTGCCATCGTAGTCCCACTCGAACCTCCGTCCGTGACGTTCGCCATTCTCAAAATGACCGTGGAGCACCCTGGTTCCGTCTTTTGCCCAGCGTTCCCAAACACCATGTCGGATGAACTTCCCGTGTTTATCCACGTAGCCATGTATTCGGTCCATCGGTTGCCCATTGGGGAAGAACATCGTACAGACAACGTCCGTGCCGTTGGTCTCCACCAGTGGCATCTTCAACTTCGGCAGGGCTGTGAGGATGCGTTGCCGTGTCGCCTCGTCCGCTAGGTCACGGAGACAACGGATGTAGTCACCAGCCAGGAAGCAGCTTCCGCTCTGTTGCCAGATAGCAAGAACATCCAGGGCTGTCTTCTGCTTCAACTCGTCCGAGAACCCGTATTCGTTGGCCATGTCCCATACGGTTACAAGAGTATGGATCTGGTGAATGGCACCGTGGAATGTGTAGCGCGGGGAGTGGTGGACTCCGGGCGAGAAGGTGTTGACCCTGCGCCATTCGGGGGTGCGACGCCTGAGTATATCCGGCGGAAGCATCTTCGTAACCGGAGAATCTTCGATTCTCTCAGACACCTTGCAGAACAAGAAATAGCGGCTGTGTCGGAGTCTGCCGGTCGTGATGTCAACGTCTTCGTGCCGACAGTTGATCGGAGTCCACGGCACGAACATCGAAACGACGAAGAGCGCGAGGAGCAGGATTACCGCCACAATGATCGTCCATGCTACTACGGGCCGCATACTCATCTACTTTCCTCTCACACAGCCTATCACTCTGCGTTACGCATATTGTGGGGGACGCGGGAGGCAAAAACAGCCACAGGTCACGACCATCACCACAAGAATAGCCGATCTAATCATCGTATACCTCCTCACGTTACGAAACGTCAGCGCTAAATGAGATCCGCTCGGTGCGCCGGTGGCTTGCGACGCTTGGTTGGGGTTTTCGGTTTGTCTTCCGCCTTGCTGAACGCATCCTGCGGGATGTTGATCCGTTCGACGCTGACATCGCACTCCAATTGGAACACCTTGCCAACACAGCGAAAAGCACCATCTTCTGAAGGCATGTAGACGTAGGCAAGATCAACGCCCCGCAGGAACCCGTTGTCGTTGTCGGGGGCAACCGCTTCGTACAGCACAGGCTCTTGGTACTTCCCCTCGCGGATGGTTTCGGCCGACCGCAGAACACGACGACCAAAGACATGCATCTGAAAGTAGTCAGTGTCCGGGATGGCCACGGTGACAACGTCTTTCACCTCCCAGACCTCGACAGGTATCTGATCACACAAAGAACAGTAGGAAACCATGTAGTACGGCTCGCCTTGCCGCTGACGGATTTGCTCCTGGATTGACTTCACCACTTTTTCCACGTCTGCGCGTGGTATCCATGCAAGTTGGTCGGTTCGACCAACAAGCGGCATGAGGGCGAGTGCAAGCATCAGAGTCTTGAAGTATCGTTTCATCTTTTTTCCAATTGTATGTTAAGCATTAGTCTAATTTACGACAGTACATCAGGAAACCAATGCTGGTGGCAAAAATAACTGTCGAAACTATGCTGAGCGTCCAACGAAGAACGCGTTTTTGTGTTTTTGTCATGCCATGTCGCCTACTCAGTGTTGATGGATGCCTGTGGTTCGCGTGATTTCAAGATTGAGTTTCGAAGCCAAACTCGGGGTTTGGAGGATCATCTGCACCGCCCCAGTCGGAAAGTATTGCCGCAATATACTCACCGAATTCATAAATGGCTTCCTCTGGGATTGGCTTACCATTGGAAAGCACTCCCTTAAAGTGAAAAACGTAAGGCTGATTACTGGAAAAACGGACAACGAGTTCGCCCGATTTATCCCTCCAGAAGTCAGCGGCACATGGTATAGACCGATAAGGAGACAGAGGGTCATCGGGTGGAGTGTAGCCTACGCCAGGAAGAGTACATCGCTTATACCCGCGCCTTGCGTCAAAAGGATCAATTTCAACCAGATTGAACTTCGGAATATTATGGGGCATATTCATCGGAACATTGTACCCGATTCGTTTCTAGTAGTCCATGCGTAACGACATGCATAACATAGTCGGTTAGTGGCAGGGGTGCGCGAGGATCATGCGTTTCTGGTGAAAAAAAGAGCAGTAAGTCGGGCGCGGGCGTCCTCGCCCGCAACAACGTGTCTTGCAAAAGGGTGTGGCACGGGCATCTTGCCCGTGTTCCGTGGTTTCATTTTTTGACCTGATTTCCCGCTGCGCGGGCGCATAAACGACATGACTGACCTGATTGACATGATTTGGAGAGCGAGTGTCCCCACGCAGCCTTCCGATGCGCGGAAGGATGATTTCAGGTTTCATTGCGGAGCACCGGGAGGGGCAAGCGTCTGCTTGCCTGCGGACGAGCAGACGCTCGTCCCTCCCCCGGCGGCGGTCACGCCGCCATCCCCAAAAACCTCGGCGTCTCTGCGTTTAAGAGTTTTGAAATTGGCACGCCTCTGTGGAGTGTGCTACGGTATGCGCACCGAACATGGCGGTGATTTTGACAGTCGAGCGCAAGACAGCCAAGGCCCGGATCTTCCTGGCTCTGGTCTATGCCATTTTGTCGCTGGGCGGGCTCACCATGGTCTGGCCTTTTCTGGTGATGCTGGCCGCCTCGCTGACCGGCCCGTATGACTACTACCGCTTCTCGCCGGTCGTGCGCGCGTTCTGGGATCGCCCCGACCGTTTCATGCGCTATGTCGCGGGATGTTACCCGCGTTTCCCCGCCCAAGTTTTTCCCGATGCGCCCGCCCACTGGGGAAGTTGGATCGTGGTCTCGCGCGACCGTGAAGGCGGCCGCCGTTTCGCCGAGCGCCATCTTGCCGGTCTGGACGATCCGGTATCCGCCGAATGCTGGACGCGCATGGTGCGCGATTATGCGCTCTTCAACCGCGATTATGATCTGCGCAACAGCGTCTGTACGTTCGATCCGCGCGACGTGGCCGGCTTTGTGCGCGGGCATTTTGAAGCGAAGTTACGTGCCGAAGATCCGCAGCGCTTTGCGGCGCTCTCGCCTGCGGCGCGTCGTCGTGCCGCGCTGGAGCGCCTCAATGCCGAATGGCCGGTGCGCTACTCGTCCTTTTTCGGCATCCGCATGATCGCGCAGCAACGCGCGCCGCTGCACCATGCGGGCTGGGACTATCCAGCCGACGACCCCAAGATGGAACTCTATCAAGAGTTGAAACGCCTCTACCGTGTACGCGCCTACGGCACGGATGAGATCAGCGCCGACGCGGAACCGCCCGCCTACTTCTCGCGCACGACGCCCTACGAATCGCGTCCGCTTTGGCTGGCGTGGCTCAAGCGCGCGGATGTGCAGGCGCGCCTCGGCCTGCCGCCGGGCGGCACCTTCACGTCGGACGACTACGCACGCCTCGCCGGACGCGCCTGCCCTGGCTTCGAGCACCTCCCCTTCCCCCTGCCGGACGACGCACCGGCACTGCTGCGCGCCGAGTGGGATCGCTTTGTACGCACCGCCTACCCGCGCCGTTTGCTGCGCGTACGGATCACGCCCGAGCTGGAAGAGGCCTACCGGCACTACGTCGCCGGGGTCTGCCGGACGCCGGAGGCCTACACGCGACTGACCGGACAGACGCTGCCGGACGCGACATCAGGTTTCGTGGGGCTGCGCCTACCGGCGTATGAGAACAGCACGCTCTGGCGCAACTTCATCCCGCAGGTACCGCTTGCGCAACTTGAGGTGCTGAGCGCCGAACAAGCCTGGCAAAACTTTCTACGGACGCGCTACAGCACGGTACAAGCGTTGAACACGGCCTACGGCTGGCAGCTTGCCGCTTTTGATGAAGCGCGCTTCCCGACGCGCGAGGCGCTCGCCGTCACCTTTGCGCGGCGCGGCTGGCGCGATTTCCTGGTCGGTGCATTCGCAAACTACCGCACAGTGGGCGAGTATCTTTTTCTGCGCGGCCAGGCGTTCGGCAACACCGTCCTGCTGGTGCTGCTCTCGGTGCTCGCCACGCTTACCGTCAACCCGCTGGCGGCGTATGCGCTCTCGCGCTTCGGCCTGCGCTCGACCGAAAAGATCCTGCTCTTCCTGCTGGCCACCATGGCCTTCCCGGCGGCCGTCACCGCCATCCCGGGTTTTCTGCTGATTCGCGACCTCGGACTGCTCAACACCTTCGCCGCGCTGGTGCTGCCCACGCTGGCCAGCGGCATGTCGATCTTCATCCTCAAAGGTTTCTTCGACGGCCTGCCGCGTGAACTGTACGAAGCCGCCGCGATCGACGGCGCAAAGGAGTGGCAAATTTTTCTGCGCATCACGCTGCCGATGACCACGCCGATTCTGGCGGTGAACGCACTGAACGCCTTCGTCCATGCTTACAACAGTTGGGAGTGGGCACTGCTGGTCTGCCAGCGGCAGAGCCATTGGACCTTGGCGGTCTGGATGTACCAGATGAGCCAGCAACTCGCCGACCAGCCGTGGGCGGTGATGGCGGGCTTCGTACTGGTCTCGATCCCGACCGCCGTGGTTTTCATCGCCTGTCAGAAAATCATCCTGCGCGGCATCGTCCTGCCCAGCATGAAATAAATCAGCTTGAAACACACGCCCGAATCAGCGTACTATGTTGCCCGTTATTTATCAGACCCATTAGGTCGCACATTCGATAATGACGCCAGCATAGCTCAGTTGGTAGAGCACTTGATTTGTAATCATGAGGTCGTCGGTTCGATCCCGTCTGCTGGCTCCATCTAAACGATCATTCGTCTTCCGTCACCCGCCCCACCTGATCCGCATCGTTTTCGTAGGTGTAGGTAAACCGCTGTTGCGTGTCCGCGTACGTCAACGTCGGCGGCAATCCGGCACCGGCCTGACGCGGCAGATACTCCACACCGCATGCCTTTGTGGGGCGGTCCTGCGTGTCGGTCGCCAACACCCGGTGGCCGCGATGGGTGAAGCGTTCCGGAGCGGCCCCCGTTCGTCTGCGGTACCATCCGGTCAGTTGCCCCTGTGCATTGTGTGTGTACAGGTCCTTCCAGCCTTTTTGCATGGTGAGAAGCGGATCGGCGTAACGATGTGCGCTGTTGGTGTAGTCCACCGACTGAATCTGCCCGTCATCACGATACAAGCGCTCCTCATTGGGTAGGTAGTAGAATGATACCATTGACGGCGCTGAATAGTACGATCCGTGCTTCACAAAACACCCGAGATCAACACGGCTGGTCTGCAATGTTGTGGGCAGGCCGTCTGCTCCCTTCGGCCGGTAGACGCCGTGATACGCCACCGTGACAGTGACCTGCGAACCGTCAGGCTTGAGTGGCTGAATCTTGACTTTCTCAGGATCGCCTTGCAGCACGACCCAGTGATAGACGGTTCCGGGCGATGGTTGCGGCGCGGCGGCAGCCCCGATCGTCATGCTGCGTGTGCGCCCGACCCCGCGCACCACTCGGGCGATCGCGAACGGCGTATCGAACAGACCTTCCGGGCGCATATCAAAATAATCGACGCCGGGCTCGGTCTGCGCGTCTTTGAGCGTGCGTAGCGTCACGAGCGGCGGAATCTGTTCCGGCGTGAGCGCATTCGCCATCCGGACCATTGCTTCGACGTTCAGATCACGGACGTCGAAAACGACCGGATGCGCCGCACCGGTCAGATAGTCGTCCGGTTGCTTCACCGTGCGCTGCGTGGCGCGCAAGATCATCTGGAGCGTCGGGACCAAAGCCTGACGCGTGACCAACAGGCGTTTGACTTCCGGCGTGAAGGCCGCCATCGCGGCCGCGAATGCCTCCATGAAAGGTTTGTCGGAAAACGAAGAGCCCTGGCTGATGACATAATACGGCGTATTGGCCGGATAAAGGTCGCCATTCTCGGGATCGTGATCCCTGTGTTCGGGGTAGAACCAGCACTGGTTGTTGAGGTAGAGCCGCAGGGCGACGAACGGTTGGAAGGGATCGGTAACGATGGTACGCGGCAGGCTGCGCCAGAGCGGTCCCGTAGTCATCGACATGGATGAATTGCCGATCACTGGCTGACCGAAAAGCGTATTCGGCAGGCCCAAATGCACCTTATGGGGACGCGCCTCTTCGCCGTATACCACCGGCGTGAGGCCGGGGAAATTGGTCACGTCCAACTGCGAATGGCCATCGTCACGGTTCACATAGAGATCACCGAAATTGCCTGACGCGCGTTCTTCCGTCATCCACCCCCGGATCACGCCGGATGCCGGGCCGTTGTAAGAATCAGCATAGGCGGAGATCTTTTTGAGGTCGACATTACGTAGCGTAAAGAGCGTTTTGAAACAGCCGGCCTCGAAATCCCACACCGTATTGGACCCATGGATCTCAGCCGGGTTCCCCATGAACACGACACTGGGACTGACCTGCGGCACGCCATCCACCGGCTTCCCCTGTAACGACTCAGCTTTGGTGAGCAGTGTCGCGAACTGCGGCAACGCGGCAAGCTGTTTGAGGTCATCATCGTTGCGGATCGCCGCCGGATCGCGGAACCCCAGTTCGATGGCGCGTTCCAACGCAGCGAAAGCCTCTGCTTTGTCTGCTCGATAGGCGAGCGCGCACGCCAGATTATACTGCCAGGTCGGGTCCTGCGGCAACAACGCGACACCTTCGCGGCAGACGCGCTCCATCTCTTCGATCCGTCCCGCACGGACGCTTTGGATCAACTGCTGTTGAAGCTGCACATGGCGCGGAAATTTCTGCGGCATCTCGAAGACCGAAGCGTGCGCTAAAACTGCCCACGCCGCCACCGCCAGCACCCATGCTGTCCGCCATTTTATGATTCGCATGATTCTCCCCTCACTCACCAGAATTTCCACCACGGCTTGCGCGCGCGCGTCTGTTGCAGCAGCCACGCCAGCACCTCGTCATCACCGTAAACACGGTCCCACACAGCGTGGCCCGCCTCTTCGTATTCCGTATAACGTACCTTGCGGTTGCCGGATCGTTTGAGCGCCTCCACCATCCGGCGCGAGCATGCCACCGGCACATTCTTATCGGCGCTGCCATGAAACACCCAGATCGGCAGGCGACGCAACGCGCCCACGCGCCGCACATCCCCGCCGCCGCATATCGGAATCGCCGCCGCGAACAACTCCGGCTCGCGCTGAATCGCATCCCATGTGCCGAACCCACCGTATGAAAGGCCGGTGATGTAGAGACGGTCGGGATCAGCCTGACGCTCGGCCACAAGATGCCGTACCAGTTCCAACGCCTGCGCCAACGCTGGCGCGTGGCCGGGATCGGCCGTGAACGACTCATGCATGGCCAGACGGCGTACCCAGCCGTTGGTCATCGTACATTGCGGCGCAACCAGCAGCACGGGCTCCGCGACCTTACGCCGCAAGAGCGTTCCCACCAGCGCGGGCAACCCCACCTTGACCTGCTTTTGATTGTCGGTGCCGCACTCGCCGGAACCGTGGAGAAAAAGAATGAGCGGATACTTGCGTCCCGCGTCCGGAAACTGTGGTGCGGCCAGCCGGTAACGCACGATCTCACCGGCCGCGTTCGTGTAGGCGCACGGTTGGATCATCTCATCCGCCGTAAATTGCGCGTGCGCGGCGGCGGCACCCAAAAACAGCAACAGTAGCATCCGTTTCATTTTTCGTTTCCCGTCCCCTACTGAGTCACGCGCCGGAGCCATGTGGCCGCAAGGTCCGGCCAGGCATCGGTACTCTTCTGTCTCTTGCGTAGGCCATACCCGTGGCCGCCATCTGGAAAAAGATGCATCTCGGCGGGTACGCCTGCGGCCTTGAGTGCGATGAAGTAGGCCAGGCTGCTGTCAACATACGGCTTGTCATCCTGAGCTTGCAACAGAAAGGTCGGCGGCGTCTGAGCCGTAACCGGCAATTCCGGCGCCAGCGTGAACCCGTCGCGATGGAGATAGGCCGGGTAGATGATAAGCGCGAAATCAGGGCGGCACGACACGGCGTCGACCTCGTCAACCGGCGTGTAGAAGCGCTTCGTAAAATCCGTACTGACACGTACCGAGAGATGTGCGCCGGCCGAGAACCCCATGATGCCGATCCGCTTGGGATCAACGCGGTACGCCGAGGCTTTCGCGCGGATCAGGCCGAGGGCGCGCTGGGCGTCGCAGAATGCGGCGTCGCGGTTCTTGGGCACACGGTATTTGAGTATGAAAGCGGAGATGCCCTGCGCATTCAGCCATGCGGCCACCTCGGTACCCTCGTGGTTCCAGGCGAGAATGCCATACCCGCCGCCGGGGCAGATCATCACCGCAGGCGTCGGACGGCCGACATCCGGTGCAAGCGCCACAGTCAGCGTTGGCTCATTGACATCCGTCAGCCGCACGATATCGTCTTTTGACGGCGTCACGCGTTCCGCTGCATCGCTGGTCTTCAATGGGATCTTGCCAGCAGGCCAGACCGGTATCACCTCGGCCTGCGCACAGGCCGCCCAAACGATCCCCAAGCATCCCGCCACCGCCATTAGCGCGTTTCTCGTTGTCAACATCGTGTCCATTCCTTTCGTTTCATCTGTCATGTCGCCTCTAACCTGTATCGGGCCTGTGAAAGGAAGTGTAAGCGAACCTGTCCTATAACTCAACCCAGAACGTCTGGGCTTGCACACAACCCGCGAACATCGTATAAAGGAGCGCACGACACGACACGGGTCGTGTACGAAAAGGGGGACTTCGACGGTTACCGTCCTCACTACACATGAAACTTAATCGAGACACCTTTACGAAAGCTGACAAGACCTGCATCCAGAAAGGCAAGTGGTGTAATGCCGACTGCTGGCGCGTCACGGTCGGCGGTGAAGAGTGGTTTGTCAAAGACTTCAGCCCCCGTCTCTTACCAGTACGCTGGACGCTCGGTGCTTGGCTGATACGGCGCGAATGCGCGTTCCTGCAGCGTGTCGAGGCAGGCGGCTTCACGCCAACGTCAAGCATTCGCCTCGACCGCTTTGCACTGGCCCAGCGATTCGTCCCGAGCCGCGCGCTCAAAACCTTTGCGCCAGGCGAACTTCCGCCCACATTCTTCACACGGCTAGAGGCTCAGGTCAGAACCATGCATCGCCAGCAGCTTGTGCATCTTGATCTGCGTAACGCCAATAACATCTTAGTCACATCGGCGGGCGAGCCGGCCCTGATCGATTTCCAGTCGGCGCTCTCCACCCGCCGTATGCCGACATGTCTGCGAAAATTGCTGGAACGGCTCGACCTCTCCGGCATCTACAAACATTGGGCACAACTCGCGCCGGAGTCGCTCGGCACCTCGCGCGAAAAGATCCTGCTCTGGCAACTGCGCGTCCGCAAATGGTGGCGATTCCGTGGCTACAAGATCATCATGGTGCGTCAACGTCCGCTAAAGGAGTTTGAAGCTAAGTTGCTCCGCAAATACGAGGATTGAAAAACATGATCCGCGCAAGGTTTCCGCTCGTCCTCATCATTCCGGTTACATTCGCACAAGCCGTCCAGCCGGTGCTGACTTCACCGTCCGGCAATGTCGCCTTCAGTCGGGAGCATGGCGCTATCACGACCGTCACCCCCACCGGACAAACAGGATCGATCTGGCAGAGCGGCGAAGACGGCCTGTGGTCCGCCCGTTTCGCTGACGGCTCCACACTCAGCGCTTTAAACTTCCACGCCACCAATGCGCTCCGTTCCTTTGCCTGCGCGCCGGTCGCTGGTCAGGATGCGTGGACCTTCACATACCGCGCCCCGGAGATCACGGTGCGCGTCAACGCACACGCACGACCGGACGGTATCGAACTGACCGCCGACCTCTTTCCCGCCAAGCAGCTCCTCCTGCGTTTCGATCTGCCCGGACGCCTGCGTTTCGCGCCGGAATCGGTCACGCGCTTTATCATGCCCCACAACGGCAACACCGGGCTCGGCCTCGCTCTGAACCACCGCTTCTTCGAGCCGCAGCCCGAGCACCGTCCATCCGGCTGGCGTGCAGTAACCGCTGGCCCTTCCGGATACCGGCGGCTTTACGGCGATAACCTCGTGCAGCGCAAAGACCATGACGCCGCCGTGCCGATCACCGTGACCGAGGAGGGCAAACGCTGGTTCTCTGCCACGACGGTGGCACGCGCCAATCAGACTGCAGTCGTCGTCAACCGCCCTCCCACCGCATCGCAAGCCGATCTCGTGCTGGTCGACTCCCCCAACGGCCCCTACTTCTCGGCAAGCCGTCTCGGCGGAACTCAGGGCGGACTCTGGCGCATCGGCGGTGGCGTGCAAAAAGAAGAGGCCCCCACTGCCCTCGCGCTGGTCACCGCCACCGTTGCCAAACTCGCCGCCGTGCCCGACACGCCGCGCACCCGCATCGGTCTTGTCAGCCTCGTCAACGGACCGGAGCGCGGCGCCTGGTGTCACGTTACGGTCGCCGAGTGGCGTGACCGCCTGACCGCCATCGCCGCGCGTTCACGCGGACGCCTGACCTTCACCGAGTTGACATCGCCGCACGCCATGCTGACAGCCGCACGCGCATCGGACTACCTGTGCATCCTCAACCCCTACGGCGAATCCATCCCCGCACCGACGGACGACGGCCTGCCCGAAACGCTCGACGCCTTGCGCGCATACGTCAAGGCCGGCGGACACTGGTTCGAGGTCGGTGGCCATCCCTTTTACCATGCGCTGCGCCCAACCCGCTTCTACAACTACACGCCCTCCTACCCGTCGGCCTTTGCCGATTTCATGCATCTGGAATCGACGCATGGCCGCGCCTCGCTCTACCGCGTGCAGCCGCGCACCGTCACGCAGCCGTGGGCCGCAGCGGCATCGCACGAAGCGATCTTCGTCCCTGGCGAACTGGGATGCGGCGGAGACGCGCGGGGCGGCTCCTGCGAGCACGCCTTTCACACACATGTCGCACCGGGTACCGCCTGGCGCACGCCTACGGTACGCATGACGCTCGGCACGCCCGTCTATGACGATCTCGCGCGGTACGCCGCAGCCAACACCCTCACCCGCACGCTGGCTTCCAAGATTGCCCCCGAAACGCTCAGCCGCCTCAAGCAGGCCCCCCTGCTCTATCTGAGCGGTTCCTGCCGCGAGAAGGAGTCCGCTCTCGAACGCCTGCCGATGCCCACGCTGATCCACTTCGCAGACTATCTCAAAGGCGGCTTCGACAAAGAGTACCCCGACCATCTGCCGCCCCATCCCTCTTTCGGAACAGCCGACGAACTACGCACCTTTTTTTCGCGCGCCCGCGCCATGGGGCACTTGATCTCGCCCTACACCAACCCCACCTGGTGGTGCGATGAACCCAAAGGTCCGACCTTTGCGCGTGAAGGTGACGCCCCCTTGCTCAAAGGGCTCGACGGCAAGCCGCGTCACGAACGCTATAGCGACAACACAGGCTGGACCACCACCCTCTGGCATCCCGCCGTCAAAACGGCCAACCGCCGTACCGTGCAGCAGTTCACGCGCGAATTTCCGGTCGACATCCTCTTTCAGGATCAGTGCGGTGCGCGCCGCTGGCACTACGACACCAACCCCGCCTCTCCGTGCCCCTACGCCTACAGCGAGGGCATGATCGCGATGAACGACGAAGACAGCCGCGTCGTGCCGCTCGGCACCGAGAACGGTTGGGACCGTGTGGCCAACTACCAAACCCTCCTCAGCGGCTTGAGTTGGGGAATCGTCCCGACCGAACACGGACCGACGTGGGTACGCCTTTTCAAAACCACCTATCCTGCCGACACATGGGAGATCTTTCCGCTGGCTCTCGCGCTGATGCACGACAAGGCCATTTTCCTGCACCATGACCTCGGACAGTTCGTCACCAATGACCGTGTGCTCTCTTGGACACTGGGCCTCGGGTACAGCCTCAGCTATCGCGCCACGCCAGAGATGCTCACACGTGACGAACATGCCCAATGGCTGGCTTGGCTCGCCTGTCTGCAACGTACAGTCTGCGCCCGTTATCTGGGCGAACCGCTACGCGCGTTCAAACATGATCGTGCCCCGTTGCTCGCCACCGACGGCGACCCGCGCCGCGCATCGGATGACGGTACGCTTGACGCGACCTATGGCGATGTGCGCTTGCGCTGTAATCTGGGCGATGTCCCGCGCACTGTGGCGGGTGCGCAGTTGCCCGCCTACGGCTTCCGTGCCGACGCACCGGGCCTCACGGCAGGTCTCGCACCGGACGGCACTGGCTACGTGACGCAACGCACCGACGACCGCAGCAAGTTGTGGCTCTACGGTCTTCCGGGAGCCGCCGTCGCGATCCCGGTGCCGTTCCCAAACGGTGTCGACCTCGCACTCGACGACACGCCTGAGATGCGCCTCAAAGTGGCCGACGGCGCATTACGCCTCACCCTGCCGCAGCGTGGCAGTCCCGTGCGCATCCAGCCGCCAGCCGAACGCGCCGCACGCGCCCCGCGCGACTGGCCCGGCGCGAAGCCCGTAATCGCCGTGATCGATCTCGGTGCCGGTGTCTCCCCGGCCCTGACGAGCGTCACGCCCGCCGCTTGGCGTGCCGCACTTGAAGCCTCAGATTTGATCCGCAAACACGGCCTGACACTGCGTGTGCTCGCGACGTATGATGAACTGGCCGCCGCCCTTGCTGCAGGACCGGAGCGGACCTTCGCCATCGTCAACCCATACGGCGAAATCTTTCTGTCGCCGGGACCCGACCGCTGGCGCGAAACGCTCGATGCCGTACGCGCGTATGTCAATCACGGCGGCATCTGGTGGGAGACCGCCGCCTACTCCTTCCACCGCGCGGTGTTCCGTCGGGGAGAGGCCTGGCGGACTGAACTCACCGGTCCTGCCGGTCTCCGCCACCTGCGCCTGCCGATCACGGCGGGCGAGGTCGACCAACCACCGGAGTCGCTGCACGCGACCGAAATCGGGATCGCCTGGCTCGGCCCCGAACTCGCCGCACGCGTCGCCAAGAGCGTGAGTTCGGTCAATCGCGGCGTACCCTCCGCGCCGGCGGCCCCGGCCACCGTGCTGGTGGCCGGCATCGACGACGGGTTTATCGGCGGCTACCGGCTGGAGGGCTGGGGCACGCTCTGGCGCGTGGGCGGATTCAATCCCGATCCCGCGCTGACGCCCGCTGTCGCAGTCGCCGCGCTCGTACACCAATACACCACGCCCCCCGAACCGCTGCCGCTACTCGGCACCCGCTTCCTCTATCATCTGAACGTTGAGCGGTGAGCGTCGGAATGACGACAATTTGGGATTTGAGATTTTTGATTTTTGATTTGGGATTTCCAACGAACGCCCGCCCCCAGCCTGTGATCGGCCTCGCGCGGAGTGCTGGGAGGGACGAGCGTCTGCTCGTCCGGGCGGCGTTTCACGCCGCCGCTTATGAACGCCGAACGCTGAACTCAGAACGCCGAAGTGAAAAAATTCCTAACTCCTAACTCCTAAATCCGTGCGCAGCGCGGAAGACGGCTCGCGAGAACGCCCGCCTTCCAAAAACCTTCGTACCCTTCGTGCCTTCGTGTGAGAAAAACCCGAGTCATGCCCCCAAAAAAATCTGTGTCATCTGTGGATAGAAAATGTCACAAATCACAAATTCCAAATCCGAACTGTATCGGCTGTGAGAACAGCATGTCTACAATGCCCAGCGGGGTTCCGTCTTTGCCATCCATGTACACCACGCCGCTGTCACCCCGGACATCGTGGAGACGCGCGATCTGAAAAACATTCAGCGCGGTGAATGCGGCAGGCGTCAACGTCTGCCCGCCTGAATGGGTGTTCGGATAGGCAAAGGCCTCTACTCGCACATAGCGGCAGGCCACGCGTCCGTCGGCTGATCGCGGCAAGATGAACGACCCCGAATTGCCATCCACGACGCACGCCACCCCTTGGTCGGTGATGAACCGGATCTGCGTGTTCGGACGGCGCTGTGTGTCGGCGCCATCGACCGACACATCGAGGCTCACCGGCTTGTCCGCTTCCCGGCGCAACGCAAGACGCGTGAAACGGAAATTGCTCTGGTCGTAGGGCATCGTCGGCTTGCCGTCTGCGCCGACTGTCATCGCGCCCAATAGGCCAAAGAAACGGCCGTTTCGATATGCTTGCAACGCCTGACGCTCACGTGTCGCCGTATCGCCGCCGGGCGGCATCAGCAGCACATTGCGGCCGCGCCCGAAGATGCAGTGGTCCTTCACGAAAAATCCGAAGCAGCGCCGTCCCGTCCGCAACACCTCGTCCCACAGCGTATAGAAGGGCATTGCAGCCGCCTTTTCCAACGTCTGCCCGCCGAACATCTCATGTTGGTTCCACACCTCAATGCCCAACACGCGCGGGTCGAAATCCAGATATTCGGCCAGGCGGGTCACCGACTCTCCCGGATGGTTGATCGTGATACCGCCCCCCTCCGGAAACATCAGCCCCTCGATCGGACGCCCCTCAGCGTCCCGTGCACTTCCGTCGAGCGCAGCCCGGAAGGTATCGCGCCACGGACGATAGGTTCCTTGCATGAGACGAAACTGGGTGATGCGCGTCACCGCAGGATCAAACACGATCTGGACGCGGATCTCCGGTGCCGTCGCTTTGAACGTCATCGAACGTGCCGAAGCCAGGGTCAGTACCCGGTCACGCACGATACCGCCATCGGCCGGCTCGGAAAAATCTTTGTAAGAAGCTTGCCGCGCCCCCTCCACCGTGAGCCGCACCGAGGCTTCGCCACTGTTTGCGGCAGCGTCAAACCTCAGATCAAGGCGATAGATCCCGCGCCACGGCTCGCGCGCCGGATCGAACACATGCAGTCCCCGAAAGACATGCGCGATCGGGGAACGGTCCCGCTGGACACGCGGCGTCTCGCCGTAACCGGTCGTGTAGTAGCTGCCGATGGCATTAAAGTGGATCGGCGAATCCGTGGTGCTGTGCTGTTCCGCGTTCGGTGCGCCTAACACGTCGGGATTGGCCTTTCGAAAATCCTCGGGCAGGGGATACAGTGGTTCCGAGGGGTAATAGTTAGAAATCGGCAGATGCCCGTAACCCATGTCGCGCAGTGTTTGCAAGCGGCTGTGCGTCGCATGCTGATGCGAAAACGAATGCACGTACGTGACCGTCCCCCAGTCCACGTCGCGATAGGGATTCAACACTCTCTCAGCCGCGTGTGACGCGCCGACCAACAGCAGTACGCCAAGTGCCACAATCCCTTGCTTGGTCATACTGCTCCTCATTGCGCGTCCGACGCTCCGTACAACGCCCGTTTGAGCGCCGCACCGCAGTCGCTGGTGATGGTTTCAACGCCCATCGCAGCAAGCTCGCGCGAACGCGGTTCGCGATTGACAGTCCAGATATGGGCCGAGAGCCCGGCTGCCTTCACCGCGCGGATGAAGTCCGGCGTGATCGACACCGAATCCTGCATATCCACGCCCGACGCCTGGCACGCCTTGGCTTTCGCGATGATCTGCTCGGCGGTCGGTCCCGGTTTCCCGTCTTTTTTGGGGCCTGTTCCGGTCAGCCAATACGCACGGTACGCCGGGAACTGCTGACGCACGGCCGCAATCACGTCGGCATTGAAGCAGATGAAAAGGACACGCTCCGGCGTGGCTTTCGGTTGCGCGGCCATCACCTCCTTCAAGCGCGGCAGAATCTCCTTCCCGCACTTGATCTCCACATAAATCTCGAATTTGTCACGCGCCAGCGTCAGCGCCTCATCCAAGGTCGGCATCCGCTCGCCTTTGAATTGCGGCCCTTTCCAAGAGCCCGCATCCAGCGCTTGCAGTTCGGCAAGCGTGGCCTCACTGGGCTTCACGTCCAGCCCACCGGTACGCTTGGCCGTCCTGTCATGCAGACAGACGATCTGATTGTCTTTCGTGAGGTAAACATCGCACTCGAAACCATCCGCCCCTTTCTCCACCGCCGCGCGGAAAGCGGCCATCGTGTTTTCCGGCGCATTCATCGATTCGCCACGGTGCGAAATAAAGCGCGTACGTGATTGCTCTGCATGCGCCCATCCAGCCATTACCATCCCAGTTGCCATCGCTAACATTATCCGTTTCATTTTTATCCTTTCATTGAACGTTGAGCATTTTTAACGCAGAGGCGCAGAGGTGTGGCACGGGCATCTTGCCCGTGTTTCATGGGCGGGACCGCCCATGCACGCGAACCGTTGCGCTGTGGACGTGTACGGCATCTGGGCTCGCGGAGCGCTGGGAGGGGCAAGCGTCTGCTTGCCCGCGGACGAGCAGACGCTCGT